>Ga0193741_1000317_pt1 | contig 13970 bp, 14 predicted proteins | sample L2s2metaG_FD_143059 | JGI IMG/M metagenome (GOLD analysis project Ga0193741, IMG submission 143059) | Soil microbial communities from a riparian zone of the East river system, Colorado, United States - L2s2 | ecosystem: Environmental > Terrestrial > Soil > Riparian zone | place: USA: East River...
AACTAGGACAAATAGGGAATCTTATCATAAAAAAACTGAATATTACTAAATCTATTCTCAAGAATTGTATCATTAACCCTCTGTTTGTGACCTTGTAGATTTAGTAATTGGAGGATAATAGAATATGCATGCATGACATTAAAATACAGCATCATGGCGAACTCAGTTCTAATTCTCGACCGACGAGCGATCTCTCTTATTCTGAATAAACTACTCTGAATATTTTACCTTGTCCTAGTGAAACAACATATAAGTTGCCATCAGGTCCAACTTCTAGATCGCTAATCCCAGCAAAACCCTCTCCAAATATTATGTCTTGCTCGCCAGTCTCCCTTGTCTCTGCAATTTTATCTTCCAATTCCCCTGCTAATACAAGCTGTGTTCTATCTTGATTCAAGTCAAAGTGGTAAATATTCCCTGTAACTATACTGCCAACGAAAATGTCATTCTGATATTGTTGTCCTAGCTTATCAGAATGCAAGAATATGAGAGCAGTGGGCCCTAAAGTAACGCTCCATACGAACTCAGGATCACTGTATTTTCCTTTTCCATCGAAGTCCACTAAACCATCTGAAGCAGAGTCCTCACCATTTTCGTTCTCAGGGTTAAATTCATTATTATTCAAGATAGAGGACATTCCCTGAACTTGGATCCACCCACTGTTAAATCCTGGCTCCACTAAATTAATTTCATCGTTCTCCCCCGGGCCATTTTCAGTGTCCCACAAATTACCAGTTATTGGATCAAAGCTAATCCCGAAACTATTTCTTACACCATAGGCATAGTATAAATTTAGAGGAAACTCATCACCTATAATACCACCATTAAGTACTGGCTCACCATCTAAAGTAATTCTAAGGATGCCACTTCTTCCATCAGGTTCTACTCCGTCAGGATAGTTCTGAGTTTCAGTTTCAAAATCTAATTCTTTATGTGAACCATCCACATCTCCTACGGGGATATAAAGATTATTGTCAGGCCCAATTGTGATAGCACCACCATTATGACGAGGGCCTGGAATAGCCGGTAAATCTAATAGAAGTTTAGGATTTACGAGTTTATTATTTACCAACTCATATCTATAAAGGCTATTTCTCAGGGGATCTATTCCTTTAGATATATCTTCTGCATCTGCTGATTCAGCTTCCGTATAATACAGGTAAACATACGTGTGTCCTGGGATATCTTTTGAGACTGCAACCCCACACATGCACCTTTCCTGTGATGTTGCTACATTGACATCCAGTAATGGTTCAGGTAACATCTCACCATTTATTACTCTTTGAACTGTCCCCTTTTCTTTTTCCAAGACCAAGAAATCATCAGGCCCAAGGAAAGCCATGGTTGTAGGAAACTCGAGTCCTTCAACTACAGGTTCAACTCTCAAATTCGAGTCTCTGATACTTACGGATTCACTACCAATCGCAGCATTAACGTCGGGTATGTTCTGCTCCTCCTCCTGTACCTCTTCATCCTCTTCCTGGGCATTTGCAAGATACCCAAAGGTAACATTAAAAGTCAAAAGTAATACTGTTAATGAAAAAACTGTACCATCGCATAATAAACTACGCATCAAGAACAACAAGTAGGTTATGAATTAATATCTATTCCCATGAATCACAAGTAAGTATGTTCTTTAATTGAGTTATTTAAAATTCGTTGGTACTATGTAACACGACTTGTAGTTTAATGATTAAAAGGAGGCAGCTAAAACCCTGAATCCAATAAATGAAATTAGTTTATTAAGCTGTGTTTCAAGTTCTCAGATTTACTTGATTAATTTCCTATCAAATTTCAAGTTTTTGCTAACCTTACCTTTTAGAGATCCAAATCACGACGCCTGAAAATATGATTGCTAAGCTTACTCCAAAAATTACATATCCATTTATGGTCCATTGGGGATTTTCGTACATAAAGGAAGACTCAGGACCGACAATTGATTTACTCTGCGCTGTAAATACTAATCCTGCTGTACCAGCTAGTATTCCAATAATAATTAATATTTTACCTAGATTTTTTCTATCCATACTTTTTTTTCATAGAATGTTATTTCTCGGCTTCGGTGCCTAATGTTGTATTGCTAACAAATTTCAAAACTGGCTAATTGGACTTTCATTTGCCATCCCTACTCCATTTATCATTAGCTGAGGATAATTTATTCCATCTCCCAGATTTACTTTTGTTACATTAAATAATAATGTACTGAATTAAATTAAGAATAAGGAAACAACAATATGTACGAGGATCTATGAAAAGCTCCTGTTAAAAAATGGTAGCTCAACATCAACTTTAATTGAGATAAAAGCATGTGAAGAACTCCCATTAGGGCAAAAGAAGCATACAAATATCTTGAACAAAACGGGGGAAACAGTATTTAAGTTGGAAGGAGCAAAGCTAAGTGAAATAACCATGGTAAATCCAATCCTCATAGTTGTAGTAGTATTGATAACCGCATCGATAGGTCCTTACATAGGTACCAGTTTTGCGCTGCATGACTCAACGCTAGGTGTAAATACGTGGCTAGCTAGTGACAATAGTACGCAGCTCAATACAATTGATTTGAATAACGGCCCAACTGCTCCAACTGCTGACGCAGGAGGTGCAGCGGAAACTGAGGATGAAGTTGTGGAGGACGAAGAGGTGGATGAAGAACCAGAGGAAACGCCAACAGACGAAAATGAGACTGATGAAGAGGATGAATAACACGTGAATGATACCTCTTAAAAGATCAAGTTAACAGATAAATCCCAGAAAACATTCATGTTATGCAAACACATCGTATTAGGGCGGCATAATTATAACTATTAAAAATACGGCCCGTACGGAAGTTAGTAGTTAAATTATTTTATTATTTAATTATGCGATTTCTCACTACATTTCAGTTCCGTTTGATGAACTCAGGGACAACAATATACTGAATATAGTTAATAAGTATGCAAGGGAATAGTAGAATAGTTGCGGCAGTATATCAAAAGTCAAGAAGAAAAATCAACTATAGATGACGAAGGAACTATTTGGCCCCAGGTAAGGTTCAACCAATGTCCAATTAGGACTAGCCTTGGGGTACTGGGTAGGAAGTGGACCATTCTTATAATCAGAGATATCGGCTTTCTCAAGATAAATCGTTTCAATCGCCTATTGGAATCTATTCAAGGCTTAACGCCAAGGGTTCTTTCAATGCGTCTGAGGGAGCTAGAGAAGGAAGGTTATATAGAATGTTTTGAGGAAAAAAAATCGCCGGTGATGGTGCGATGGAGGCTTACACAGAAGGGAAAGGACACCATGCCTATCTTGATGCAACTAACCGCCTTCGGTTCCAAATGGTATTCCGATGTTGTATTCGAGGACAAAAGACCCAGGAAGTTAAATGAGATCTTTCTCCAGCCAATAGGAAGAGAAATAATTAAAAATTATCACCTAAAGGAACTTCTATCGTAGTGAATACAGAAAATAAGATGGAGCAGCCGTTCGAAATGCTCTTTGAGCTAGTGAAATGCAGAATCATTTTTCCTTGATCCAGGCTCTGAATCTTGTTTTTATGACAGATTCCCAGTTTCATACTTATCTCCACATTTGTCTGCGCAGTTTGGATTGACAATAAATATTGTATGCTGGTCCAAACTGTACTTCAACATGCGTTATTTCCTATATGATGGTATTGTGTAAAATATGGGACTCGTTTTATCAGTATGTACCCGTATCAAAAACTGATTCATGTATTACTGTGAGTACTTGTCATACAGGAATGAATAGACAACAGTCAGGTTAAAACCAGTCAAGATTATTTATATCAAAGTCAGGTATCATATTCATTCAGAGAATAGGAGCGATCAATTACTATCCTACTAGACAAATTTGGATTTCAATTAAGACTTAAAGATAGAGCTAGTGCTGGAAATATCCTAGGTGAAGCATTAAGAAATATTACTAAAAATGAAAGAGAAAGAAGAGAAAATATTATGACATTAGGAATACCTCGCGGAGGAGTAATCGTAGGTAATATAGTAGCAAAGAAACTATCATCGGAATTTGATATTATTATTCCAAGAAAACTCAGAGCACCACATACTGAAGAAGTTGCCATAGGTGCCGTAATGGAAGATGGTTATGTTTATCTGAACCGCGAGATTATCAGAGAGTTAAGCATATCTCAGGATTATATTGAAAAGGAGAAATCTATTCAAATAAATGAGATAAAACGCAGAACGGCTATCTACCGTAATAGGACTGACACAATTACGACCCGCATACGGGATAAAAATAATATTGTGTTGGTAGATGATGGAGTGGCAACTGGGGCGACAGTTATTGTGACAGCGAGATGGATCAAAACAATAAATTCAAATTGTTTGATAATTGCTGTACCAATTGCTCCAAAAGATAGCATAAATTTGTTAAGAAAAGAAGCCAATCATATTGAGGTTATTACTTCTCCTTCCTCCTCTAATTTCAAGTCAGTAGGACAGTATTATCGCGACTTTAAACCTGTCACAGACGAGCAAGTTATTAATATTATGAAACCATCAAAGGAAATGTAAAGAATAAATTATCAATGGACAGATATTTCAATTGCGATTAGTCTGTCCTGCTATATGCTATAATAACAAGATCTGTTATTTCTGTTTTTACACATTCTTTTGGATAATTTTATTAAGTAACGTAACTAGCTTCTTACTAAATTTTACTGGAAATGTTTCTGGGACACGATATAGATCTTTAAGTTTTGAAGGAAGGGTATTTAGCTGTTGTAAATGAAATTCTTGAAGGGTATGTATTGATGGTAGCTCTCCCAAAATCTCTCCCTTTTCAGCATATTTCCTTAATAAAGGAATTGAGTTATTACTGTCATCCACATCTTCGTCTTCTAATGTTACAAGATCGAATTCTAGTGAGTTGTTCAAAAATATTCTATGTATCTGTTTAGGCCCGGGATATGATTTCTTGCCAGGACTTGTTTTGATTTTATATACTAATCCCCCTACATAATCGGCATCATAATTGTCTGCTTTTGCCTTATTGTTTGACATAACCAATGAGGAAGATGATGATGGCGATGGTGGGACCCTCATCGCAACCAGCTTGTATACTCCATTCATTGCAGGATCATCCCTTGATGTAACTAATTCTGTTCCAACAGCAAACCAATCTATGGGGGCGCCCCTGTTAATCAGATCATTTATCAGGAATTCATTCAGGTCGCCGCTGGCCATAATTTTGGTGGAAGAATAACCTGCTCGATCTAATATCTTCCTTACATCTATACTTAATTGAAAAAGGTCACCGCTATCTAATCTTATTCCGGTGGGATGGATTTTAGCTTGAATGATCTTTTTGACGGCCCTAATGCTGTCATAGGTATCGACTAACAAGAATCCAGATGGAATCAAATGATTAAACTGCTGAAATGCTTCCACCTCATTTTCAAAACTCATTATAAATGAATGGGCCATGGTACCAAATACTGGAATTCCAAGCTTGAGACCTGCATGTATATTGGATGTGCCTATGCATCCTCCAATAAAACTTGCCCTTGATGCAAGAAAGCCTGCTTGGGGGCCATGTGCCCGCCTCGAACCAAATTCGATTACAGGTCTGCCACTAGCCGCATTTACGATCCTTGAGGCCTTAGTCGCAATTAAACTCTGATAATTAATAATTGATAACACGCATGTTTCAACAATTTGTGCTTCAATCATAGGAGCCTCGATTCTAAGTAGAGGCTCGTGTGGGAATAATATAGTACCTTCAGGAACAGCCCAAATAGTACCTGTAAATTTGAAAGCCCTTAAGTAGTCAAAGAAATCCTCATCTACGTTCTTGAATGGTTCAAGAGATCTTATGTAAGATATTTGTTCGTCACTAAATTTCATGCTTAAAATAGAATATAATGCCTGTTCCAGTCCAGCAGCCACAATATATGATCTATTCAGGGGAAGCTTTCTGACAAACATCTCAAATATTCCTCTGCTCCTACTTATCTGATTAGGACTAAAATAGTAAGCAGCAGCCATTGTCAATTGATAAAGATCTGTACAGAAAGATGTGCACTCACTTTCGCCCAGTGATCTTGAAGGGATTTCCATTGAAATAATGTCAATATCTATCGACAGTTGTTCAAATATATCTTTATGAAAGAGGATTTTCTGTTTGCATAGATGTGGGCTTAGATTTTCTTGAATTAAATAGTGACTTTGGGTCTCAATTATCGTCAATAGCAATAGAGATTTTAGACTATCTTTTTTTACTGTTAGCCCATTTTCTCATCCATTGTAGTATACTAACAACTGATTCAACAAGTTCTTGTCCTTTGGTAGTTAACGTATATTCAACCCGTGGTGGTATTTCATTATACCTGTGTCTCTCTAATATTCCACTCTTTTCTAGTTCCTTGAGTCTAATCGACAGAGTTCTAGTGCTGAAGCCCTTTAAGGCATGTCTGAATTGTTTATGCCTTACAGGATCGGTAGTGCAGCACAAAGGAATTAATATTTCAAGCGTTCCTCTTTTTGTTATCAAACTTCTTAATTTTGCAGTTTCAGACATAAGTAGTATTGAGTCATAGCCTTCAAAATTACACTCTAGGTTCTTGTTTAGAATAGGAAGTTCTTTTTCTTTCCTCTTGCTGATAGTTTCCATGTTTGCACTTAGTGCAATCTTTTACCCTTGATAACTTAAATAGTTTTGGTTCTAAACAATAGCATATGCAAGAACAACAAATTAAGAATAAAATTAAAGAAAGATATGGCAAAATTGCATTAACAGGGACTGAATCATGTTGTGCACCGACTATGGAATTTAATAGTAATAACGAATCAGGTAGTAGTTGCTGTTCTCCATCTGACTCTGCTACAGTTGTTGGTTATGATAATAGAGAGTTGGAATCCATACCCGAAGCATCAGTTTTAGGAGTAGGATGTGGTGCCCCTTTACATCATGCAGATGCTAAAGAGGGAGAAATCGTTGTAGATTTGGGCTCTGGTGCAGGAATAGATGTATTTTTGTCCGCCAACAAGGTTGGACATTCTGGGAAAGTAGTAGGCATAGACTTGACTGATGAGATGTTGGAGAAAGCAAGAAGAAATGCAAAAGAAAATGGTTATATCAATGTAGAATTTAGAAAAGGAGATATAGAAAAAAGAATTCCAGTTGATGATAATTCTGTAGACCTTGTTATCAGCAATTGTGTTATCAACCTAACTACAAGCAAGGCTGACACGTTTAAAGAAGTCCATAGAATCCTAAAACATGGACAGGGAAGAATGGTAATATCTGATTTAGTAACGGATAAAGAAGTGCACGGAGATTCTATAGATTCTGACAAGTGGTGTAGTTGTATTGATGGTGCATTAACAAAAGAGAATTATCTTGAAAGTATTAGAAAAGCAGGATTTCAAAATCCCGAAATACTGGAAGATAAATTATACACACAAGAAGAAAACGAAAACAGAGTTCAAGGCAATAGAAAAATCAGTAGCATTGTAGTAAAAGCGGTAAAGAAGTAAGACTAAAAAATAAGAGATTATCAGAAATGAAATTCTCTTTTGGCTCAAAGTCAAAAACAAGACAAAAGAAAACTATTCTCTTTGTTTGTGTGGAAAATGCAGGAAGAAGTCAAATGGCTGAAGGCTTCTTTAGGGAATATACTCCAGAAGGATATGAACCTATAAGTGCAGGAACAAAGCCTACATCTCAACTAAATCCAGTGGTGGTTCAGGCTATGGATGAAGTTGGAGTAGATATCAAGCTACAAAAACCCAAAGATATTACTGAAGATATGATGAGAAACTCTACAAAGATAGTCAATATGGGTTGTATGGACAAGTCTTTCTGTCCAACATTATTCATTCCTAATCTAATAGACTGGGAACTAGAAGACCCTAAGGGTAAGACAATAGACCAGGTAAGAGAAATTAGAGATGATATTGAGCAAAGAGTAAAGCAACTTGTCACAAATCGTCCTAAAGATAATTGATGGACTGAGTTCAAACCAAAAAAAGTTCATTGCAGAAGTTGCTGGCACATTTATTGTAGTTGTGCTCGCTACCGGTTCAATAGTAATAGATGCAAAGACAAATGGGATTTTAGGTATTCCCTTCATTGCATTTGCTCCTTTTATTGGAGTGGCTATAGCAGTTTATCTTTTTGGTAAAATCTCTATGGCTCATTTTAATCCTGCAGTTACAATTGGGTTTTTAATTACGAAGCATATTACGAAACTTCAATTACTATATTATTTGTCAGCAGAGATAATTGGTGCTTTACTGGCAAGTCTATTTGTAAAATATGTAATAGGATCTGAAGCACACCTAGGTGCTAATGCTCCAAACTATGTCTATCCCTTACCTCTCATATTTGGCATTGAGATCCTTGCATCAGGGCTATTGATGGCAGTCATTCTTACTGTAGTGTATACAAAGGGTCTGAAAGGTTTCAGTGGAATAGTAATAGGAGGAATAGTAGGTTTAGATATATTCTTTTTAGCATTCATATCTGGTGCCTCTATGAATCCAGCTCGCTCTCTGGCACCTGCGGTATTATCGGGTGTATTGACAAGTGTATGGTTGTATTGGACTGCTACTTTTATTGGAACCTCGGCCGTTGCTTTACTCCTGAGGGGAAAGATTCTTCACTATCAGAAATGAAAGGCCAGAGAGATATGTATTCTATTACTGACAAAGGAAAAGAACTCATTGAAGGACAGAAATTAGTTAGAATCTATTAATACGACAGAATTGGCTGAATGTATGGTCATATAGCTAAGAAGAGAAGGAAGAAAGACTATGAATAATATCCGTTATTTTCTGTATCCTGGCGCCGTATATCCGTTTCATGTAATCTAAGCCAGATTTGTGTTCTTCTTCTGTAAATGCCTCTACACCATCTTCTGGAACTATGATATCAAACCCCCTTACGAAGGCGTCATAACAAGTATGTCTGTCACAAATATTAGTATGTAAACCAGTAATAATTAATGTGTCTGCCCCCATTCCATCATAAATTCTTCTAAGAGCTCCCTCGAGGTCAGTTCCATCAAAAGCGCTATAGGTACGTTTTGGAATTACATACTCTTGTCTTGTTGTCGTTGTTGTTGCTGCTTTTTCAATACTACCTATTTTTTTTCCTTCGTACGCTTTCAATTCATCAATTATCTTTGCTCCTTCTGTCCCCTTCATAGCATGAGGTCCCCACAAATTCATTTCGTATGTATCAGTCGGCAAATGCTCATCGATGCAGTAGAATATGGGTATATGTCTCACCCTAGCGTTTTCTAGTAGTTGCTTTATCTTGGATACTATTCTACCAGCTCTATCGCATTTCAGTTTGCCCTTAACGAAATCGTTTTGCATATCAATAACCAAAATTGCTGGCCTTTTCTGATTTTTAGTTCGAATCTTGTTATCTACATTATTATGATTTCCCATATTGGTACATTACTCTTTTATTGTCTATCATCATATTTATTACTAATTGCACGACATTATCACATCCATTCTTAGGCTTGTATGGGTGCTCTAAATACTGTATGAAGGGAATTAGTACTCGATATCGGGTTCGAATGAGGCATAAAGAAACTGGATACTTAATAGGATAAGACATACAGTTAACACTCGTACCACAGCAAAATGGTAAGAGCGTCTCTTTTCGGTTTAATCTTGCGAAGTTTAATGTTAAGTTCTGTCTCAAAAAGAAGATAAACCCAGCATGAAGTAAAGAGAGCACTCGAAACAAGGGACATTTAGTCTAAAAAATTCAAGTTAAGGACCTGTAGAGGAAACATCGCATATTTTCCGTCAGACTTTTGTCCAAGAATAGATGCAGAAGATAAGGCCGAACAAATGTTGAAAGCGATATCGAAGTTTAGATATTTGGAAAAGACACTAATGTCCGTTTCACTAGCTTTTATCCCATTCAGGCAAATTTTTATTCTATTCTAGGTAAATAAACGATAATTAAGATGAGCTTTTGGGATACAGAATCCGAAGATTGGTTTACAAGAGGAAGAAGGTTATTTGGCCGAGGGGGCGACATTTTTGGACAGTTCGATGAAATGAGAAGGGAAATGGAAAAATTGTTTGAAAACCAATTCAAAGACATACAGGCAAGAGCACCAAAAGACCTAATAAGAGAGTATGAAACTCCTGAGGGAGGCAAAGTAAGAGAGATAGGACCATTTGTCTACGGATATTCAATGAAAATAGGTCCAGATGGCAAGCCACATGTAAGAGAATTTGGTAATGTAAGATCGCCTTTTGCAGGATTTGGGCTTGGAGCAACCGATAAACCACTAATTTCAAATGAGAGAGAACCCCTAGTAGATATAACTACGACAGACAAAGAAGTTAGAGTTGTACTTGAAATGCCTGGAGTAAATAAGGAAAATATCAAGATAAATGTTTATGACAACTCTGTAGAGGTGAAAAGTGATGACCTACATCGGAAATATCATGAAGTTATAAAATTACCTGCAGAAGCAGACATAGATACAGCCAAGTCAACATATAAGAATGGAATACTTGAAATAATTTTTAGTAAAAAGAGTGAATCCAGGCCTACAGGAAAGGATATAAAGATAGAGTAAAAAAATTAATGAATGCCGTCATTATTTTCTTCCTTATTTCCTCTAATTATTGCAACCACATATGAAATATTTGACTAGGTAGGCAGGAAGATAATGTAAAGTCAAAGTTCTGCCGTAGGATAGGTGCAACAATGGGTATTGGAATAACAAAGTTAATCATGCCTTTAATATGACTCTAGATAAATGAATACTGCTGGTCATAAGAGAGTTGAGCATAGGAGGCCAAACTCGACCCAGACCAATTCCATCACTTCTGTTCTGCTTGATTTTTCATCAGGTTCGGGTTGAGTCACCTGCGGCTCCACTTATATCTAGCTCTGATCTTACGGGCATTGACTCGGAGAGTAATAACAACATTCTATCAGGAGTAGGATGTTACAATGAAATGAACCCATACCCATACTATTATTCTCCGAGTCTATTTGTCTTCAGTGGAAGCTATTACAAATGCTTCCACATTTCATAGATTTCGATGAGGGTAGCAGAGCAAGTCAATATAGTCACAAGGAGGATTGGTAATTATTGTTAAAGTTGGACAACTGACCATCTCATGTATGGTCTTCCCACTGCATTGGATATATTTACCTGATCACTGCCAACCTGTGAGGAGCTACCATAAATCCCATAGAATAGTGTCCAAGTTCTTATAAATACCCTTTACCTTTTCATAACTTAATTGGAAGAAGAAAGTCAGGATAAAAGAATTAGTACGCATACGGTGATGATATGTGAAGATAACCCTGACTTATCGTCCTTATTTCAAAAAGCATTAGGCTCAAAGTATATTATAATCGCAGTTGATTCCGGCATTGAATGTTTAAGCAGATACATTGATGAAAAAGCAAAAGGAAACCAAGTGGACGTTTTACTTATAGACTACCAACTAAAGGATCTTCCAGGCGACATAGTTGCGACTACTATAAGAGAGATAAGTGGTAAAAGACGCGCAACAAATACGATTCTCATAAGTACGAGCGAGATCGATAAAGAAATGGTTGAGGAGCTAAAAAGGAAGGATTGCATAATGGAGGATATTGAAAAACCAATTTCAACTGATTCCTTAATAAATATAATAAAAAGAGCTAGCATTGATGCTAGTGACTAACAAAATCCCTTCTGGTTCTGTAACTAGACCGAATACAAGGAGAAAGCCAAAACGGTTATTTCTAAATCTTAGTTGGGGCTAGTTTACCATCCGGCTCACATATGGCTGATTCATGCATCGAATATATGTTCGATATCTTAAATTATGCTATCTGTATAAAATATATTTCTGGTTTACCGATCAAATAGAGTTGTATTCACTGATATAGATGGGACTTTGGTTGATATTAACACTGCCAAGTACGGGAAGAATACTAGAAAGCTTATTGATCTATTGAAAGAGAAGAATATTCCTCTTATCCTTACATCTGCAAAAACAAGGTTGGAACAAAACATGGTTAGAAAAGACTTAGGTTTAACTGATCCGTATATCATAGAAAATGGTGGTGCAGTTGTTATCCCCAAAGGCTATTTTTCTGACTCAGCTCTACGAACCATTGAATATTCTCAAAGAGAAATTGAAGAAATGGAGAATGAAGGTGCGTATACAAATGATGAAAAAAGTAGAAACTTAGCCGATTCGGAACGGAGCTCGACTATTCATGACAGCAGGACCCACACTACTAAAAAAACGTCCAAAGTTATAGTAATGGAACTTGGCGAATCCGCAGATAGTATTAGAGCAAAACTCTCGTATATACGAAAAAAATACGATATTAATTTTAAAGGGGCTGCAGATTTTTCCATAGAAGAACTAAGTAATTTAGTTTCCATTTCAAAGGAACAGGCAAAGAGAATGGCTAAAAGAGATTATGGTGAAACCATTTTGCAAATACAAAGAAAGGACTTTTCAAGATTCTTTAAGTATGTCAAAGCGGAAGGTATGAAAGTAATTTATGGGGGGCGCTTTTTTGATGTAACAATTGGAACAGACAAAGGTTTAGCAGTAGGACTTCTACAAAGACTCTTCAATAATAAGCTTCATAATGACGTGACATTTTTTGGAATAGGAGATAGCACAAATGATGTTCCAATGCTTAATCTAATGGATGTCCCGATACTGGTTCAACGACCAAATAGCTCTTGGTTGAATAATGAAGAAATGAAAATGAAAACTGGGAGCGACAGCGTCGGAATTGATTTCGCTAGAATTATAAAGGTAGAAGGGGTGGGTCCCAATGGTTGGGAGAATGCAATAAACAAGATTATTTTGGAGTCGAATTAGGAAACTTCTATTCTAGTTCCTTGGTCAGCATCCCACGATACTTTTGTTTCCACTTAATTGGACAGACATTCATAATGGAGCTAATTGAAGCTAATTTGCAACATCTGTTAGCGGAGGTTAGAAAGTATGCAAAGAAAAAAAGACAGATGTCACGGTGGTCAATATCTCTTAGTCAATGCGATGTTATCCAATTGAAGTTCTTGTAAACACTAGTCGTTTCCTCAATTTATCACATCTTGTATCCAATTTTTCTTAAGAACTGTTTTCTCTCTTCAATATCCGTTTCCGACTCTATACCTTTTGATTTAAAACCGTCAACAACTCCAAGTATTGCTCTTCCTTGTTCAGTCTCTACAAAGATTATTTCGATTGGATTAGCTGTAGCACAGTATACGTTAACTATCTCGGACACATCCCTTAGCCTTGGAAGAATATTTATTGGAAAAGCTTCCCTTATCAAAATAAACAGACTATGACCTGCAGAAAGCTTGAATGCATAATCTGCAGCTAGTAAATCCAAATTTCTATCATTTCCGGAGTGTCTAACTAAACATGGACCACTGGCCTCACAAAAAGCTATACCGTATTTTATGTTAGGTACGCAATTAACCAAACATTCTGAAACGTCTTCCACTGTCTTGATGAAATGACTTTGCGCGACCATAATTTGAGTATCAGTCGGCAGTTCTATTCTTAGAGATTGAATCTCCATATGGTAATGAAAATATAGATCAATATTAATTTGTGGACAGTAGAAACTGCGATAATCGTAGCCTGAAGTTAGTCACGGTAAGGAAAAGAACATATCTAGGACGCAAAAAGGAGAATCACCAGGAACTATAAATATATGGACTGATTGGTTGACCGTTCAACTTAAGGAGGATTGCTGAACCGAATACTAATTGTAACAATCTACAATCCAGTCACAATATACTTCTGGAAATAATTGTGTTGCTTATTTGCCAACCCCAAATGATCCTTTGTTTTCACTTGGCTATTCCAATCCTACTCCTGCTGTGATGTATAAAGTTTGTAAAGTTGGCCTGTCTCTCTATCTGCGTATTTCCACTCCAAGGGATTAAGTTTGATTTCTGTAAATCTTTCTTTAATCTCTGGATGTAA
>Ga0193741_1000318_pt1 | contig 13959 bp, 18 predicted proteins | sample L2s2metaG_FD_143059 | JGI IMG/M metagenome (GOLD analysis project Ga0193741, IMG submission 143059) | Soil microbial communities from a riparian zone of the East river system, Colorado, United States - L2s2 | ecosystem: Environmental > Terrestrial > Soil > Riparian zone | place: USA: East River...
CGATAGATGAAATAATTGATCATTTGGTTGGCAAGATTCTTGATCAACTAAAAATAGAACACGATCTGTTCAAGAGATGGAAGGATCAATAAAAGAATTTCTCACATTATTTTTCCTATTAGAAAATCTAGCATGCCTCAAACAAGAAAAAAATACAAATAGAAAATAGAAATAAAAAAAATAATAAAACAGGATGAAAAGATCATATGAGCTTGTCCATAGTAACGATTTTTACTGGGTCTCTTAATTTTCCCAGAGTTGTAACTTTTCGATTTTTGATCTCCTCTTTGCTTGATAGAGCATTTCGTAGACTGTCTTGTGAGATCTTCCATTAATTAGTAACATTATTGCATCGATAGCTATCTTTGTTTCTTCATAGTTGCCTATCAAACCTATTATGTGTCCATATATTGAAATGTAGGTGTTAGTTAATTCTTCAAGATTTTTTCTAGCCTTACCTTTCTCGCCAATAATCCTACCCTTTATCCGATAGGTAGAATTGGTAGAGCTTGTAAAATTACGAAGATCTAAAATTTGAAACAGTGTTTCCTCATCTAAGATCCTAAATGCCCTTTCAGGGGAAAAACCACTTGAAATAGCATTGATAATGTCTCTCGCCTTTAGCGCTCCATATTCATCGAAATTATTAGAAGTTGAAGATACTGTTATCTCTCCTGTCTTACTTTCAATTTCTATCTTTACATTGCATTTTCTACAAATTTCGTTTTTAGTTTTTCCCTTATTTCCTATAACTACGGAAATTCGCTCTTCAGGTATATGTAGTGACAAATTTAGATGATCATTTTTGTCCAATAGGAAACCCTACTTAGAACATGACACTGTAATTATTTATTTATTGTTTGACTTTTTACGCTTAGTAGGATTCTCTGAATCTATAAATCATAAGAAATGGAACATCTGAAAAATACTTGATGCTGGACCTCTTTGCAAGATTCAATTCAATTGCTTTATCAACTGTATCTTTACCAGCTAGATTTGAGATAGATGATTTTTTTAGATAAGATTCTATTTCACTATCGTCTGCTACTTTATCCATCCAGTAATTTTTTTTTATATCTATGGTAATATTCCCATGTTGGATTTGCTTATCAATCAGATAGAGATCACATACATTTACCATAAGTGAATCCTGATATCTAATAGTTCTTATTGCATATCTAGACGCCCGGTCCTTAGAGCTGCTACTACTAGAAGTCAAATGATACTTTGATGCAGACGTATTTAAATAAGTTTTTTGTTTAGACTTCCCGTAATAATATTTCATGAACCTTTGAATAAAATATATCAGTGAAAGTTAGTTGTCATTCATCATTTATTGTAATATTATTACTAAAAATTAATACTATCATTGGACCATCAAATTAATACTATCATTGGACCATCAAATTAATTAGCCTCTGCTACATATTTTAGGTCGTAGAAAAATTGCCAAAGGACCTAGAATACATGAGAGAGAAGAGGAGTTTGGACTATGGTTCCTTTTCAACTCATTATAAGAGAGTCCTTGTAGTCTGTATAGACCGAGACGATGACCTAGGTAAAAACGGAGGAGTTGAAACCCCGGTGTTTGGAAGAGATCAATGTATAAATGCAGGAACTAGGTTAGCAATTGAGGATCCAGAAGACGCCGATGCTAACGCAATCTTTGGTGCCGTCAAGATCTATGAGGAGCTTGTGACAAAAGGTTATGAGGCTGAAGTTGCAGTAATCACTGGTGCTTATAATCGAGGAATAGAAGCAGATGAAAAAATATCTTCGGAATTAATCGAAGTTCTGTCAAAATTCAAGGCCGAGGGGGCTGTCATTGTTTCCGACGGAGAAGATGATGAAACTGTAATCCCACTAATCCAGGCGATAGTTCCCGTAATATCCATACAGAGAATAATCATACGACATAGTAGAACCGTTGAATACTCGTATGCTGTTTTTGGAAAATATGTAAAGATGTTAGTTTATGATCCAAGGTATTCGAAATTCTTTTTGGGCGTACCTGGGGCCCTGCTCATTTGTGGTAGTTTTGCTACGATCTTTGGTTTTACGAGAGAAGCGTTGGCCATAGTTCTTAGTGTATTGGGAGTTGCATTTGTAATCAGGGCTTTTGATATTGACAAATCTCTAGGATCGCTTAATAGGACTACACCTTCAACATTCATCAGAATATTTTCAACATTTGCCGGGATCATGATAATTTTGGTAGGCATAGCTAATGGTATATCGAACATACCGGACGGAGCTATCCCGAAGGACGCTAGTCTCTCAGAAATCGTCACAAATAGGGTCGTGGTAGGAGGTTTTGTTAATGGTTCAATAACCCTTATTTGGATAGGTCTAGCTACTATTTTCGGAGGAATACTTCTAAGTAACTGGTTTAAAGGAAGCATTAGGATTCTTTCGGATATCCTAAGGTTAGTTGTACTTGGTTTGATATACATACCTGCAATTCAATTTACTTCAGTTCTGACTGAAAAAACCAATCCTTTCAATCTTATTTCATCTTTATTTATTGGTCTCGCCATTACACTTGTTGCTACAACATTTTTGTTTCAATATTTCAGAAACAAAAAAGGTGGAGAACAACTGAAACATTAGGACCATTACCTACATAGCGTTATTATATGATTTAAAATCAATTAATTAGAGAGCAAATGTATGGTTTTTTTTATTACCTCATCAATAATAATTGGTTTTATAAATTCTATGAACGCAAACTAGAATCGCAAATAAAAAAAGATCCTCTGCCAAACCACGTTGCAATAATATTAGACGGGAATAGACGGTGGGCAAAATACAATTTTTTGGCAAATAAGGGTGCGCATGCGATGGGCGCAGACAAGGCCGAACAGTTGCTAACCTGGATATATGATCTGAGGATCAAAATAACTAGTTTATACGTATTATCTATCGAAAATCTTGAACGCGACAAGAAAGAATTGGATGATATCTATAACCTACTTGGAATAAAACTTGAGAAATTATACAATGATTCCAGAATACACGAGAGGGAGATGAAAATAAAGGCTATTGGAAATATAGAATCTCTTCCACAGTCATTAAAAGATATTCTATTCAAGCTTGAAGAGGAGACCAATCATTATGACCTTACATTTCTAAATATTGCTATCGCATATGGTGGACAGCAGGAATTGGTTGAGGCAATCCGAAAAATTGCTCATGATGTAGAAAAAAAAGAGCTACAAATATCAGATATTAACGAACAATCAATCGATTCATATCTTTATACCTCACATTTGCCACAACCGGAACCGGACCTTATCCTGCGAACTTCTGGTGAAAAGAGATTGAGCGGATTTCTGTTATGGCAGAGCGCATACAGTGAATTGGTATTTATGGACGTTTTCTGGCCAGAATTTAGAAAGATTGATCTTATGAGGGCAATAAGGACATTTCAAAGGCGCCGTAGAAGGTATGGCAAATAGGAGAATATTGATATGGCTATCTTATTCCAAGTATAATATCAATGCCACAACATGGTGATTACGATCAAGAAAAAATAATGTGGTTTTGTAACAAGTGGATGGACAAAAAACAATGGTTAGAGATTCATGGTTATTCTCCAGTTTCCACGGATATTGATTTGGATGAAAAAGACATTACAGAGACCAGTTAGTGCACATGGATTTTCAAATTGAGAGATTTGTATGATCACTGAAAAATCTGCAGGTTTTATTCTAATTTCTGATAATGATTCTCATAATCATGTTCGTTCTGTATTACTCCTTCATTATGTATCTGGTCACTGGGATTTTCCAAAAGGAAACATCGAAATAAATGAAACTGAATTGCAGGCCGCTACCAGGGAATTGAAAGAGGAGACAGGAATAGAAAATTTCACATTGTTACCAGGTTTTAGGTACATATTAGATTACAAATATACTAGAAAATCAACTTTGATTTCAAAAGAAGTAACTTTGTTTCTCGCCTCCACAAAAGTAAACCAAGTAAGAATTTCACATGAGCACATAGGTTATCAGTGGGCAGACATTAACGCCTCAGTCAAACAATTAACATATTCAAATGCAAAAAACGCATTGGTTTACGCGATGAAATTCTTAAAGGATTTCCCTTCAAACACAAATTACAAGAATGCGGACTCTTAGCATTATGATATCTTGCGTTGAAACATGATTTAATGCTAAAATAATTTACAGGTGTAGCTGCGAATCATATAAATAAAATACAATAATTTTTCTTATCTTCAGATTTAGTTTAAGCCGAGCAAGTTTGATATTGTCTTGTGTTTATTTTTTGAGTGTAAAATAGATCGACCAATTATTAGAAAGTTACTTCCATTATATAGCGCCAATTTAGGGTTACCTCCTTGAATACCTACACCAGGGGAATAAATAGGAATTCTAGAAATGGACGAGATATACTTTAAAGTCTTCAAATGCGTAGCTCCCACTACAATTCCATCAACATTACTGTTTTTGGCGTACTTTAAGAATATCTCAAAGAGCGGCAAAATCTTGTATCTATTTGATTTTCCCTCCGCAACGTTCAGGCCATATCCTTCACTAACATTTTCATGACTCATATAAGCAAGTGAGATTACTCCCATTCCAAGTTTGTGGGCAAAGCGGACAAGCGATTTTAATTGTTTTTGTCCAATTATTGGATTTACTATTACTGAATCAAAGCCCGCTGAATGTAAATATCGTAATGTTACCTGATTGGTATTACTGATATCATTTAGTTTTATATCAGCTATTGATAGCAAACCATACGAATGTATCACCCTGTTTATGTTCGCAATGTCTTTTTTACCAAATGGTAGAATAAGATGAAAATTTATTTTGATGGCACACAAGAATGGATAAATGTTACTTATCAAATTCTCAATATACTTAAGATTATGATAGCGTGGTTCCAAGTCTAGGGCAAGTATTATGAAACTTTTATTATCTGTGGAAATATTAGCGATGCGATCTCTATACGAGGATACTTTATTCATCAACCTTCACTAATGGATGTGACCCAAATAATTTTATCAATTTTATGTAAATATATCCATGTTCCTGTATGTTGTTAGTAAATGTTGGATCTTCTGATCTCTGACTAGAATATTTAATAAAAGAGTAATTAGGATTTTCAGGAATTGTTGCATAATAAAAATAAGATACTCCATCAGATTCGGCCATATTCAGAGCAGTTCCCACAACATACTTCGACTTCTTTGTACTATTAAAAACAAAGAGAGGAAGGGGTGATTCTTCATAAATCATTTTGTAAGACGCAATTTTTACAAGACTTTGGAAATTGCTCAACCTAATTGGTGCATAATTGGAGTTCTTCACACCTTTAGGCCTTCGCCAAAAAATGGGTGGAAATTTGTCAACTGAGATGATCGGAGAATACACAACTGATGGATTTTGTATGCTTTCTACTATTGACACATCTTCAATACTATTGGTATTTCTATATGCAAGATATTGGCCACCACTTGGATATTTTACGTAATAAATTACAGGTATATTATTTAGAAAATCGATTTGAGTTGCCAATAAATCATCTTTTGCAGATTTGAAGGAAAAAGTAAGAAGTGGAGTTCGTTCAAAGGCACAGACTAGTCTGCCAAAATCTTGAATAGTGGAAACTTCAATAAAGAAAGGTGACTTAATTTGCAATGCTCTACGTTCTAAAATAACATTATTAAAATGATGCGAATAAAGAGGTTTGTTTAGACAAGCATTTGTAATGGATAGAATGTGATTTGAGAGACTTGTGAATTAGTTTTCTGTTCGGCGATCTATTATATCATTAATCTCGGCTCCGGTTCCTATCAGGGCAACTTCAACACCTAATCTGTCCTCTATCTGCTGAATGAAATTCTTCGCTTGAGGAGTTAATTTAGAGTACTCTTTTAGTCCCGCACAATCAGGAAAGACAACATCTAATTTGGTAACTGCTATTTGCGTTGCACTGTTTATCGTTACCGATTTCTTGGCCAGTTCCATATTAAATGGAGAGGCCCTCCTTTGTCTTCCCGTCACACTTCCATATTCTACCCAACCCAACTTACTAGCCTCATCAACTGTAATTTCATTTTCCAGTGGTCCACCGCCCACACGAGTCACATATGCTTTGAAGACTAGGATAACATCGTCGACCTTCTTAGGTCCTATGCCAATATCAGAACATATTCCCGAAGCAGTAACATCTTTTGAAGTTACAAATGGATAATCACCGTGGTATAATGATAGAAAAGTTCCCTGTGTTCCTTCTATGAGTACTGATTGGTCTCCGTCAATTGATTCATTAACAATATCAGACACATTTCCAAGATAATTCTTTAACTCACTTACGTCCTTAGCCAGCTTTAGGATTCTTAAGGCCCGGTCAGAATTAGCCGGACCTGTACCCGTCCCAGTAGTTCCTACAATTTTTTTGAGATGTTCATCTTCCACATCACGTCTTATGTGCGATTCATCAATAATTCCACAATGATTATCTATTATTGTCCTGTTTTCTGCATTATATCTCTGACATTCTTCTTTAAGGACTCCTGGTGTGACAAGTACTCCGGCACCTATCAAAAGTTTGGTTTCAGAATTTAATACAGCGCTTGGCAACATCCGGACCTTGAAGGTTTGATTATTGTAAACGAAGGTGTGGCCAGCATTTGCTCCAACTCCCCCTCTTACAGCTATCTTTGGTTTATCCTTTATGGATAAATATGCAATTATCTTTCCTTTTCCCTCATCACCATAAAAACCTCCTACAATAACTTTACATGTCATTTTCTATTTCAATTAAATTACAAGTAAATATAAGGATAATCAAGTGTTCTGAAACCTATTGGTACGTAGAAAAACTAATTGAGTCTTTCGAATTTTTCATCGATACTCAAGGATTAATCCTGTATCATGTAGTCAAACCATACAATCCAAGACCCAGATTATTATAAGATGACACAATTTTATATAGTCGATTCGGAATAATCATATTATTTAAAATGGATTATACAAAGGTGTGTAAAGAGATATTAGATCTGGATCCAAAAATTCGTTTTGCAGGTGTATGTGACGAATCTGGTGAGATCAAATTCGGAGGTCAACGCGAAGGACTGGCGAACTTACTAACTGCTGAAGAAACAAAGAGATCAAATTTGCAGGCGCTTGCTAGATGGGGATTGCGCAATTCTCTATCTTCCAAAGTCGGCAAAGGGAAATATGCTATGGCAGAATACGAAAAGATAAAACGCATTACTGCTCCTCTGGATAACGATCATCTCCTACTCGTTACAACGGAAGTAGATGCCGATCACCAAAATATAATAAGCAAAGCGCTAAAATTAATTCAACAATAATTTTTAACTTGTTTTTCCATTTTTTTGTTTATTACAGAATAATCTGGTCGTTCTCCTACTACTTTATCCATCCGTGTTCATGCTCTCTATGGTCATGTGATGCTCCCACACCCGTCACTGCACCCATATAGTCACCATACACGGCAATTACGTCTTTCAAATCTGACAACTCCTTGAGAAATTCTAATGTTAATTTATTGTTGAAAGCATAATGGGTCCCGCTATCGTGTATAGTTGGGTTCATGCCCGTTTTACTAATGATGTAAGTTCTCATTCCTTCAGAATTTGTTTCTGGTTTTGTAAAAACTTCAATCAAATAAAACGGATCCTTATCAGGGTTATTTCGTCTTCGCATCATCAAATCATGAATGAGTTTAGGATGAACCTTTGGAAGATGAATTTCATACAATGTATGTAGTCCTTCGAAGACTCTTCTTATTTCACTCAGTTCTGACAATTTTGAATTCTATAATATTATACCATTCTAGCTATATGAGCATTTTTGACAATCGTGATTTCGAAGATTTTTTTCTTTTGTATTTTGTATTTCTCCAGCCAGGGATTAATAACAAATTGGTCCTGCTTTTATCATCTGTATTAATAGTTACGAGCCAAAACATCATAAATAGAACTTCAAAAGACTCTTTGTTAGAGCGCATCGAATTCTATAGTGATACTTTTCAGGTGAATGTCTAGGCACAACAAATTAAATATGTTAATGACAAACTGAATTCGTGATTTTCTACCATGAGTAACAATTCTAGTGATGGCGATATTGAAAACTTACTTTTTATCATAGCAAACCTTCCTGATTTTCTAAAGCTTTCGATTTGCCGAACAAAGGTAAAGGAGTTGGTTGAAATGACTGAATCGGAAAAGAAAGAGACCATTATTAGAAGTTTAACTTCTATCAATCTGATCAATCAAGATAAGCTAGTTAAGTTAACTAAAACATGGATGAAAGTTATCTCAGAAATAGAACCCTATGAACTAACAAAGATTTTGCATAGTTATCTCGTGATTTTAGATAGTGTCAAACTTTTCGATAAATTAGATCCAAAATTGATACTGAATACTTTTTCTTCACTTGAAGAAGATGAAAGGGATAAACTGCTGGTTTGTATTAAGGAAGCATTATTTCTTAACCCCAATAGAGGGAAAATTATGAAAAATATTCCTACAAACCTTGCTAAAGTTATACTCAATTAGGGGTTCCCGGATTTTCAGGATTCTTTTTCAATTCCTCGACCTTGTCCAAGCCAAAGAATCCTCTTTCATATTTTTTTAGTGCTTTCCTGTGCTCAGGTAATGACATGTCTAAATGCATCTCATTAATCACCATAACTCCATAAGTAGTCCATTCTTTCCAACAATCCCCACAAGACGGATACTTTAATGAAGAAGGGTCTTCAATTTCACTTTCTTCAAATTCTTTGCCACATTTCAAGCATTTCATTTACAGTGATGGTACATAAAGCATATTTTATTGTTTTATTTCAATAATCGTGGAATTGATATATTGTCATCATTTTTTGTAACTGTGATTCCTCTTAATATGGTCGCGCATGACCTCCATACCTTCAAATTTCATATCACACTGTTTACATTCGTAAGTTTTATTATCATGGGTAATTTGAAAATGTTTCATCAATTGTTCTAAAGTCCTAAAACGCTTACCACAAAACTCACAAGTATTTCTCTTTAACAAACTAAATTTGTTAAACTTTAACATATAAACTGGATTAAATTTTTAGTATTTATATTAATGCTAATTCCTCACTACCAGAAAAATGTATAGCTGAGAATATTGTCCTGCTATGAACAAAATATTATTATTTTTATTTACTTTCCTTTTAATTCTCCATGAAACAACCGGATCTTGATTTCTATTCCAGAGGCACAGAGAATGTGGCAAGGGAACTGCTAGGTAAGAAACTAGTCCGGATGTATGATGATGGCTCAGGGAAGCTACAGAGATTATCCGGTATCATATATGAGACGGAAGCATACGGTTCAAAAAATGATCCTGCAAGTCATGCATTTAACGGTAGGACCAACAGAAATTCGGTAATGTTTAAAGATGTTGGTAAAGCATATGTTTATTTTATTTACGGGATGCACCATTGTATGAATGTCACTGCACACGCCCCGAATAGCGACGCAGGAGCTGTATTGATTAGATCATTGATACCAATTGGGGGAATAGACACAATGATTTATCTTTCTAACATGAAAAACAAATTAAATTTAACAAACGGTCCTGGAAGACTAACAAAGGCTTTAGATATTAACAGATCTCATAACGGGCTCAATCTGACCGACAACCGATCAATATTACATATAGAAGATGGGGTTAAACCTAAGAAGGTACTTTCGACCACTCGAATTGGGATAAGTAGAGCTACAGAAAAATATTGGCGATATCTGATTGCAAAAGAATAATGAAGGTTACGTCTAATCCTCTAAATACTCGGCGTAATTACCAATAGTTGGCCTTAATTTTCTCAATTACCCTTTCGTGTTCAGGGCCTCTTCTTCGAGCGTATCTTTCCATTGCACCTAGTGGAACTCCTCCTAATGTTCTTGCGAGTCCTGCAAAGAAGAAATTCTTTACTGGATTATCACGGCCCACTTTATGCATAAATTTCTGAATCCCATATTTGAAATTATGTTGCCATGTCTTGTACATCACTCCCAACTTTGGGGGATCCATTGTATTTCCGATATCAAAAAAGTCAGATTTTTCAAGCAGTCCTATTGGAACAAATGTCAATGGAGTTGTTGTAAACTTAGAATCTGGTTGTTCCATTTCCAATGAATGAAGCAATTCAATTGTATCCCAACTATCTTCGACAGTTTCATCATTGTCTAATCCCATTATTAGTGTAAACGCCGGAACCCAGTAGTTTTCGTTTAATGTCTTGATTCCATTCTTGACAACCCAGTGCCATTCAGAAGGTTTGAATGGCGCTAATTTTCTATCAGCATATTTTCCGATTAACCTAATACTTCCTGTTTCAAATCCACACTGAATGCCTATCATGTTCTCGGGTGATGCCCTAATTATTTTAGAAATATTTGGAATTAAGCGCTCATCAGCAATAGCACCAGCAAGGGTCCCATGTGTGGGATTAGTATGTTCTATACCAGTAGACATTATTCCAGAAAATAATTCTTCAAGAGCTTCTCTGTTTGGCTGCATATTCTTTGTAGTTCGGGGATTCAAGCCATATACAAAAATATCATCGCTATGCACCCATGCATTTTTTAATCCACCATATTTCATGTTGATTTCTATCTCTTTTACAACCTTCTCTACAGGATAGTATCTTAATGGTCTAAGAGTTACATCACAAAACTTACAGCCACGTCCACAACCTCTCATTACCTCAATCATACCATGCATGCTAGGATTGATTATGGTTGGAATTTCATCAACTGTAGGTTCATTCCAATAGTGAATAAATCTGCCATGATAAGTATTGTCGCCTCTTTCAAACTCTTTTATCTCCACTTTAAAGGGATTTTTCTTGAATGGATTTGCGGTTTCAAGTTCATTATTAATCAATGCATCAAAAAACTTGGAACCTGCGCCATCAATTTCAGGACCAATTCCACCTAAATCACCTTCTACGATCCCGTACAAGCCATATTCCTCTATTTTTGCCGGATCATAGTTATACTGCCATGTGCCTGAAGCACCTGCAATCACTTTAGCTTTACTACCATTTTTCTCCTTTGCTCTGTTTATTTTCATATGCAGGTCCTTGTTATAGAATTCATCATATGAGATCTGCTTTCTACCGTATGTAAAAGTCATAGTTACAGGACCCATGCCAAGAGGATCCATTTCGTACGTACCTACTACCTCTGTTTCAGGACCAATGAATTTTTCCACATAATCTGGATGTGCAACCACTACATCTTCTCTGCTGTAACCATCCCTTACCAAAGAGGCTTCGACCTTCCTCAGCCCATAGGGGGCATAATCTGCAATGCCACTATGATGCGAGATGGGATTACAAATAAAATCAAACAATAGTCTAGGGGTGACCTGATTGCGAAGAATTTTGTAGAGTAATGTGTCGTGTGACCTGTTTGGATCAATAGCAGGCGCGCAGCCGAAAAATGATGCTAACGAAATGCCTCTGTACGGTGACATAAGAGTGCGATCTGCGGTAAGAACAACCTTTGGATATTTCAAGAGTCCCTTATACATACCTCAAAGGCATAGATTTTAAGTTTTCCAAATTTGAAGAACCTATTTAGAAACTCTTACTTTAGAATGATTCTCAGAACGTCCTTGTCATTTAGTATGTGATCTAATCCTACCTTCTGGGAACTAAATTTAACGCTGCTGCCCCAAACATAAGCATGTTTGAAGTCCTTTACAAAATTCCTGTGTATTTTTAGACATACATCACGAATTGTACAGTTTTGATTCATGATTAGTGGTTCCTCATCGATTTTGTCGCCTCTAGGCTTGAGATAAATTCTAATGAACGCTAGTTTTTCATAAATTGATCTCTTCAAACGGTCAATGTTCATTTTGCGATCAGCAGAGATGGGAATAAAATTTTGTAGCTTTTTTTCTATCTGGGAAATGAATTTACCATCAACTAGATCGATTTTATTCAATACTACAATTGCAGGTAGGTAAATCCTATTCCCAGTAACAACATCTATCAACTGTTCTACCGTCAGGTTTGGTTCCTTGATTAATACGCGGCCATTACTAATACCATTTATCCTTAGAACTTCCTTCACTAAATGACTTGGAATATTAGAAACCTGATTATGAATCGAGAGTCCTCCATAATGTGCTTTTTCGATGAATACTTCTGGATATTTCTTGTTAATTCTTATCCCCACTTCGCTAAGCTCATTTATCAACATCTCTAAAAGTTCTGGCTGAAAAACATCCAATATCATGAGAACTAGATCTGCATTTCTTGCAACTGATAGCACTTTTCTTCCCAAGCCTCTACCCATAGAAGCACCCTCTACTATTCCGGGGAGATCAAGTATCTGAATCTTAGAACCATTATATTCCATCATACCCGGAACCGCAGTTAGTGTCGTAAACTGATAAGAGCCGGTACGGGAGTTCGCGTTTGTTAAAGCATTAAGCAAAGTCGATTTACCTACACTAGGTAATCCCACCAGTACAACTGATGCATCTCCAGATTTTCTAACGTTGAATCCTTCATTTTCCTTTCCAGAAGAAACATTTTTGCCGTGCCTGTTTTCATCTTGCTCTCGTCTAAGTTTTGCTATTTTTGCCTTGAGAATTCCAACATGAAATTCAGTTGCTTTGTTTATTTGAGTCCTATGAATTTCTTCTTGTATAGCTTTAATTTTTTCAGGAATTCCCAGGGATAAAACCCCCTACCATGATTTTTCATTCATTCGATAAATATCTTTGTTCATGATTCGATACCGGATTATAGCTGAAGGATCCCAATATTAACAAGTTTATTACCTACATCGGAGAAAACCAATATTACTCTCCTACATACCCCCTTTTTCTTCCATAAATAATGATAACTATTGCTACAGCTGAAATTATTGCTCCAAGCAGTACATAATTTATTGGCGGAATGAATAGAAAACCAATCTCTGGGATAACGAATTTGACTCTGCCAATAAAATTGTGGCTGTTCACAGGGAAATCAACTCCTGGTATTGATACTGGACTTGCATCCCCTTTTGTTATTATCACCCTTCTCCCATTTTCTGAGGTTATTTCAGTTATACGATGTACTATTATCCTATCTTCGCCAGCGGGTTTTTTGAAGACTATGATGTCTCCTACATTGGTGTTATTGAACATATGTCCTTCACCAACAATTATCAGATCATTAATCTCTAGGGCCGGAGTCATTGTGTCACTATATATAACGAAGAACGGCAACGGATTGTCAAATTCAGTTTCAAGATAATGGTAAAGTGAAACGATTATTAGAACTCCTAGGACAAAAACTATAATATTTTTTATAAGCGTAGGTAGCCGTGATTTTTCATCTAGCAAATCATCAAAAATTATTTATGTAGATTAGATAAATCTTTAGATTGAGGTCATTTAAACAAGATAAACCAAATTGAGATGAAAAGTAAAAATCATCGACTTTATACAGACTATTGATATGTATTTGCTGTATTTGTGTTTGTAGTCAATTTAAACATATCATAGATTTCTAGTTGGAAATATTAGTTAGAGGTTCTTTACTCCCAGATCTCTTACAACAACTTCAATAGTTATATTTTATAGTTATTTTTTCACCCTTCTTCTTACCCCATACTGGCAATCAACTCTGTGTTCTGGTGGGAATTTTGTCAGATTACTACGATTCTTCCCACCGGTTTTAACTCTTTTATAATTTGTTGGGGATAGATAGAGATGGTTAAGCAAAAGAAACTTTCCAACAAAACCGGCGATTCTGTTGAGATTAAAGAGGACGGCAAAGATGTGACTGTGACAGTTCAATATAAAACCAAGGTGGAGCCAACGAAGTCATCATCAACGCAGGACAACTTTAATGATATGGTCTCGGTTTATGAAAAGACAGGCTTTACCGAAGACTGAGATTAAATGTCTAGTCCAGCCGATC
>Ga0193741_1000319_pt1 | contig 13958 bp, 11 predicted proteins | sample L2s2metaG_FD_143059 | JGI IMG/M metagenome (GOLD analysis project Ga0193741, IMG submission 143059) | Soil microbial communities from a riparian zone of the East river system, Colorado, United States - L2s2 | ecosystem: Environmental > Terrestrial > Soil > Riparian zone | place: USA: East River...
CTGCATCTGCTCTGATTGTAGAATTATCTCTGCATCTGCTCTGATTGTAGAATTGATTTTGGACTTGAATAGAGAAGTAGATGGTTTTAGAGTTGGAATTTGTCTGGTAGTTGGTAATGCAGCTTTCTGCCATTGGCTGAACCCAATATCCAATAGTTTTACATTTGTATGGCCATGGTAGATCAAAGTCCAAACAACTCTTGCTGCTGATGGATCTCCATATTCGCCATAAACTACGACCGTTTTACTATTATCAATTCCAAGTTCTGTAAAGACCTTTTCAGCTATTGAACCATCGATAACCAGATTAGCCCCATTATCAGCAACTGAAATTACACGCTCGATTTCTAATGGCCTAGCATTTTTAATATGTCTAAATCTATAAGATATATTATCTCGAGTATCTATAATGACTAGGTTCGGATCGTCTAAATGGGATGCAAGCCATTTGCTGTCGACAATTATCATACTGATATATTATTACTATTTTCTCCTCTAAATACTTCTAGCCTCAGCCTTATGCTCAATCATGAATAGGAGTCGATTAAAAGACTATCTTTTATTATACTCTATGTCAGCCTAGATCAAAATTCATATTCAAAAATATGACAATAAGGAGTACACATGCAAGAGATCTAATTACAATCGCAGTTCTACATTTAGGAATAAATGGACCTTAGTTACGCTCACACGATATTAATTGAGTCTTTTTCAAAAAAACAAATTTTATTAAAAGCTAGTTAATATTTGTTCTCATATCCTGTGATGGAATATTTTATGATAAAGTATCTGATTTTGGGTTCCTTTTATCTACTTATATTAACCTCTACCAATATGTACTTGTCCCAGGACGTCTTTGCTGCACGACCTCCTTTTCCTAATGTCCAGCTGGGGGATCCTTCGGATGATTGGACTTTTGAACATACAAAGACTTCTCTTGGTCTGGTTTGCAATTTTGTCGCACCTGATAATAGAACGTTATGTGTTGACAGACAACCGTTAAGCATGGAAGAATGTAAAATAAGAGATCCGTTAACAGAGGAATCGAATTTCCCTTCGCCAGACATTTCATCAATTAGTTATACGAGCGACGGAAAGGTCTTGAATGCTACTGCTTGGCTAAAACATCCGTTTGGGTTTAATGTAGGAAATAACACTGATATTCCATTCTCATTTATTACTGAAGAAAATATTTCGCAACCATCTTATTCGGTCAACGTGATGCATGCTGGAAATAAAACCTTGAACGAAGCAGTAGAGGAGCACATAGATCGTACGAGTAGGAACCTTACCACTTTTCATCTTAGTAGGAATGAATCCGGGCCAATAAATATTCAAGGTATTCCCTCGCACAAAATAGTTTATACATATAGGGGGGATAAACTAGATGTATGTGAAAAATGTGTCGAAACAGATGTTTTGACAATGAAAGATGGTAAACTATACTTATTCATGTTTTGGGGTGAAAATCAGAAATATAATGAATTACTGGCAACTGCGCTAAAGATGTTCAATTCTACTGATATCGGTTTTCAGCTATATGAAAATCCCACACTAAACGTGCAAGTGAAATATCCTAGAGATTGGAATACAATAGAGGATTTCAGCGGAATAACATTTCTCCCACCGCAAAATAATACTGACGGCCTCCTGGAGGGCGTCAGTGTATACAGTACTCCGCTAGCATACGATGTTCCACTTGAGGAGTTATCTAATTCATATATTGATATCCTTAATTCTACTCTGTTCGGATTCAGTTATATTAAATCAGAACCAATTAATCTTCCAGAGGGTCAGGCGCATCGGATCATTTATACGTATTTACATGAAAGCGGTCTACATGTAGCAGCATCCACCGTCTTTATACTGTATGAGGGAATAGTATACTCCCTCGAATTTAATGCAGAGCAATCGAGATATACAACTCTTATTCCTCTAGTAGAGGAGATGCTTAAATCATTGACAATAGGGCAACTACAGGGGAGGCAACAAAACCAGGAAACTGTATCAGGTTATAATAATTTATATTCGTATGAAAATTCTACATATAGGCTTCGGTTGGAATATCCTTACGACTGGCTTGTTGATGAAACAAATATCTTGTTCGACCCTAAAAATAACATCGTCAGTTTGCTCTCTCCAAGTCTCGATAGGTTCCAGGAGCAACTTAGAATAACGATAGACCATGACCCCGGCGTTATTCAGGGTAAGAACCAAATAGCTGAGAGGCACAACCTCGAGCGATATCTAAATAAAACCAAGCAAAATTATGAACACGAACACCTCAGATCTTTTAGGGTTATCTCGGATACTGCAGATTCTTGGCTTTCAGATAGGCCCGCATACCGATTAGAGTATCAATTTAGAGCGAATGGGCTTCCGATCAAAGTGATAGAACATGGAATTATAGCACATCATGACAAGGTATTTAAAGTACAGTTTTTCTCAGAATTAGAACAGTTTAGTAATTATTCTTCTATATTACAAAATATGATGGATTCACTTGAATTCGAAATTCCCGCTTTAACGTATAAGGACTCCTATTTTGAAATTGAATACCCATACAACTGGACAAGGCTAGAAACATCCCTTGGTAATCTTCCAGCAGGTTACTTCAATCAAAGTGATTTTGTTAGATCAATTTACTTACTTACCCCTATCGACGCACAATATTATATTTTTAAGACATATAGAATCGACTTTGATTACGATTATTCTTATAAAAGAGCAGGGAACACCCTTCCATACGTAATTGCATATGATGCATCGAAAAACGTAAATTTAGAGGGTACGCCGTTACGATCTAATTGGACTAAGATAATAGCAGAAAACCAAGGTGAAAACAGCAGAATTTTGGTTAATAGCACAAGGGATGATAATGGATTCGTAAATGAAGACGAAGGTTATGTTTATTGGAGCATAGACCTAGATTCTTTGAACTTACCAGATCAATTCTATATAACTTTCGCTGCGAGGGAGGCCTTTGTCAAAGACGGTCAACTATGCAATCTGATCGATAATACTGACCTCGTGGGTAGTCCCCCACCTGAATATTCAATGAACTTATCTCCTGCATATATACAAGATGTGCGTCCAGGAGAGGAGAGGAATGTTAAAGTAGAAATTAAAACTAATTCAACCCTTCCATTCCATACAACATTTGCAGCACAGGAAGAAGATCTGGAATTAATGTTCGAACCTAATAAAATCCCCGGAACTGAAGGCGGAATAACAACTTCAAACTTAAAAATTAAGGTCTTACCGAACGCTACTGGAAATACACAACACATATTTACTGTTCATGCAAACATATTTCTTACACCGACTTTCAACCCTTCTAATGCAACTAGTGCCAATATAACAAAGAGGTCAGATTTTACAATAACCATATTACCAGCCAAAGATTTTGGTGACCAAATAAATGATGCCTGGGGTAAATTTGGTTCTTCTCTAAGTGGATTCGGTGGATTATTAGTAACTGTGCTTGCCGTTGTAGGTACTGTAGGTGGATGGTTTTTAGCGAAACGTAAGGGTAAACAAAAGGATAAATCAGATTATTACAAGGAGAATTACAGAATTAGGCAAAACGAGGATTGGTGATTTGAACAATTTGTTAACCAAATCGAACAGTTCTATGATTAGCGACTTATTTGCCAACTGCAATGGCAATGATTGATTCCCTTCAACCTTCATTACAGCAACAAATTGCTGGAGTTTCAAAAACGCTGTTGAATGATATAGTATCAACGTGATACAAGATCAAGATACAACTGAACCATTGCAACATCTTCAATCACGACAATAAGATGATATCGTACTATAGCCAACCCAAATCTAATAGCCCATATATTCGTTGGTCTACATTTGACTTCCAAGGCACATAGAGTAATATTTTATAATACTTTTAATAATAAAATACGACTTCATAATATACTTGTCATAAATAATTGAGTGAAAATAAAATTTTGCAATTACTAAGTGAAAATGTTTACATTAGTCAGTATAAGGAATGATAGCAACTTCACCGTATGACGAGACTATAGATTGGTATGACAAAGCCATCGAGATTGATCCAAAAAACACATTTGCTTTGACTGGCAAAGGTTATTTTCTTAGAGGAATAGGAAAACTCGATGAGCTGTGGAATGCTATAACAAGACCCTAGAGATCGATCAAACATAAATTACGCGAGAACAGTAAGAAAGTATTATTGCAGCTTATGAAGTCCAAGCCATAGCTCATTATTGGTATTGATACTATTGATATCGAAGTCTAATATGAAATACATCATTGTAACCAACAAGGTGCCTAGAGATAATATAGCTTCATTATTTTATAACCAAATCAATGATTAGTATATTGCATCTCCATTCTCCAATTTCCGCATTCTTGCCATCATCTCATCCACTCTATCAGATAAGCCAGCTATGGCGTCTGCATTCATGGCGTCTTTTTGTCTTAACATCTGATTAATTGTTTCGAGTTCTTCGATTCGAGTGTTTGTATCTGCACCTTTCCTCTCTAATACTGTATAATCTAAGTAAGTCAAATAGGGTTCAATTTTTCTAAACAGATCAGCTCTTTCTTTCTCGCTCTTTCTGTAATATGTAGAACCAGCATGACCAATAAACCATTCTGAATAGTCTGAATAACCCAAGTCAGATATTGTACTCTTAACCCATCTTCTGAAACTATGTAAAGTTATTTTGTGTCTCTTTTGACCACTATCTTCAAGAGCAGCATACTTCCCTCCCATTCTATCAAGTGTTTTCTCAAATGCTGCTTGCAAGGTGACATATAGTGCTTCAATAGATGATTCGTCTTTTGTCGAAGAAGAAGAAAAGACTAGATCATTTTGTCTTTTTGTTCTGTCGGGTGATCTTATTTCCTTAGTGCTCTTTCTTACTTCCTTATTGTAATGTGATACCTCTCTAATCCTGTATTTGAAGTCTAACCATTTTTTTAGCTGCTCTTCTAGTTCCTTTGTCAAAAACGCGTATCTGTCTGTTCTTGTCTTGGTAAATTCACCTTTTATGAATACCCTTGCAGGTGATACATTAAAATCATAATCACATAATCTTGTAATAATTGCTTCAGTAGCTCTACAACCCGTGGCGGCCAAAAACATATAGTAGGTTTTTAGTTTTATACTCGAGCATGTGTTCAATATATTGACAATATCTTCTTTTGAAAGTGCTTCTTTAGATTGTTTTACTACTCTAGGTAACCTTACCTTAAGCTTAAATTTCTTGGGCGAAATCTCGACATCCCAGTATTCTAGAAAATTTTTAACAGTTGTCACCCAGGCCTTTATCGTAATAGCGGAAGGAGCAACCTCTTTTTTCTGATGATATGCCACATAAGACGAGAGGAGATCATAAACATTGACTGAAGAAGATTGATTAGAATTAAACGCATCCACCAACTCATCAAAGGATAAATTATATTTGAGCTTTAGAAAAGAACCAAAATAGTCTAGTCTTTTTTGATATTCGTAGGCAGTGTTTATATTAACAGAGGCGACACTGTCGATAAATTTCCTAACGGTTTGTGGTAGGTTACGAGTTTCTAAAATGGTTTTGTTCCTCATTATATCTGATTATTTGAATAAGACATATAAAAGATTATATTCCCAAGGTTTTACCATTGTAATATACGGTAATTGCCAAATGAGTATGATAGTTAGCAGTGTATTTGTCACTATAATCCTTACATCACTATTATCCTCATATAATCAAGCATTTGCTCAGGAACAGTTTCTAACTTACGAGGATATTACGACAGGAATAAGCATTCAGTTTCCTTCGGATTGGGAAAAGTCAGTAAATCTTGATAATTTTGTCACCTTTAGAGCCCAGCCTGAAACTGATACTCGAGTATATCCCGCAGCACTTGGTTTAAAAATTCAGGATTTAGCCTCCCAAAATGTAACTTTACAAGAAGTTACAAAAGTTCAGGTATCAGAATTAAAAGCCACTAATCCGAATCTAAAACTCTTAGAATCAACATCAATTACTTTGGCAGGCAAACCCGCTCATAAAGTAGTATTTAGTGCGACAGATAATAACCAAGTTGAACGTAAGGCTATGCAACTTTGGACAGTAATTGGCGATAAAGCGATTTTGATTACCTACAAAGCACAACCGGATAAATACTCTAGTTATCTGCCGACCATAGAAAAAATGATTAATTCCCTTCAAGTCAAAAGTTAATTAAACAATTTTCCCATTACATAATGGATCTGTCAGAGAAAACAAACCTGTTTCTAATTATAAATTTTGCAGGGATTTTTAGAAATAAATTAGGTCACAATACTAGAATACAAATTGATAGGATAACCTGCATTTATACAGTTTTCAAGCGTTAGAACAATACTAGGAGGATCTAACTGAGAACGTATTGTAAACTGTTTTAAATATGGTAAATAGTAAAGAATCTAGTTCATTTATAATTAATTACATTTGTTATATCAGGAGGAATCATTTCCCCATAAACTTTATAATGCTCATCATAAATATTTGAGATTTTAAGTAGCGTTTCTTCATCGAAAGGCTTTCCCACCAACTGAACCCCTATAGGCAATTTATTTTTCTTTTCACCTTCTATAAAACCAGCAGGAACATTCATTGCTGGTAAACCCGTAATATCAAAAACTGTAGTCAGTCTACTTAAAGCCTGATATACGTCAATAGTGACTTCATTGATGTTTACTGTTGTATCATCTAACAATGGAGCGGGAATAATTGTAGTCGGAACCAACAGTGCATCATAGTCTGTCATCGCTTTTAGGAATGCTGTCTTTATTTCCATCCTTAATTTGTGAGCATTAATGTACTCTACAGCTGTAATTTCCATACCTTTTTCAAGCATGACTATTACATTTTGTCCATATTCTCCTCGTCTGGTCTTAATCCACCGCTCATGTACGGCAGCTGATTCACCAAGTCTTATGGCCCGCCAAGAATCAAATATCTTGTCTGTCTGTTCCACGTGTACAGGGGATGTTGATACTCCACAACTTTGAAGTCTGTCGACGAATTTTTCAATAACATGCATTACTTTTGAATCTATCAAATCAAAGAAGAATTCTAATGGGATACCTACTTTGAATTTGTTTGATTTCCTGTCTTCATTGGGTCCATCTCCCAGAAGGGTCATACTGAAGTCAGGCACTGGTAAGTCAGCTGTAGAGTTGTCTAATTTATCATATCCAGCTATTGTTTGAAGTACTGCGGCTATATCCCAAGTACTTCTCGCTATAGGTCCTATATGGTCGATAGATGGAGCTAGTTCCTGGACGCCATATTTACTAACTCGTCCATAAGTGGGTTTAAGACCGAACAGGCCACACAATGAAGATGGCACACGTATAGAGCCACTTGTATCTGTCCCAATTGAAGCCGGCGTCATTCCGGCACTTACTGCTACAGCAGATCCTCCACTAGATCCTCCAGATATCCTGTTTATATCCCAAGGGTTTCTGGATGAACCATAATGTGGATTAATGTTGGTTATTCCACAGGCGAATTCATGAGTGTTATTCATACCAACAATAATTGCACCTGCATCCTTTAGCTTTTTTACTACAGTAGAATCATATTCTGGAACAAAATTGGATAGTATCTTTGAACCGCTAGTACTTTTTACTCCTTTTACGTAGATCAGATCCTTCAAAGAAATTGGGATTCCATGTAAAGGTCCTCTGTACTTTCCATCTTTTATTAGCAACTCTGCTTTCTTAGCATCTTGGCGTGCTGAATCCTCTAGAACAGTAATGAATGCATTAAGTGTAGGATTTAATTTTGCAATTCTTTCTAGCGCAATTTCAACTAAATCTACAGGAGAGATTTCCCTGGTTGATATGAGTTTTGAGAGGTCTTTTATTGTTAGATTCAATATATTATTGGAAGAGGATTTTTTCATTTGTATTATTTCCTCTTCTGAGCATCTACAAACAGGATCCTGGAATCATATAAACGCGAGATCCAACTATATTTCTTGTAATTGCTGTTTGAAACTCCTTGACAATCAAATAGAAAACTCATGGTTTTAATTAATCATATGAACATATAAGTTACCATCATTAAATTAAGAAAAACAAGTATATATCAAAAAAAACTAATTTGATGATATATGCAAGATTAAGTTGGTGATAGTCTAAAAGATTTACGATTTTATGATATATGCATCTTTTAATTATGTGTGTTAATCAAACATAAAAAGCGCAAATCCGATTACCACTACAGGATAGATAATAACATATGATCCCAGGAAAAGGCAATCCTATATTGTGGGAGGAGCTTACTTGGAAAGATATAGACAGACTTACAAAAACCATGAAAATGGCAATTATTCCGACCGCAGCTTGTGAACAACACGGACCACATTTACCATTAGCAGTAGATACTATAGACTGTTATGAGGTTGCAAAAAGAGTCTCTGCTAAAACTGGTGTTCCTGTAGTTCCACCTTTAACTTATGGCTGCTCCCAAAGTCATGGAAACTTTCCAGGTACGTTATCACTTAGACCAGATACTATGATGAAAGTAATTTGTGAAATCGCAGAATGGCTTTATAAAAGTAGAATTCGGAAGATCTTGATATTAAATGGTCATATGTGGAATTGGGGACCAATTTATTCAGCTAGAGAAAACTTACGCTATGATTTCCCAGAGTTACAAGTAAGAGTGTTGAATTGGTGGGAAATAACACCAGCAACCATGTCTAAACTCGTGGAAGACTGTCCTGTATTTCCGTCGTATATACATGCAAATATCTCGGAGACTGCGTGTGTATTAGCAGCAAGACCAGACCTTGTAGATATGCAAAAGGTAGTCGATGAATACGACTATGAAACATTCTTTGAATATAGGATGGATCAATATTCAAAATCAGGAGTAGTAGGTAGAGGCGCGACCAAAGCAACCGCAGAATTAGGAGAGAAACTCTTTACGATGGTTGTTGATGCTCTCGTTCCCATGGTAAAAAATGCGCTTACCGAGGAAAAACCAAAGTCAAATTCAACAGCATACAAAAACCCACAACAAAAATCAAAATTCATACAAAGGAAAAAGAAATAACTATATGGAGTAGAGCCTAGATATGGAAAATAGCTACGCCAGCAATGGAAAAAAAAGAAAGCAAAATGAGAAATTATGAAGACCTATTTAATAGCTAATATCCTATCAATGATAGTTCTTTTCATTGGGGTGATTAATATAATTGTATTTAGGGAAATATGGATTCTCATAGCAGTTGCATCGATTTTAGTAATCCTTGCAATATATACGGTAAGGGAAAAGCGTAAGCTTAACCAACAATCATATCGTCATAGTTCTAGATAAGATAAAAGATGAAAGATTATGGAAAAACAGGATCTAAAATCGAATCGATCAAACGGACATGAAGGAATCAATCCAAAAAATCCACTTGTGGCCATCGCTTCCCCTTCAACAAAATTATTAGATGATTTGAAAGATACTATAAATGTCTTAGATTCCTTTGAAGTCAAGAGTGAAATTACGATAGTTGCTGCTCACAGGTCTCCCAAGAAAGTGCTTAGATATGTACAACAACTTGAAGCCCAAGGAGTCGACGTAGTTATTGCAGCTGGAATTGGTTCAGCTCATCTCCCGGGAATAATTGCTTCTCTAACTGCTATTCCTGTAATAGGAATTCCTTTACGTAGTAATTTCCAAGATGGAATGGACTCTTTACTTTCTATAATACAGATGCCATCGGGAGTACCTGTAGGAACTATGGGAATTAATTCTTCTCATAACGCAGGCATATTTGCTTGTCAGATCTTGAGTCTAAAATATCCATATCTCAGAGAAAAGTTAAGATCATACAAAGAAGTCCTTGAACAGGAAGTAGAATCAGAGGATCTAAGGTTAAAAAATGGTTAAGCGATACTATATCAAATATATCAAATTATTATTCCCCTTCCACTTTGGCTTATAGATGCTTATGAGGTCTGATACTATCATAAAATCAAGAAATTTGCATAAATATTTTTTCTGCAATCCAGATATTTATTAAGAAATGTAAATAAATCTGCATACATCTTTATATCTTTCCTCTTTGTTGAATTTTTTTAGATAAATGTCAGAAAAAGAGGAATATGCTGAGAGGCCAGTTCCTCAGCAAGCGAGGCTAGGGTTTAGTAATCCGGCATTAGTATGGGCTGGATTTGCGTACGCGTACATTTGCATTTTTATAGGAAGCCAGATTATGGCTGGATTGGGCGCCCCGCTAGGATATGTGGCTATCATCACTGGACAAATCTTCCTTTTTGTTTATTCTGGTTTAATTGCACACAAGGGAGCTCAATACGGTCTTAATTTTCCCTTGATGTGTAAGGCAGCATTTGGAAGATATGGCTATGCGATTCCCACACTTATGATTGCAGGGTTAGTTGCAGGATGGTTTGCATTTCAAGCATGGCTTGCTGCAGACCTTATGGTTGGCCTATATGGTGGTCAGTCCTTTAATGCTGGATCAGGAAGCGAGCACGTTTGCCATTGCCTCCCGGGAATCTTAGGCGAAACCGCTTTCTGGGCAGGAGTGTGGGCTATAGTCTTTGGACTATTTGCAGTGTACGGAATTAAAGCTATGGCATGGATGGGAAGATTTGCTGTCGTTTCTGTTACACTTTTAGCAGGATGGATGATATACTCAATTCTTAACGTTGTCGCTGCTGGGACAGGGGGTAATCCTTTCGTGTCTCCTGTTGTAGGTGAACCCTGGACATTCGCATTAGGCTTTACATCGTCAATTGGAACATTTATTGTGAGTAGTACTATGACTGGAGACTTCACTAGATGGACTAGAACACCTAAACAAGCCTGGGCTGTAACTGCTGTTGCTTTTCCAATATGTAATTTGCTTATGCTTATGGTCGGCGGAATCTATACTGCTGTTGCTGGAGAACTTGACTTCTTTTTTGGATTGAGTGTAATAGCTCTTGGTATACCAATAATGGTAATACAATGGGCAAGTAATGGTTCAACTTGTGATGGTTGCTTGTATAATGCTGTTCAGGGTTTCAAGAATGTATCGTATTATATTTCAAATGGAAGAATTAACTTTTCATGGAAAAAGATCGCGCTAATAGTAATGTTTGCAGGTACTGCTGTAGCCGCTTCAAATCTACTGACAAGTATTGTTCCTTGGCTTCTTTTACTTGGTACGGTAGTATCTTTAGTAGGTGGAGTATTGATAGGACATTTTTGGATTGTTGCACGTAGGAACACAGCAGACGAGATACTTGCTGCTGGTGATAGACGAGTCAATGTTCCAGCAATAATTGGATTTTTAGTTGGGATAGCAATTGCAGTACCTCTTGTCATTTTTGCCCCTGATATTCCATCAGTTATCGGGGGATTGATAGGCGGAATAGTAGTATATCCAATAGTAGCAAGAATTACTGGACACTATGAGAAAGGCAGACTTACAGTAAAGGGAATTGGAACGAGTACAGGAGATTTTATAAAATATGATGATGGCATTAAGACTACAACTAATCAGCCAGACAACCTGAATCCGTCAACTGAGTCATCTGCTTTCACTCAACCTAAGGAAGTCAATAAGAATCAGGATAACACTACTACTATAGACAAAGAGGATAAGAATAAATGAATACCAGAAAAAATATTGATGCAGCAATAACGACACAGAATAAAGATATATCTTCGGCCGCAAGGGACGAAATACTCAAAAGAGTTGAAAAGGATTATGAGGAGTTTAAAGAAACACAAACATTCAAGTTTCCAACTTGGCTCTATGGACCTCCAAAAGGCAAACTCATTAAGGTTGAAGTTGAAGACTGCCCACGATTTGGTGATACGGCGTATGTTGAATTTGATTCAGCTAGAACAGCTTTTCTGAGTATCGATATGCAGGTAGATTTCTGTGGCCCAAAGGGCTATGTCGATGTCATGGGATATGATCTCGGACTAACTTCTGCTCCTATTAAATCAATTATGCATGTTTTAGATGCTATACGAAAAGGAACTGATGTTAAGGTGATACATACCAGAGAAGGACATCTTCCAGATCTCTCTGATGCTCCATACAACAAGGTACTTCGAAGTAAGATAATAGGAGATGGCGTAGGGATTGGTGATATTCCGCAAGGCGGGCTTGGTCGATTGTTGGTAAGAGGGGAAAAGAACTGGGACATAATTGATGATCTGTATCCTGTTCCCGGAGAATACGTAGTGGATAAGGCGGGGAAGGGAGGTTTTGGACAAAGTAATCTGCCACTAATTTTGAAGAACCTTGGAATAACTCATTTAATAATAACTGGAATCACCACAGATGTATGTGTGCATACAATTATGAGGGAAGCAAATGACCATGGCTACTGGTGTACTCTTCTAAAGGATGGTACCGGGGCCACAGATTATGGTAACTACCAGGCTGCAATCAGACAAATTAAGATGCAAGGTGGCGTATTTGGGTGGGTTTCAGATTCCGGCAAGTTTGTTAAGGGATTGAAGTCTGCTTTTAATAGTCCAAGTCGAAAATAAGAAGAGCAATTATATTTCCTACTGATGCATAATGGGTTAACGAATTAAGAATCTGTCCAAAAGTAATGTAGGAATCATCGAGTTGTTATCGTCAACTGCTTTTAGTAGCATGAGGAAACCCATGGTTTACATTTGATAGTAGACATTTGATAGTAGTAATTTAGTTATCTGATCCTGAAAGTAGCAAAGTCTACATGGATTCCAGTACATCTTGAAGTCATTTCTTTTGCTTCAGCCATTGAGAGCTTTAATAACAACGGTTTGGTAATAATTATTGCGAGGTCTTTTTACAACGAGACTAGCACGAACACTCCAGTCAAATCAAGAAAATTTCATTGCAATAGATAGTAATGGAACAGCCATAACTTGTGATGAAATAGCAACACAAACGGGATTAGTTCTACCCATGCAACTGGAAAAATTCCTATTCAGTGACCATCTGAAGAAGATAATGGAACTTTTGGATAATCTATCCTTTATACATCCAATAAATGAATTCAAAATTCTTCCCCCTATAAATGATACCTATAAGATAATATGCTTAGCATTTAATTATACAGACCAGGGAAGTTGGGTTCGTTTTGGTAGAAAGCCGCCTACAGAGCCAGTCATTTATTTGAAGCCACGGACATGTCTGATTGGTCCTACAGATGACATCCTCTGCCCTAAATTTGTGAAACAACTTGATTATGAAGGAGAGTTGGCACTGACAATTGGAAGAAAATGCAAAAATGTAAGTACAAATGAATCCTCTGAATATATTGCAGGATATTTTGTACATAATGATGTGTCGGCAAGGGATATTCAGTTTATTGACAAGCAATATACCAGGGCTAAGGGTTTCGATACTTTTGGTCCCTGTGGACCATGGCTAACAACTTCAGACGAAATCATAGATCCATGCAATTTACGTATAACAACAAGGGTGAACGGAGATATAAGACAAGATTCATCTACTGCAAATCTTGTTTTAAAGGTTAATGAAATTATATCGAAGTTGAGTAAGGTTATGACACTTGAGCCTGGGGACATAATATCCACAGGAACTCCAAGTGGTACTGCACTATCATTATCGTCAGATTTGAAGTACCTAAGACATAATGATATAGTCGAAGTCGAGATAGAGAAGATTGGAAAGATTAGAAATAGAGTCCAATTTGTAGATTAGGTTTGTAGTGATATTCATCTTTTTTTAAAAATAGTATATTCCGTTACAATACTAATATTCTTATTAAGTCAATCCAAGTAACCGCTGAACAAATATAACGTATTAAATATAGAGGATTTAGTATAGAGGATTTAGATTTCTGTGAATTCCGTTAATGCATCTTCAGTACAACAGATACGTGCGAGGGTAAAGAAAACCCTAAATGATGGTGTTCAGATCGACATGTCGACTGAGGAATCCAAAAAGTTATTGAGAAG
>Ga0193741_1000320_pt1 | contig 13957 bp, 14 predicted proteins | sample L2s2metaG_FD_143059 | JGI IMG/M metagenome (GOLD analysis project Ga0193741, IMG submission 143059) | Soil microbial communities from a riparian zone of the East river system, Colorado, United States - L2s2 | ecosystem: Environmental > Terrestrial > Soil > Riparian zone | place: USA: East River...
GTCGATGATCGGCCGGCCTCCGCGATCGGTACGGACGCGGCCCTCGCCCCGGTCGCGGAGGAGGGCGCCGATACCGACGCCGTAGCGCGCCTGGTCCATGAGCTCCGCATGGCTCCCTGCTCCCTGCCACGGCGTAAACGTCGCGATGAAGGTCGGGTGTGCCGCCGTCGTCTCGTACTTGAGCCCGTAGCCGCCGTCCAGATCGCGGTGCTCGTCCGAGTAGATCGCCTGCATCGTCCCTTCCCACGGCCGAACCTCCGCCTCGAAGATGCCGAGTGTGGCCGAGACCGGGTGTAGACGGAGGTGCCGGCCGACGGCGTCGTTGCCGATCCCGGAGTTTCGGAGTAGCACGGGGGTCATGATCGACCCGCACGCGACAACGACTGCTCTGGAGCGAACAGTGACTTCGTGCCCTGCGACGGTGCGGGCCAGCACGCCGCGCGCGGCGCCACGCTCGACGAGGACGCGCTCGGCGCACGTGCCGACGAGGATGCGCGCGCCGGCCGCGTGCGCGTCGGCGAGCCAGGTCTTGACAGTGGACTGCTTGGCGCCCAGACGGCAGCCGTAGGGGCAGTAGCCGCAGCTTACGCCCTGGTCGCAGCCGAGCACGTTTCGCGGCATCGAGCCCTCGTGCCAGCCGAGCTGGGCCAGGCCCCGGTGAACGAGCTCCTCGCGACGGGAGCGACGATTGTGGTCGAGGTTGACCCCGAGCCGCTGACACACGGCGTCGAGGCTCTTCGTGAACGCCTCGGATGTGAATGCCGGGACGCCGTGGCCCGCCCACTCCTCGCGCACCTCGTCGGGCGTACGGAACGACGTCGTGTAGTTCACGACCGTGCCTCCGCCGAGACACGCACCGGCGAGGATCCCCACCGACTGGTCGCGCGTAGCCGCCGATGCGTGGCCGAGGTAGCGTCCGTAACCCCGAAGCTCGGCGCCGTCGAAATCCCGATCGTCGTCGTAGTCGCCGGCCTCGAGCACGACGACGTCGAGGTCCGCGACGGCCAGACGAGCAGCGGCCGTCCCGCCGCCGGCGCCCGATCCGACGACGCACACGTCGCACTCGAGCTCGAGGTCGCGGGTCACCGCGAGCGGCTCGATCGCCTTCGGCGGCGCCTCCTCGAAGGGGCCGATCGGGCCCGGGTAGCCGATCCGCTCCCACGTCGGGTTCGGCGCGCCGTCCTGGGCCGGCAGCCCGTACGCGAGCGCGAGCGCCGCCTTGCGGAGGCCGTGGAACGCCGCGCGGCGCGTCACCAGCCTGCTGTTGCACCAGGCGAGCAGGACCCGCTCGCGGTGCCGCTGCGAGAGCCGCTCGAACCGACGCACCCCGAAGAGGCTCAGCAGCCAGCCGAGCTGGCGGAGCTCGGCCGGCCGCAACTGGGAGCCGAAGAGCTCGAGGAAGGCATCAGAAGCGCCGAGCTCGGCGGTCCCCGGATGGAAGGTGTCGCAGATCGCGTCGAGCGCCCGCCGTTGGCGCGGCCTGAGGGCAGCCACACTGCGAGCTTACGTCGCACCCCCTCAGCTCATTCGAAGAGGTCGGAGCCTCCTACACTTGTCGCGTGATTCCGGCCGGACAGGAGGTCTCTCGGGGGGCTCTCAGGACACTCGCAGCGGCGGGCCAGGACCTCCTGGACGCAGAGGATCTGGACGGCGCCCTCGGGGTGCTGGCTGACGCAGCCGCGTCGGGCGTCGGCGCCACGTTTGCGGTCATCCGCGTGGCCGAGCGCGGCCGAGAAGAGCTGCAGGCGCGTGGGGTGTGGGCTGCATCTCCGGCGCTCCGCGCCGAGCTCGAAGGCTCGCGCATCCCGGAGCCAGAGATCGGCCCGAAAGAGCTGACCGAGAACGACGATTTGCCGGAGGCGGTCCGCCGCCTCGCCCAACGCTGGGGTGCGTCTCGCGTCCTGGTCTGCCCGGTGTCCTCTGAAGGACGGGTGCTGGCGAGCCTCGAGCTGGCGCGCGCCGGCGAGCCCTTCATGGAGCACGAGCTCCTCCTCGCGCGCGTGATCGCAAGCCACGCATCGCTGCTCGTCCGTGCAGTCGATCCCGTCGAAGGACACTCGCCTACCGACGGACGCGAGGCGACGATCGAGCTCGCGGGTCGGGCGCTCGCAGTCATGGCGGAAGAGTCGCGCAGCGGGGAGCGGATCGCCCGCCTCGCGCTCGAGACGACGGGAGCCCGTTCATGCGTCCTCTGGCGCTCGAACGGGCGGCCGGAGCCTGTCGCGGCCGCCGGGCATGCTGAGGACCTCGCCGACCAGACGACGGCCGTGCGGGACGCGGACGAGCTGCTCTCGGGGAACGGATGCGTGGCGCTCGACGGAGGGGTCGTGCTCGTCCGGCTCGGCGAGCCGGGCGTCGGTGGCCTTCGCCTTGTCTTCGACCCTGGAGACGAGCCGAGCGCGGACGAGCTCGCGAGGCTGGCGACGTTCGGCGCCCGCGCCGCGCATGCGATCCGGGCGAGCGAGCGGACGAGCGACCTGACGCAGGAGCTCGAGCGCAGCCGGGCGCTGCTGGCGGTCGTCGGGCAGGCAATCGCCGAGCTGTCGCTTTCGCACACCCTCGAGACGGCGGTCGACCGGGTCGGCGAGCTGCTCGGGACCGACCGGGGAGCGGTCTACCTCCGACAGGCGGGAGGGCTCGAGTCGGCGGCCGAGCGCGGGCTCGCCGGCCCTCACGTCCGTGTCGCAGAGGGGCTTCTCGACCTGATCCTCAAGCGTGTCCGCGCGAGGCCGGTGGTCGAGGTGCACGACGCAACGAGCGACCCTCGCCTGGGGTCGGTCCGAGATGCCGTCTCGGAGTCGGGGATCGAAGCGGCCGTCGTCGTCCCGCTTCGCGCCGCCGGCGAGCTGATCGGCATGCTCGTCGCGTACCTGCCCGCGAAGCGGCGGCTCGGGGAGAACGAGTCGATGCTGCTCGCCGCGCTCGCGGGGCAGCTCGCGGTCGCGGTACAGAACGCCGGCCTGCACGAGGACACAGCCCGGCTGGCGAAGGAGCGCCAGGAAGCGCTCGACGCGGAGCTTCTTGCGGCCAGGCGGCTTGAGGCGCTCTATGAGATCTCCCGCTCGTTCTCCGAGAGCCTGTCGCTGGAAGAGACCGTCGGCGCAATCGCCAGAACGGCGGTCGAGCTCCTCGACGTCGACGCGGCCGTCCTGCGCATGCCCGACGAGCGCGGCGACTCCCTTGTCCCAGGCGCGATCCATGTTCCCGATGCGCGGCTCGGCGTCGCGCTCGACCCGATCCTGCGCCGGTCGCAGCCGCTCGCCCAGATCGAGGCCACGACACCGGTCGTCCTCACCCCGCGACGGGCCAAACGGCTCGGCGGCGGCCACGAGCTGTTGATCCCGTTCCTGGAGCGCGGCTCGACGGCCGCGCTCGTCCCGATCGTCTCGACGGGGGAGGTGATGGCCGCGCTCACCCTGATCTCGCTCGATCCCGCGCGCCCGATCGACGGCGAGATGCTCGAGGCGGCTCGTTCGCTCGCGGCCCAGGCGACGCTCGCGATCGGCAACGCACGCCTCTACGAGCAGCAGGTCCACTTCGCGGACGAGATGCAGCGGTCGCTCCTGCCGGACGAGCCGCCGGACATGCCCGGCATCGAGATCGGCAGCGTCTACGAGTCCTCGTCCCGCCTGGACGTCGGCGGCGACGTCTTCGACTACACCGTGCTCCCCGACGGCCGCCTCGCCGTCGTGGTCGGCGACGTGACCGGCAAGGGGATCGACGCAGCCGCCGACATGGCGATGACGAAGTTCGTCTTCCGGTCGCTCGCCCGCGAGCATCCCGAGCCGTCCGAGCTGATGCGGATCGCGAACGGGGTCGTGCTCGACGAGGTCGAGGAGGGCAAGTTCGTGACGATGCTCTACCTGACCGTCGACCCCGCGACCGGCGAGGTCGCCTGCTCGGGCGCCGGTCATCCGGAGCCGCGGGTCGTGCGGCCGGACGGCTCCGTCGAGGAGTTGGAGGCACGCGGGCTCGCGCTCGGCATCGCCCCCGATCAGCAGTACCCCGAGGCCAGGACGACGCTGGAGCCCGGTGCGTCGGTGGTGCTCTACACGGACGGGGTCGTGGAGTCCCGCGTCGACGGCGAGCTCTACGGGAAGTCGAGGCTCGACCGCCTGCTGGGGGAGCAGCGCGCGCTTCGGGCGCAGCAGCTGGCCCGTGCGGTCGTCGAGGATTCCCGGGCGTTCGCCGGCGGCGGGCTCGCGGACGACTCGGCCGTGGTCGTCGTCAAGAAGACGTGAAGCTGTCGTTCCAGGCGACGCTGACGGGCGTCGTCTTCGTCGCCGGCGTCGGGACGCTGGCGACGGAGATCGCTGCGTCGCGGCTCCTCGCCCCGTACTTCGGGAACTCCACCATCGTCTGGGCGAACGTGATCGGGCTGACGCTCGCGTCGCTCTCGGTCGGCTACTGGCTCGGCGGCAGGCTCGCAGACCGGTACCCGACGCCCAGGGCGCTCGGCCTGATCGTCGCCGCTGCGGCCTGTCTCGTCGCGGTCGCGACGCTCCTCGCGCGCCCGATCCTCGACCTCTCCGTGGAAGGGCTCGATCGGGTCTCGGCCGGCGCAGCGATCGGCTCCTTCTTCGGCGTCCTCATCCTGTTCGTCCCGCCCGTGACGCTGATGGGGATGGTGGCGCCGTTTGCGATCCGGCTCGCGATCCAGGACGTCGAGAGCGTCGGGACCGTCGCCGGGCGCCTGTACGCGGTCTCGACGATCGGCAGCCTGCTCGGGACGTTCCTCGCCGCGCTGGTCGCGATCCCCGCGATCGGGACCCAGCGCACGCTCCTCGCTGCGGCGGCGTTGATCGGTGCGAGTGGGGCCGTGCTGCTCGGGCGCCGCTGGGCCCTCCTGGCGGCCGGCCTCGCAACGCTGCTGCTGATCCCGCCGGGCGCCGTGAAGGGCCAGAGCGGCGTGATCTTCGAGGACGAGTCGCGCTATCAGTTCATTCAGGTCGTGGAGGAGGAGGGCGTTCGCCGGCTCTACCTCGACGAGGGACTCGCCACGCACTCGGTCTGGCGGAGGGACGAGGTGCTGACCGGCGGCGTCTGGGACACCTACGTCGCCGTCGTCGACCTGCTCGGCCGCTGGCCAATGCGGGTCGCGATGCTCGGAAACGCCGCCGGCACGGCCGCGCGGGCATTCGCGCGCTACTACCGGTCGGTGCAGATCGACGGCGTGGAGCTCGATCCGGCGGTCAGCGAGGCCGGACGGAGGTACTTCGAGATGGGGGAGACCAGTGGGCTAGCCGTCCACGACGCGGATGCCCGGGCCTACCTGCGCCGGACTGACGAGCGGTACGACGTGATCATCGTCGACGCGTACCGCCCGCCCTACGTCCCGTTCTACCTGGCAACGGAGGAGTTCTTCCAGCTTGTTCGGGACCGGCTCAGGCCGGGCGGGATCGTCGCGCTCAACGTGGCGACGACGCCCGACAACCACGACCTTGCGAGGAACATCGGCGGGACGCTCGCGTCCGTGCTGCCGAGGGCGCACGCCTGGCAGCCGCTCGAGTTCAACCAGATCGTCATCGGCCAGAACGGTGAGCCGACCGGCAGCGTGCGCGTTGCGCCCCCCGAGGTCGCGCCTCTCGTCCAGGATCTCCGCGCCACCATGCGCCCGATCCAGCCGTCGAGCGACCCGTGGACGGACGATCGCGCGCCCGTCGAGTGGATCACCGACCGGATGATCGTCGAGTTCGCCGCAGGCGGCGGGCGCTTCGAGGAGGATCCGCTGCCCACCGCCCCAGACGACGAGAGTTAGCAGGGCTTTTCTCTACACTGCGGCCGATGAGGCGTGGGGTCTCCATCATCCTTGGCGTGCTCGCGTCTGCCGCCGCGGGCCTGCTCGCAGCTGCCGTCGTGGCCTCGCCTGGGCTCTCGCAGCTCCCGATCACGACCGGGACGACGACCGCCACAACGACCACCACCCCGACGACCACGACGCGAGCGCCGCAGGCCGTGTTGATTCCCGACGGCGTCTTCGTCGGCCGGGTCGAGGTCGGCCGGATGACACCCGGCGGTGCGGCTGCGCTCGTCCAGGCCGAGTTCGACGAGTCCCTCACGCTCGTCTTCGGCCGAAAGAGGATCCTCGTCACGCCTCAGCGGCTCGGCGCGACCGCTCGGGTGAAGCTCGCGATCGACCAGGCCCGCCGCGCAGCGCCCGGGACACAGCTTCCGCTCTTCGTGACCCTGCGGCGAGGCGGTGTCTCCCGCTACGTGAAGGCGCTCGGAAAGCGCTTCGACAGGCAGGGGAGGGACGCCGAGCTCGTCGGCCTCCGGGGCTCCCGACCGTGGATCACGAAGGAGCAGACCGGTCGGTTGCTCAAGCAGCGGCCCGCCGTGCGCGCGATCGTCGCCCACCTGCGTTCGCACAGGCGCTCGGCGCTCCGAATTCGCGCCGTGCGCATCGAGCCCTCGTTGACGCGTGCGCGCTTCGGGCCGATCATCGTCATCCGGCGCGAGTCGAAGGTGCTCAACCTCTTCCGCGGTATGCGGCTCTGGAAGCGCCTCGGCGTCGCCACAGGGCAGTCGTCCTACCCGACTCCGATCGGCAGTTTCTCCATCGTCACGATGCAGCGGCATCCTTGGTGGTATCCGCCGGACTCCGACTGGGCGGAGAACGAGAAGCCGATCCCCCCGGGGCCCGGGAACCCGCTGGGGACTCGGTGGATGGGCATCAGCGCGCCCGGCGTGGGCATCCACGGGACGCCGGATCCCGCTTCGATCGGCTACTCCGCATCGCACGGCTGCGTCCGAATGCGGATCCCCGAGGCGGAATGGCTGTTCGGCCGCGTCCGGGTCGGGACGCCGGTCTTCATCGTCCGGGCGTAGGTTGTAGGCCATGTCCGGCCGTCTGAAGCTCGCGGCCCAGGGTCTGTCCGTCGCTCTCGTCGCGGGCCTCTTCGGGCTTCTCGTCTGGAAGGTCGCGACGCAGGACGAGGGCGCCGCGCGCAAGCTCGGCCGGGGCGAGATCGTCAGCGCGCCGAACTTCCGGCTCGATCGCCTCGACGGAGGGGGGAAGATCTCGCTCGCCGACTATCGCGGCCGGCCGGTCGTCGTCAACTTCTGGGGCTCCTGGTGCGATCCGTGCAAGGAGGAGGCGCCCGTGCTCGAGGAGACCTGGCGGCGGTACAAGGATCGCGGCCTCGTCGTACTTGGCGTCGACTTCCACGACCTCAAGGGCGCCGCGAGGCGCTTCGCGCGCGAGAACGACATGAGCTACCCGCTTGCGTACGACGGGCCGGGGGCGACGATCACCGACTACGGCGTGGAGGCCGCGCCGGAGACCTTCTTCGTCGCGCCCGACGGCAAGCTCATCTGCGAGCGGCTCCTCGGCGGCGTCCACATCGAGCGGAACCGCGCCCGCTACGACGACTGCGTGCAGGAAGTGCTCGAGGCATGAGGCTGCTTCTCGCCGTGGTTGCCGCGCTGGCGCTGTCCGGCCCCGCGTCGGCGGCCTGCCCGACGCTCGCCGACCTCGAGGGCGAGGTGATGTGCCCTCAGTGCAAGACGACGCTCGACCAGTCGGACGCGCCGGTCGCCCGCGACATCAAGCGGTTCATCGAGACACGTGCAGACGCCTGTGTGACCGAGGGGCAGATCAAGGACGAGCTCGTCGCGCAGTTCGGCCCGGCGGTTCTGGCCGCGCCGCCGCGCGAGGGCTTCCATTGGCTCGCATGGCTGCTCCCGCTCGCGGGCCTGCTCGCCGGCGCCGTCGTGATCTCGATCCTGGTCTGGCGCTGGAGCCGGAGCAGGCCCGTGGCGAAACCGGTCGCGGCGGACAACGGCCGGCCGCTGGATCCCGAGCTCGAGCGCAGACTCGACCGGGAGCTCGCCCGCTTCGATGGCTGAGGCGTTACCCCTCGCATTCCTCGCCGGGGTGCTGTCGATTATCACGCCCTGCGTCCTGCCGCTCGTACCGGGCTACCTGTCCGCTGTCTCGGCGGTCGAGGCCGACCGGCTCGGGGAGGCGGGCGTGGGGAGGAGGGTGGCGCGCTCGAGCATCCCGTTCATCCTCGGCTTCACGACGGTCTTCGTCGTCCTCGGCGCGGGAGCGGCGGCGCTCGGCGGCGTCCTCGACGCGAACCGGCGCGCCGAGCTGGCGGGGCTCGTGCTCGTCATCCTCGGGCTCGCGTTCCTCGGCCTCCTGCCCTGGCCCGAGCGGCTCGTCGCGCCGGGGCTCCTGACCGGGGCGCGGAGGCGCGGGTCCGGCGTTCTGCTCGGTGCCGCCTTCGCGGTCTGCGCGGCCCCCTGCATCGGCACCGTGCTCGCATCGGTGCTGGTGCTGGCTGGAAGCGCGGAGGAGATCCTGGAGGGCTCCGCGATCCTCGCCGCCTACTCCGCCGGCTTGGCGCTCGCGTTCGTGCTCGCAGCAATCGCCTTCGTGCGAGCGATGGGCGCGTTCCGCTGGCTGCGCGACCACTACAACGTGATCCGCGTCGTCAGCGGCTCGCTGCTCGTCCTCCTGGGCCTAGCGTTCTTCTTCCACCGCGACGGGTGGATCCGGGTCGGCTTCGACCGGGTGCTCGATGTCGTCGGGCTAGGGACGTAGCGGTCTCGGCAGCTCCAACGAGCCAGACTCGACCACCCTCTGCGCCGCGGCGACCGACGCCAGGACGGCTGCGACATCGACGCCACGGTGCTCCGGTGCGAAGCGCTCGAGTCTGCGCGCCGCCTTGGCGAGCTGCCGCTCGCACCCGGGCCGGTTCCCCCGGCCGGCGTGGTGCCAGGCGACCGTGACGTGCACGAGGCCTTGGAAGAAGTCCTTTTCCGCCGGCTCGGCCGCCCGCCAAGCCTCCTCGAGCTCCTCGTGCGCCTCGAAGTACTCACCGCGCCTGATCAGATCGAGACCGTTTCGCAACCACTCGTCCACAAAGCGGAGTGTTACGCTCGGCGGGTCGTGGCGACGATCCTGCTCGAAGGCGTCGACCTTTTCATCCGCGGCAAGCTCGAGGCGCTGCTCGAGGGCCATCACTTCGTCACGAACGACTCGGTCGATTCCCCGGACCTGGTGATCGCCGACGTCGGGCGAACCGATCCGGACGAGGTGGCGGACGCGTATCCCGACGTTCCGATCCTCGGTTTTTCGAACCACAAGGACACCGAAGGCCTGCGCCGGGCGCACGAGGCGGGCTTCGACCAGGTGATTGCGAAGTCGGCGCTGACGGAGCGCGCGCCCGAGCTCGTCGAGGAGCTGACGGCCTAGTTAGTCTCCAGGCGTGACGTACATCATCGCCGAGCCCTGCATCGACATCAAAGACCTCTCCTGCGTGGACGTCTGCCCGGTCGACTGCATCCACGAGTTCGAACGGATCCTCATCATCGATCCAGAGGAGTGCATCGACTGCGGGGCATGCGAACCGGAGTGCCCGGTCGAGGCGATCTTCCCCGAGGACGCGCTGCCCGACAAATGGGAGCCCTTCGTGAAGATCAACTACGCCTACGGCGACGGCGCCGACGTCGTGAACAACCTCACCAACGAGTACGCCACCGAGCACAACGTGCAGAACCCGCCGCTCGAGAGTTAGAGGCTCCACAGACGGGGTAGGCCTCCGAAAAAGGAGGTCTGCATGCCCCAGGACGCGTGGAGCAACAAGCGCGAACGGCAGTACGAGCACATCAAGGACAGCGCGAAGGAACGCGGCGCCTCGACCAAGAGAGCGAAGGAGATCGCGGCTCGCACCGTGAACAAGGAGCGTGCCCGCTCGGGCGAGGCTCGCACCTCGTCTAGAACGTCTCGGCAGGACATGTCGTCGAGCCGCCGCGGCGGCCAGCGCTCCGGCACGAACCGGCCGAAGGGCCGCACGAAGGAGCAGCTCTACAACGAGGCCAAGCAGATGGGCATCGACGGCCGCTCCAAGATGAACAAGCAGCAGCTGCAGCGGGCGGTCGATCGCAGGAAGTGATCGGCTCCCGCAGGTCGCACGGCGCTGGCTATATTGGCCGCGCCGTGCGACCGAAGACCCTCGACCACGTCGCATACTGGCTCGCCGACCGGGACCGAGTCGCCGACTTCGTCACGACGCATCTCGGCATGCACGTCATCGAGCGGACCGACAAGTTCACGCTCGTCGGGTCGGATGCCCGCAAGGGGAAGCTGACGCTCTTCGAGGCCGAGGCGCCCCGCGAGCGCGGCGCGCTCAAGCACGTCGCGCTCCGCGTGAACGACCTGGAGGCGGCGCTCAACGAGCTGCCGGACAGCGTGGTGGTGGAGCGGACGAACGGCTCAGCGCTCTTCGATCTCGGCGACGGCGTGAACCTCGGGCTCGTCGAGGCGCCGACCGAGACCGAGTACGACCTCGACCACGTCGCGCTCTTCTCCGCAGACCCGGAGGCGACGGCGCAGCGCTACCGCGACTACGGCTTCAATTCGGCTGAGCCCGCGGCCGATGGCGCACCGCGGGTGGAGGTCGCCGGCGCCTACGTCGAGTTCCACGAGGGGGAGCCGGGAGACCCGGAGGCGCCGCTGCTCAACCACCTGGCGGTGCTCGTCGACTCGGCGGAAGACCACCAGAAGGCGGCCGAGGACCTTGACATCGAGGTGCAGGACTTCGTGGACGCCCCGAACACGCTCGCAGTGTTCGTCTGGCTCCCGGAGCGGGTCCGGCTCGAGTACGTCGAGCACAAGCCGACGTTCGCGCTCCAATAGCGAGCGTCACTGCAGGCGATGCTGCCCCGCTTCTGGGTCGCGAGCACCAAGCCAGAGGCCGCACTCCGACGAGGCAAGGCTAGTCAGCCTTGGTGAGGAGGAGGGTGGGCTCTGGCGCTGCGTGATCGCGGGCCAGAAGGCGGCGTGCATTGCCTGTAGGGGCGCTTAAGATCGCTGGAGCCGGCATGGCCGGCCTCGTCGCGGCAGCCAGGGCGCGCGACTTCGGCGCCGAGCCCGTCGTCTACGAGAAGGGGACGCGTGCCGGCGGCTCGATGCTGCTCTCGAGTGGCTTCGCCTGGCGCTATCGAAGCTTGGAGGTCTTCCGCGAGCAGTGCCCGGGAGGCGATCCCGCGCTCCAGCGGCTGATTCTGGAGCGGTTCGACGACGCGCTCGACTGGCTCGAGGCGCAGGGAGTGGAGCTGCTCACGCGGGAGACCGGCAACCCGCTGACGGTCGGCGCCCGATTCGACCCGCGCCAGCTCGTCGACACGCTTGCGAAGGAGGTCCGGCTCGGCGAGACGACGGATGAGCCGACGATCCTGGCCACCGGCGGGTTCCCGGCGCGTTTTGCCCGCGAGAAGGGGCTTCTCTTGCGCGCCAACCCGTGGAGCGAGGGCGACGGGCTCGACTTCGCCCGTACCCGAGGCGCACAGACGGCGGGAGACCTCGACGAGTTCTACGGCCGCGCGATGGCAGCGGTGGACGTCGTGGACGAAGGGGACTTTGTGCGGCTCGGCCAGCTCTACGGGCGGTTCGCGTCGATCACGTCGGAGGACGGCTCCGAGGCGTTTGACGGCGAGCCCAGCTGGTCCGAGATCGACGTCGCCCAGCAGATCGCGCGGTGGCCGGGCGGCCGCGCCTGGTTCACCGTCGACCGAGCCGCGCTCGAGGAACGCGTTCGCGACCGGACGGTGGGAGAGATGGTCGAGGCGGCGCGTGAGGCGGGCGCGTCGGTCGAGGAGGAGGACGACCGCGTGCGCGTCCTCGTCAGGGCCGCAGTGACGCAGACGCTTGGCGGCATCCGCGTCGACGACCGGGCCCAAGCCGCCGACCGCCTCTACGCGGCCGGTGCCGATGTGGGCGGCATCTCGACCGGCGGCTGGTCGAGCGGCCTCGCATCCGCCCTCGTCCTCGGCCTCGTCGCGGCCGAATCCACGCTCGCGTAGTGGTGGACGGCTCGTCACACTTTCGGCGCAATCGCCCCTTGACACGTTTTGGTGTCCGACACCCAGCCGACGAGGCGATCCGCCCAGTCGTCGAAACCGTCCGCACTCGACCTGCGCCGTTCTTGGCCTACGCCGTCTGGATCGACACGCCTCGCGAGGCCTGCCTCGCCCGCGGACTGGAGCGTGATGGGCCGGGCGCACGCGCCGACTGGGAGCGCGCTGGGTCGCCGAGGATCGCTACATCGAGCGAGAGTGGCCGCGCGAGCGTGCCGACTTCGTCGTCTCGGGCGTCTAGCCCGGGAGGGGTTGCAAGTACGCGGCGCGGCGATCATCGCCGGGAAGCGGCGATGGCGCGAGGCGATTTACCTCCTGCCGGCCACCCTCGAGCTCGACCACGCTTCCTACCGCCGGCAGCTCGCCGTCACGCTCGTGGAGCTCGTAGCCGGTCGTCTTCCAGACGAAGAGCAGGTGCTTTTCCGGCGTCGCCATACGGGCCGGACTCTAACCGCGGGCCGTGTAGGGCGGCAGCGTGATGCGTACGGCAGTGCCGCCCTCGTCCGAGCTGTGGTCGACGTCCACGGTGCCGCCGAGCGTCCGCGCGCGCTCCGCCAGCGCCTCGAAGACGCGACGCCGGCGCTCGCCCGAGCCGTCGTCGGTGATCAGCGTCTCGACGGCTCCTCCGTGCACCTCGCCGATCGCCACGGAGATGCGGGTGGGGGGCCCCCGACGAAGGGCAGCGTCGAGGGACTCGCGGATGATCTGGTACAGCACGATCTGGGCGCGGCTCGCCAGCGCATCCGCGGCCAGCACGTCGAGGTCCACGACGATGCCTTGCGAGAACTCGACCTTGTCGGCGAGCGCCTGCACCGCAGGCCCGAAGCCCTGGTCGCGGAGGACGACCGGCTCGAGGGCGAACGAGAGATCGCGCAGCTCGCGGATCGTCTCCCGCTGGCGGCTGACGGACTTTCCGAGGATCTCCTTTGCATCTTCGACTCGCCCGTGGTCGATCGCATCCACGACACCGTCGAGCATCAAGGCAATTCCGGACATGGACTGGACGGGGCCGTCGTGGAGGAACAATGCGAGCCGTCGCCGCTCGTCCTGCTCTGCGGCGATCAGCTGGTCGGCGTGCCGCGAGCGCTCGGCTTCCTCCTGCCGCGTGCGGAGCAGGCTGAGGGCGAGCGCTGCAGCCGCGACGACGGCGACCGCGACGGCGCCGTAGGCTAGCCAGTCCACGCCCGCCGCCGCGCCGGCCAGTGCGACGAGCGCCGCGACGGCCACGACGCCGACGAGGACGGCAGCCCTAGTCGATGATCGCTTCGCGAAGCGCAATCGCCACCGCGTGCGTCCGCGTGTCCGCCTCGAGCTTCGTGAGGATGTGGCGCACGTGGCTCTTCACCGTCTCCTGGCTGATGAAGAGCCGGGCGGCCACGTCCGCGTTGGACATGCCGTCGGCGAGGAGCTGGAGAATCTCCCGCTCGCGGCCCGTGAGCATGTCGTCGCCCTTCCCGGGGAGGAAGGCCGGCATCAGCGCCGGGTCGACGTAGCCGTCGCCGGCCGAGACCTTCTCGATCGCCTTCACGAGGCTCGCGTGCGGCGCCTCCTTGAGGATGTAGCCCTTCGCGCCGGACTCGAGGCCGCGGCTGAGCAGGCTGCGCTCGCTGTAGGCGGTGAAGATCAGGACGGCGGTGTCCGGGACTTTCTCGGTGAGGTGCTTGGTCGCCTCCAGGCCGTCCATGCCCGGCATGCGCACGTCCATGATCACGACGTGGGGCTTCCGCCGCTCGGCCAGCGACACCGCGGATGCCCCGTCCGACGCCTCGCCGATGACGCGGATGTGCGGCGCGCGCGACAACGACAGGCGGAGCCCTTCGCGGACGACCTCGTGGTCGTCGACGATCAGGCAGGTGATCTCGGGACGGCCGTCGTCGCTTTGCTCGTCAGCCACGGGCGTGGAATTCTAGGCAGCCGGCAGGAAGTCCTGTCTCCGACGGCCTAGGAGGGCTTGGCGAAACGCCTGCCGTGCCGCAGGGCTGCGCTGCTCGCCCCGAGGACTGCGTCCTCAGTCGCGCCCGTATCTCATCGATACGAACGCTCCCTGCGTCCTTGCCTCGGAACGACCATCGCACCCTGCGACGAGCGACGT
>Ga0193741_1000321_pt1 | contig 13938 bp, 15 predicted proteins | sample L2s2metaG_FD_143059 | JGI IMG/M metagenome (GOLD analysis project Ga0193741, IMG submission 143059) | Soil microbial communities from a riparian zone of the East river system, Colorado, United States - L2s2 | ecosystem: Environmental > Terrestrial > Soil > Riparian zone | place: USA: East River...
AACGTCGCCATCTTCCCCTGCGCGAAGTTGAGGACGTCCGTCGACCGGTAGATGAGAACGAGCGCGAGCGCGAGGCTGGCGAAGATCGCTCCCTGCGCGAGCCCGCTGACGACCTGTTGGAGGAAGGCAGCCATCAGTAGCCGAGGTAGCTCTTCCTGACGCCTTCGTGGCGTGCGAGCTCGTCGCTCGTGCCCTCCACCGCCACCTTTCCGACCTCGAGGACGTAGGCGCGGGACGCGACGTCGAGCGCGATCCGCGCGTTCTGCTCGACGACGAGCACGGTCAGGCCGTCGTCCTCGTTGAGCCGCCGCACGGTCGCAAAGAGCTCGCGGACGACGGTCGGCGCGAGCCCGAGCGAGGGCTCGTCGAGCATGAGCAGGCGCGGGCGGCCGACGAGTGCCCGGGCGAGTGCGAGCATCTGCTGCTCGCCGCCGCTGAGGGTGGCTGCCGCCTGGTCGCGGCGTCGCTCGATCCAGGGGAAATACCCGACGACCCGCTCGGCCGCCTCGGCGAAGTCGCCGCGTCCGCCGACGGCTCCCATCCGCAGGTTCTCCCAGACCGTCAGCTCGGGGAAGAGACCTCGACCCTCCGGGACATGGGCGATGCCGAGCCGCGCGACCGATTCGGTCGACTTGCGGGCGATGCGGCGGCCGTCGAAGGTGATCTCGCCGGAGGTCCGCGTCATCCCGGAGATGCTGCGAAGCGTCGTCGTCTTGCCGGCGCCGTTGGCCCCCAGCACGGCGACCACCTCGCCTTCGTCGACCTTCAGCGTGACGCCGTGCAGGGCGCGGATCGGGCCGTAGCGCGCGAAGACCTCCGTCAGCTCAAGCAGCGGCATCCTCGCCTCCGAGATAGGCCTCGATCACGTCCGGCTCCTTCTGGACCTCGGCCGGCGTCCCCTCGGCGATCTTCCTGCCGAAGTTCAGGACGTGCACGCGGTCACAGATGCTCATGACGAGCGCCATGTGATGCTCGACGATCAGGAGCGTGAGGTCGAAGTCCTTCCTCAGCTTGCGGATCAGCGAGCCGAGCTCCTCGACTTCCTCGTGGTTCAGGCCGCCCGCGGGCTCGTCGAGCAGGAGCAGACGCGGGCGCGAGACGAGCGCCCGGGCGAGCTCGATGCGCTTGAGCGTGCCGAACGGCAGGCCGGCGGCCGGCCGCTCGGCATGTGGCCCGAGATTCAGATAGTCGAGCGTCTCGTGTGCCACCTTTCGGCCCTGGCGCTCGCCGAACGGATGCATGCGCGTATGCGCTCCGACGAGGACGTTCTCGGTCACCGTCATCGTCGGGAACAGCACGACGTTCTGAAACGTCCGTGAGACACCCGCGCGGACGACCCTGTAGGGGCGAGTGCGGAGCAGGTCGCGCCCCTCGAGGAGGACACGACCCGACTCGGCCTTGTACAGACGGGTGACGACGTTGAAGAGCGTCGTCTTGCCGGCGCCGTTCGGGCCGATGAGCCCGCCGATCGTGCCCTCCTCCAGGACGAGCGACACGTCGTCGAGCGCAACGATACCGCCGAAACGCCGCGTCACGTTCTCGACAGCGAGGAGTGCCACGGGGCGACGATCATAAAGCCGAGTGGAGGAGTTGAATACCCATATGGTCGAGCTCGAGGGAGGAATCCGCCGCCAGACGTTCGCCCTGCCGCTGGGCATCGACCATGTGCACTGCTACCTCCTGCCCTCCTCCGACGGCGGCTGGACCGTGGTCGACACCGGCCTGGGAGTGCCCGACGCAGCTACGCGCTGGTCGCGGGCGCTGGACGGGCTGGAGGCGCCGGTGGGGCGGATCGCCATCACGCATTTCCATCCCGACCACGTCGGCGCTGCGGCCGACCTCGTCCAGCTGACTGGCGCACCGGTCTTTCAGGGTGCGCTCGACTACGACCAGTGCCTCCGGACCTGGGGAGAGCTCCGCGTGGCGGGGCGGATGCCCGACTACCTGCGGGTTCACGGCACGCCCGAGGAGGATGTCGAGTCGTTCGAGGAAGAGGGCCGCGCCTTCGTGCAGTTCGTGCGGTTCGTGCGCGACCCCGAGCCCCTCAGGCCCGGGGAGGAACTCGACGGTTGGGAGGTGCTGCACCTGCCCGGCCACGCCGACGGCCATCTCGCGTTCCTACGCGAAGGAATCCTCGTCGCCGCCGACACGTTCCTCGGATCGATCACCCCGAACGTGGGCCTCTATCCGGACTCCAGGCCCGATCCGCTTGCCGACTACCTCTCGTCGCTGGAGCGCATCGCGGACCTTGCGCCGACGATCGCGCTGCCGGGGCACGGCGATCCGATCGAGGATCCCGCCGGCAGGGCGCTAGAGCTGATCGCGCACCACAGGGATCGGCTCGACCGCACCGTCGAGGCGCTCGACGGCGAGCCCGTGAGTGCCTACGACATTTCGCTCACGCTGTTTCCGGAGCCGCTACCGCCGACGCTTCGCCGCTTTGCGCTCGCCGAGACCCGCGCGCACCTCGAGTACCTCGTCCGGCGGGACGGCGCCAGGCGGGTCGACGCGGACGAGCGCGTGTCGTATTCCGCCTAGAACCACGAGGCCCGCCTTGCGGGCGGGCCTCGGTCGTGGAGAGAGGGATGAGAGAGGAGCTGTTATTCCCCGTCGTCGGGGTGCGAAGTCGTCACCGTCTTGACGATCTCGCAGTTCACGTGGACGTCGGACTCCTTGGAGTTGAGCCAGACGACGTCCTTGTCGCCAGCGCCGCAGTCGATCGTGTCGACCATGCGGTCACGGGCGAGTGCGTGCATGCGGTCGTTGCCGGCGCCGCCGTTCTCGACGTCCGCGCCACGGCCGACCCAGATGCGGTCGTCGCCGTTGTCGCCGTTCACGACGTCGTTGCCCCAGCGGCCACGGAGGACGTCGTTGCCCTCGCCACCGTTGATCGTGTCGGTGCCGACACCGCCGCGCATGCGGTCGTTGCCGCCCTCACCGTTGAGGGTGTCGTTGCCCCGCTGGCCGAAGACGAGGTCGTTTCCTTCGCCGGCGTTGACGGTGTCGTCACCGCCGCGGGCGTGAATCCTGTCGTTCCCGATGGTGCCGGTCAGGGTCTCACCGTTGTGCGTCCCCTTGATGACGACGACACGGTGAGCGACGGCGGCGCTCACGATCGCCAGCGCGAGGAGCGCGGCGAGCGAGAGAACCGTGAGTCGAGTCTTCTTGGTCACTGCTGAGTACCTCCTTGGCGACGTTGATCGGAGTCTTCCCAGCGGCGATGAGGGAGCCGTAGTGCTTCTGAAAGGATTTCGCGCCGAGTTGTTAGGCCTGTGTAAGCACAGCCCGGTGGTGTCGGCCGTACACCTCGCGTAGTGCCACGAGGGTCATGACGAGGCCGGTGCCGCCTGCGACGACGAAGGCGAGCTGCGTGCCGCCCACCTCCGAGAGCCAGCCCGTGAGGAGCCCACCGAGCGGGGCGAGCCCCGCGAACGCGAAGAGGTAGAGGCTGAGCACGCGGCCGCGGAGGTGATCCGGCGCCGACAGCTGGAGCAGCGACTGGCTGTTCGCCGTCCACAGCGTGAAGCAGACGCCGACGACATAGAGGAGCGCCGCACAGGCGGCGACGGTCTCGAGCGGCGCGAGGGCGAGCAGCGAGAGGCTGAAGCCGCCGACTCCGAGGAGCAGAGCCTTCCAGCTCGCGCGGCCGAGGGCGGCTGAGAGCAGGGCGCCGGTGAACGCGCCGGCGCCGAAGCACGCCGAGAGGAGGCCGAACGTCTTCGGGCCTGCCTCCAGCGTCTCCGACGTCAGCACCGGCACGAGCACGTGGAAGTTGAAGCCGACCGTGCTCACCACCATCGTCATCGCCAGCACCAGCCGCACCTGGGGTGAGTGCCGTGCATAGGAGAGCCCCTCCCGCACGCTTCGCAGCACGGTCGGATGCTCCTTGGGCCGGTCGAGCTTCACGAGCTCGCTCACCCGCATGAGCCAGAGGCTCGTGAGCACGGCGAGAAAGCTGAGCGCGTTGATCGCGAAGCAGACGCCGACGCCGAAAGCGGCGACGAGGACGCCGGCGAACGCGGGGCCGATCACGCGCGAGCCGTTGAAGAGGCTCGCGTTGAGCGCGATTGCGTTCGGCAGCTCCTGCCGGCCGACCATCTGGAACGTGAGCGCGTGGCGGCCCGGCGCATCGAAGACCAACGCGGTGCCGGCGGCGGCTGCCAGCGCGTAGGCGAGCCAGACGATCTCCGCGCCGGAGAACGCCAGGGCCGTGAGCGCCAGCGCGACGACCATCGAGGCTGTTTGCGTCACCATCACGAGCCGCCGGTTGTCGAAGCGGTCCGCGACGACGCCCGAGATCAGGCCGAAGACGGTGAACGGCGCGAACCGGCAGAAGGCGAGGAAGCCGACCGCGACGGCCGAGTGAGTGAGCTCGACGACGTACCACGCGAGTGCGATGTTCTGCATCCAGGTTCCGACGAGCGAGACCACCTGTCCCGTGAAGAACAGCCGGTAGTTCCGGTGCTTCCGGAGGCTTGCGAAGGTGCGGCGGAAGGCGACGGTCACTCGTCCTCCAGGAGCCGGAGGAGCGGCTCGATCGCCGCGTCGAGCGCGGCGAGCTCCGCAGGCTCGATCTGCTTCAGGCGGGCCGCGAGCCAGGCAGTGCGGCGCGACTTGACCGAGCGCAGGACGCGCTCTCCTTCGTCGGTCACGGACAGGCCTCGGCGGCGTCCGTCCTGCTCGTCCTGAGTGCGGCGAACCAGGCCCGCAGCCTCGAGGCGCGCGACGTGCTTCGACATCGCAGGCGCGGAGATCCGCTCGCGCGCGGCGAGCTCGTTCACGCCGATTCCGCGGTTGCGGTGAATCTGGATCAGGAGCGTGACCTGCCCGCCGGTGACGCCGAGCGCGTGGCTCTCCCGCCGGAGCTCGCGTGCGAGCTTCAGCAGAGCCGGGCGGAGCCGGTTCGCGACGTCCGTGTGTGTCTGAGTAGCGGCCAAGTCGTTAACCAGGCTAACAATCCTTCTCGGGTTGCCGTCGGGTTCGCCCGGGTACCCTTCCGCTGCCATGCCGCGCGACGTACGTGAAGAGCTGGCGGAGAACGTCAGGGAGCTGGCGCAGCGCCTGCGGCGCACGGCCGCGCGCGAGGCGCCGTTCGACTGGGTCTCTGAGCAGCTCGGCTTCAACCGGCCCGAGCCGGCGAGATCACTCGATGAGCTCCAGGCCGAGCTCGACGCGCTCGTCGGGCTCGCGACCGTCAAGGAGCAGGTGCGCGCGCTCGTCGCCTTCCTCCAGGTGCAGGCGCGCCGGCAGGAGCACGACCTCCCGGAGGTGGCGACGAGCCAGCACCTCGTCTTCTACGGGAACCCCGGCACCGGCAAGACGACGGTCGCCCGGCTCCTGGCGCAGATGTACCGCGCGATGGGCCTGCTGCGGCGCGGGCATCTCGTCGAGGTCGACCGCAGCGGGCTCGTCGGCCAGTACGTCGGGACGACCGCCCTCAAGACCGAGCGGGTGATCCGCCGGGCTCTCGACGGCGTCCTCTTCATCGACGAGGCCTACGCGCTCGCGCCCGAGGCCACCTACCACGACTTCGGGCCGGAGGCGGTCGAGACCCTGCTCAAGCGGATGGAGGACTACCGCCATCGCCTGATCGTCATCGTCGCCGGGTACCCGCGGCCGATGGGCCGCTTCCTCGACTCGAACCCCGGGCTTCGGTCGCGTTTCTCGCGCGAGATCTCGTTCCCCGACTACTCGACGGACGAGCTGCTGGCGATCACCCGGAAGTTCGCCGGCGACTACACGTACGAGCTGACCGAGGGCGCCGAGCAGGCGCTGCGCTCGGTGTTCGACTCGGCAGTGCGGGGCGAGGGCTTCGGCAACGCGCGCTACGCGCGGACGATCTTCGAGCAGGCGCTGAATGCCCAGGCGCTGCGACTCGCAGGACTGTCCGGCCGACGGCTGGAGGAGCTCGGTCCCGAGGAGCTGACGACGCTCACGGACGACGACGTTGTCGCGGCCGCGACGGCGCTGGGCGAGGGCATCGAGCTGCCGACCGAGCGCGCTCGCTGGTTCCGGCGGCGCGCGTCCTAGGGAAACGGGTCCGGCACGAGCAGACTGGCGTTTCGGTCCTGCAGCGAGCCGCGCCTGTCAGGCCAACCGTTCTCGCCGTTCTCGGCCTGCGGCTCGTTCAGGGAGAGCTCACGGGCAATAGACGCCAGTCGCTGTGGGCCTGGCCGGCCCGGACGCGGCGGCGCGGCGTGGTCGATCGCCGTCGCGTGGATCGCGAGCTCGCCATTGCGCAGATCGGCGATCTCGATCACGCGCGACTGCTGGGGCCACTCGAGGTGCGACGCGGTGACGACCTCCCAGAACGATCCGTGCGGCTCGATCCGGTTCCGGTGCTCGTGGCCCGCGACGTATGCGATCACGCCGGGATGGCTTCGCAGCAACCTCTCGACGTCTGGGCCGAGTCGAGCTCCCGGCTCGGCGGCGGTCATCGTTCGCAGCGAGTGGTGGCCGAAGACGACGATCAGCTCCCGCCGCGCCTCGGCCGCCGCGAGCTCGAGCTCGAGCCTGTTCAGCTGGGGCTCGTCGATGTTTCCGCTGCTCGAGTTGTCTGCGACCGTGTCGAGGACGACGAAGCGGAGGCCGACCGCGGCTTTGAACGCGTAGAACCCGCTCGCCGTCTCGAGGTTCGTCCGGGTGAACCCATGGCCGACGGGCCGGCCGCGGGTCGTGAAGTGCTGGCGCATCCAGTCGACCTTCCCGAGGAAGCGCCGCGCCGGATCGCGCGGCACCGTCTTCCAGAGGCCACGGTGCTCGCGCGGCACGCCCCAGGTGTCGAGGAAGTCGCCAAGGGTCAGCCGGATGATGTCGGCACGCTCCTGAGGGGTCACGCCGCCGGCGAGCAGCGGACGAATCTGGGCCAACGCCTCGCGCGAGTAGCGCGTCACCTTGCGGCAGCCCGTCACCACCTGGTCGAAGAGCTGGTTCTGCGCGAAGTTGCCCTGCACGAGGGCGTCGTGGTTCCCGACAACCGAGTACCACGGGATCCCGAGCCCGACCGGGCGGAAGCGACGGTTCATCTGCTCGAAGAGGCCCTTATAGTCGCGGGAGGCGACCGAGCGGCCGCTGGTGCGCCGGTTGGCGGCCTGGGAAGGCGCGTAGCCGGGGCCGTCGCCTCTGCCGTTCGGTTCGTAGAAGCGCCCCCCGCCGCGCATCCCGTCGTAGAGCGGCGGCTTTCTCAGCCCGCACGTCCGGGGTCGGCCCGAGTTCGGGTTCACGACCCTGCCGCCGTCCATGATGTCGATGAACCAGCGGGTCTCGTTGAGCTGGGCGTTGTCGACGTTGTCCCCGCCCGTCATCGCGAGGCTGATCGGCGCACCGGTCACCGGCCCTCGGCGGAGGTTGCGGATCGCGCGTACCTCCTCGTTCAGCACGAACGGCATCAGGCCCTCCTGCGGCCGGTAGGACGCGCTGAATGGGTCGCCGCCGATGAAGTCGACGAGCTCGACGCGTCCGGGCGACTCCTCGTCGACCATCTGCGTGTCGGCCAGATGGGCGAAGGCGATCAGCGTCGGGAACGGGGCGAGCGCAATGTTGTGCGGGGAGATCTCGTCGCGGATCAGGCGCCGGTCGGCGGCTCTGTACTCGAGCCGGTTGTCGCCGGTTCGGTCGACGATCGTCCGCTGGCCCGTGTGGCGAGGGACGGTCTGCGCACCGGCGATCGTCGCGAGTGCGAGCGCTGCGATCGTCGCTGCGAAGACCCTCACTCGGCAATCATCTCTGGCGCGGGTAGGTCCTTGGCGGAGGGCCGTGCGGCGGCCGGCAGGAGCAGCAACGCCGAGAGCAGCCCGAGCAGGCCGCAGAAGAGCCAGAACGCGTCGCCGTTCCACGCGAAGAACGCTGCGCCGAGGCCCGGGCCGAGCATGAACGCAAGGCCCCACATCAGCCCCCAGGCGCCCTGGTACCGGCCCCGGAGATGCACCGGTGCGATGTCGGCGACGTACGCCGACGCGACTGGCGCGTAGACGATCTCGCCGATCGTCCAGATCAGGACGGTGAAGGCAAGTGCGGCGATCGACTCGGCCCAGGCGTTCAGCGCGAACCCGAGGCCGACGAGGATGGAGCCGACGGCGAGGGTCGGGATCGCCGGAAAGCGCTGCGTGATCGACGTGAACGGCAGCTCCAGCACGACGATCGCCAGTCCGTTCAGCGAGATCAGCAGACCGTAGTCCGCGTTGGACAGCCCGCTCTCTTTGACGTGGAGTGGGAAGGTGGCGTTCGCCTGGAAGTAGACGAAGGCGCCGAGAATCGACGAGACGAGGAAGAACAGGAACGCGCGGTCGCGGGCGATCGTCCGGATCCCCTCGCCGCGCCGCTCCTCTCCGCGGCGGGTGCGAACGCCTTCCGGCAGCGCGGCGAGCGCGAGCGCGCCGAACACGATCGATGTGAGGGCGTCGCCGACGAAGAGGTACGTGAACGAGCGGTCGGCAAGCAGGCCCGCGGTCGCGGGGCCGGCGGCGAAGCCGAGGTTGATCGCGAGGCGGTTGAGCGCGAACGCCGGCAGGCGCTGACCGGCGGGGACGAGATCGGCGAGGAGCGCAGCCGACGCGGGCCGGTACATCTCGCCCGTCAGCCCGGCCATGACCGTGAGGGCTCCGATGAGGACGATCTCGTCGGCCTGGGAGAGCGCGAGCAGCGTCGCGGCGGAGCTGAACATCGAGATCGCGATCGCGTTCCGGCGCCCGAGCCGGTCGGCGACCAGGCCGCCGACCGCGGCTGCGACAACGTTCCCGGCGCCGTAGAGGCTGACGATGAATCCGGCCTCGGCGATCGAGTAGCCCTTCTCGCGGAGGTAGAGGATGAGGAAGACTGCGACGAAGCTCCCGAAGCGGTTGACGAACGAGCCGGCGCAGAGGATCCAGACCGGGCCCGGGAGCGATCGGATCCCCGCACGTAGCGTCGGCCGCTCCTCCGCCATTGCCTTACTGAACCAGTTGGCGCTCGGCTCGCGTTAGACGGGAGGCGCCGCGGGGGTAAGAGCTTCGGAATGGCCCGCTGGTCACCATGGCGCCGCCGCCGCGCGGCGGAATATCGCGAGGAGCGCGTCGCCGCCCCGCCTCAACCGAGGCCGTTCTGGCCGTGGCTCCTGCTGCTCCTGCTGCTCGTCCTCGGTGCGCTCGGCGCCTCGTGGTACTTCGCGAACCGCGGCGAGACGGTCGACGCGGCCGAGGTGCCGAACGTCGTCGGCAATCAACGGGGAGAGGCCGAGCGCCGGCTCGAAGAGCGCGAGTTCGTCCCCGAGGCCCAGCGCGTCGTCAGCGAGCGCCCTCCCGGGACGGTGATCGCGCAACGGCCGGAGGCGGGCACGCTCTACGGCGAGCGCGGCATCGTCGTCATCTCGGTCGCGCGCGACCCGCTGCGGACGGAGGTTCCCGACGTCTCGGGGCTCGAGACCCAGCAGGCGCTCGCCCGCCTGCGAGCTGCCGAGCTCCGGCCGCGCGCGCAGGCCGTCCGGTCGCAGGAGCCGAAGGGCACGGTGCTTCGCCAGCTGCCGGCGCCGGGCACCGAGGTGCCGACCGGCTCTCCCGCGATCGTCGTGGTCTCTTCCGGCCCCGATCTCGGCACGGTTCCCGACGTGGTCGGCAGGCCTCTCGGCCAGGCGACGTCCCAGGTCTCCCAGGCCGGCTTCCGCGTCCGAGTCGTGCGTGTCCCGAGCTCGGACGAGGAGGGGACGGTTGTCACTCAGAACCCGGTCGGCGGGGCCCGGGCGGACCGCGGAACCGTCGTCAGGCTCAACGTCTCGCAGGGCCCGTCCGGCACCACGACGACGGCGTCGCAGGCCGCGGTGCCCGACACGGTCGGGCAGGACCAAGCGACTGCCCAGGCGACGCTCGAGGGAGCCGGGTTCACCGTCCGCGTCGTCGACCAGCCGACGACGAGCGCAGAGCAGGACGGCATCGTCGTGCGCCAGGCGCCGGCAGGCGGCGGGTCGGCCCGTACCGGCTCGACGGTCACGATCTTCGTCGGCAGACTGTCCTAGGTGCGCATCGCACTCCTTACCGCCGCGCTCCTCGGCGCGCTCGCCGTCGTGCTCGGCTTCGTCCTCACACGTGAGGACGACGAGCCGCCATTCCGTGGAAGCGTCCCGCCGGAGGGACTGGTGCTGCCACAGGCGGTAGCCGACTCGCCGGGCGTGGCCGGCAAGGCCCTGGCGGTGACCTTCCTGGACACGCAGTGCACCGAGGCCTGCCCGGTCGCCGCCTCCCAGGTGGCCGAGGCGATGCGGCTGCAGGAAGGGGACCGCGGCAGCGTCCTCGCTCTGGCCTACAGCGTCGACCCGCTGAACGACACGCCGAAGAGCATTCGCGCCTTCCTGGCGAAGAACCGCGCGACCGGCGAGATCCGGTACGTCGACGGGTCGGTCGCCGAGCTCCGCCCCATCTGGACGGAGTTCAAGATCATGGCCTCACACGGGACGGGTAACAGCAACATGCATTCCGCGCCGGTCCGCGTCTTCGACGCGGAGGGCCGCTGGCGCTCGACGCTCCATCCCGGCGTCGACCTGACGGCTGCAAATCTCGCGAACGACCTTCGGGCGGCGCTCGAACGAACCTGAAGCGCGCCGAGCGGAAGACTTAGCCCGAGCTGCCGGTCTCTGCGTGCGGCGCGCCGACGGGCTTCGACTCCGCCGATCCGCGCTGGCGGAGATAGATCGTGAAGACGGCCATCGTCCCCACCGCGAGAAACTCCGACTGCCAGTTCTGGAGGCTCCGCTCCCAGAAGTCCGACGAGGTGACGTAGGTCCCCCACGAGGACTCGGGCTGCCCGTGCGCCGCCTGCTCGTCGTTGTAGATGGAGAGGCTCGTGACCGACTGGCCGAACCAGGTGGCCAAGAAGATCGCACCCATCACGATCGTGAACGAGTACGAGTAGACGGTCAGCCGCCAGTCGCGCGCTCGCGCCCAGCGAGGAGCGTCCTTCGGAGCATGAGCCCCCACGCGCTGCTGCTCGTCCGTCTCGAGGCCGAGATCCTCCGGCTTCTTCGACTCGTTCGAGCCCTTCTGGACAAACCAGACGGTCGCAAGCGCGAAGAGCCAGAACTGAAGCCACTCCGACTGCCAGTTCTCGAGCACGTTCGCGCCGAAGTCGGAGCTGACCAGGAACCGCAAGTACGTGATTGTCGGTCCGTCGTGCTCCAGCTGTTCCTGGTTGTAGACGTTGTAGCCGGCGATCGACTGGCCGAGAAGGGCGAGCAGGAACAGCGCCAGAAAGAACAGCGAGAGGCTGTTGTCCCGGGCGAAGCGCCTCATCGCTACAGGTGGGCGAGCCCACGATCGTGTACAGGGCGATACCCGTCACGATCACGAGCACGTAGACGACGAACATTGTTCCGATGCGGCGACGCTAGCGCCGCAGCCGGACGGTTTACTCGGATTTGGAGCGAGCTGCGGCGCTGAGCGCGTCGAGGCCTTCGGCGAAGGTGGCCGGCGCAGTCTCCTCGACAGGAACCACCTCGCCGTTTCGACGGGAAAGCAGGCTCTGGCCCAGTCGCGCGAGTGCCTGCTCCCGCTCCGCGAGATCGGCGGAGTGCCGCTCGAGGCGCTCGGCCGCCGCCGATTGGCGCTGCTCGTCCTTGCGGAGCCGCTTCTCGCGCGCTGCCAGGTCCTCGAGCCTGGTCGTCACCTCGGCCTCCTGCGACGAGAGGAGGTCCTCGCGCTCACCAACTGACCGCTCCAGCTCCGCGGCACGATCTTCCCGCCCGGCAAGCCCTTGCTCGCGCGTCGCGAGGTCTGCCTCGCGCTGCTCCAGCTCGGTCCGAATCCTGGTCGAGTCCTGGTTGAGCCGGCCCGACTCGCCGTCCCGCGCGTCGAGCTCGAGCTCGCGCGCCACGAGTGCCTCGGTGCGGCGGTCGAGCTCGGCGGCCTTCGCCTCGAGCTCGAGGGCCTGCCGCTCCAGGTCGCTCTCGCGTCGGCTGACGCGCTTCTCACCGCGGTCGACCTCGGACTCCTTGCGCTTCTGTCGCCCCTTCAGGAGCTCGGTCTCGGAGACCTTGGCGCGCAGGGACGAGATCCGATGCTGCCGCTCGCGCCTGGCTTCCAGCTTGCGGGCGATCCGGTGCATGCGCTGCTCGAGGCGCTTCTCCCGCTCCGCGAGCTTCTGCTCGCGCTCTGCGAGGCGCCCAGCAGCCTGGGCGAGCTCGCGCTTGGCCCGGGTGAGGTCCTCGAGGGCAGCTGCCCGGTCGCGCTGCCGCTCTTCGATCGTCTGCCGGTCGAGCATCGTCCGTCTCTGGGTCGGGAAGGGAACGTAGCACCCGTCGTTAGAAAGGAGAGGGATGCGCGCCAAAGTCTGGATCGCGCTGGGGACGATCTACGTCGTCTGGGGATCGACGTTCCTGGCCATCGCCGTCGTCGTGCGCGACCTCCCGCCGTTTCTCGCCATGTCGTTGCGTCACCTCGTCGCCGGGGCGCTCCTTTTCGGATGGGTGATGCTCCGGCACCGGGACCGCGACCCGATCGGCTGGCGCCAGTGGCGGGCCGCGTTCGTCTTCGGCGGCGCCCTCTTCCTGCTCGGCCACGGCTTGCTGGCCTGGGCGCAGCAGGACGTTCCTTCCGGGATCGCCGCGCTCCTCGTCGGGACGATTCCACTGTGGTTCGCGATCCTCGCGTGGATCTTCATGGGCGAGCGGATGGGCGGCCGGGCCTTCGCGGGCCTCGTGCTCGGGTTCGCCGGCCTCGCGCTGCTCGTCGATCCCACTGGTGAGCAGGGCGCCGAGCCGATCGGCGCCCTCGCGATCGTCGTGGGTGCGCTCGCCTGGTCGGCGGGCTCGATCTACTCGCAGCGCTCGGCGCTCCCGAAGGACACCCTCCTGGGGGCTGCCATGGGGATGCTTGCCGGCGGCGCTCTGCTCGCGGTCGTCAGCGGCGGGCGAGGGGAGTGGAACGACGCGACGTTCTCCGCGGACGCGCTGCTCGCGACTGCCTACATGGTCGTGGTCGGCTCCCTGATCGGCTTCAGCGCCTACGTCTGGCTGCTGAAGACGGTGCCCGCCTCGACGGTCTCCACCTACGCATACGTGAATCCTGTGATCGCCGTCCTGCTCGGCTGGGCCTTCAACGACGAGGTGATCACGGCCCGAACGCTGATCGCCGGGGCCGCCATCGTCGTCGGCGTGGCGCTCATGGTGAGCCGGAGCACGGAGAAGCAACAGGCGGATAGCCGGGAACCCGAGGCCGAGCCCTCATTAAGCTCGGCCCGTGGCTGAAGTCCAGGACGTCCTCGCGCGCCTCTCTCTCTTCGCGGACGTGCCGCCCGCGCAGCTCGAGGCGATCGCCCATCGCTTCGACGAGGAGGTCTTCGAGGAGGGCGAGCGGGTTCTGCGCAAGGACCTCAAAGGCTCGGGACTGTTCGTGATCCTCCACGGCGAGGCGGTCGTCCGGATCGGGGACGTGGAAGTGACCCGGTTCGGGCCCGGCGAGTTCTTCGGCGAGATCTCCCTGCTCACGGGGGATCCGCCGGTCGCCGATGTCGTGGCCCTGACGATGCTCCGCTGCCTCGTAATCCCGGGGCCCGACTTCGAGCGCTTCCTGCTCGAGAACCCTCGAGTGCTGTACCGGCTGTTGCAGGCGGAGGCGCGCCGGCTCCGGACCACCACAGAGTGGAAGAGCGGCTCCTGAGCCCGTTTCCGCCGGGGGACTACGACGCGGTCGTCGTCGGCACCGGGCCCGCCGGCCTCCAGACGAGCTACTCCCTTTCCCGCGCCGGAGTCGCCAACCACGCGCTGCTCTCAGCCGACGAAGGGCCCGGCGGGATGTTCCGGAGGTTCCCGGTCTTCGAGCGGCTGATCAGCTGGACGAAGCCGGACGCCCCGTGCGAGCGCGATACGCGGGAGTACGAGTGCTACGACCACAACAGCCTCATCGCCGACGAGCCGGAGGCGCGCGGGCTGGTCGCCGGCTTCATGGATCGCAGCTTCGACGTGCCGGCGCGCGGTTG
>Ga0193741_1000322_pt1 | contig 13933 bp, 6 predicted proteins | sample L2s2metaG_FD_143059 | JGI IMG/M metagenome (GOLD analysis project Ga0193741, IMG submission 143059) | Soil microbial communities from a riparian zone of the East river system, Colorado, United States - L2s2 | ecosystem: Environmental > Terrestrial > Soil > Riparian zone | place: USA: East River...
CGCGCCTTCGCCGAGCCCTTTGATCGCCGTCAACCCGAATCGCACGCCTTCGGGCACGACGGTGAAATGCAGCTGGCTCTGATTGATGTCCGGCGGCAGCACGGCGATGCCGCGCTCGCGTGATTCCGCGATGTAGACGGCGAGCTTGTCGGTGTTCGCCGCTTCGATCGTGAGCAGCGCCGCCGCGAAGTGCCGCGGATAGTTCGCCTTGAGATACGCGGTCTGATACGCGAGGAACGCATACGCGGTCGAGTGCGACTTGTTGAAGCCGTAGCCCGCGAAGTACTCCATCAGCTCGAAGATCTTGCTCGCCTTCTTCTCGCTGACGCCCTTGGCCAGCGCGCCCGACATGAAGGCCTCGCGCTGCTTGGCCATGACCTTGGGATCCTTCTTGCCCATGGCCTTGCGCAGCACGTCGGACTGACCCATCGTGAAGCCGGCAAGCACGGACGCCATGCGCATGACCTGTTCCTGGTATGCGATGACGCCGTAGGTATCGGCGAGGATCGGCTCGAGCGCGGCGAGCTCGTACTTCACCTCGCTGCGGCCGGCCTTGCGGTTGATGTAGTCGTCCACCATGCCGCCCTTGAGCGGGCCGGGCCGGTAGAGCGCGTTCATCGCGATCAGGTCTTCGAGGCGCTGCGGCTTGGCGCGCCGCAGGATTTCGCGCATGCCCGAGCTCTCGAACTGGAAGATGCCGTAGGTCTGGCCGTCCACGAACAACTGATATGTCTTCGCATCGTCGAGCGGCACGTTGTCGATGTCGAGCACGAAGTTCTCGGTGCGCTTGATCTCGGCGAGGGCGTCCTGGATCAGCGTCAGCGTGCTGAGGCCCAGGAAGTCCATCTTCAGGAGGCCGACGCGCTCGACCTCCTTCATCGCCCACTGCGTCGTGATTTCGTCGCGGTTGCTCTTGAAGAGCGGCGCGTAGTCGGTGATCGGCCCGGGCGCGATGACGACGCCGGCGGCGTGCACGCCGGCATTGCGCGAGACGCCTTCGAGCCGCTTGCCCATCTCGAGGACGTCGTTGACCCTCGAGTCGGTCTTCGCCATCTCGGCGAGCGCCTTCTCGAGCGTCATGTCGAGCGCCGGCGGAATCTGCTTCGCGATGCGATCGACATCGGCGTAGGGCATATCCATGACGCGGCCGACGTCGCGGATGACGGCCTTCGCCTTCATGGTGCCGAACGTGATGATCTGCGAGACGTTTTCGCGGCCGTACTTGTCGGTGACGTACGAGATCACTTCGCCGCGGCGGCGTTCGCAGAAGTCGACGTCGATATCCGGCAGCGAGACGCGCTCCGGGTTGAGGAAGCGCTCGAAAATCAGATCGTAATAAAGCGGATCGACATCGGTGATGCGGAGCGCCCAGGCGGCGAGACTGCCGGCGGCCGAGCCGCGGCCGGGACCGACGGGAATGCCCTGCTCGCGCGCGTAGCGGATGAAGTCCCAGACGATCAGGAAGTAGCCGGGATACCCCATCTTCTTGATCATCGCGATCTCGTACGCGAGCCGCTCGTCGTACTGCGCGATCGTCTGCCGCAACTTCCCTTCCGATTCGAGCTGCCGCAGCCGCTCGAGGCGTTGCGCGTAGCCCAGGCGCACGACGTGCTCGAAGTAATCGTCGAGCGTGAAGCCTTCGGGCACCGCGAAGTTCGGCAGGTGGTTCTCGCCCGACGGGATCGTCACGTTGCAGCGCTCGGCGATCAGCAGCGTGTTCTTCATCGCCTCCGGGTAATCGCCGAAGACCTCCGCCATCTGCGCCGCGGTCTTCAGGAAGAACTGATCGCCGTGATACTTCAGCCGGTTCACGTCGTTCACCGACTTGCCGGTGCCGATGCAGAGCAGGATGTCGTGCGGCTTGTGATCGCCATGCCGCAGGTAGTGCACGTCGTTGGTGACGACGAGCGGCATGTTCAGGTCTTTCGCGATCGGCAGCAGGCCGTTGTTGACGATCCGCTGCTCGTCGATGCCCTGATACTGCATCTCGAGGAAGAAGTTGCCCTTGCCGAGGATGTCGCGATACTGCGCCGCGGCGGCGATCGCTTTCTTTGCCTGCTCCGATCGGATCTCGGACGCGACCTCGCCTTTCAAGCAGCTACTGAGCCCGATCAGGCCTTCCGCGTGTTGCGCGAGCAGTTGCTTGTCGATGCGTGGCTTGTAGTAGAAGCCCTCGGTGTACCCGGACGAGACGAGCTTGATGAGATTCCTGAAGCCCTTCTCGTTCTCGGCGAGCAGCACAAGGTGGTTCGCCGTTTCACCCGGCGTGCCGCTCTTGTCGCGGCGATCGCCGGGCGCGACGTAGACCTCGCAGCCGAGGATCGGATTGATGCCGCGCTTTCTCGCCGCATCGTGAAAGACGACGGACGAGAACATGTTGCCGTGCTCGGTGACGGCGAGGGCCGGCATCTTGAGCTCGGCCGCCTGATCGAGCAGTTCGTCGATGCGGCAGGCACCATCCAGCAGCGAGAACTCTGTGTGGAGGTGCAGATGTACGAACTCAGACATTGCCTATTCCCACTCGATCGTTGAGGGAGGCTTCGAGCTGATGTCGTAGACGACCCGATTGATGCCGCGCACTTCGTTGACGATGCGCGAGGAGATGGACGCGAGCAGATCGTGCGGCAGCCGCGCCCAGTCCGCGGTCATGCCGTCGAGGCTTTCGACGGCGCGGACCGCGACGGTGAATTCGTAGGTGCGGGCGTCGCCCATGACGCCGACGCTCTGCACCGGCAGCAGCACCGCGAAGCTTTGCCAGATGCGCTCGTACCAGCCCGCCTTGCGCACTTCGTCGGCGACAATCGCATCCGCCTTCTGCAGCAGCGCGATCTTGTCGCGCGTGATGTCGCCGAGAATACGGACCGCCAGCCCCGGTCCCGGGAACGGCTGTCGCACGAGGAATTCCTTGTCGATGCCGAGGTCGCGGCCGACGGCGCGCACTTCGTCCTTGAACAGCTCGCGCAGCGGCTCGACCAGCTTGAACTTCATGCCCTCGGGGAGACCGCCGACGTTGTGATGGCTCTTGATGGTGGCTGACGGCCCGCGCACCGACACGGACTCGATCACGTCCGGGTAGAGCGTGCCCTGCGCGAGGAAGTCGAAATCACCGAGCTTCTTCGCCTCGTCGTTGAAGATGTCGATGAACGTCCTGCCGATGATCTTCCGCTTCTTTTCCGGATCGGTGACGCCGGCGAGGCGATCGAGGAAGGTATCGCTCGCATCGACGTGATGCACCGGCAGCTGCAGCTTCTTGTAGCGCTCGACGACCTGCTTCGCTTCGTTGAGGCGGAGCAAGCCGTTGTCGACGAAGATGCACTGCAGGCGATCGCCGATCGCGCGATGGATGATTGAGGCGGCGACGGTTGAATCGACGCCTCCCGACAGGCCGCACACGACGCGGCCGTTGCCGACCTGCGACTTGATCCGTGACGTGGCCTCGTCGATGAACGACGCGATCGTCCAGTCGCCGGTGCAGCCGCACACATCGAACGCGAAATTTCGCAGCAGCTCCTTGCCGCGATCGGTATGCGCCACCTCGGGGTGGAACAGCAAGGCGTAGTAGCCGCGCTCCGGCGCTTCCATCACCGCGACCGGGGCGTTGTCGCTGCTGGCGGCGACCGCGAATCCCGGCGGCGCGGCGGAGACGAAGTCGCCATGGCTCGCCCAGACCTTCATTTCGTCGGGCATGCCCTTCAACATCCGCGACGAGATCGCGGTGTCGCGGCGGACGAGCGCGTGGCCGAACTCGCGATGGCCGGAACGCGCGAGCGTGCCGCCGAGCATGTGCGTCATCAGCTGCATGCCGTAGCAGACGCCGAGCGTCGGCACGCCAAGGTCGAGCACGGCGCGATCGATGTGCGGCGCGCCTTCCTCGTCGACGCTGCTCGGCCCGCCGGACAGGATGATGCCGATGGGGTGTTTGGCCTTAATCGCGGCGACCGATGTGTTGAACGGGAGGATCTCGCAGTAAACGGATAGCTCGCGCAACCGTCGCGCAATCAATTGGGTGAACTGCGACCCGAAATCGAGAACAAGTATCGTCTGATGCACGGAATCCTTGGAGGTAGGGTTGCTATTATATCCCGTGATGGCGCATTTCTTCGCGCTGCTGCTGGCGGTGTTTCAGACGCCGGCAGCGCCGCCGCAGGCCGCGTTCGACGCGCGCTGGGTCACCGCGTTCGAGACGCCGCCGTCGGCTCCTCCCGGATTTGATGCGACGACCGCGTACGTGCCGCTAGCCGGGCAGCTGGTCGCGGTCGATCTCAATCGCGGCACGATCCGCTGGCGCGTCGATGTCGCCACTCCGTTCACTCCCGCGACCGGCGAAGGCCTCGTGTTCACGGTCACCGATCAGGTGATCGAAGCGCGCGACGCCGCGACCGGCGCCACAAAATGGCAGACGCCTCTGCCAGGTGGCGCCGCTGCTCCACTCTATTGGGACACCGGCTGGCTCCTGGCGTCGACGACGGCGGGCGATCTGGCGGCGTTTCGCGCGAAAGACGGCACGCTCGTGTGGCGGCGGCAATTGGGTGCGCCGCTCGTGAGCGCACCCGGGCCCGCGCTCGATCGACTCTTCCTGCCGCTGGCCGACAACCGGCTCGTCGCGCTGTTGCTGTCGACCGGCGAAACGGTGTGGGAGCGCAAACTGTCCGCCCCGATCACGGCGCTGCTCGCGCTCGAGGATCAACTCGTCTTCGGCACCGACGCGAAGATCATGATGAGCGTCAGTCTGTCGCGCGGCCGCGACCGATGGACGTGGCAGCTCGGCGGCGACATCGCCGGCATCCCGGACGCCGATGACAAGCGGATCTATTTTGCATCGCGCGACAATGTGCTGCGCGCCGTGGATCGCAAGAGCGGCAACCTGAAATGGCTGGCCGGCCTGTCGTCGCGCCCGGCCGGCGGGCCACTGAGGCTCGCCGATGCGCTGTTCATGCCGCTCGTGTCGAATCAGATCGTGGGGTTCGATCCGGAAACCGGCAAGCCGAGCGTGACCGCGGCGACGGCGGGCGAGATCGGCGTGCAGCCATACGTGCGACGCGATGTGCGACAAACATTGCCGCGGCTGATCACGGTGAGTCGCGAGGGGCAGCTGCAGGGCTTCGGCCGCCGATTCGAGCCGGTGCCGCAGCCATTGGCGGAACTTCCCGGACTGCCTGCAGTTCCGTAGGCCACCGACAAAATACAAGCCACCGATTAAACACAGATTAATCACCGATTACAGAACTCTTCGTTTGTATTCGAGAGACTTTCCACCGAAGTTGATCAACAGACCCGTGCCGATCTTGCTGATCGCTAGATAGTTGAGAAGCTGCGCTTCGTCGGCTGGCGTTAGTGCTGACACGCCCTTTATTTCGACAACGACGCTGTCAAAACAAACGAAGTCGATTCGATAGACGCCAGTGAGTTGCTCCCCTTTGTATTCCATTTGCAACGGCCACTCGGCCCGGAACGGTATCTGACGAAGGCGAAATTCGATTGCCAGCGCTTCGCAGTAGATGGCTTCGGCGAGACCCCGATGCAGCTCGCGATGCACTTCCATGGCGGCGCCGATGATTTGAAACGTCCGTGAATCTGGTTGGAGGCCATGCATGCCCACAACAACTACAAGTTACTTGCCGTCGTCATGGCCCGCGAAATCGCGAGTGAATCCGCGATTGCGGACTTCATCTCGCGTTCGAGTTCGCAGAATATGCGACCGATCCGAGCTGATGCTGTCGCAATAACTGCGGCGACCCACGCGCGCGGCTTCGCCCCGCGCTATCGACGAACAAGAGGATCGGAAATCAAGAGACGTTGAATCGCCGGTTGTCTCTTGATTACCGATCCTCTTGCTCGTCGAGCCGGCCGCGGGCCGGCGTGGGTCGCTTCAGAATCTGTGCTTAATCTGTGTTTAATCGGTGGCTGCATTGATCGCAGCCGCAAGCCGGCTGATGCCCTGCTCGATCTGCTCGTGGCTAATGCCCGAAAACGCGAGGCGCGCGAATTCGTGGCCGGCGCCATCGACGAAGAACGCGCTGCCGGGCACGAAGCTGACCTTCTCCTTGATCGCGCGATCGAAGAGCGCGCGATCGTCGACGCCGGGAGGCAGCTCGATCCAGAGGAAGAAGCCGCCGCGTGGCGAGGTCCATGTCACGCGCCCCTGCAGATGTGACTCGAGCGCGCGCTCCATTACCGTCCGCTTGGCCTGGTAGTGCGCGCGCAGGCCGGGCGCGATGCGATCGATCACGCCGCCGGCGAGCGCGCCGTGGACAATCCGTTGATCGAACACGCCGCTCGAAATGTCGGCGGCCTGTTTACAGAGCTCAACCTTTTGCGCAATCGCCGATGGCGCGACCATCCACGCCACGCGCAGGCCCGGCACCAGGATCTTCGAGAAGCTTCCGAGGTAGATGACGCGGTTGTCGGTGTCGTCGGCCTTGATCGGCCGCGTGTCTTCGAAGGTCGTGACATCCTCGAAGTAGATCGACCCGTACGGGTCATCCTCGAGGATCACGAGGTCGTGCCGTCTCGCGGTGTCGAGAAGCTCGCGCCGGCGCTTCGCGCTCATCAACAGGCCGGCCGGATTCTGGAAGTTCGGCGTGACGTAAATGAACTTCGCCGGCTTCCCCTGCCTCTTCAGATCGGTCGCGACGCGATCGACCGACGCGATCTCGATCCCTTCGGCATCCTGTGGCACCCCGACGAGCGAGGCCTGCAGATTGTGGAATGCGGCGATCGCGCCGCTGTAGGTCGGCAGCTCGACGATCACCGGATCGCCAGGATCGATCAGGACGCGGCCGATGAGATCGAGTCCCTGCTGCGAGCCGGAGGTGATGATGACGTCTTCGAAACGGGAGCTGATGCCTCGCGCGTTGAGCGTGTGCGCGAGCAGATGCTCGATCAGCGGCCGATAGCCGCGCGTGGCGCCGTATTGCAGCGTGTTGCCGTCGCGACGCGCCAGGATCTGCGTCGTGATCGATTGCAGGTCGTCCCACGGAAAGACGTCAGGCGCCGGATACCCGGCGGCGAACGAGATCAGGCCCGGAACCGATCCACTGAGTGCGCCGATTCGCCGAATGGCCGATTCCTGGAAGTGCTGCGCCGCCTTCGACACGGTCATGCGCGCGTCACCTGCCGGAGGCCGTCCGTGGGGGTGTGCACGCCGACCGGCGCCGACCGCAATGCGAAGTGCATGCGCACGTAGGTCGCGACGCCGGTCAGTCCGACGAATTGAAAGACCACGCCGCGCACCAGCCATGCAAACACTTGCAGGGGCAATGCGGCGAGACCGATGAACGGCACAAAGGAAATCAAGCCGAGCTGCGTGGTGGCGAGAATCGACACGCCGGTGGCCATCAGCATCAGCGCGAGGATCGCGGCGAGGACCTGGCCGAGCTCCATCGCGCGCCGCCGCAGCAGTCGCGCGACGTGGGGAACGGCGTCGAGCACGCCGCAATTCTCCGCCGCCATCACGATCTGCATGAGCAGGTACAGAAAGTTGACGAGCGTGATCGCCACCAGCACCGACAACGACGCCAGCGTCACCATCAACGGGTTGTCGAGTGCCTGTGGGAGCGACGGGCCGAACACAAACAGGACGTACGCCACGCCGATGATCGCGTAGACGACGGTCAGCAGGATCCCGAGCCGCAAGTATCTGAAGAACAGCGTCCGCACGCCGGTCGTGAATCGTTCGAGCGTGGTCTGGTTGGCCTCGCGCAATGCCGACAGCCGGAGCGGCGGCAATTCGATCGCGCCGGCCGATCGATCGCCGGCCAGCAACACCGTCACCGTGCCGGCCTTGACCGCAAACATCATGATCGAGCCGCCGATCACGATGATCCCGAGCGCGGCCGCAAAGGCGACGAGCGCCCCCGGCTGCGCGAGCAGGACCCCGACCATCGACGAGATGGTCTGCGTCAGATCATCAAAGCGCAGGAGCTCAAGGGGGTTGCCGCCGACGACGAGCGCGACGAGGACGAGGCCGCCGACCACGGGTACCGCGACGAGGGTCTTGAACAGCGTATCGGCGACGAATTGGACGAGCACGACCTGCCAATTCGCGGCCGTGACGAGGGCGCCGCGTTTGAGGGAGAGCTTCAGCAGAGTTCACATTCTACAATGACGGTGCGGATGTCCTTTCCATCCTTTGTCACGCGCGCGGCGACGCGCATCGCGGTGGGCGGCCTGGTGGCCGCGGCGGCGATCGCGGTCGGGGCGCTCGTGATCGAGCGGACCGCGTTGGGCGGCGATCTCGCCACCTCGCGCGCCCGCCTGAGGGCCGAGGTGGAAGGCGAATTCGCGGCGCTGACCGCGCGGCTCGATCAGGCGGTGCGGGCCGTCACGCTCGACCCCGACACGCTGCGGCGCGCGGAGCGCGGCGACGCGTCGGCAACTCGGGTGTTGTTCGATCAGGTCGCGGCCAGCGGCGACCGGACCGGCGTCGCGGTCACGATCTACGGCGCCGCCAACCAGCCGGTCGCGTGGTTCGGGCGTTCCGAGGTGGAGGCGCGGCTCTCCGGCCCGGCGGTCACGTTCCTCGCGCCGAGCAGCCAGGGCCTTCAGCTGGTCCGCGTCCAGCCCATCGTCGATCCCGCGGAGCCGGCCCGTCATATCGGCGCGATCGTCGCCGAGGCGCCGCTGCCGCGAACCAGCGACGCGATCCCCGGCGCGGAGTTCTCCCTTGCCACGAGCATTGTGCCGGTCGCGCTGCGAACGCAGTTTGAAGGCGCGGCGGATGCCGGTCCCGATGCCTTCATCATCCGCTCGCCGTCGAACGAACCGCTCGCGGCGGTGATCGTGTCGGATGCGGATCTGCATGCGGCGCGGCTGCGCATTCGCGATCGCCTGTATGCCGCCGAGCTCACGCTGGCGGCGCTGCTCGTGCTGTTGTTCGCAGGACCGCTGCTCGACTGGCGCCGGCTGACCCAATCGACAGCCGCGGCCACGATCCTCACGCTCGCGATCGCCGCGGATCTGATCGGCGCGCGCGCGATCGCGTGGATCGCGATCCGCAAAGCCGGGCTCGCCGACTTCTCGCTGTTGCCGTCGGCGGGGTGGACCGGATTCGCGCAACTCATGTTCGCGTCACCGATCGATTTCCTGCTGAACGCGCTGGTCGTACTGGCGGTGACGGGCTTCTCGATGTGGCGCGCCGCCCATCGGCCCGGCATCGGCGTGGTGGTCGTGGATCGTCCGGGACGGGCGGCGTTGTTCTACGCCGTGCAACTGGCCGCGGGCTTCGCCGTCGCCGCCCTGGTAATGGCCTTCGAGTTGTTCCTGCGCACGCATGTCTCGCAGACGCCGGTCGACATCGTGCGCTTCTCGATCAATCGCATCGACCCGACGCGCTTTCCGGTCATCGTCGGTCTGATCGCGGTCAATGCCGCGGTCGTCGGCATCGCGGTCCTGCTCTATCGTCTCGCGTGGTCGCCGTGGGTGTTTCCCGATCGCCGTCTCCTGTGGCGATGGCACGCGATCATCGCGTGGCTGTTGCCGGGCGTCGTGGCGTTCGGCGTGTTTGCCGCCGACGATCGCGCGCCGCGGTGGCCATCGGTGCTGGTTGTGGTGGGCGCCGCGGTGGCGGCGTGGTTGATGGACCGCTACCGATTCGTCGATCGACACGGCTCGCAGGCCATGAAGCTGTTGCTGTCGTTCCTTGCGGTCGCGCTACCGTCGATCCTGCTGTATCCCTCGCTGGTCGATGCCTCGGAACGCGCCCGGCGGCAGTTGATCGAAACGCGATACGCGCCCGAGGTCACGAACCAGCGGCAGGATCTCCGATTGAAATTGCAGAAAGCCCTCGTTGAGATCGATCGGATCGTGGCGCTGGACGAAATGGTTCGGGCCAGCGATCCGCCCGCATCCGGTCCGCCACCGACGGAGGTGGCGTTCCTCGTGTGGTCGCAAACCAGCCTCGCGACCGAGCGCCTGACATCGAGCGTCGAGTTGCACGACGGATCGGGCTCAATGGTCAGCCGCTTCGCGATGAACCTCCCCGATTTCACCCAGCCGCAGCCATGGAAAGAACCGTCCTGCGATTGGGAGATCCTCGAGGAGGTCTCGCCGCTGTTCTCCGAGGAGCGCCGGCTGCTGCACGCCGGAAAGGCGCTGTGTGTCGCGGGCGGGCGCCGCGCCGGTTCCGTCGTCGTCCACTCGATGCTCGACTACGGCAACCTCTCGTTCATCTCCGCGCAGAATCCGTACGTCGCGCTCGTGCGATCGCAGTCGCGACCGCAACCGCGGCCGCGCACGGACGTCGAGTTCTACGTCTATGGCTGGAGCCGCCGCGTGCTCTACAGCTCCGCCGAGGGCGCGCCGCCGCTGACGGAGGAGGCGTTCCGTCGCGCCTACGCGTCGCGCACGCCGTTCTGGACGACGGTCAGCCGCGGCTCGAATTCGCTTGATGCGTTCGTCCTGAACGATCGTGGGGCGATCTACATGCTGACGACGGAGCGCCAGGATGCCTCCGGCCATCTGGTCGCCGAGGCCGAGCTCCTGGCGTTCGCATTCCTGGTCTTCGCTGCCGCGGTCGTCGGCAACATGCTCTTCAACCTGCTGATTGGCCGCGCGCCCGCGTCAGGCCGCGCCTTGTTCGCGGAAGTGCGGGCCAGCTTCTATCGCAAGTTGTTCCTCGCCTTCGTCGCCGCCGCGATCGTGCCCGTGCTCGCGCTCGCCCTGGTCTCGCGCAACTACATGGCGAACCTGATGCTCGACGACATCGAGAGCGAAGCGACGCGCCTGGCGACGGTCGCGAGCCGCGTGTTCCAGGATCTGCGCGCCTTCGTCGGTCAATCCGCCGTCGCCGACGACCTGATCGTCTGGTTGAGCCGCGTCGTCGCGCAGGACGTCAACATCTTCGAGGGCCCCAGCCTGCTCGCATCGAGCGAACGCAACTTGTTCGCATCGGGACTGCTGCCGAACCGAACGCCCGGTGAGGTCTATCGAGCGATTTTCATCGATGGCCGGCCATCGTTCGTGGGCCGCGAACGCGCCGGCAATCTCGAGTACCTGATCGCCGCGACGCCCGTGCAGCTCGAAGGCCGCGAAGCGGTGCTGACCATTCCGCTCGCATCGCGCCAACAGGAAACGCAGGCACAGATCGAGGAGCTCGATCGGCAGGTCCTGCTCGCGGCGGTCCTCTTCATCATGCTCGGCGCCGGCATCGGCTATTACATGGCCGAGCGCATTGCCGATCCGGTCAACCGGTTGATGCGCGCCACCCGCCGGATCGCGCGCGGCGATCTCGATGCACGCGTGCTCGCGACGTCAACGGACGAACTGCGGCGCCTGGTCGATGCGTTCAACCAGATGGCTGACGATCTGCAGCGGCAGCGCGGCGAGTTGGAACGCACCAACCGCCTGGCGGCGTGGGCCGACATGGCTCGCCAGGTCGCGCACGACATCAAGAACCCGCTGACGCCGATCCAGCTCAACGCCGAGCACCTGCGGCGCGTGCATCTCGATCAAGGGAAGCCGCTCGGCAACGTGATCGACGAGTGCGTCGGCAACATCCTCGGCCAGGTGCGGCTGCTCCGCCAGATCTCGTCGGAGTTCTCGAGCTTTGCGACGTCGCCGGAGCCGCGGCCGGTCGATACCAACCTCGCCGATCTCGTCGAGGAAGTGGTGGAGCCGTATCGCGCCGGGCTCGCGGGGCGCGTGCAGATCGAGGCCCACGTCCCGTCGTTTCTGCCGCACGTCATCGTCGATCGCATGCTGATCGGCCGCGCGCTGACCAACATCATCGAGAATGCGCTGCACGCGATGCCGGGCGGCGGCACGCTGACGATCGATGCCGCGCTCGCGCCGGATCGCAAAGTGCAACTACGCGTCTCCGACACCGGCATCGGCATGGACTCAGATGCGCTCGCGAAGATCTTCGAGCCGTACTTCTCGACGAAGGCGATCGGCACGGGCCTCGGCCTGACGATTGCGAAGCGGAATGTCGAAGCGAATCTTGGAACGATTGCGGTGACGTCACAGAAGGGCCACGGGACCAGCGTGACGATGACGCTGCCGCAGAGTTAGATCACGTCAATCCTGGCGAAGCGCCGTCACCGGCGCAATTTGCGATGCCTTGCGTGCCGGCAAGTACGACGCGGCGATCGCCACAATCGTCAACAGTCCGATCACTATCGCGTACGTCACGGCGTCCTGCGGCTGCACGCCAAACAGCAGTGAGCGCATCGCGCGCAGCAGAATGAGGGAGCCGATCACACCGAGAATCGCGCCGCCGCCCATCATCGCCAGGCCTTCACCGATCACGCGTCGCCGGAGTTGCGCGATCCTCGCACCCAGCGCGATCCTGATCGCGATCTCCTTCGTGCGCTCGGTGACAATGTAGGCGAGCAAGCCGTACAGGCCAAGCGAGGCCAGCAGCAACGCGCACCCGGCAAACGCCGCCAGCACCATCGCACTGAGCCGATCGCGAGCGAGGCTCTCGGCAATGGCATCGTCAAAGGTCTGAATCCGGCTGACGGCAAGATTGGGATCGAGCCGATGCAACGCGGCCACCGCGGCGGCCGCCTGACTCTGCGGGCGCGGCGCCCGCAGGAACAGCGTCATGGCGGTTTCATTCAGCTGCCGGTTGCTGTAGAAAATGGTCGGCTCGGCGCTCGCCCTGACCCCGCCTTCGGTGACGTCACCCACGACGCCGAGAATCGGGGCGTACGGGTTGTCGGCCTGCATCCATACCGCCATGGTCACAGCGATTGGATCGACGTCCTTGAGGAATGTCTTCGCGAAGGCTTCATTAACGAGGAAGCCGGGTGTGGCCGTGGCATCGTCCGCGTCGATGAATTCGCGGCCCTGCAGAACCGGGACGCCGAGGGCGCGAAAGTAGCCGGGCGCCACGACGCGAATCGTTGCAGACGGCCGGTCGTTCATCGGCAACTCCGGCGTGCCGAGTCGATGGAAAATCGTGCCGCCCCGCGGCCCACCGATGACCGGCAGGCTGTTGCCGGCGGCGGCTGATTGAACGCCGGGCAGCGCGCGAAGCGCGGCGACGGCGTTGCGATAGAACAGCGTGCGCTGGGCGGGCGCATAGCGAACTCCCGGCAGTGCGACTTCCATCGTCAGCAGATCGCGTCGATCGAACCCGCTGTCGGCCTGGTGGAGGGCGATCACCGTGCGGATCAGTAGTCCGGCCCCGCACAGCAGCACGACCGTCATCGCGACCTGGGCCACCACGAGAACGTGGCGCAAGCGGGTTGACTGCGTGACGCTGGAGCCGCTGGCGCGCAGCGAACTGATGATCGACTGACGCGCCGCCAGGAGCGCCGGCGCGAGGCCGACGATCAGGCCGGTGAGGACCGACACGGCCAAGGCGTAAACCAGGACCCGTTGATCGACGCGCAGCTCAGGTACGCGGATCATGTCGGCCGGTGCGAACGCCATCACCGCGGCCAGGCTCCAGCGCGCGAGGAACACGCCGAGGATGCCGCCGGCAATCGCCAGCAGCAGGCTTTCGACGATCAACTGACGGACGATCGCCCATCGGCCCGCGCCGAGTGAGGTCCTCAGTGCGATCTCTTTCTTGCGGGCCGCGGCTCGCGCGAGCAGCAGGTTCGCGACGTTGAAGCATGCGATCGCGAGCAGCACGCCGACGGCGCCATAGAGCACGATCAACGACGATTCGACGGCTCCGCTGAGTTCCTTCCGAAGCTCGACGACGTTGACTGAGGTGTTCTTGTTGAATTCATGAGTCGCGGCAAGACGTGCCGCGACGCCCTCGAGATCCGCTCGAGCGGCGGCCACTGTCACCCCGGGCCGCACGCGGGCGACGACGTTCATGAAGCGCCCGGCGATTTTTCGCCACGCCGCGTTGCGATCGAGCCGATACGGTCCCCACGCGTCGATGTCCTGCTGGATGAAACGAAAACCGGCCGGCATGACGCCAATGATTTCTGTCGGCCGATCGCTCATCTGGACGACTCGACCGATCACATTAGGA
>Ga0193741_1000323_pt1 | contig 13928 bp, 14 predicted proteins | sample L2s2metaG_FD_143059 | JGI IMG/M metagenome (GOLD analysis project Ga0193741, IMG submission 143059) | Soil microbial communities from a riparian zone of the East river system, Colorado, United States - L2s2 | ecosystem: Environmental > Terrestrial > Soil > Riparian zone | place: USA: East River...
ACGAAGAATTTGTAGTAACAAAAAGAGGAGTCGTTGATAAAGACAAGTTTTATCTACCTAGAAGCAAAGCTGTAAAATTTGACGGAGATAAAGTCTGGTTTAACGTTACTAAAGACGAGGCCAAGGCTTTCAAGAGAGATTAGACTAATATTAAATTCGTATTTATTAGTTTTGCCGATCAAAATTTATTTTTTTAATTCTTTTATTTAAAGTAAGGTGAGATTTAAACCGTGCAGCTTTGAAGTTAATAAGTTAAAAAAAACTACGGAGCAGAATCGAATATTTTGGTAGCACAAATTGATGCGTCAGAGTCACTAAGAGTAAATTCGGCGGTCATCACTTTCTCAACATTTATTGCACTTATCTTCGTAACTTTTACCAAATCGCTAACTTCAGCGTCTCCATTATACTTCATTGATACTATGCAGTTATTTTTGTCAAGCGTAATTTCATGTGTATGCCATTGAGGATACATCCAATCTGATGATACGGCGAAAGTTCCGTTATCTGTTACAAAAATATATGCATATCCAATATTTTCCTTTTGTGGGATTGTACCCCCTGGTGTGCCGTCTACGGATAGAAATGGATTTCCGTCATTGCCAATACCAAAATCCTTTATCGCGAAATCAGCTTCATTGAATTTAGTTTTCTTCACACTGGCAAATACAATTTTATTGACATGAAAATTATTTACGAAAAGTAAGCTACCAACTGCTACAACAAAAATCAAAACAAATGTGACTGTACTTAACTTAGATTTATTCATACTTTATCTATGATATACTACCACTCAGATTATTAAAAGATCCTTCTTTTACTTAATGCAAGTATTACCATGCTCAACACTCATCTATTAGATAATACTTCACGTTTGTTTCATTTATTTTCTTTTTTTACGTCAATATGTTCCTATTAGCTGCACTTCTTGCGCACGAATATACAAATCGAAAATCCTTTTCCTCTCTTTATCGGTTATAGGTTTAGGTTTGACATTTTCTATAAGTGAAATATAATATAATTTTTGAAAATCCTCATCCGACATTGCTACTATCAGACAGGTAGAACATATTTGAATTTCAGATTTGGGATCAACCAAAGTGTCACATAATAAACAAGTCGATTTTTTAGTAAAGTCCTCTGCCATATCATACTATGTAGAACATTAGATATAACGCTTAGAACAAAATATGATTGGGACTGGGACTCTAATTTACGAACTATAAATTTCCGCCAAGCAGTTATAGTATGAATGTATCTCTCCAAGGAAATCTTGCTTTCAATTTATGATAACAATACTGACCTCTGGTATACAATTCAAGGTTTACAACAACACAAATCACTCTTATATTATCCTCGTTTCCCTATCTAGGATTTTGGATTATGTGTTCTTATATCTGGTGAACCCTTCTTGTATGTTATTGATACAAAGTCTTCTTGCTACCGGCAACTGTAGCTATTTAGCTTTTACTTCTTCGCTCCTTCTATCGCAGGAAACCAGGCGAGCTGTCAGTTGCTTAACTCTGCATCTCCAGGAGTAATTTTAAGTTCCAATAATACTATGTTTCCCGAGGTCATTGGGAGAATTTCTGATTAGGATAAGAATTTCACAGGCTAAGTGAAGGCAGGATCTGATATTCTAAATATTACTGAATCGCAATTAAATATGAGTCTGACTAAATAGAATGTTGTTCATCAAGATTTTATGAGTAATACTGAAGCTTCTGAAGAGAATGTTAAATCTCCCTCTACATACGGGAATGACGGCTACCAAGAGTATAGAAAGAAGGAAAAGAAGAAAAAGAAAGAGATCCCACCATTTACAACAGAACATCATATGAAAAATGTAAATGAAAATGCCGGATTAGATGGAAACGATAATTATATTCATAGAAGAATGCAAGACCAACAGTATAGAAAGAAGGAAAAGAAGAAAAATAAAACTGATCCCGAAAAAGAAGACCTTAACACAGTTATCAGTTACAGTAAATATGCAGTAGGCGGAGAATCCAAAGAAGTTCCAGCATCAGCAGGATTAGATGAAAACGATAATTTTATTCATAGAAGAGAACAGAATCAGCCAAAACAAAAGAAGAGTAGAAAGAAGAAGTAAAGACCCGCAAAATTTTATTTAAAAATTCTAATACAAGTGTCTAATAGTAAGTCTTGGTAACAGAAGATTTAAAAAACATAATTAGGCAACTGATGGAAACCGGTCGAGTAATGAGACAAGAAACAACCAAGCCCGCCACCAGTTGCCTGTGTTTAGTGATACAACTGGCAGGCGCTTTCATATAAATAGCTGCAAACAATTTTATAGAAATTTGTTTGAAATTGTAGTAAGTTTAAAATGAAGGTCCGCATCGTTAGCTCCTGCCCCTTATCAGTGTTTTAAGTCTTAAATTCAATAGTTGATCATAATGAATTATGGGTCGAACCGGCATTGATTATAACTGATGTTGTGCAAATGTAATTACTACTTTTTCAGGCTGGTGGGACAATTTTCCATTCAATTGGAGTCTGACCACGTTGTCCCACCCATTCAAATTATTTTATATTTTGTTGTTTATAAATAAAAATAACGAATCCTCATACCATTGTACACCTACCCGGTAGTTTACTTATTGGTCGAGCACTTCGGCCACCACCGGTTTTTAATTTATTTAAATTTTAATGTCCAAACTGTCTTCGGACGGAGAGTGATTCATTCAACAAGATGACTAATCTATCATTAAGGTGGACGGCGATAACAGTTTTTGTGTTAATTAATATATTTGCAATTAATTTTATCGTCTTAAGATCTTGGGGAGTTGATATAAAAGGAACCCCTAGTCCTGATACTATGCAAGGAACTGCAACTGATGACGACATTAGAGGTCATAACGGGGATGATGTAATTAATGGATTGCAAGGTAGCGATGAGATCCAGGGAGAACATGGTAATGATCTATTGAATGGCTCAGATGGAAATGATTACATATCAGGTGGCGGAGGTTTTGACACTTTGGATGGAGGTCTTGGAAACGATGAATTAAATGGAGATATTGATCGAGACAGCCTGTTTGGTGGCACTGAGAATGATGTACTATATGGCGCTTTAGGAAATGACATTCTAGACGGTGGTCCAGGAGACGATCGACTTTACGGAGGGCCAGGTAATGATACATTGAGAGGAGGACCTGGAGGCGATTACTTTAGGTGTGGTCCAGGAGTAGATAAAATAGGAACTTTTAATCTAGCCGACGGAGATCATGAATTTGGAGACTGCGAAAATAAATAGTTAGATGTAATATGACTTCACTCAAAGAAGTAATTGTTTTGACGAAATTAAGTTGGTTCAAAGAATCTTACGATAAAATGCAATTAAAACCATATGGAAGTTCACAGACTAATTCTAGATTTTGTGATTCTTGATAACCCAGATGACTAGAATGAGGACAAGCTTATGGTGATAATGGAGGCTGAATTTCTCTCACACTCAAGTTCCTAAAATTCCATGTCATATTATCAGACCTAAAGATAGCCAAAGGTCCTCCTTTTGTTATTATATGGTCTTTGGTCTTTCCACAGTTTGCACTGTAGAATATAGGATCTGGCTCGTTGGCGTACCATCCTCCGTTGTCAATCAATTCAGTAACTTTTAACCAGTTATTGTTGGCCCTATCATCAAGATAGGATTCCATCTTTACTGCCGTGTCATTGTTCATATTGTAGACAACAACTTTCCAGCCAATCCACCTGCCAATAATAGAATCCGTTACTTGTGTTTCAACTCGTTTATTGGTATATCCTCCTGTATGCCATATCTCCTTTACCCACGAAACGGTACCGTTAACATCGATACCACCCTTTAGAGCGGTTCCTTCACAAGGAACTGTATTATTATGTTTCCCCCCTCTGATGGACCAGACAAGTGAATCATTTGGATTGTTTGAAGGGATTATTTTAGCATACCCTGTCATTTCGACATTCTTCCATTCTTCAGATCGTGGAAGTCTCAAGACCTCCATTCTCACCTCTTCAACGTAAGTGCCATTATGAAGTCTTCCACTTACCTGCCATGAACCATCTAATTGACGAGTAATATTTGATTCAGTTTCAAATCCTGGATCCTTAGTAGGATTATTCATATCAACGAACCATTCCCTTCCTCCCGCTCTTGTAGGATACACTTCCATTACTCCAAATTTATCTGTCATAGTCATATATTCTGAGGGAGATGTTCTTGAAATTGGAACATAATAATAAGTGATTGCAAGTATTATTATAATTGGAACTAACGTAATGATTAACATTTTCCTTTTGGTTCCCATCTGACTCCTATAGTTATCACTTATATAATTTCTGTTAGTTAATTGGTCTAATTAAGGGCCTGGTATATCTCAAATATTACTTAAGAATTTACCTGATAAATAGATCTGTGTTGAATTTTTGTATCTATTCTATTCTTAATGATTCTAGAATCTGTTTAACTGTGGATAAATAGGCATCAAATTTAGAGCTTTCAGCACTATATTGAAAAACATAAACCTTGCTGCCTACTGTTGTCCAGGAATGCATTATCTCAAATGAAACTGGGTTTCCGATATTAGGTAACGTTGAGAATACTACCTGGTGACCTGGTCGTCCTGCAAGTGTAGTTGGATCTGAACTTGATATCATAATTTGGTCTGTTTGATTAAGTGAGGAAAGTGTCATATTAGTAAAGTCCTTGAGAGATATGTCTTGTTGATAGCTCATTACAGTGATAGTTAATCTAGCAGGGATTGGATCGGAAAGATTTTGCAGTGGGGCATAAAATGCACCAATCTGAGTATATTCCGGTAGACCACTTGTGGAGAAAGTCCAGTTTGAGGGGAACAACATAAAGATTCCATGTTGTGGATTCCTATAAGCAATTTCGCTTGGTAAATTACCATTAGTAACGTTGGATTCAAGTTGAAAACCATAGTTAGTCTTATTTATATTTGATACAGCTGACTGTCCAGCAAGAGCTGTCTGTGGTGCAATTGTTATTTGAAATAAAGTGGCAATACATATGCAGATACAAATCATTAATGATCCTTTAAGAATGAGATTCATGCTCTAACTATCGAAAAGTAACGAATGAGTCCTTTAATTGTTTCTATTATTTTTATACTATACCAGTTTAGCCTATATAACCAGTCAAGTAATCTAAGAAAATGTGGCCTTCATTTTTAGGCATAAATGAACATTTTAATGGATGCATTATATAGAAAATTAATCAAGAAAATATTTGCTTAAATTAATATTAAAAACTATTTAAGTTTTAATGAACATATCTATGTATTGGAAAGTATGAAATGTGACTATTGTAGAAAACATATCCATTCATTAAATCAATTCCTAGATATGTTTGTCTGTAATTCCTGTTATCATAGATTAATATCCCATGTATATTATCCAGGAAAAATTAATGTTTAAAGGATATTAATGCATATTAATAGCAATGGTTTAAGCTATTAATAATTTGGATTATACTAAAAGAAATGATTATATGCATGACGCAGACGAAAATTCAGTTGGTAAAGTTTTTACTCCTTGTATTAAGCTAGATAACTGCGATATTTTCTATAACATGGTTACTTCGTTAATAACAGTGATGTTCATAGCTCATATCCATAATTAGTAACAACGGAATTAATATAAAAAAGTCCAAATAACAAGGTATTTTTATCAGCCGAGGATGACTTCAAAAGCGTATTAAACTATTTTTTTAACTGACGCCTCTCGTGCTTCCTTTAATAAATGCAGACCAAATTTAATCTATGTATTTTTAGCTTCGATCCATAAAGGATTTAATGGTGGGAGCTTTTATTAAATATGTAAGCCTAGCATATAGGGATAGAAAGGCGTTGGGTGACAAACACTCTTTTAACACTGATATAACTGATGGAGATGAATTAAATGAAATCGAGAAGATTGAGAAAATATTAAACACTGAGGAAAAAGTGCTGCTTGTAGCTAGGGAATCAAGATTGATGCCGGGTGGCTCAATTTTAACACCAAATACTGTCATAGCAACTGACAAACGAGTTATTATAAGAGATCCCTACATGCTGGGCTTGAAATCGGAGCTTATTGATATTCCGTATGACGTTATAACTAGCGTTAAATTACAGAAGGGCGTTTTTACTTCAACTATATTATTTAAGGCGCCGACGATGGTAAACAAGAGCAAGTTAGGATTGATGGATGAAAATATTAGCGGAGAAGACGATCAAGATGGTGTGATTGAAGCGCTTTCTAAAGACAAGGCTGAAGAGCTTCTAGAAATAATAAGGCGACATATGAAAGTTACTGGCAATGGTGAAGCTGAAGCAACAAGCAGTATTGACACTATCTCAATCGCTGATGAAATTGAGAAACTTTCTAAATTAAAACAGAAGGGGAGCTTGAGTGAATCTGAATTTCAGAAAATGAAGCAACAACTTTTACAAAAAAAGTAGCTGCGTAAGCTGATCTTACTTGATAATGAGAGTAGTATTTTCACTCGACTAACTAGGATACTGCTTACCTACTTTGATACCGAAATAATTACCAAAGAATTTCTTTTTTCTAGAGCAATACCAACGTAATGAGCAGTATCTAATTTCCTTTGTACTGTCCTACCTACAAATGTCAGCAAATAAACCTGTTACTGCAGCTTGCCAATTTTCTATTTATTGCATATTTCAATATTGAACTAATAATTTTGTATAGACCAATAATTCAATTTATAGTTTGTAGTACTACATTATATGCGAATGAATATTGAGCTTGAATTGATTCCGTTTGAAACAATTGTAGTTGGGAAGCGAATTGAACTTGGCAGATTCAAATTTATCACTTGCAAATTATAACAAGAAAAGAGATTTTACCAAAACCCTTGAACCCAAGGGTAAGGTAAAGGGTAGCTCTCAAAATAACGAATTAAGGTCGTTTGTAGTTCAAAAACATGATGCTTCAAAACTACACTACGATTTCAGGTTGGAATCGGAAGATGGAGTCTTAGTATCGTGGGCAGTGCCTAAGGGCCCTTCGATGGATCCGGAGACAAAACGGTTGGCCATCTTAGTAGAAGATCATCCTCTGGACTACTTACATTTTGAAGGAAGGATCCCATCAGGTAATTACGGAGCCGGCACGGTAATAGTTTGGGATACCGGTAGTTACTCGAGCAAGGATACTCTTTCTGAGCAATTGAAGAAAGGGAAAATATCAATTGAACTTTATGGAAACAAGTTAAAAGGCTTGTTCTCTTTAATTAGAACTAAAAGGGAAAATCAGTGGTTATTGATTAAGGTAAAAGACGAGTATGCATCAAAGGATGATTTAACATTAATGCAACCTGAGTCTGTTCTTACTGGAAAGTCCAATTCAGATATAGAAGTTGAAAGAAAAAGCATTAAAAAAGTGCAGAGCACAAGTTTAAGAGCCGCCGAGTTACCGTCTGCAAGCTCTACTAAAGATTCAAACATGAATTCTCTTTTCTTAAACATAAAGCCCATGCTTGCTTCACCATTTGATAAAGCCTTCAACAGTAAAGACTGGGTCTTTGAAATAAAGTGGGATGGGGTAAGGGCAATTTTGTTCAAAGATAAAAAATATGTTAAAATCCAGTCAAGAAATGGGAACGATATTACTAACAGATATCCCGAAATCGTAAATGCAGCAAAAATTGCTCTTAAGGATTGTAAGTCAGGAGTAATTGATGGTGAGATTGTTATCCTAAATGAAAATGGCGTACCGGACTTTCACGTTCATCAACACAGAATAAATATTCAAAATAGCAGAGAAATTATGGTTCTTTCCGTGCAAACACCAGCGACTTTCTATCTTTTTGATATATTATATAAGGACGGTAAAAGTCTCAAAGATCTCGGGTATCTAGAGCGACGAATGATATTATCAAGTTTATTACGACTTAATAATACGGTCAAAATTTCAGACTATATTGAGGAAAAAGGAGTTGAAATACTTAAGAGTAGTAAGGAATTGAAACTGGAAGGAATAGTTGCCAAACATAAGAACAGTATCTATAGGGAAGGAATTAGATCGAAAGATTGGCTAAAGATCAAAAATACCAAAACACAAGATTGTGTGATAATAGGATACACGAAGGGAGAAGGAGTCAGACTTAATTATTTTGGATCTCTTGTATTGGCTGTATACTGTCGAAGAGAAAAAAAACTAAAGTTTGTTGGACACGCAGGAACAGGATTTGATGATGATACTCTTGATTTGGTATTCCCAAAATTAAGGAGTAATGAAATAGATTTCATGCCAGTTGATAAAGTCCCCTATATGAATAGAGAGACCACTTGGTTGAATCCGGTACTTGTTGCTGAGGTAAAATTCACAGATTGGACGAAGGATGGGATTCTACGAGCACCAGTCTTTTTAAGATTGCGTGAGGACAAAAAGCCTGAGGAATGTGTTATTGAAGCAGATAATCCTAAAGAAAGTTCTCCTCCTCATGGCAGAGAGGTCAATGATACTAAAACTGGTAACGCTATCAAAGTCAATGTTACAAACCCAAGTAAGGTATTCTGGAAGGCAACAAGAGACCATCCAAAATTCTTGAAAAAAGACTTAATACATTATTATGAGATCATAAGCGATTGGATTCTCCCGCATTTAAAAGATAGACCGCTCTCGCTGAGCCGATATCCTAATGGAATAGACGGTAAGTCATTTTACCAAAAAAATTGGGATCAAAAGAAACCAGATTTTGTTGTGACAGCAAAAGTTCTTTCAGAACATAGAGGCGACAGTATTAATTACATTGTATGTAATAACAGGGAGACGCTTCTGTGGATCGCTAACTTGGGATCTATAGAAATACATCCGTGGTACAGTAGAATAAATGACTTTGATAGCTGTAATAGCTCTTCCCTTTTGTATGAGGAAAAATGCGGGTTGAATTTTCCCGACTTCATTGTCTTCGATCTGGATCCTTATATCTATTCAGGTAAAGAAAAAAAGGGTGAGGAACCAGAATATAATATTGCTGGTTTTAAGGCAACAGTGGAAGTTGCATACCAATTAAAAGATATTTTGAGAGAGTTGAAGATAAATTCGTACGTAAAAACTTCTGGAAAGTCTGGATTGCACATTTATGTACCTATTGTCAATGAATATCCTTATGAGCAAACAAAAAATTTTGCTGAAATATTAGCGAAAATCATGGTTTCAAAATTTCCTGACAAAGTAACAATGGAATGGAATACTTCAAAAAGGAAAGGAAAAGTATTTTTCGATTACAATCAAAATTCTAGGGGAAAAACGATAGCTTCTGTATACTCCTTGAGACCAAATGCTGCAGCAACCGTTTCAATGCCTGTAGAGTGGAATAACTTGAGTTCGGTCCTTCCAACTGACTTTACCATCACAAGCGTACCTCAACTTATTACAAAAAAGAATGACATATGGGCTGGAGTTCTTAGCGAAAAACAAAATATTAGTAAAATAATATCAAAAGTAATTTAGCACAAATTTGATTCGTAGATCCGGAATGAAACCAATTTTCTAAAACGCATGAATTTTTTAATCGAACAAACCATTAAATATTTTTTTTTAACAATGAAAGTGGTAGAACTCATAAATGGAATTATGACAAAGGCGAATGGAAAGAAAAAAAGGTAACTCCTGATAAATGGCAATTCAACTGTAATGTTACCAAAAGAAGAGGAGGAACGGCACCGGAAGGGTCGGGCGTTCCTGTGGGAACGGGATATCATTGGTACATACTTGCAAACCAAAATGTAAAAAAACTCGATGCAAATAACTATACAACTTCTATGATAGGACTCAAATACAAATTGGCACATAAACGAGCAGGTAGTAATAATCGGAGCTCGTCTGATCATGCACGGAAGAACAGATTGATAGTAATACTTCAAGTTGATCGAACAGTTAAAAAGAGAGATGATTAGTTCATCAAATATTACTTTAGAAAAAGTAGAGATTTAAATTAGCTTCTCTGTTAAAAAGCTACAGTTCTTAACAAGAGCTTCTTGTTTTAGTAACGGAATAAATTATTTATTGTGGATTTCGTTTTCTAGGGCATCTTTTAACATATTTACATGACTTAATCTGTCGGACTTTATTTTTTTCCACATCTCAGCCAGTTCTTGTTTATTTGCATTTTTAGCATCCTCTATGTAAGCGTCGATTGTGTCATATAGAAATTCTGCATCTTTACCCATTACCTTCAATATATCGTACATTGTGTTTGATAGCGGAGTTGAACCTTCCATAATATCTAGTGTCAAAAAAACTATTTAATGGATTAGCTTTGACAATGATTTTTACATGATGGCCTTAGAATCTTCAATTTTTTGAACTGTTTTAAGGAATGTTGTCTACATTATTATGCCCTAGCAATAATTAGGATAGTTGTAGACATCCAAGGATTTTACAACGCAAACTGGTTATAGCAAGGCGGATGTCTTTTTATAACGTAGAGAAGTCACTAACAGGCTGCAGTAAATTTTGAATTCTATAGAATAGTAAGATAAGCTATCTTCTATCCCACACCAAGTATTTTACATGTTTATATCCCAATCGTGGATATCTTTTTGAAATTCCTTTAGTCCTTTTTTAGTTACAGATACCTCGGTGCCACTAATTTTGATATAACCTGACTCCCTGGCATACTGTTTGATGACATACAGTTTATCATTCTCGGTGAAGCCATCCTTCAATGTTCCGAAGTTAAAGAAATCCAACAGATTAAACTTGGTTGGCAAATTATTTTCTAAAGCATTTAGATAATTTTCCCATAGCTCTTCCATGAAATTCCAAATAATTTTTTTTCTATCACTTTCTGAAACTTTAGCTAATGCCATTACTAGACATAGTTATTTGCGCTTTATTACATTTAGTAGTTAGGTTTTAACATAGATCTGGCGTTCATAATAATATCTTGATATTATGTATTTAAGGAAATAGAAGTGTCGAGGACTGTCATTTATTTATAATACCCAAAATCAGAGTGTTCAAATTATTTATCTCAGTCCGATGCATGAGTATTTAGAAGTCGAAAGTGAATCTGCTTGTGCTCGTTAAATTCAGTTTTATCTTTAAAGATTTTGTTGCATGATTGACATTGAAAAAGTGATTTCGTATGGGCCAAATCAATATGATGGTCTAATTCTGTTGTGTTAATGAATGCCATTCCACAGATTTTACAATGAACTGCGGAGCTCCTGGCAGCCATACATCAAATAATCTGCAACAAAGAATATAACACTACTAAGTTCCATATCGCTAGCGATATTGCTGTAACGGTCAGGTTCATGATCATTGGATATTTGCGTATGTATGTAGAATGCCTTAGCTATATGCCATTCTCATCTGTCTCGAAAATAGGGCAACACTTTTTTTGAAAATAATCTGATAAATTCAACTTCATCTGGGCTCGTACTGTGTACATATATTTGTGTAAATCCTGCGTGAAAATATTTTTCGATTGGGGTTATTAGATCCTCAATAGAAGTAACGATCATTGTTGATTTTTTCTGTTCATCATCAGATACTTCTTGTTGTGCTTTTTGTTCTAGAATCCTTGGATCACTTATATTAGTATTAAATGCATCATCTATCTGTGTAGTACGCCAGAACTCACATGCTTTGAAAGCTTTATCATAATCCTCAGAATAAGAGACCTTTGGTTTTGCTATTTTTTGGAGTGAATCAGGATCCTTGTTTACTTCTTGGGCTGCACTATCAAAAATATCAAAGACTTCGCCGGCTTGTTCAGGTTTTGAAGTTGTAATCAGACCATCAGTATACTTAGCAGCAGCTTTAATTGCTTGCGGACCTGAGCCTGCCATATACAATGGAATATTAGTGGCAGGAGGAGTATACAGTTTTGCGTTTTTAATTTTGAAATATTTTCCTTTGAATGTTACAAAATCATCATCGTCGATACTAACTTCATAACTGTTGTTTTCTTCAGAATCATTATTCGAAGTCCTATTTCTATTCCATAAATTGTTTATGATTTGAATAGCTTCTATTGTTCTCTCAACCCTAATTTCTGCAGACGGCCAGTCAAATCCTAGGGGTACTTCATTCATAGCTTCCCCTGATCCCACACCAAGTCCAATGCGCCCCGGATATAATACGTCCAAAGATGCAAAGGCTTGTGCAATTATTCCAGGATTATATCGATATACACCTGCCGTAACCCCTGTCAAAAACTTCATTTTTCTTGTTCTTTCAGCGACTGCTGAAATCCACACCCATGTAAAGTTTCCACGTCCATTAGTATGGGACCATGGATGAAAATGATCACTTGTAAGCGTTGCTTCAAACCCTCCTTTTTCCGCCTCTTTAACAAAATCGATCAATTGCTGCATTGAATATTGTTCTTGTGACGCCCAATAGCCTATTTCTGTCATATTTTAGTAAGGCATATAATATTTATAAACCAGTAACAAATTTTCAATTTGAAATACATGCCTAAGGAAGATAATTTTGTTAACATTACCATACAGGGTAATTGATTAAATCTAGTAAAAATACTTCATTGAAATAATCTTTTCAAAAGCGTAATCAAAAAATCATTAAAAATACTGGATTATTTGCAGTATTACTCAGCCAACTCCAGTAGGCTCTTCTTTATTCTGATGCTCTAATTTCATATGCTGTTGCTTCTCTTGTTGAGTTGCAAATATTATACCGCAAATGTGACATTTTAAATTATCACTACCAGAGACTTCCTGTGTCATTCAGTTACCATCTCCAAGATGCTGCAGAACATGTATAATATTCCACTCCATCATTTAAATCTGTTACTTAACTCATTCGATTGTGTTTTTTGTTAATGACTAAATTATACTATTTAAAAATAGTAATTACTCTTTAAATATACCTATTAATCATTTTAAATTTTGTTGTGCACAATTAATCAGGGAAAAACTTTCGGTTTTTGGCTCCGTTCACCGAAAGTAACAACGATGGAAGGGATGCCAAACACGGGGCTGGCAACTCCCTTTCATAACACAATTAAGGTTTAAGCAGAAAATGGGAATTCACATACTTTCAGTAATTGCAATAATATCTAACGTAGAGTTACCAATAATACTATCAAATTCAGTTTTTGCTTTATCGGTTAGATTTTTTACTTCTGGAAGACTTCCAATTTTTTCTACGCCCTTCTTCACGCCACCAAAAAATGATTCCCAACCCAATCCTACTACTGCCAAAATAACTAGAATAGCTAATATAAGAACAACCCATCCTATCAATTAAAAATACTTCAGATAGAGTATGCTTTAAACTTTGAGTTAATTGAATATTCGGGAAATCATGCGAGTTATTTAATTCTCTAACTAAAAATCAAATTTATTTATCTCGTAGTCATCATAATGAAAATATTCAATTCAATTGTTTACAATGTGATAGGTAAAAATAATTCACTTGGTATCGGAGTTGATTTATTATTGAAGACTGATACTAAATATTGAACAAAAAAGTCGAATATATTCCCACTATATACTATAATGAATTCCATTATTACAATTGCCAGGTTCAACTGAATAACAAACGCAACCTTCTTTTAACATTACATTTTGAAAAGATACTGGATAGCCTGTTCCAGAGTTATCATTGTTTGGTATCAAAGAATTATGAGGAATAAAGGTAATTGACTCAGGGTCGTCCTTATCTAAAAATCCGAACATGAGTTGAGACACTTCTACTTTATATCTGATTGAGTAAGGAAAACTACCCGTCTTGTTCCACCACTCAATCCCAGTAAACTGATTCGCTCCAATATAATCAAAGTTCACTCCAAGGGGAAAATCAAAGATTTCTGTTTCCGCGGTGAGTTGATCAGTAAGAGTATATCTAATTTGTCTATTTTTTTTGTACATCATAATCATCCGCAAATACGAATGCCCAACCACTGGTAATAC
>Ga0193741_1000325_pt1 | contig 13923 bp, 13 predicted proteins | sample L2s2metaG_FD_143059 | JGI IMG/M metagenome (GOLD analysis project Ga0193741, IMG submission 143059) | Soil microbial communities from a riparian zone of the East river system, Colorado, United States - L2s2 | ecosystem: Environmental > Terrestrial > Soil > Riparian zone | place: USA: East River...
ATCCACCTGATCCCGCTCGAGCAGATCGCTGCCACCGACACCACCCGCTTTGCCGTAAGCCCACCCTGGCGCAAGCGGGTCTGGTTCGACCCCGAGGCCGAGGGCACCGAGTGAGGGGTGCGTGCTCCGTTGTCCGTATATGTGCCGGTAAACGGAGCAGGCGTCCCGAGGTTGCCTACTTCGGCGGCATGCGCAGGGCGCCGTCGAGGCGGATCGTCTCGCCGTTGAGCATCGGGTTGGCGACGATCTCGGCCACCAGGCGCGCGTACTCCTCGGGGCGGCCGAGGCGCGAGGGGAAGGGGATGCCGGCGCCGAGCGCCTCGCGGGCCTCCTCGGGCAGCGCCGCGAGCAGCGGCGTGTCGAAGAGGCCTGGCGCGATCGTGACGACGCGCACCCCGCGCCCCGCCATGTCGCGCGCCGCCGGCAGGGTCATGCCGACGATGCCGCCCTTCGAGGCGGCGTAGGCGACCTGCCCGATCTGGCCGTCGTAGGCGGCGATAGAGGCGGTGTTGACGCAGACGCCGCGCTCGCCCTCGGCGCCCGGCTGGTTCTCGCTCATCGCGGCTGCCGCCAGGCGCAGCACGTTGAAGCTGCCGATCAGGTTGACCTTGACCACGTTGGAGAAGAGCTCGAGCTTGTGCGGCCCGCGCTTGTGGGCGACACGCTCCGCCCAGCCGATGCCGGCGCAGCAGACCGAGATGCGCAACCCGCCGTCGTGGCTGGCTGCGCGCTCGACCGCCGCAGAAACCGCGTCCTCGTCTGTGACGTCGGCCTGCACGAAGCTCGTGCGCGGGCCGAGCTCGGCAGCCAGCGCCTCGCCCTTCTCGGCATTGAGGTCGGCGATCGTCACCGCCGCGCCGCTTCCCGCCAGCGCGCGAGCCGTCGCCTCTCCCAGTCCGGATGCTCCACCCGCCACCAACGCGCTTGCTCCCGCCACCTCCACGGTCGCGCACCCTACTTCGACCCTCGCTGAGACGTTTTCTTCCTCTATGAGGCCGTCACGCCGTTCGCACCGGCAGCTCACGCTCCGTTGATCAGGTATCGCTAGGGTTTTCGCATCGCCACCGAGGTGACCTCAAGCTCCAAGGCAGCGATCGCGGAACGCCTCGGCGAGGCGCGGCAGCGCACGCTGGAGCTGATCGAGCCGCTCGACGACGAGCAGCTCAACCGGGTCTACTCGCCCATCCTCAGCCCGCTGGCGTGGGATCTCGGCCACATCGCCAACTTCGAGGAGCTCTGGCTGGTGCAGACGATCGGTGGGCGCGAGCCGCTGCACGGTGAGCTCGGCCGCCTCTACGACGCGATCGAGAATCCCCGAAAGACCCGCGGTGAGCTGCCGATCCTGCGCGATGCCGAGCTGCGCGCCTACCTCGCCGACGTGCGTGAGCGCACCCTGGAGGTGCTCGACGAGGTCGAGGTCGGGCCGGCGGTTGAGGATCCCCTGCTGCGCGAAGGCTTCGTCTACGAGCTGCTGCTCGCCCACGAGCTGCAGCACAACGAGACGATGCTGCAGCTGCTGCAGATGATCGAGGGCTACGAGCCGCTTCCGGGCACGCCGCGACCGGCCGCCGCCCGGCTCGACGCCGGCCCCGAGATGATCGCGATCGAGGCCGGCGAGCACGAGATCGGCGCTCCCAAGCTCGGCTTCGCCTACGACAACGAGCGCCCCCGCCACGCCGTGGAGCTGGCGCCGTTCGAGATCGATCGAACCCCGGTCACCAACGCTGCGTATATCCAGTACATGGAGGAAACCGGCGCTGCGCCTCCGCTGTACTGGGAGCGCGACGGCGGCGGGGGATGGGTGCTGAGGACGATGGGGGTCCGCGACCCGCTGGACGCGGCCCATCCCGTCCTCCATGTCTCCTGGCAGGAGGCCGACGCCTTCGCCCGCTGGGCCGGGAAGCGGCTGCCGAGCGAGCAGGAGTGGGAGGCTGCCGGTGACCGCCTGCAGGGAGTCGGCGAGGGCTGGGAATGGACGTCGTCGGACTTCCTCGCCTATCCCGGCTTCGTGGCCTTCCCCTACCGGGAGTACTCGGAGGTCTTCTTCGGCGACGCCTACAAGGTGCTGCGCGGGGGCTCGTGGGCCACCCACCCAAGCGTGATGCGGCCCAGCTTTCGCAACTGGGACCTGCCGGAGCGACGGCAGATCTTCGCCGGCATCCGCTGCGCGAGGGACCTCTGATGGATGTGGTGACGTGATCGCGATCGAGGTCCACCTCGACGCCGACACCGCGGCGACGATGGCCCGCGACGTCCGCGCCGGGCTGACGATGAATCCCAAGGAGCTCGCGCCGAAGTACTTCTACGACGAGCGCGGCTCGCAGCTCTTCGAGCAGATAACCGAGCTGCCCGAGTACTACCCGACGCGGGCCGAGCGCTCGATCCTCGCCGAGCGGGCGGCCGAGATCGTCGCCACCGCGGGCGGGCCGCGGACGCTGGTCGAGCTCGGCTCCGGCTCGGCCGCCAAGACGCGCCACCTGCTGAGCGCGATGCTCGAGGCCGGCTGCCTCGACACCTACGTGCCAGTCGACATCTCCGAGGAGATCACCCACGAGACGGCCCGCTGCCTGGTCGACGAGTACCCCGGCCTCACCGTGCGCGGCCTGGTTTGCGACTTCGAGCACCATCTCGAGCGCATCCCCGAGAGCGACGGCGGTCGGCTCGTCGCTTTTCTCGGCGGCACGATCGGCAACCTCTATCCCGAGGCACGGCGCCACTTCCTCACCCGGCTCGCGGCACTGCTGGGCCCCGCCGACCGTCTCCTGCTCGGCACCGACCTGGTCAAGGAGAGCGGACGGCTCGAGGCCGCCTACGACGACGCCGAAGGCGTCACGGCTGAGTTCAACAAGAACGTTCTGAAGGTGCTCAACCGCGAGCTGGGCGCCGACTTCGACCTTGACGCCTTCGAGCACGTCGCCCGCTACGACGAGGCCGAGGCGCGCATGGACATCCGCCTGCGCTCGCTGGTCGGGCAGACCGTCCGCCTCGACGGCCTCGACCTCGAGGTCGAGTTCGGCCCCGGTGAGGAGATGCGCACCGAGATCTCGGCAAAGTTCACCCGCGCGCGGCTGCAGGAGGCCTACGACGAGGCCGGCCTCGCGCTGAGCGGCTGGTTCGCCGACGCCGCCGGCGACTACGCGCTCTCGCTGGCCTCGCCGGCAAGAGCGGCGAGCGTCGCGCACACGCACTCGGCCAACGCGTCGAGGTCGTAGCCGCCCTCGAGCACCGCTCCCAGCGGCGCTTCCAGCTCGTCGGCCAGGTGGCGCACCCGCTGGGCCATCTTCGCGAACGAGCCCGCCTCGAGCCGGCAAGTGGCGAGCGGGTCGGCCCGGTGCGCGTCGAACCCGGCCGAGATCAGCACGAGCTGCGGCTCGAAGGCGCGGCCCGCCGGCAGGATCCCGTCCCCCAGCAGCGAGAGCCAGAGGTCCTCTTCGGAGCCTGCCGGGACCGGCAGGTTGATCGTGCAGCCCTCGCCCGGGCCCGAGCCGACGTCGCTCTGCGCTCCGGTTCCCGGGAAGATGCTGCGCTCGTGGATGTTGGCGACCAGCACGTCGTCGCGGCGGCGGAAGATCTCGGCCGTGCCGTTGCCGTGGTGAACGTCCCAATCGATGATCAGCACCCGCTCGACGCCGAGCTCGCGGATCGCCAGCTCGGCGGCGATCGCGACGTTGTCGAACAGGCAGAAGCCCATCGCCCGCTCGCCTTCGGCGTGGTGCCCTGCCGGTCGCGTGGCGGAGAAGGCGACCTCGTCCTCGCCGGCAAGCAGGGCGCGCACCATGGCGCAGGCGCCGCCGGCTGCCCGCCGCGCCGCCTCCCAGGACCCCTCGACCGCGTAGGTGTCTGGATCGATCGCGCCACCGCCGCGCGCGCATAGGTCGCGAATTCCGCGCACGTGCTCCAAGCTGTGGGTCAGCTCCAGCTCGGCCTCGCTGGCCAAGGGCGCTTCGCGTCGAGCCCAGCCCAGCCAGTCGCGCTCGGCCAGCGCCCGCTCGATCGCCAGCTGCCGCTCGGGGCGTTCGGGATGCCCGGGCATCACCGGCCCCGGGTCGTGCTCGAGGCAGGCTGAGTGGCTGAGGTAGAGCACCGGCGTCGGCCGCTAGGGAGCCAACGCCTCGATCAGCTCGCCGAGCTTGTCGGGCGTGGTGATCGGGGTGAGGATCGGCAGCGTCACGCCGCCCTCGACGAAGGCGGCGATCCGCTCCTTCATCTGCTGCGGCGAGCCGAAGACGAACATCTCCTCGATCAGGCTCCAGGGGGCGGCGGCCGCCGCCCCCTGGCGGTCACCCGACTCCCAGGCGGCGATCATCGCGTCGATCTGATCGCCATAGCCGAGCCAGCGATAGAAGGCGGCGTAGACGGGGACCGTGATGTAGGAGGAGAACATGAAGCGGGCCAGCGGCTCGACCGCCTCGCGCTCGCCGGGCAGGCAGAAGAAGCGGCAGAGCAGCTCGAAGCCCTCGGGGGCGTCCTCGAGCTGGGCGGTCACCTTCGGCAGGCCGCCCAGCGGCAGGAAGTTGGTGAAGGCGCCGTCAGCCTGCTCGACGGCAAGCTCGAGCATCTTGCCACGCAGCGCCGCGAGCACGATCGGCACCCGCTGCACGGGTGCTGCTTCTAGCTTGAAGCCGCTCGCGGTGCGCTCACCGGCAAGCGCCGTGCGCAGGAAGCCGAGCGTCTCGCGCACCTTGCTCAGCGGCCGCTCGAAGGGAATCCCGTTCCAGCCTTCGACGATGCGGTCCGAGGAGGAGCCGACGCCGAGCACGAAGCGGCCCTCGGAGGCGTCGGCGAGCGCCGCCGCCTCCTGCGCCAGCAGCGCCGGTCCGCGCTGGAAGACGCCGACGATTCCGGTTCCCAGCCGCGCCCGCTCGGTCCAGGCGGCGCTCAAGGTCAGCGGCGTGAAGCCGTCGGGCCCGTTCGTCTCACCGCTCCAGAGGTCGGTGTAGCCAGCTGCCTCGGCTCGCTTTACCAAGGCCTCGTGAGCGGCAAGCGGGAGGCCCGGCAAAGGAAGCGTCAATCCCCAGCGCTCTGCCATCGCCGAAACCCTACCGCCCACCGCTCGATCGATTGTGCACACCCCAGTGTGGTCAATGCATCGAGCGGCGCGATCCGAATAGGCTGCTCGCGATGGAGGCCAAGCCCGACCGCAACCTCGCGCTCGAGCTCGTTCGCGTCACCGAGGCGGCTGCGCTCTCCGCCGCCCGCTGGGTCGGCCGCGGCGACAAGATCGCCGCCGACCAGGCAGCCGTCGACGCGATGCGCTTCGTCCTCGACTCGGTTTCGATGGACGGCATCGTCGTCATCGGCGAGGGGGAGAAGGACGAGGCGCCGATGCTCTACAACGGCGAGCAGATCGGCGACGGCAGCCCGCCGGTCGTCGACATCGCCGTCGACCCGCTGGAGGGCACCCGCCTCTGCGCGCTGGGCATGCCCAGCGCCCTGGCGGTGATCGCCCTGGCCGAGCGCGGCACGATGTTCGACCCCGGCCCGTGTGTCTACATGGAGAAGATGGCCGGCGGCGAGGAGATCGCCGACCTGCTCGACCTCGACCGCCCTCTGCCCGAAACCCTGAAGCTGATCGCCGAGCGCAAGGGCGGCAGCGTCGGCGACGTCACCGTCGTCATGCTCGACCGCCCCCGCCACGAGGACGCGATGCGCGAGGTTCGCGAGGCGGGCGGCCGCATTCGCCTGATCACCGACGGCGACGTCTCCGCCGCCCTGCTCGCCGTCTCCGATCGCTCCCCGGTCGACCTGCTCTGGGGCATCGGCGGCACGCCGGAGGGCGTGATCTCCGCTGCCGCGCTCAAGTCGATGGGCGGCCAGCTGCTCGGCCGGCTCTGGCCGCGCAACGACGAGGAGCGCGGCGCTGCGCTCGACGCGGGCTACGACCTCGACCGCATCCTCACCGCAGAGGACCTCTGCTCCGGCGAGGACGTCTTCTTCTCCGCCACCGGCGTCACCGACGGCGACGTCCTGCAGGGAGTCCGCTACCGCGGCCCCGGCGCGACGACCGAATCGCTCGTCATGCGCTCACGCTCCGGCACCGTCCGGCGCGTCCACGCCCGCCATGATCGCTCGAAGCTGCGAGAGATCATCGGCGAGCGCTACGGCTGAGGCCCACCGCCTCAAGTCGTGTCTATTGCTAAAACTCATTTGTTCTAAGATAGAACCTCGGCATTCCTCGACGGCAAGGGAGGCAATGTGCTCGATACTGACGCCCGTACGGGCTCTGCGCGCCTCGGTGTGAGCGTGTCCACCGAAACCGATTACGCGACCGAGTACCAATTTCGCTCTGGCGGCTACGCGCTCTCGCTCTTCTCCAGGGCGCTGCACGGCCTGATCCTTCGCGCTCTGGCCGAGGAGCCGTTGCGCCTCGCGGACCTGCGCCGGGCAGTCGGCGGACCGGCACAGACCACCCTGCGTGGGAACCTCGACACGCTGTTCGGCGTTGGTGCGCTGGAGAAGCGCCAGGGCAGCGGCAGGGCGAACATGGTCGACAATGCGCTGACTCCGATGGGCGGCGAGCTGCTGCTCGTCGCCGACGCCGTCGAGCGCTGGCTGGCGCAGGCGCCCGCCGGCCATCTGCAGCTCGACAGCGAATCCGGCAAAGCTGCGATCAAGGCGTTTGTCAACGGCTGGGACTCGACCATGCTGCGCGCGCTCGCCGTCCGCCCCTTCTCCCTGACCGAGATCGACAACCTGATCAGCTCCTTCAGCTATCCCGCCCTGGAGCGACGCCTGGCCGCGATGCGGCTGGCCGGCTTCATCACGCCGGTGCAGGGCAACGGCGGCGGCAGGCCCTACGCGGTTGCGCCGTGGCTGCGCCAGGCGATGGCGCCGCTGCTTGCGGCGGTCCGCTGTGAGCGCCGCCACATGGCAACGCAGACGGCGCCGCTGACCAGGATCGACATCGAGACGATCCTGTTGCTGGCGCTGCCCCTCGTCGCGCCGTCGGCGGACGTTGGCGGCACCTGCCAGCTCGCGGTGGACAGCGGCGATGCCTCGGGCTGGCGCTCGGCCGGAGCTCGCCTCTCATTCGCGAAGGGCCAGATCGTCAGCTGCACCTCGAAGCTCGAGGTGAGCGCCGACAGCTGGCTCCGCGGCTCGGCCGGCGACTGGCTCGATGCCCTGGTCGAGGGACGATCCGACCAGCTCGAGGCCGGCGGCGACCGCTTTGTCGCCCTGGACATCGTCGACAACCTCCACCGGGCGCTCTTCATCTCCTGAAGGCCGTCGTGCACGGATCTCGTCACGCACGGATCCGCGCACGCGACCATCGGCATTACGCCGTTTGCAGGGAAAAACGATCTGATCCGGCACACCCTCTGGAGTCACCGCCCGCTTACCGGTCGGGTTCTTGACCAAAGGCCAGCCGGTGTGAACACTCCTCGCGGCGGAGGTTCCGTGGCCCAACACGGCTCCGTCTCGAATTACGGTTGGAGTACTCCCATGCCACACCAACGTGGGTCATGGGTAAGGCTGCGTCGGAGCCCCCTGGTTACTCCTACCTCGGGGTCCCGGCGCCGCGCTCGCTATTCGCGTTCTGTTTGGCCACCTCCTCCTCCGCCGCCGTGCGCTCCGCTGCCGCCACTGCCTCGCCGACATAGGGCAGCAGCAGCTCGAAGGTCAGCTGCGGAAGCAGCTGCGGCAGGCTTTCCGTCTCACCGAGCGCCACCTGTTCATAGACGCGCGCGAACACGGCGCCACCGGCGATGCTGGAGAGATTGGGCAGGTCGGGGACGCCGTCGATGGCCTCGCGACCGTCGTCGAGCAGCACCGTGAAGCGATGGAAGGTCTGCCGGAACCGGGTCGTGGCGATCGGCCCCACGGTGCCCATCTCCAACATCATCACCCGTGCCACGTCGGCGTCGGCGGCGAGCCACTCGAGCGTCGCCGCCAGGCCACGACGGATCCGCTCCGACCAGGATCCAGGCTGCGCATAGGCGTCGGTGACCGTGGCCTCGAGGTCGTCGATGAGCACGTCGTTGGCGGCCAGGAAGCAGTCCTCCTTGCCCTCGAAGTGCTTGTAGAAGCTCTCACGTCCGACCCCGGCGGCTTTGAGGACGTCGGCGACCGACGTCGCCTGGTAGCCCTTTGCGGCGGTCACGCGGACGACGGCGGCGATCAGGCGTTCCCGCTGGGAGCGCGCCACGACCTCTCGCGGCAGGCCATGGCGGCCGCGGGGGAGCTTCCAAAGTCGCAGGTCCAGCGCGACCAGGTCGCCGTCGGTTGCGGGCCGGTCTGGCCGACGGTCAGGGCTCGCTCGGCTCATCGAGCGAGCTTGTCCTGAGCCAGCGCCTGCTCATGACCGACGAAGGGCAGCAGGGCGATGTAGGTGAGCTCGGGCAGCAGCTTCGGCAGCTGGTCGGCGCGGCCGGCGGCGAGATAGTCGGCGATCAGCACGTGGGCGCGGCCGAAGGCGATGAGGGAGTCAGCTTTCGCGTGCTCTCCGCCCTTCCCCCTCTGCCATTGCGCTTCCAGCCCCTCGACGACCCGGTCCCGGTGGCCCCCGAGGATCGCCGGCTCGACGATCGGCGCGTCGATCAGCACCAGCCTCGCCCACTCAGGCTTTTCGGCAAGCAGGTCGAGGATCGCGGCGATCGCCTCCTGGACCGCGAGCGAGCGAGCGTCGCTGCGCTTCTGCGCATCGATCGCCGCGGCCTCGAGCTCGTCCGCGAACGCGGCCACGGCCGCATCGAAGCACTCGCGCTTGTGGGCGAAGTGCTTGTAGAAGGTGGCTCGTGAGATCTTCGCCTCGGTGACGATGTCGCCGATCGTCGTCGCGGCGAAGGTCTTCTGCGCACAGGTCAGCGCCAGCGCGTCGAGGACCCGCTGGCGCTGCGAGCGGGCGCCCACGTCCCTCGGCATGCGGGGGGTGAGCACGCCAGGCTCGGCCACTGCTTCGAACTCCTGTGTCATATCTCGTCTCGCGAAGTAGGGTCGCCGTTCTCGCCCTTCCAAAGGGCGGCCGCCGGCCGTGAGGGCGACCCTTCGCGGTCAACTGCCTGGCTCTAACCCGCGTCGCGGCCTGTCGAAGGCGCCCTCAGGGGAGCGCTGGCATTCCTTGCGGCGCAGGGGGCTGGGCTACAGAATTTCTAACATAGAACCGTTCTGTTCTTTGGTAGAATCTCTTCGTACCGAAAATACTAATTGTACCCATATGAAACCAGCGTGTACTGAAGATTGAGAAAGAGCCAATGCCGGCGCCCGAGGCATCCGAGAAGTCACCCGGGAAGCTCCCCCTTCCCCGCGGCCCCTACGCGATCTCGGCGGATCTGGTCGCCGCCGACCAGCGTCGCCGCTTGCTCGAGGCGCTGCCCAGGGCGGTCGCCGAACATGGATTCGAGGCGACCACGATCGACCAGATCGTCAAGCTGGCGCAGGTTCGCCGTAACTCCTTCTACGAGCAGTTCAGCGACAAACGGGATTGCTTCGCGGCCGCCTACGAAATCGCCCAGGAACGCCTGCTCGGGGTCATCACCTACCAGTGCTACACCCAGGCCGGCCTGGCCCCACGCGTCGGCTCGGCGCTCGCCGCCGGGCTCGAGCTGCTCGCTGCCGAGCCGGTCCTCACCCGCCTGATCGTCATTGAGGCGCCGGCGGCGGGCGGCGCGATCGTGGCGCGCCATCACCAGTGGCTCGACCGCTACGCGCGCCTGTTCGAGTTCGCGGCGATCGACAGCCCGGATGCGGCGCCGCCGAAGGCCTCGGTCGCGCCGGCCATCGTCGGCGGCATCGTCTCCCGCGTCAAGCAGCTCGTCCTCGCCGGGGAGTGCGAGCGCCTGCCGGCGCTCGGCCCCGAGCTGGTCCAGCTCACGCTCTCCTTCTACGGGGCGCCCGGCGACTTGCCGTCATCGGCAACCGCGGCGGAGTCCTCGCAGCCGCAGTCGCCCGAGCGCGCCTCGGTGCTCGAGCCCGCGTAGGGGAGCTCGCCGGTGTCGTGCAGCTCGTGGCGCAGCGAGTTGATCACCGCCCCGGCCATCAGCGCCAGGCTGAGCACGTAGAACCAGAGCAGGGCGATGAGGATGAAGCCGACGGTCGAGCCGAAGCGCGAGAGGCTGGAGACGTTGGAGAGGTAGAAAGGGAAGAGCCAGTTCGCGATGCCGGCGCAGGCGGTGACGAAGGCCGCCCCGGGCCAGACGGCTCGCCAGGGCATGTGGCCCTTGGGCACCGCCCAGAAGATCACGCAGCAGATCAGGAAGACGACGAGGATCGCGGCGCCGAGCAGCAGCGCCGTGTCGATCAGCTTGATGTCGGAGAGCCCGAGCGGCAGCCGGTCGGTGCTGGAGACAAGCGCGCTCTCCATCGTCGGCAGGATGATGCTGGCGGCGATGAAGAGCAGGACGACGACCAGCATCGCGAAGGAAAAGCGCTTCTGCTCGACCCAGCCGCGGCATTCGACGTGGTAGATGCGGCAGAAGGCGGTGTCCATCGCTCCCCAGAAGGAGGCGCCGATCCAGAGCGAGCCGGCGAAGGCGGCGATCCCGATCGTGGTCGAGTTCTGCTCGATCCGGTCCAGCGCGTCGCTGAGCGTCCCCTGCTCGACGTTGGGGAAGAGGCGCTGGAGGTCGTCGAGCACGCCCCCCTCGACCCCGCCGATCTTCAGCACCTGGCCGAAGACGAAGAGCACGAGCAGGGCGAAGGGGAAGACCGCCAGCATCAGGTTGTAGGCGACCATCGCCGAGAGGCCGGTGACGTTCTCGCGGTAGGCGCGGTACCAGAAGGCACGGAGCCAGGGGTGGGTGTGGCGCACGGATTTGGGCATTGACTTCAGAAACTGAAGCGACTATCATGCGAACAGACGTTTGAGCAGAACCAGACGCCCGTTCCCAAGGGCCTAGGCAGCGCAGACTAGTCAGCTTCACGGACCGGATCGCCGGTCCGTTTTTTCGCGACTTTCAGGCCCCGGCGGCCTTTAGGGCGCAGGACTCAATCATCTAGCGGAAAGAGACGAGTAGAAGAGGATGCTGGTAGCAGAGCTTCAGGAGCTTGAGGAGGTCAAAGGCCTCATTACCCGCGGGCAGCAGCTTGGCGTGCTGACCTTTGGCGATGTCGCCTCCGCCGTGTCGGAGGTCGACCTGGACGAGTCCGACGTCGAGGACCTCTACGGGCACCTCGAGAAGTCGGGCATCGAGCTCGTCGAGGACATGGACCCGGCCCAGAAAGCGGCCGCGGACGCCCTGCCGATGGACACCGGCAAGAAAGGCCGGCGCCGCCAGAAGCAGGCGCTCGACCTGAAACCGGACATGACGACGGACTCGCTGCAGCTCTTCCTCAAGGACATCGGCAAGGTTCGCCTCCTGACCGCCGCGGAGGAGGTCGAACTCGCCAAGCGCATCGAGCGCGGCGATCTCGACGCCAAGCAGAAAATGGTCGAGTCCAACCTGCGCCTGGTCGTCTCGATCGCCAAGAACTACCGCAACCAGGGCCTGCCTTTCCTCGACCTGATCCAGGAGGGGACGCTGGGCCTGGTCCGCGCGGCGGAGAAGTTCGACTACCGCAAGGGGTTCAAGTTCTCCACCTACGCCACCTGGTGGATCCGCCAGGCGATCGCCCGCGCCCTGGCCGACAAGGCGCGCACGATCCGCATCCCCGTTCACGTGGTCGAGAAGCTGAACAAGATCGGCCGTGCCGAGCGCAAGCTGGTCACCGAGCTCGGTCGCGAGCCCACCCCGGAGGAGATCGCCGACGTGACGGGGATCGATCCCGAGGAGGTCGACTCGATCAAGCGCTCCGCCCAGGCGCCGGTTTCGCTGGAGAAGCCGGTCGGCGACGAGGAGGAGTCCGAGTTCGGCCAGTTCATCGCCGACGAGAAGGCCGAGTCCCCCTTCGACCGGGCGGCGGACCTGCTGACCAAAGAGGCGCTCAAGGAGGCGCTGGAGAACCTCTCCTACCGCGAGCGGCGCGTGCTCGAGCTGCGCTACGGCCTCGGCGGCGAGCACCCGCGCACGCTCGACGAGGTGGGGCGCACCTTCAACGTCACCCGCGAGCGCATCCGCCAGATCGAGAACCAGAGCCTCAAGAAGCTGCAGCAGCTGGGCGAAGCCCAGAAGCTGCGCGAGGTCACCTGAGCTAAAGGCTTGGACGTCCCGGTCGATACAGGCCGGGATGTTCGAGATCGACAAAGCGCTGCGCACGCTGATCGAGCGTGAGGGCTCCGACCTGCACATCAAGGTCAGCTCGAAGCCGATCATCCGCCAGCACGGTGAGCTCGTCTACCTCGACGGCTACGAGCCGCTGACCCAGGAGGACACCGAGAAGGCGTTCCACGAGATCGCCGAGGTGCGCTCGCTGACCGAGTTCGAGCAAGCGGGCGAGGCAGATTTCTCCTACTCGATCCCGGGCCTCTCGCGCTTCCGCGTCAACACCTTCAAACAGCGTGGCTCGATCTCGATCGTCTGCCGCGCGATTCCCTTCGACATCCGCTCGGTCGAGCAGCTCGGGCTGCCGCCGGTCGTCACCAAGCTGGCTGAAGAGCAGCGCGGGATCATCCTCGTCACCGGCACCACCGGCTCGGGCAAGTCGACGACGCTGGCGGCGATGATCGACCACATCAACCAGAACCGCTCGCACCACATCATCACGCTCGAGGATCCGATCGAGTACCTGCACGAAGACAAGCGCTCGATCGCCAACCAGCGCGAAGTCGGCTCCGACACCGAGAGCTTCGGCCGCGCCATGCGCCGCGTCCTGCGTCAGGACCCCGACGTGATCCTGATCGGCGAGATGCGCGACGAGGAGACAGTGCGCACGGCGCTCTCCGCCGCCGAGACAGGCCACCTCGTGCTCTCCACCGTCCACACCCTGGATGCGACCGAGACGATCAACCGCATCATCGACTTCTTCCCTCCCCACCTCCAGCACCAGGCGCGGGTGATGCTCTCGGCGACGCTGAGGGGCGCGATCGCACAGCGGCTCGTCCCTGACATCACCGGCGAGGGCCGCGTGCCCGCCTCTGAGGTGCTGGTCGTCACCGGCCGCGTCCAGGACCTGATCATGAACCCGGAAGAGACGGGCAAGATCACCGAGGTGATTGCCGAGGGCGAGTACTACGGCATGCGCACCTTCGACCAGTCGCTGCTCGGCTACGTGATGGAGGGCAAGATCGCCGAGGAGGTGGCGCTCGACTACGCCTCGAGCCCGCACGACTTCAAGCTGATGCTGGCGGCAGGCGGCCAGCGAGCGAGCGGCATCGAGCAGCTCGCCGGTCAGCCCGAGCAGTAATCAGGTTCTCCGACCCCAGGAGTCGGTAGGACGGATGTCCAGTGGGTGTCGGCGTCTTCGTGCCTGGCTCAAGCCCGGGACAGGGAGCGTCGATGGCGTTGTGATGGCAATCCCTGCTGCCCTTCGCCGCCGCCTGCGCGAGCTCGTCAGAAGCGAGCGCGGCATGGCCCTGCCGACCGCGATATTCGCGATGGTCGCGAGCATGGGGCTGGGCGGCGCGGCGATCATGTCCTCAGTCGACGCGCAGCGCGGCACGCAGCGCGATCACGACTCCAAGAGCGCGATCGCCGCCGCCGACGCCGGCGCGAACGTTGCCCTGCTGCGGCTCAACAGGTTCCAGAGCAGCCTCGGCCTGGCGACCCCCTGCGTGGGGCCCTCCGGGGAACCGCAGGCCCCCTCCGGCGGCTGGTGCCCGGCCACCGTTGCCGAGAGCGTCGGCGACGCGAGTTTCTCCTACCAGGTCAGCGCCTACCAGCCGGGCAGTGAGCTGAGCGTCGTCGCGGTCGGCGCCGCCGACGGCGTCAGCCGGCGGATCGAGGTCGGGCTCATCTCCTACAACGGTGAAGAAGTCTTCGCCGACGAGCGCCTGATCGGCCAGGACGGCATCGAGCTGGAAGGGACCCCGGACGTGCGCACCGATGTCGGCACCAACGGGGACATCGAAAGCGACGGCAGCGGCACGCTCTGCGGCGACATTCGCCACGG
>Ga0193741_1000326_pt1 | contig 13897 bp, 11 predicted proteins | sample L2s2metaG_FD_143059 | JGI IMG/M metagenome (GOLD analysis project Ga0193741, IMG submission 143059) | Soil microbial communities from a riparian zone of the East river system, Colorado, United States - L2s2 | ecosystem: Environmental > Terrestrial > Soil > Riparian zone | place: USA: East River...
AGATGATTACGCGCGCCTCACCGGTAGACTGTGTCGTCAATGCCGGCGGCGTGATCGCGATGCGGCCTCTCATTCTTCACGCATCGTCGAAGGCGCGCACCGATCAGCCGCGGCGGGTTCTGCACATTGAGTACGCTGGTTCACGGCAGCTACCAGGCGGGCTCGAGCTATCAGTCGGTTAGAGGCAAATCTACAGGCGTGGCGACGAACGGCCGATGACATGCTTAGCCGTTTCATCACAAGCGAGGGCCCATGGATTTCTCGGATCCGATTACGACGCAGTATCTGGTGGCGCTGGCAGTGTTTGCCGCAGGCCTGGCAGGCTGGCTGCTCCCTGACAAGTACAACATCCTGAAGCTCAAGGCGCGCTACGCGAAGTACGTGTCGGAGCGCACCAACATCATGATTGCGCGCACGCTCGGAGCCGTGTTGATCGTGGCTGGCCTGCTGATTGCGGTCGGCACCACGATGGTGGGCGAGTTCAAATAGCACGGAACTTTTTGCAGCACATCTCGTAACTCTGCTATACTCATCAACTCCTGCGGCGCATTTCGTGCCGCAGAGCACGTTCAGGAGGATTGATGTTCGGTAATTCGATGCGAATCGGTATTTCGAGCCTCGTCCTCTTCGGCCGCTAAGCACTCCTAGCCGGCCGAAGGGCCGGGCTCTCACCACAGTTCATCGTCTTTTGCGCAGTTGATTCTGCGTGTGTGGAGATTTCCGCGCTTGGGCGCGGAACGGAGGGAAGTTGTGTCAACGGTCACGGCTGTCAAGAAGAACGGTCATGTCGCGATCGCGGCGGACACGCTGTCGTCGTTCGGATCGCGGAAGTTGTCGGCCGTTCACAACAAGCGCGCCAGCAAGATCGTGCGGCTGGGCTCGTCGTTTGTCGGCCTGACCGGCGCCGCGGCAAACCTGCGCGTGCTGGAACACGCGTTCCGGGATGTCGAGGCGCCGGCGCTCGATAGCGCAGCGGACATCTTCGATGTCTTTCTCAAGCTGCACGATCGCTTGAAGTACGAGTACGCGATGAACGTGCGGGCCGGCCAGGCTTACGAATCGAACGAAATGACCCTGCTGATCGCCAACCAGCACGGCATCTTCGGCATCTACTCGATGCGCGAGGTCGTGGAGCATGAGCGATTCTGGGCGGCCGGCTCGGGTGGCGACTACGCTCTCGGCGCGATGCACGCGCTCTATGAGGCGGCGCCGGACGCGTTGTCGATCGCCGAGGCCGGTGTGCGGGCTGCCATCGAGTTCGACGATGGCACCGGCGCGCCGGTGGAATCACATGTCATTCGCCTGCCGGTTCTGGAAGTCGCGGAGCTCGAGCTACTTCTGAAGCTGTAAGGCGATCCAGTTGTCTTCGCTAAGTCGTTGTCGTTCGGTGAATGAAGCGAACGCGGCGAGGACACGGTCAGCCTCAGTGTGATCGAATCCACTGAGGACCAACTGACCGTGCGGACGGACGAGCGCGGCGATCGAGGCCGCGCTCGACGTCAGCATGCCGCCGGTCAGATTCGCCAGCACGATGTCGGCCGGCGACGGCGGCGAGTGCCGGAAGTCAGAGACCTCGAACACGATCGTGTCGGGCAGCGTGTTCAGCCGCGCGCTCGACTCCGCGGAATTGATCGCGTCCTGATCGACATCGATGCCGGTGACGCGGCGCGCGCCCATCAGGGCCGCGGCCATCGACAACACACCCGATCCCGTTCCCAGATCGAGCACGGTCTGATCGGTGACGTCAATCAACGACAACAACCGCAGGCACATGCGCGTCGTCGCATGATGGCCCGTGCCGAACCCCATCGACGGCTCGATCACGATCACCGTCGCCGTGCCCGGATCCGCCGGCACGTCCCACGGCGGCGCGACGATGAATGCGCCGGCGTGAACGGCGGTCAGCGATTGCTGCGAACGAGCCGCCCAGTCTTCATCAGGAAGATCGACCGACTCGATCGTCAGATGCGGAATCGCCTCATGGATCGCCGCCGCGGCGCGATCGCGGTCGCTCGCGTCGTTGAAGCAGACATTCCAGTGCAGGGGAGTGGGCGGCGGATCGGGAATCGGCGGATACGTCGGATCCCAGAGACCGCCGGGAGGCAGCGGACGCTCCGCCAGATCGTGAATGGCCACTGGATTAAAATCCGTGAGAATCGCTGAGAGCAAATCCTCGGAGTCGTCTATCTGATGCGAACGCAGCACGAGGGCCGGCCAAGTCTTGCTCATGAATTTGATCTGAGCCTTCTGTGCCTTCTGTGGCCCTGGTGAGATCTGCGCCTTCTGTGGCCCTGGCCGCTAGCCGAAGATGTCTTTGACCTTACCGAAGATTCCGCGGCCGTCGTCTTCTTCGTCGCGATCTTTCGGCGTCACCTTCTGCTCGGGCAGCGTCGCGGCCAGCTGTTCGAGCAGCTTCTTCTGATCCTTCGACAGCTTCTTCGGCGTGATCGCCTGGACGGTCACGAGCAGATCGCCGCGGCCGCGGCCCGACACATCGGGCATGCCCTTGCCGCGCAGGCGGAAGGTCGAGCCGGTCTGCGTGCTCTCGGGAATCTTGACGGTCTCTTCACCATCGATGCCCGGCACCTTGATCTCCGCTCCAAGCGCGAGCGTCGTGAACGCGAGCGGCACCGTGCAGTGCAGGTTGTTGCCGTCACGCTGGAAGAACTCGTGCTCGCGCACGTAGATGACGACGTAGAGATCGCCGGCAGGGCCGCCAAGCGATCCCGCTTCGCCTTCACCGGAGAGACGGAGGCGCTGACCGGTGGCGATGCCCGCGGGGATCTTCACCGTGAGCTTGCGCTGCTGCTCCTTCGTGCCGTTGCCTTTGCAGTCCGGGCATGGCTTGCTGATGACCTTGCCGGCGCCGCGGCACTGGCCGCACGTGCGCGCGACCGTGAAGAATCCCTGCTGGTAACGCAGCTGGCCGCTGCCCCGGCATTGCGGGCACGTCGTTGGCGTGGTGCCGGGAGCGGCGCCGTTGCCTTTGCAGCTTTCGCAGGTTTCGTGACGCGGGATCTGGATGTGCGTTTCGACGCCCTTCGCCGCCTGCTCGAATTTGACCTCGAGGTCGTAGCGAAGATCGGCGCCGCGCTGCGGGCCGGAGCGGCGGCCGCCGCCGCCGAATCCGAAGATGTCGCCGAGGCCGCCGAAGATGTCTTCGAAGCCCGTGAACTGCGACGGGTCGAAGCCCTGCGCGCCGCCGCCGACGCCGGCGTGGCCGAATCGATCGTAGCGCGCGCGCTTGTCGGAGTCGCTCAGGATCGCGTAGGCCTCGGCCGCTTCCTTGAAACTCTCTTCGGCCTTCTTGTCGCCCTGGTTGCGATCGGGATGGAACTTGAGCGCCAGCCTGCGATACGAGCTCTTGACCTCCTGATCGGTCGCGGTCCGGGAGACCTCGAGGATCTCGTAATAATCGCGCTTGCTCACGATGCTTTGGCCACTTTCACCAACGCCGGCCGCAACAGCCGATCGCCAAGCTTGTAGCCCTTGGCCATCACGCCCACGACTTCGCCTTCCCGCGCGCCGGGCACTTCTTCATACGCCACGGCCTGGTGGAGGTGCGGATCGAAGTCGGCGCCGAGCGCCTCTACCGTAGAGACGCCGCGCTTCTTCAGAAGTTCCGCGAGCTGGCGCTGAATCAGTTCGAGGCCGGCCTTGAACGATTGCGCCTCGGGCGGCGCAGGAGCGGCGAGGGCGCGATCGAAGTCGTCGGCGACCGACAGCACATCGTTGATGACGTCGGCCGCCGCCCACTCGATCATTTCCTTGCGATCGCGCTCGACGCGCTTGCGGAAGTTGTCGAATTCAGCGGTCTTGCGCAGCAGGCGATCGTACAGATCGTCGCGTTCTTTCTGGAGCGTGTCTGCGGTGGTGACCGCGCCTTCTTCTTGAGGCGTTTCTTCAGCCGCGTCTTGTGGGTCGATTGGTTGGTCGCTCATGACTCTCGCGGGCGAACGAAAGTTCGCCCCTACGAATAAAGGTTAGTTGACGTCGCGCAACACGCGCGCGACGGCCATCGCGGCGATGTCCACCGCGCTAATCGCCCGTGAATATCGCATGCGCGTCGGGCCGATGATGCCGACGGTGCCGGTGCTGCGGCCGTCGAAATACGTCGCGGCGATCAGGCTGAACGGCCTCAGCTCTGGATCGCTGTGCTCGGTGCCGATCACCACGGTCAGGCCGGGGCCGTCGATGTATTCCGTCAAAATGCCCACGAGGCGCTGCTTTTCTTCCACCATCCGCCACAACGCCTTCAGCGTCGAGGTCGAGATGCCGCTCGCCTGCACGACTTCTTCGAGCAGCGTTGTCGCGCCGTCGACATTCACCGACGTCGGGCGATCGAGGTTCTCGAGGCTGCTGCTCGCGAGGCGCAGCGCCAGTCCCAGCAGCTGATCGTACAACGAGCGCTCTTCTTTGAGGCGCTGGATCACGCCGGCTCGCACCTCATCCAGCGTGCGTCCCGAAAACTCCGAGTTGAGGAAATTCGCGGCCTGCACCAGCTCCGATGTGTTCACCGGTTCGCCGATGTCCACGGTCTTCTGCGACACCTGGTTGCCGCTCGCGACCATGACGACGAGGATGCGGCTGCCGCTGAGCGGGACGAACTCGATGCGTTGAAAGAGCGCTTCGGCATTCGGCGGCGCGATCGCGAAGCCGACGCCTTTGCCGGCTTCGGACAACACGTGCGATGTTGACGACAGCAGGTCGTCCATCAACGGCGCGTCGCCCGCTTCCTGTCGCAGGCGCGCTTCCACCGCCGACACGTCTTTCGTCGAGCGGCGCGTATCGAGCAGCATGTCGACGTAGCTGCGATAGCCGGCATCGGTCGGCACGCGGCCGGCCGAGGTGTGCGGCTGCCACACGTAACCCATCTCCTCGAGCTGCGCCAGGACGTTGCGGACCGTGGCGGAGGAGAGGTTCAACCCGGCTTTATGGGCGAGTGTCGCCGACGCGACGGGTTCACCCGTCTCGATGTAGGAACGCACGAGCGTCGCCAGGATGCGGCGGGTTCGGTCGGATAGGGCCGGACCAGACATGGATGTGATTAGCAGTCTAAGAAAGAGACTGCTAAGAGTGTATCACGCCGGTCCGTTGAGCGTCGCTGCAGGGCTGCCCGAAACTGCCCGTCTTGCCGGGAGATACGTGGCGATCGCGCAGACCGCGAGCAGTCCAAGCCCGACCGTCACGAAGGTCCAGGGATCGCGCGCCTTCACTTCGAAGAGCACCGACTCGAGAATGCTCGACGCCGCGATCGCGCTGCCGATGCCGGCGGCGACGCCGATGCCTGCGGCGATCAGGCCTTGCCGGACCACGAGGCCGACGAGCGCGCCGCGATCGGCGCCGATGGCCGCGCGAATCGCGAGCTCACGTCGTCTCGCCGCGGTCGTCGCGGCCGTGACGCCGTACACACCAATCGTCGAGATCAGCAGGGCCACGGCCGCCGCAATCAGCAGGAGTCCGCTCAAGGCGCGCTGATCCGCCGTAGAGTTGCTGATCAACTCATCGAGCGTGCGCACGTGCTCGAGGGGCCGGTCGGGATCGATCGCGTGAACGGCGGCCGGCAGGCTCGCCATCACCGATCGCGGATTGCCGGCCGCGCGGACGAAGAAGCTCGTGAACGTCCACGCTCGTTGCGCATGGGGCACGTACATTTGCGGCGCTTCGCTCTCCGCCATGCCGAACTGACGCACGTCCGACACGATCCCGACGATCTCAGGCGCGGGCGCGGGCGGGCCGGTCGGGCGCCCGCTGTAATACTGCAGGCGCTGGCCAATCGCGCGCTCGCCGGAGAAATGCTGCTTCGCGAACGACTCGCTGATCACCACGACCGGCGGGGAGTCGATGCGATCGCGCTCGGTGATCCATCGGCCATCGATCACGCGCAACCCCATCACGTCGGCGTAGGTTGGTCCCGCGGGCAGATCGATCGCGAGCGGCTCGGTGCCCGGCCTCGGCGCCGGCTTGCCGACGATCGCGAAGCGGCGTGTCGCGCGCATCGAGCCCATCGGCGAATACGCGCCTGATGCCGCGGCGCTGACGCCCGGCACCTGCTCCAACTTTTCGACGACGCTCTCGATGAAGCGTACGCGCGTGGGAGGCTCCATGTATCGATTCATCGGAAGACCGACCTGGAACGTGATCACGTTCTCGGATCGGAAACCAGGATCGATCGCGAGCAGCCGGGCGGCGCTCTGAAGAAGGAGTCCGGCCGCGAGCAGGAGCACGACGGCGGCGCCGACTTCGACGCTCACCAGCACCTGGCGGAGGCGAACGGTTTCGCGCGCCGCACTCTGCGTCCGCGATCCCGTCGCGAGCGCGGTCTTCGCGGCGCGGCGAGAGACCACCCAACCCAGAATCAGTCCCGTCATCACGGTCAGCACGATCAGGAACACGATCGGCGCGGCGCCGACGTTCGCGCGCTCGAGTTGCTCGATCGGGATCAGGCGTCCGAGCGTCAGCAGCCGGCGCAGCCCGATCACCACGCCGATGGATCCGACCGCGGAGATCGCCGCCAGCACCATGTGCTCGATCAACAGCTGTCGAGACAGACGGGCTGCGCTCGCGCCGAGCGCGGTGCGCACGGAAAACTCGGATTGGCGCCCGGCCGTGCGAACGACGACGAGGCTGGCGATGTTGGTGCAGGCGAGCAGGAAGATCGCGATCGCCGCCAGGCCGAGCACGGTAATGATGCGGCGCGCGCTTCGCGTCTGCTGCGCTGCGGCGAGCTTCACCGCCACCCGATAGCCGGCGTTGCTGTCCGGGTACTGCTTCTCGAGATCGGCGGCGACCTGGTTCATGTGCTGCTCGACGATGGCGATCGTCGCGCCGTCGGCGAGACGGCCCATCGTGCGCAGGTAGGTTTGACTGCGCGTGCTTCGGGCCGCATCGATCGTGAGTGGCTGCCAGAAACTGTCTTCGCCTTCGGGAAAACGGAATCCCTCGGGGAGGACGCCGACGATCGCCGTCGCTCGGCCGTCGACCATCAGCGATTGACCGACGGCATCGCTGCCGGGGAAGCGCGCCCTGGCGAAGTCGTGACCGAGAATCAACGTCGGCGGCGCACCCGGCTGCATGTCCGCGGCCGTGAATGGACGGCCGCGCGCGACCGAGATGCCCATGACATCGAACATGTCTTCGGAGACCCACGCACCTTCGACCTGCTGCGGCACATCGCCGCCGATGGTCGCGCTCGTCGGGACGAACGCGCCAAATGCCGACAGTCCCTGCTTGCGGGCGCGATGATCGACGAAGTTGAGCTCGCTCCACGGGAACTCGTGCCGGTTGCGCTCGGGATTCTCCGAATACGCAAAGACGACGCGATCGAGATCCTTCGCGCCCGGCAGCGGATTGAGCAGCACGCCGTTGACCAGGCTCATCACCGCCGTCATCGGCCCCAGCGCGAGGGCGAGCGTCGTCACCGCGGTGAGGGTGAATGTCTTCTGTCGCAGCAGGCTTCGAACTGAGTGGCGAAGATCGGTGTGAAGTTGATCGAAGCGCAAGCGCGCGGATAGTCCGAGGATTTCGAGAATCGTGGCGAGCCACAGGCCGATCACGCCGGCTCCGTGTGCTCTGGTTCGCTGATCGGCGAAGACGGCGACCATTTCCTCCGTGAACTCGTCACGGAAGGCGCGCGGCAAGACGTGCAGCAATGCCCGATACGTGCGGTGCGTCATGATGTCCTCGCTCGCGCCAAAAGCTTCACGCCGCGGGCGGCGTGCACCATTTTCTCCATGCGCTCGGCTTCGGCCTCCGCGACCTCGCGTCCGAATGCGGTGAGCTTGTACGGTCTGCGCCGATCGTCATCCGGGCGGGTCTCGACGATCAGCTCGTCATCGAGGAATCGTTTGATCAAGCCGTAGAGGGTGCCGGTGCTGAGGCGAACCCCTCCGGCGGTCCGTTCCTCGACGTCCTTGAGAATCAGGTAGCCGTGCTTCGGCCCATCGGCTAATGCCAGCAGCACGTGGAAGGCCGCCGGCGTCAGGGGAAGAAATGGGGACGCGTCTCGTTTGATGGTCGTCATAGGTCGTGGCGCGATATGTCGCGTCACGGCATAATAGACGATCTCGCCCTGGAAAAGGTTCGGCTCGCCGTGGTCCGCCTGAAGGCGGACCCTCACAGGTACCTTGTGAGGGTCCGGCTTTAGCCGGACCGCTCAGAACAGGTTTGCCCGAGCAGCCAGGGCCTTTGCCTCGCTGCGAGCAACCGCGCTGATCTCGTTGAAATCCCAGCGGGTTGGCTGGAAGTCGTCGATCAGAACCTGGCCGTCGACGATCGTCGTCCTGACGTCCGTTCCGCGGCTCGCATACACGACCGCTGAGTACGGATCGGCGCCGTGCGCGTCGACCAGAATGAGGTCGGCCTTCTTACCCGGCTCGATGCTGCCAATATCGTGATCGAGGCCCAGTGCCCTTGCACCTTCGCGCGTGGCCATCCAGACGACATCCCGAGCGGTGAGGGCCCCCGGCTTGTGCCGGACCGACTGCAGCACGGCCGCCAGCCTCATCTCTTCGAACATGTCGAGGTGGTTGTTGCAGGCCGCGCCGTCAGCGCCGAGCGAGACCGAAATGCCTTTGGCGCGCATCTCGACGACCGGCGCGAGGCCGGAGCCGAGCTTCAGATTCGATCCCGGACAATGGAGGACCTTGACACCCCGCTCGGCCATCAACGATTGCTCGTCGTCGTCAACCCACACACAGTGGGCGAGGCAGAGTTGCGGCGAGGTCAGTCCGGTGTCGGCGAGATAGTCGATGTTCTTCTTGCCGGTGCGCGATCTGATCAGCGCGATCTCGTCGCGATTCTCCGACGCGTGCGTGTGGATGAGGAGCTGATGCTCGATCGCGAGTCGCCCGACGGCTTCGAGCAGCTCGCGCGAGCAGGAGACGGCGAATCGCGGCGCGAACGCTGCACGCAGGCGCCCGTCGGCGCGCCCGTGCCAGCGCTTGGCGATCGCCACGCTTTCGTCGATCGATCGCGCGGTCTCTTCCATCAACCGCGATGGCACCGCGGAATCCGCGTCCATCATGCATTTGCCGACGACCGCGCGCAGCCCCATCGGTTCGAGCGCCTCGAAGACCGCATCGGTATCGTGCACGGTCTCCATCGTCAGCACCGTGGTGGTGCCCGATCGCAGAAGCTCGGATGCGGCCTGTTGCGCGGCTGCGGCCAGCGACTTCGGCGTGTGCGCGGCCTCCATGGGCCAGATGCGCGTCTTCAGCCAGTCGAGCAGCGCAAGATCATCGGCATAGCCGCGGAACAAGGTCTGGCAAAGATGAATGTGCGTCTGGATGAATCCAGGGAGCAGGTACGATCCACGACCATCGATGATGTGATCGGCCTTCGCATCGCTCGACTTCCCGACTGACTCGATCCGGCCGCCGCGAATCACCACATCACCTTCGATCACGTCGAAGGCGTCGTTCATGGTGAGGATCGTGGCGCCGCGGACGATTAGCGAAGGGCTTTGAGGTTGGGGAACCATCGCAGCGAGGCGGATTTGAGCGCCTCGGCTTTGCCGCGCCGGACCGCAATCAGCTCGGCGGTGATGCTGACCGCGATCTCCTGCGGCGTGACCGCGCCCAGATCGAGACCGATCGGCGCGTGAATGCGTTCGAGCAAGGCGAGATCAACGTTCGTTTCCGACAGCAACTGCTCGTAGAGACGCGCGACCTTGGCGCGGCTTCCGATCAGCCCGATGTAGCGGAGATCGCGCGGCGCCAGCGCGCGCAGCGCGTCGAGATCGTTGCGATGGCCGCGCGTGACGATCACCGCGTACGCGGTCGATGGGATCTGCGTCTGCGCGAGCCACCCCGGAATGTCGTCGACGACGACAGACGCCGCGAAGGGGAAGCGCTCGGTGTTCGCGAACGCGGCGCGATCGTCGATCACGTGCACGCCGAAGCCGGCTTCGTGCGCAGCCTTGGCGAGGTAGAAGCCGACATGTCCAGCTCCGAAGATGTAGACCGAGGGCGAGGCTTCGATCGGCTCGATGAACACTTCCATCTGCCCGCCGCACACGAGTCCGGTTTCTTCCGCGAAATCGTCGTTGAGATCGTATTTGACCGTTGTCGCCTTGCGCGTCTGCAGCACCTGCTTCGCCTTGCCGATCGCGTCGTGCTCGTAGCAGCCGCCGCCGACGGTGCCGACGATGCGGCCGTCGCCGAAGACGAGCATCTTCGCGCCGACGCGCTGCGGCGTCGAGCCGTTCGACGACACGATCGTCACGAGCGCGGCTTCCTCACCGCGCGACAATGCTTCGCCAAGCGCCGCAAACACTTCGTGATTCACTGGCTTGATTCTACTGGACTTTGTGGAGTTCGCACTGCGCGAGCGGCTCGGTCCCGGAGAGAAATGCCTCGCTGGTCAATCGCGGGCAGATTGGTGTCGCAATCTTGCCGGTATCGCGATCGATCTCCACGAAGGTGACCCCTTCGGGCGCTTCGAACGCCGTGGCGCCGCGCGTCGCGACCGCGTTCTTCATGAATGCCGTCCAGATCGGCAGCGCCGCCTGCGCGCCGCTCAAGCCGAGCGGCTGGTTGTCGTCGAGGCCGACCCAGACCACGGTGAGCAGCTCCGGCGTGAAGCCGACGAACCAGGCATCGCGCAGATCGTTGGTCGTCCCCGACTTGCCGGCGGCATCAGCGGCAAATCCGTTCGCCCGCGCTGCGGCGCCGGTCCCTTCGTTCAGCACGCTGCGCATCATGTGCGTGACGAGAAACGCCGTGGACGGCCGCGCCACACTCGGGCCCGCTTCGACCTTCGGCTTCGCCACGTCCTCGCCGGCGGTGATGTTGATGATCGATCGCAACTTCTTCAACGTCCCGTGATTGGGGAACACCGTGTACGCCTCGGCGACCTCGAGCGGCGTGAGCTCGACGATGCCGAGCGCGACCGAGGGGTAGGGCTTCACTTGATCGGTGATGCCGACCTTGGCTTTCTTCCACAGCGCGACGACGCGATCGTAGCCGGTCTGTTCGGCGACCTTCACCGCGGCGACGTTGCGCGACATGGCGAGCGCGCGCCGGAGCGTGATCGCGCCGTCGTATTCGCCGTCGTAGTTCTTCGGCGACCACTCCTGGTTGTCGAAGTTCCAGGTCGTCGGCTCGTCGAACACGATCGTTGCCGGCGTGATGTCGCCGCTGCCCTCGTCCGCCGCCTTTTCGAACGCGGCGAGATAGACGAATGGCTTGAAGGTCGATCCGACCTGTCGCCGCGCCGCGGCCGCGCGATTGAATTGCGACTGGTTGTACGAACGGCCGCCGATATACGCGAGGATCTCGCCCGAGCGTGGATCGACCGCGATGAGCGCGGCCTGCGCGACGCGCTTCGGTCCGCGCTTGCGGCGCGAGAGAATCGCGTCGACGTTGGCGATCCCGGCGTTGACCGCTTCCTGCGCGTAGCGCTGCAGGTTCAAGTCGAGCGTGGTGTAGATGTCGAGCGCGCCGGGCCGCGAAACCGCGCCGGGGAAGGCCGTGTCGAGCGCATCGCCGACGTAGTCGATGAAGTACGGGGCCTCGTTATCCACCGCGCGCGCGACCACCGCGATCGGTTCCCTCTGCGCGCGCTCCGCGGCGTCGGCGGTGATATAGCCGGCGTCCACCATCGCGCGCAGCACGACGTTGCGGCGATCGCGGGCGCGCTCCGGGTTGTTGAACGGCGAGTGATTGAACGGCGACTGGATGATCCCGGCAATCAACGCCGCTTCCGACAGCGTGAGGTTCCTGACGTCCTTGGCGAAATAGATCTTGGCGGCTTCGGCGACGCCGTGGAGCGCGAACGACCCACGGTTGCCGAGATAGACGTCGTTCAGGTACAGCTCGAGGATCTCGTCCTTCGTCGCCTTGGTCTCGAGGATCAGCGACATGAACTGCTCGAGGAACTTGCGGCCGTAGGACCGCTGGCGTGTCTGCTGTTCGAGCTGCATCTGCTCGGTGAGGAAGAAATTCCTCGCGAGCTGCTGCGTGATCGTGCTGCCGCCGACCAGGTAGGGCCGGTTGCCGAACACGTTCGTGAACATCGCGCCGACCATGCGAATCGGATCGACGCCGGGGTGGTAGTAGAAGCGGCGGTCTTCGATGGCGAGCACCGCTTCGCGCATGCGCGGCGGAATGATATCGAGCGCGACACGGCGACGCTTCTCGCGTGATCCCGTCATCATCGCCGTCAGCAGCGGCGCGTCGAGCGTGACGTGTTCGATCGGTTTCGACTGCGCCTGGATCTTCGTGATGCGCTGCGGTCGCAACGGCGGAGGCTTGGCACTCTTCTTCTTCATCACCGGCGGCTCTGGAAACGAGACCGTCACGGCTTTGCCGGCCTGATCGCCGCCGCGCGACAACAGCACGATGGAGCTGCGGTCGATCGCGAAGTCGCCGGCGCGTTCGACGCGCGAGCGCTGGGCGTATCCGACGTCGTTGAGTCTGGCAATGAGCTCGGCCTGGCTCAGGTTCTGGCCGGTTTGAAGCGTCAGCGGCCGCGCGAAAATGCGCGGCGTCGCGCTGACGCGCTCGCCGTGGAGCCGCGCGTCGATGATGCGGCCGTACGACACGTATAGATAAATGACGGTGCCGAGCATGACCACACCGGTCACGCCCATCCCAATCAGAATCTGACGCTTGTACCGCGCGAGCAGGGCGGGCCAGCGAAGCCGCGGCAGGCGCACGCGCCAACCCTTCGCCTTCTTTTTTTTGCGCACCTTTAAACTTGAAACCTTAAACTTCCAACTTCAGATCGTCAGTACCCAATGGTGGCCCATGGCGAGCGGAAGCTCGTCCATCAACCGATCCACCAGGGCCGGCCCGTAGCGGTTGAGGAACCACACGAAGCCGACTTCCCGTTCCTGCGGATGGCCCTGGGGGAAGGTAAGGGCCTGCGCGCGCTGGAACTGGCGGCGCAGCGTGTCGTCACGCCGCTTCGCCGCCTGAATGACCTTGTTGTGCAATGCCTGCACTTCGTGCTGCATCTTGCCGAGCGTGGATTTCACCGCGCCTTCGAGCGTCGGATCGATTTGCGGCACCGCCGCGGCGACCGCCGCCATCTGCTCCTCGACCAGCGAAGATAAAGACGTCAGCGACTGTTCGACGGTTGGCGGCAGCTGGCTTTCGAGCAACTGGTTGAGCGCCGACTCGTCCTGCGCGCGAAGCGCGGTGATCGGCAGATCGTATTTCGTGAGGAAGCGCAGCGTCGCCGAATCCGCGAGCGTGGCCGTGCCGCGCTGATAGAACAGCGGCATCGGAATCCCGAAGTGGGCGTAAACGTCTTTCAGCTGGCCGAGATAGGCGAGCTCGTTGGGCCCCGCGACGTAACAAATCGTCGGGAACACGGTGTCCTGCACGAGTGGGCGCAGCAGCACGTTGGGGCTGAAGTGATCCGGATGATTTCGCGCCTCGTCAACGAGCTGCGCGAGGGGCGTCGCGTGGTCGCCCACGGTCGCGTTCTGTCCGTCAATACGGATCGGTGCGCGCTCCGCGTTGAGATGAAAGACCGACACGGTGCCCTCGGTCAGCGTCGCCTGGGCGTGATAACCCTTCGACACCAGCGCCTCGCCGGCCTTCGCCGCGATCCGCGCCGTCTGTCCGGGCTGGCTGAGTTCTTTCACGAACACGTCGCGCGCCAGCATCTTCGACGCGGGATCCGACGAGTCATACACGACGAGGCCGCGAGGACCGAGCACGTGCTCGAGCCAGACGCCAAACGCGGCCGCCATGCTGCGGCCGGGGGTATAGGCGGCGCGCAGCGCCGTCATCAGTTCGTCCTTGAATTCGGAATCGGGGAGCGCGGTGTTGAGTTGATCGAGGGCGGGGTGGATGGCGTCGTTCAGCGTCAGCCGGGCGATCGGTTGGGAGCCGGCGCCCGGCAAATCAGCGAGCCGCACCGCATTGGGCGCAAGCTCGCTGTCGAG
>Ga0193741_1000328_pt1 | contig 13888 bp, 9 predicted proteins | sample L2s2metaG_FD_143059 | JGI IMG/M metagenome (GOLD analysis project Ga0193741, IMG submission 143059) | Soil microbial communities from a riparian zone of the East river system, Colorado, United States - L2s2 | ecosystem: Environmental > Terrestrial > Soil > Riparian zone | place: USA: East River...
GCGAGGACTTCCCGGAGCCCGAGAGCCCGGTCACGCAGATCAGCGAATTCCGGGGCAACCGGACGGTGATGTCCTTGAGGTTGTGCTCCCGGGCGCCGTGTACGACGAGCTCTTCTTGGGCCACGGAGTGAGTCTAGCCCTGCGCCCGGATAGAACAGACGTTCGTGTCAGACCGCTCAGACGAGACCGGCCGCGCCCTCGCGGGCAGCCGTTCCGAAGGCCTCCGCGAGCCTGCCGAGCTCCTCGCCGATCCGCCGGGCCGAGGGATCGTCGACGGGCGGAAAGAGCTCCCGCACGCGCTCGAGAAGCGGCTGGAGCGGCGGTGCCGGAGAGCGGTCGGTCGCCCACAGCGCCTGGCTCGCGCTGGCCGCGAGGAGCGCGAGTGCGGAATCCAGACAGTCGGCGACGAAGCGCTCCTTGCGGTAGGCAAGGAACGTCGGCGCGCCGACGTCGTTCTGCGCATCGCCGACTCCCGCCGGCAACAGGGTCGCCGAGGCCGCCGTGCGCGCGTCCTCGAGGAAGCTCCCGGCCACCCAGCCGAGGAGATTCGTCTTGCCGCCTCCCCCACCCGGCCGCTCCAGCAGCGGCGGCAGCTCGCTCGTCGCGCCGACGTGCATCGCGGTCACGTGGCGCTCGGCGAGGAAGATCAGGTCGGCCCAGGCCGCCGAGAGCGTGCTCATCGCCGGAGCGGCGATGCCGTTGTGGTAGCCGCCGGTCGAGATCGCCCGGCCGAGCGGATGCCGCTCGTCCGGCGGGATGTAGACCGGGTTGTCGGTCACGGAGCGCAGCGAGACGCTCGCCGCGTGCTCGATCGCGCCGACGGCGCGGTGCGCCTGGCCGAGGACTCGCGGGAGGATGCGGTAGCTGACGGGCGCCTGGTGGCCGAGACGGCGTGTGGCCACCGCTCCGTCGAGCCCGGCCCGTAGCCCGCGTAGCGCCGCGACCTCGTGCTCGTCCTCCCAGAGTGCCTCGAGGGCCTCGTCGTAGGCGTCGAGCGGCGCCCCGAAAGCCTCGACGGAGAGCGCGAAGACGCGCTCGGCCGCGTTCAGGCGCCGGCGCGCCGCGAGCGCGAGGTCCGCGGCGAGCGCGGCGGCGCACGGCGAGCCGTTGACGAGCGCCATCGTCTCGCCCTCCTCGAAGTCGCCCTCGAGCGCGTTCATCAGCGGCGCCAGCGTCAGGATCTCGCCGGCGGCGACGTGCCCGCCGAGCGGCAGAGCCGGGAGCGGGCCGTCGAGCAGCGCCGCGATCCGTTCCGCGATCACCGGCCGCGTCTTGGCGTTGCCCTCGACGAAGTTGGCCAGGCGGGCGAAGACGATCCCGCGCGCGACATGCTCGTCGAGCACCCCGCCTCCGCCGAAGCTGGGGCTCCAGTTTCCGCGCAGCCTGCCGGCGTATCCGCGCTGCTCGTCCGGCGCCAGCGCCTTGTCTACCTCGATTCCCGCCCGCGTCGTCGTCCCGTAGATGAACTGGGTGCGATCGGAGTCCAGAAGCGCGACGAACGAGTTGCGCGTCGACTCCATGCGTTCCAGCGCCCGCGGCCCGATCCGCACGCTCTCGCCCTCGAGCGCGACGCGGCGGAAGTTCTCCAGCGTGAAGTCCGCGCGGGTGTCGACGACGACCGTCATCCCGGAACGATCATAGGCCCCCAAATGGGCCGGCGGCAGCTAGCCGATCAGCTTCCGGACGCGGCCGGCCTCTGGCACGTACGGCACCTCGAAATCGCCCGCGACGAGAGTCCCGTAGCCGAAAACGCGGCCGGCGATTCCCTGCTCGAACTCGAGCGCCGCGACGCGCGACAGGCGCACGGCCGCGGCGCGCCTTCGCGCGACCCCGTAGACGACGTAGAGCTTCTCGGTCGTGAGGACGAGCCGGGTGCGGTCCCAGCGCCACACGGCCCGCAGCGCGGACAGCGAGGCCAGGCCGAGCGCGGCGGTGCCTGCGAGCGCAAGCCCCCAGTGGAGGCCGGTGCCGACGATCACGAGCGCCGCCCCCAACCCCGCCAGGAGCAGTGGCCGAAAGAGCGGACGAACGAGCGCGACACCGTGCGGGCGCGCATCGAGGCGCACCTCTTCACCGGGCTCGAGTGGCGGGGTCACGCGGCGCACTTCGCCGCCGGGCGGTTATGCCCTGCGCCAGCGGCCGAAGATGAGGCCGCCCAGCGTGAAGCCGAGCCCGAACGTCCCGACCCCGAATGCGCCCACGGCAAGTGTCTTCCGCCACGTCGAAAGACGGTGCCAGCGGCCCAGGACCTCCTGCTCCTCCGGCGAGAGCGTCTCGCCGCGCCGCTTCTTGCGTTCTGCCGCACCGGCCCGGAGGCCGAGATACATGTCGTCGAAGATCTCCGTAGGTTCGTCGACCATGTTCTCACTATAGTCTGCCCGCCCGATGCCGAACCTACGCGTGCTGCAGGTGTCGGACCTCCACGCCGGCACGCGGGAGGAGCCCGAGGTGGAGGGCGACCTGCGGACGCTGGTCGCCGAGGTCGACCCGGAGCTCATCCTCGCGACCGGAGACCTTTCCCACCGGAACAAGCGTGAGCAGCACGAGCGCGCCGCGCGCCTATTGCACTCGCTCGAACGGCCGCTCCTCGTCATCCCGGGAAACCACGACATCCCGCGCTGGCCGCCCTCCCGGCTCACGAACACCTTCGACGAGTTCGAGCGCCACTGGCCCGACCTCGAGCCCGTGTACCGCTCCGAGCGCGTCGTTGTCTGCGGCCTCAACTCGGTACGCCCCTGGAAGCACCAGGGCGGCGCCCTGCGGCCCGCGCAGATCGAGCACGCCGCCCGCGTGCTCGCCGACGCGGCTCCCGGCGCGCTCAAGGTGGTGGCGCTGCACCATCACCTGCTCGGCGCTCCCTGGAGGAGCCGGAAGCGGACGATCGCGAACCGCGGCTCCGTCCTCGGCGCGCTCGTGGACGCCGGCGCGGAGCTGATCGTCTCCGGCCACGTGCACCAGTCCGCGGTGGGTGAACGGCGCGAGTTCGAGGTCGTCGAGGCGCCCGTGCACGGAACGACCGTCGTCACGGCGCCCGGCCTCGGCCAGCCGCGCCCGCGGCGCCGCGGCGAGGCGCGGGGCCTCCATCTCTTCGAGGCGGACGAGCGGACGCTGCGCGTTCTCACCTACGCCTGGGTCGACGGCGACTGGGCACAGATCGCCGATCGCAGCTTCCCGAGGGGCACCGAGCCCCTCGGCGCCATCGGCTGACGCGGGCTCAGGAAGGACGGAGCGGAGCCGGCCCTAGCCGGCTCCGCTCCAAGCTCCCCCCTACGGTGCCGTCACGACCGGGCAGGGAGTTGCGCCGGTCGTGGTGCACACGATTCGACCCTGGATGGCCGGGCTCAGCGGCGTGTTCGCCGTGATCCAGTCCGCCACGGTCTGATCCATGACCTCGCGGGAGTGGGCCCGGGCTGCCACGTTCGGGTAGCCGTCCCCGCCCGCCGCCATGAAGTCGTTGATCGCGATGTGGTACATGGACGCCGCCGTCAGGTCGACGACCGCGCCGGTGCACGAGCCGTCGGCCGCCTGCCTGACCACGCTCGACGCGATCACGCGGCTCCCGACGGGCGCCGAGATGTCGTAGCGGAAGCACAGGCCGGAGACCTGCGGGAACCGCCCGTTCGCGGCCGGCATCGACGAGACGCCGTTCTCGAGATACGTCTTCAGCTCGGCGCCGCTTATGTCGACGGTGGCGACGAGGTTCCCGAACGGGAGCACCCCGAGCACCTGGCCGCGCGTGATCGGCCACGGCGGAGGCGTGAAGGACCCGCAGAAGTCGTCCGCGATGTCCGGGCTCGGACAGGTCAGGTCGGCGCGGAGGCCGCCCGAGTTCGTGATAGCGAAGTCGACGCCGTCGAAGCTGAGTCGCATCGCGTCGGTGACGATGTTGCCCACGAGCGACTCGCAGAGGCGGCCGTCGACACGGCCGCACGAGTCCGACCGCGGCACGGCCCGGCTCGAGGTCCCGATCTGCGTGGCCAGGATCGGCTTCAGCTCTTCGTTGAGCTGGTTGATCCGTGCCTGGATGGCCGGGTCCGGAGTGACGCCGATGTTCCACGGCTTGTGGAAGTCGGCCGTGCGATAGACGACCTCCTGGTCGTGCATGTCGATGAAGACACGCACTCGCGTGAAGCGGACGCCCCTGCTCAGGTTCTCCGTCAGGAGCACGCCGTTCGGCCGCTCGGAGACCACCTGGAAGTTCGTGTGGTCGCCGATGACGACGTCGACGTTGGCGACCGCGTCAGCGAGGTCGGGGCCCGGGCCGGTCGGCTGCGTGAGCGTCCCTGCCGTCGCGCCCATATGGCCGATGGCGATGACGGCCGAGATCGTCTTCCGGTCCCTCGCCATCTTCCTGGCCTCGTCGTTCACCGCGGCGATCGGGTCGGCCACGTGGAACGGCCCGAGCGACCCCGGCTTCGTCAGCTCGGGGATGTCGGGGTTCGAGAACCCGACGAAGCCCACCCGGAGGCCGGGCTCGATCGTGAACACCTTCGACTTCGCCCACTCGGGAGGCGTCCTCCCGGCGTCGTCGACGATGTTCGCCGACAGGTAGTCGAAGGCCGCCAGCGGCACGATCTCGTTGCGGAAGTACTGCTCGCCTCGGTCGAAGTTGTGGTTGCCGAGCCCGTCGAGGTCGAAGCCCATGAGGTTCATGAACTCGATCGTGGGCTTGTCGCCGAAGAACGCCGAGATCGGCGGCGTGGCGCCGATCGCGTCACCGGCGGTCAGCGTCAGGATCTCTCCCGGCGCCTCCGCCCTGAACGCGTCGAACCACGGCTTGAGGAACGCCGATCCGCCGATCCCGAAGGTCGGGTTCGCCGCTCCGGTGCCACCAACGTTGTCGGCGACTTCGGCCAGCGGAGTTAGCTGCCCGTGGTAGTCGGAGATGTCGAGGACCTGGAACTCGTAGATCCGGTTCCCGCCCTTGATGGTGTTCAGCAGCACCTTGCCGCGCGCGTTCTGCGGCTCGGGGATGTCCATCAGGTAGGCGATCGTCGGGGCGAGGTCGATCGCCCTGACGCCCGGCACGTCCTTGCTCGCCTTGATGTCCGGGCCGGAGGCGATGAACGTCCCGTGCATGTTGACGTTCCGCGGGATGTTGACCAGATCCGGCAGGTAGCCGTGCTGGCCGAAGAACTGCGACGGGGCTACCAGCTGCCCGGGCGTCTGCGCGTCCGTCTGGTACGGCGGACGGAAGACGACCACGACGTCGCCGCTCCTGCTCGGATGCAGGGCGTCCGTGCCGTCGACGTTCTTCAACTCCTCCTTCTTCATCACCTTGGCCACGACCTGCTGGAAGCCCGGCAGGTTCGGGTCGTCCATGTTCTGGAACGCCGCGATGATCTGGTTGCGGACGGCCTCGTAGTTGGCCGCCGGCACCTGCGGGGTGTTGCCCGCCGCCGGGTCGCGGCCCGCGAGGTTGATGTAGATCTGCGACGTGCCTCCCGCATGGCACTCCTTCGCCAGCGTGTCGCCCGGCGTGGTCGTGCCCGGGTCGTTGGCGGCCTTGCGGCAGTTGCCGCTCTGCTCGCGCTCCTGGAGACCGAGGTCGACGAGGACCTTGCTCACGTTGACCGCATACCACTGCGGCGCGAAGCCGTGGTCGGAGGAGATGAAGACGTTGTGCTTGCGGTTCATAAGGTCGCGGGCGAGATCGAGCGTGTCGTCGGCCTCTTCATACGCCGAGCGGATATAGCCCTCGCGCTCGTCCACGCGTCCGTCCGCGACGTCGTCATTCGTGACGTCGTCGTAGAAGGGATTGGGGTTGCCGTCGATGTCGGTCGGGGTCACGAGCCCCATGAACTGGTGCTGGAACTCGTCGGTGACCGGGGTGCCCACGAGCAGGAGGTCGGGCTTGACGCCGAGGCCCGTCGGCGCGGGCCCGAGGATGTAGCGGAGGTATGCCCAGTGGGCGTCCTTCCACATGAGGCCCTGCTCGATGTACGTGTCCTCGTCCACGATTCCGGCCTCGAGCGGCGCGAAGTCGGCCGCGGTGGAGGTCGGGAAGTCGCGGTTCAGCTTCTCCTCGAAGGCGGTCGATTCGGCAGGTCCGAGCGCGTTGTAGGTCGCGTTCGCCCGCTGCACCGAGGTGAAGTAGAGCCGGAACTTCGACAGGTCGCCCGTGAGGTCGATCGCCTTCACGTAGAAGCCGCCCGTCCTGCCCGCGAACGTGCCCGAGGCGAGCGTCACCTTCGCGTCGGCCCACTCGCCCTGCGTGAGGTCGGCGACGGCCGTGGCGCCGTTCTTGGTGTTGGCGGCGTTGACGATCAGCACCCGGCTGTAGTTCGTGGCGCCGTCGTTGGTGGAGTCGTAGATGTAGACGTCCCAGACCCCGTTCCCCGGGATCTGCGCGTTGTTGTGCGTGAACGACGCCTGCTTAGCCGGGCTGAAGGATGCCGGCACGTTCGTCCAGCCCGCGGCGTCTGCGAGGTCGATCCGCTGGTACTGGACGCCGAAGGCGTTCGCGCCCGCCGGCTGCCCGGGCAGGTCGTAGTTGAGCATGATCCCGCGACCGCCGATGAACGAGCGGAAGTCGACGACCGGGCCCTGGAGCGCCGGGACGAGGCCACGCGAGCCGACCCACTCCATGGAGACCACGGTCTTCCCGCTCCGCTCCGCGGACTGGGCGATGTGGTCGGCCTGGAGGATGCCGGTGGTGGCAAAGCTCGTGGAGTTGTTGAAGTTGCCCTCGCCGACCCGGTGGAAGGTGTTGTTCGTCGAGCCGTGCTCACCCGGCCACGTGCCGGTGGAGAGCGTGTACCACCCGACGCCGGTGTTGGGCGGGAAGCCCTGCAGTAGGCCGTTCTGGCCCTTCAGCCCCGTGTTCATCAGCTGACGCATCGTCGGCATGGCGCCCTGCTTCGCGTACTTGTCGACCAGGTCGGGCCGCATGCCGTCGGCCGCGAAGTAGATGACCGGCGTGCCCGTGGGGCTTCCGTCCGCCTTCTTCGCCTTGCTCTTGCCTGCCGCTCCCGCCGACACCGAGCCGGCGACGAGCAACGTGAAGATCAATGTGAGCGCAGCCAGAAGGGCTGGCCTAAAGCGCATCCTGCGTTTCATTGGGCTCCTCTCCCCGGGGTAGGACGCGGCCGAAGTTACCCGTTTCGCGTCTCGCTGACAACCGTCGGAAGGACGGTCCACGAGAGCGAAACCCAGGGTTTACCAGGCGGAAACTGCCGATTCCTACCCGCTACGCGGGCTCGGCGGCCGCCTGGAGCTCGCGGCGGAGGTCCTTGATCTCGTCGCGAAGCTTGGCGGCGTACTCGAAGCGAAGCTCCTCGGCGGCGGCGAACATCTCCTCCTCGAGCGTGACGACGAGCTTCTCCAGCTCCTCGTTCGTCATGCCCTCGACCTGGCGCTGGCCCCGTCGGCGCTTGCCCGGGACGTGCGGCTGCGACTCGAGCGAGAGGAACTCGGCGATGTCGGAGACGCCCTTGACGATCGACTCCGGCGTGATCCCGTGCTCCTCGTTGTAGCGAAGCTGGATGTCGCGCCTGCGCGTCGTCTCGTCGAGCGCGCCTCGGATCGCCTCGGTCATCTTGTCGGCGTACATCACGACCTTGCCGTTGATGTTGCGGGCTGCGCGCCCGATCGTCTGGATGAGCGCGGTCTGGCCGCGGAGGAAGCCCTCCTTGTCCGCGTCGAGGATGGCCACGAGCGACACCTCGGGCAGGTCGAGGCCTTCGCGGAGGAGATTGACGCCGACAAGCACGTCGTACTCGCCGAGGCGCAGCTCCCTGATGATCTTGATGCGCTCGAGCGTGTCCACCTCCGAATGGAGGTAGCGGGTGCGGACGCCCGACTCGAGCAGGTAGTCGGTCAGGTCCTCGGCCATCTTCTTCGTCAGCGTCGTGACGAGGACGCGCTCGCCGGCCTCCTCGCGGCGGCGGATCTCGTTGAGGAGGTCGTCGATCTGGTTCGTCGTCGGGCGCAGCTCGACCTCCGGGTCGACGACGCCGGTCGGGCGGATGATCTGCTCGGCGACGTTCGTCGAGTTGCGCAGCTCGAACGGCCCCGGCGTCGCCGAGACGAAGAGGAGCTGCGGCACGCGCTCGAGGAACTCGTCGAAGCGCAGCGGCCGGTTGTCGAGCGCGGACGGGAGCCGGAAGCCGTGCTCGACGAGCGTCTCCTTGCGCGAGCGGTCGCCCTCGTACATGCCGCCGATCTGCGGGACCGTCTGGTGCGACTCGTCGATCATGACGACGAAGTCCCCGCGGAAGTAGTCGAGTAGCGAGTGCGGCGCCGTTCCGGGCGCGCGCCCGTCGAGGATCCGCGAGTAGTTCTCGATCCCGTTGCAGTAGCCGAGCTCCTGGAGCATCTCCAAGTCGTACTCGGTGCGCTGCCGGATCCTGTGGGCCTCGAGCAGCTTCCCCTGCGACTCGAAGTGCCTAACCTGCTCCTCGAGCTCGCGGCGGATCTCCCCGACCGAGCGCTCGATCGTCTCGCGCGAAGTCACGTACTGGGTCGCCGGGAAGATGGCGAGGTGGTCGAGACGGGCGTAGATCTCGCCAGAGAGCGGATCGAAGTGCGAGATGGACTCGACCTCGTCCCCGAAGAAGGAGATGCGGTAGGCCGACTCCATGTGCGCCGGCTGCACCTCGACGACGTCGCCGCGCACGCGGAAGCGGCCGCGGCCGAGGATCGAGTCGTTGCGCGCGTACTGGATGTCGACGAGCTTCCGGAGCATGACGTCGCGGTCGATCTCGAGCCCGACGCCGAGCACCACCGTCTTCTCCTCGTACTCGATCGGCGAGCCGATGCCGTAGATGCACGAGACCGAGGCGACGATCAGCACGTCCTTGCGCGCGAGGAGAGCGGCCGTCGCCGCGTGACGAAGGCGGTCGATGTCGTCGTTGATCGACGCGTCCTTCTCGATGTAGAGGTCCGCCTGAGGGACGTACGCCTCCGGCTGGTAGTAGTCGTAGTAGGAGACGAAGTACTCGACGGCGCTCTGCGGGAGGAACTCGCGGAACTCGTTGCAGAGCTGCGCGGCGAGCGTCTTGTTGTGCGCGATCACCAGCGTCGGCTTCTGTATCTGCTCGGCAATCCAGGCCATCGTCGCCGTCTTGCCGGTCCCCGTCGCCCCCAGCAGCGTCTGGAACTGGTCGCCGGCGCGGATCGACGCGGCGAGCGCTTCGATCGCCTGTGGCTGGTCGCCGGTCGGCGTGTAGGCCTCTGAGACGCGGAACTCGGGCATCGAAGCCATCGTAGCCTGGCGCCTCGGAGTGCCAGCAGCCCCGCGGGTTGTCTCCGTCCACCCCAGGCTTTACGGTCGCCTGAATCTCCGAGGAGGTCTCCCGTGCGTTTCGTCCCGCTCGTCGCCGCTCTCTTCCTGCTCGCGGTTCCGTCGGCCATGTCCGCGGCGATGGCGCCGCCCAACGACGACTTCGCCGACGCGGTCAGCCTGAACGCGACGGCGGGTGGCTTCGTCCGCGCGAACAACGTCAACGCCACGGCGGAGGCGGGCGAGCCGGTCCACGCCGGTCAGGCGGGAGGGAAGTCCATCTGGTACTCGTGGACTGCCCCCGGCGACGGCAGCATCCCGCACGTGGCCTTCCTGGCGGGCGGCGACTTCGACACGCTTCTCGGGGTCTACACGGGCGCCGCGGTGAACGCGCTGACGCCGATCGTCTCCAACGACGACGTGGCCGGCTTCGGCGGCGGGAGCAGCGTCAGCTTCGCGACGGTCGCCGGCACGACCTACCACATCGCCATCGACGGGTTCCTCGGCAAGTCGGGCGTGGCGTTCCTCGAATGGCGGGAGTCGCCAGCCAACGACAACTTTGCGGACGCGGTCTCGCTCTCGGGCGCCTCGGGGACTCGCAGCGGAGACACGGTCAACGGCGCGACGACGGAGCTCGGGGAAGACGTCTTCGCCTCCCTCCAAAGCGTCTGGTACCACTGGGTGCCACCCGCGGACGGCACGTACAGGTTCTCGACCCTCGGCAGCCGCTTCGACACGCTCATGGCGATCTACACCGGTTCGAGCCTCGAGGACATCGAGCTGATCGAGTTCAACGACGACGACCCCGACCGGGGCTGCTGCTCGAGCTGGATCGGGCTCGTGGACGCCCAGGCGACGACGAACTACTACATCAACATCAGCCCGCTCAGCCTGGAGGCCGGCCTGATCAAACTCTCCTGGGGCCCGCTGATCCTCGGCAACGGCGCGCCGAACATCATCACCGGCACGCCGGCCGCGGACGAGATCCGCGGCATGGGCGGAGAGGACATCATCGCCGGCGCCGGCGGCGCCGACCTCGTCTTTGGGGGCCGAGGCAACGACTCGATCCGCGGCGGGCCCGGGAACGACTTCCTGCTCGACCGCACCGGCGTCGACCTCCTCCGGGGCGACAGCGGGGTCGACGTCCTCGACGCACGCGACTTCGCGCGCGGCGACCGCCTGATCGGCGGGCTAGGCGCCGACACCTGCCGCGCCGACCGAACGGACACGCGGAGCGCCTGCTAGCCGCTACTTCAGGCCGACGTACGCCTCGCGGGTCCCCGACGCGTAGTCGGGCGGCAGGGGCTCGGTCGTCCGGGGGACGGCGAGCACGTGCGCGAACCCTGCGTGGCGGAGCATGCGGGCGACGGCGGTCCGCGACGGCACCATCGCGAGCCGGTTCGAGTAGTTCTGCTCGTGCACCGCGTCCGGGATGACGTGACATACCGGCCCGCGGTCGCGCACGATGGTCGTGTCCACGAGGGCGAGCTCGCGGGTCACCTCGGCCAGCCGCTCCAGGCCCAGGACCGGGTGCTCGAGGTGGTAGAGGAGCCCGAAGTAGAGCACGACGTCGAACTCCCCATGCCGCTCCTTCGAGAGGTCGTAGGCGCTGGCCACCTCGAAGTCGATCCCGTCCAGCCCGGCCACCTCCGTGATGAAACGGGCCTGTTCGACGTTGCCGGCGCTGGCCTCGACGCCGAGGACGGACTTCGCCCCCGCGAGGCGTGCCTGGATCGACCAGAAGCCGCAGTTGCAGCCGACGTCCAGGACGGTCTTGCCCTCGAGCGACCCGCCAGCGGCGGAGAGCAGCGCCGGGAAGAGGTGGAGGTACCGGTGGTAGTGGCGGCCGTGCAGGCCTCTCCCCGGCTCCCAGTCGGCCTCGACGTAGCGGTCGCCGAAGCGGAACGGGTAGTGCCAGTAGTAGGAGGCGATGCGACGCTCGAGCTCCTCCGGCGAGAGCGAGAGGTCAGGCGCCAGCGGAAACTCCGCGGAGAAGGAGGCCTCGGCGCGCGAGACGGCCTCGGGGCCGGGCGCAGGCAGGGTCTCGAGCTCCGGCGAGCCGCCGTTGCTGCCCGGGCCGCCGACGCGGTGTACCTCGAGCCCGAGGCGGCGCAGAACCCGCTTGGCCGAGCGCCTGACTCGGCCGGCTGCGGTGGTGGTCGGCACGGCGGGGGCAAGTATAGGCCGCGCCTTCCGCTAGGCTCGTGACGCGTGAGAGGGGTCTGGAGCATCACCTCCGTGCTCGGCGCGGTTTTGGCGGTCGCGCTCGTCGGGTCCGGAACTGCCGAGGCGCAGACTCGGCCGAATGTGGTGCTCGTCCTCACGGACGACCAGCGCTGGGACACGCTGAACGTCATGCCGACGGTGCAGAGGCGGCTCGTCGCCCGCGGCGTGACGTTCACGAACGCCTTCGTCACGAACGCGCTTTGCTGCCCCAGCCGGGCGTCGTTCCTCACGGGACGGTACTCGCACGGCACCGGCGTCTACGTGAACTCGGGCTGGCGCGGCGCCGGAGCCTTCAACGACTCCTCAACCGTCGCCACGTGGCTGAACAAGGTTGGCTACGTAACGGCGCTCGTCGGGAAGTACCTGAACGGCTACGTTGGCCCGGCACCAGCACGGGGCTGGGACCGATGGGTCGCCTTCTCCGGAGCGCAGGACTACTACGACTACAGGCTCAGCATCGACGGGACCGTCGTCTTCCGCGGCAACCTCCCGGCCGACTACTCGACCGACGTGTTGGCGAACGAGGCAGAATCGTTCATTCGCTCCACCCCCAGCCCGTTCTTTCTCCTTTTTTCCCCAATCGCCCCGCACTTTCGCCGCGGGAACCCGCTCGAGGCAACTCCGGCGGCCCGTCACCAGGACAGGTTCGCTTCGCTTCCTCCATGGCGTCCGCCGAACTACAACGAGGCGGACGTGTCGGACAAGCCCAACTGGCTGCGGCTGAAGACCCCTCAGATCCCGATCGACCGGCAGGCGAAGGGTGACAGCTTCCGGCAGGAGCAGCTCGAGTCCCTCCTCGCAGTTGACGAAGCCGTGGCGAGGATCATCGACGCCCTCGCCGACACCGGACAGCTCGCCGACACCATGATCGTCTTTGCCTCCGACAACGGCAACGACTGGGGCGAGCACCGCCGGTTCTCGAAGCTCGTACCCTACGAAACCAGCATCCGCGTTCCTCTGGTCGTCCGCTACGACCGCCTCATCGCCGCGCGGCGTGTCGACCAGCGGCTCGCGGTAAATATCGATGTGGCCCCAACCTTCGCCGCCCTTGCGGGGACGCCCGCGCCCGGCGCCGAAGGTCGCAGCCTGCTCCCACTCCTGACGAGCCCGACAGCTCCTTGGCGACGAGACTTCCTCCTCGAGCACTTCGGCGCGAAGGGTGCTCTCATCCCCACGTACTGCGGCATTCGAAGCGAGACGCATACGTATGTCCAGTACGTCACCGGCGAGGAGGAGATCTACGACCTTGCCGGGGATCCGTACCAGCTCGACAACCTCGCGCGTGACCCGTCGATGCGACAGTCCCTTTCCGCCTTCCGTGCGCGCACGCGCACGCTCTGCAACCCGCCGCCGCCCAAGTTCACGCCCCGCAATCCATGTCTGATCCTCGGAAACGAGCGCGCCAACCGGCTCCGTGGAACCAACTACTACGACTACGTCTGCGCGCTCGGGGGCCCGGACCGAATCGAAGCGCGGTCCGGCAGCGATGTCGTCGCGGCCGGGCACGGGAACGACCTCGTCTACGGGGAGGGCGGAAACGACCGCATCTACGGCGGCCTCGGTCTCGACCGCATGTACGGCGGGATCGGGCGGGACGTTATCTACGCGAGAGACGGGCGCCGCGACGTCATCGGCTGCGGCACCGGGGACGACACGGTCTTCGCCGACCGCGTCGACGTCGTCCCCGCGTGCGAGACAGTGCGGAGAGCTTGAGAATCCGGCGCGCGGCAACCGCGCTCGCCGCGGCTCTCGCCGCGTGCGGCCTCTGGGCGGAAGCGGCAGGGACGCAGACTCAGCCGAACTTCGTCGTCGGGTGCGGCGTCGGAGCCGACACCGTCTTCGCCGACCGCGCCGACGCCGTTTCGGCGTGCGAGACCGTGCGGATCAGGCGACCGGCCTAGTCGAGGCCGAGCTCGTCGGCGTACGCGCGGGCGTAGACCTCGCGCGCGTGCAGGACGTCCTCGACGTACTCGCGCGTCTCCGGGAACTCGATCTCGCCGCCCGCCTCGATCCACTCGTCGACGTTGGTCTGCCCCGCGTTGTAGGCCGCGAGGGCGAGCCGCTCGTCGCCGTACTTCCGGATCAGCCGCCGGAGATAGAAGGAGCCGTAGCGGACGTTGATCTCCGGGTTGTAGAGATCGGAGACCTCGAACTGGTGGCCCTCGGTGTTCACGGCGATGCCCATCGCCGTGTCGGGCAGGAGCTGCATCAGCCCGATGGCGCCGGACGACGAGCGCGCGTCGGCGTCGAACTTGCTCTCGCGGTAGATGACCGCGGCGAGCAGGGCCGCGTCGAGCTCGTAGTTCTCGGCGTGGCCGCGGACGATGTGCTCGTACTCGAGCGGGTAGCGGATGCGCGCATACCAGGTGGGCTCCGTCTCCTCGACGTAGAGGAGACCGGCCACGAGGGCAGCCAGAACAGCGACGCCTGCGAAGGCGA
>Ga0193741_1000329_pt1 | contig 13873 bp, 10 predicted proteins | sample L2s2metaG_FD_143059 | JGI IMG/M metagenome (GOLD analysis project Ga0193741, IMG submission 143059) | Soil microbial communities from a riparian zone of the East river system, Colorado, United States - L2s2 | ecosystem: Environmental > Terrestrial > Soil > Riparian zone | place: USA: East River...
CGATGCGGCGATGGGAATGGCGTTCGCTTCAACGCTGGCCGCGGACGAAGGCTTCACCACGATCTCGCTCAACATCACGTTCTTCCGTCCCGTCTGGAAATCGAAGCTGCGCGCCGAGGCGCGCGTCACCAACCGGGGAAAGAACGTGGGCTATGTCGAGTGCGATGTTACGGATCAGAACGGGAAGCGAATCGCGACGGCGAGCTCGACGTGCTTCATTCTGCGCGGCGAAGCCCAGGGCCGGGAAAAGTCGTCGTGATGCATCACCGATTCTGAGCGGCTCGCTTTCCGCTTTCCTTCACGGCAGGCAGAATCTGGTTTGGGACGATGTCGTCCTGAATCATGAAGAGGACCCGGTCACCGTAATTGCTCGCGTATACCGCGATGACTAGGTCGAGCTCGGGGACCACGAAGACATTCTGCCCGCCGTTTCCCAGCGCGGCGAACGCGCGCACCGTGCGATTTCCGTACGGCAAGTCATAATACCACCACGCGAGCCCATAGCCTCGTTTTCCTATTTTGTAGAGAGGTGAAGACGCGCGGGCGACGAAATCCTTGCTGAGTATCCGCCGTCCTTCCCACGTTCCGTCATTGGCCATCAGCTGCCCGATCTTCATGAAGTCCCGCGGCAGGAAATGCGCGCCTCCACCGCCGTATGCATTTCCAGCCGGGTCGGTGCCCCATCCGTAATCGCGGATCCTGAGCGGGCCGGCGATCAATCGGTCGAACGTGTAGAGCGGAGATTCTCCCGTCGCTCGTTGCAGTACTCCGAGCGCGAGATTCGGGTTGGTACTGCAGTAGACCGCTTTCTCGCCGGGCGGCGTGGCCATTGGCAGCTTGAGCGCGAATTGGTAGAAGTCCCGTTCACCGGACTCCCACATCGTGTCTTCACGGCCCGGGGCCTTCTCGTCGGAGTCGTCGCAGTAATAGCCCGACGACATCGACAGGAGGTGGTCGAGCGTCATTGTGCGTTTGCGCGGATCGAGGTTGGCGGCAAACGACCCGCCGTTCATGATCTGATAGACCGGCGTCGACAACCGAAGTGGCGCGCCCGCCTGGATCGCTGCGCCGACCAGTGTCGCCGTCATCGATTTCGCGGCCGACCGCGTCTCGTGCGGCTTGTCGCGGTGCTCGGCGTGAAAGTATTCCTCGAGCACCAGCTTTCCGTGACGCGCGATCAGCACGGCATCGACCTGCAGGTTGTGGGTCGATTCCATCGGCGTGTTGATGATCCCTTGCACCATCCTCTCGATCGCTGCGCGGTCGATGTCAACTTCATCGAGAGCACCAGTCGGCCAGCCATCGTCGCGCGCCAGCGGCGCACCACCGTAGACGTAGCGCGCCGCGTTCCTGCCCCTCGGATAGAATTCGCTTTCGCCGCCCTCCCGCCGGAATTCGTACCAGCCGCCGCGCTGCGGAAAGTAGAGGGCCAGCACCGAGTCTTCGGGGTTGTAGATTCCGGTTGCTACGTCGCTCTGAGCCGGCTGTGCAGCAGGTTTCCGAACCAGCTTGACGACGTTGCCTTCGCGCACGAGCCCGTCGACGCGCCAGAGCGCGCCCATGTCGCGCTCGGGATTGCGAAGAAAGGCGCCCATTGACCCGTCGGGTCGCTTCCGCGCCAGGATATAGAAGGTGAAAGTGTCTTCCCGCGGAGGCGCCACCCGGCCCATCCAGAGATTCTTACCCGTGGCGCGCAACGTGATCGGAGAGCTTCGCACCATTCCTGTGGGAGAATTCGACGGGAACCAGAAGCCGAAGATCGCGCCGGTGTCCTGCAATCTGCCTCTGAACTTTCCCTGGTTATTCGGGAGCTCGAAGAAGAGCTCACCGCGATCCATGCGCACCGGTACAGTGTGGCCGAACATGTCGGCCGTGTAGGACGAGCCGGTACGACGGATCACGAGGGGCCCGCGCGCTACAGGGCCAAACCAGCGTTGAGCCTTCCAGAGTCCGGCCAGCTCGTCGACGCTTCCGGGTGGACTCTGCGCCGGCTGTTGCGCGTTAGCGGATAGAGCCGCGGCAACAACAGCGACGGCGATGGCGCCAAATCCACGAACAGACATGCGTCCTCCGCAGAGAGATTCTTTCAACTCACCCAACTCTCTGACACACTGATTGCTCAGTGCGTTGGACTCAATTGTGAAGGGACGGACCGGCGCGCAAACGTGTCGATGCGGCCTCGTCCGGGTTCACTTGATCGCCCGCAACGCTCGCGCCTCGGTGGTTGACCAGGTGTCGGGTCCCCGCGCTGCGCTGGTGCCTATGAACGTCGGAAAATGCCAACGCGGGTCGAAATCGATCTGAACCCCGCCATCCCTGTCTGGCCGTTCCAGATTGTCGTACAGACCGTCGATGCTGAGCGTGTTCCAATCAGTGAGTGCAACCTGTCGACCCGTCCTGTCCCACGCTCGCAGTGGCTCGCCACTGCGGACTTCCATCAACAGCCAGCCGCGAGTTTCCGGACAGAAACAACCGACTCTCAGCAAAAACCGATAATTGCGCGGTTTGCTGGATTGCCAAAGCTCGCGTTCCCTTCGGATCGTCGTAGCCAGGGCTCGGCGGCCTTCTGGCTTTTGCAGGTTGAAGGTTCGACCCCGAGCACCGACGATGTTGGGGGCAGTGTCCCTGAAAAAAACGACGACGCTGGTGTCCCGGATCGGGACAACGACCCTCGTCGTCTTTTTTTTGACCTCGCGACGATCGTCGGCCTGTCGCTCGACCGGGGCACGCCGGTGACATGCGACGGGAACTACCGCCAGGGCGATTGATCCCGTCAGAAGGATTCGGAACGCGCGGCTCATAGATTGGATCCTGCTCAGTGGATGCTGAATGATACAGCGACCACCCTCACGTCCGCAGGCGCTTGACGATCGCGGCCACGTGCAGCGCCGTGGTGTCCAGCGCTGGAAGATTCGCCACCACAGGCGCCGACAAAAGCAGAGTCAGCTCCGTTCCTCCCAGAATGACTCCATCGATGTTCTCCTCCAGTCGAAGGCGCCTGACGACCGCAATCACTCCATCTCTCGTCTCGTCAAGAAACTCACCTCGGAGCAGCTGGCCGATGTAACGATCATGGATCCACCGACGCTCTTCGTCGTTCGGCGCGACGATCGCGATCCCGCGCTGCGCGAACACGGCGGGGTAGAAGGCTCCTTCCATTGTGAAACGTGTACCGAGCAGCGCCAACCGGCGCAAACCGCGTCGGGCCGCTTCTTCCGCGCAAGCTTCGACGATGCTCACGATCGGTATAGGCGATCGCGCGACCAGGTCGTCGAACACGACGTGCGGAGTGTTTGCCGCCATCGCTGCGAAGTCGGCACCCGCGGCAGCGAGCCGGCCGAGCGATTTCGATAAGTATTCGACGAGCGCTGGTGTGTCGTGCTCGACGAGGCGCAATCCGCGGTCGACGTCGAGGCTGTCGATGATGATCGATGGCGAGGAGGAGGGAGAATCGCGCTTCCACTCCTCCAGAATCCGGCGGTAGTAGTCAATCGTAGATTCGGGTCCGAGTCCGCCGATGATTCCAAGTGTCGCCACTTATTGCACCTCGCCGCAGGGTTGTCCTAACGCTGACGCGTATAGTGCAAGCCAACCACGCCGGTCGGGTATGGTTTTGCAGACTCCAACGCGAATTTCGCGTTCACGCCACTCGGCAGCACACGCTTGCCGCTTCCCAATGCCAGCGGATACAGAGTCAGGTGCAGCTCATCGACCAGGTCCTGCGCAAGCAAGGCGTGGAGGAGCTGGCTGCTGCCGTCCATCAGGATATTCTTGCCAGGCTCAGCCTTCAGTGCGCGGACAGACTCGATCACGTTGTCGCGGATGATCGTGGTGTTGCGCCAGATCGGCTTTTTGAGCGTCTTCGAGACAACGTACTTCTTCGGTGCGTTCATCATGTCGCCGAATAGATCGCCCTTTGGCATCGGCTCGAACGCCTCGGCGTGCGTCACGTAGGTACGGCGCCCCAACAGGAAGGCATCCACATTCTGCATCAGCGCGCCGAAGCTCTTGCCAATGTCATCGTGCCAGTAGGGTATGGTCCAACCGCCGTGCTCGAACCCTCCATCTCGATCCTCATCCTTGCCACCCGGCGCCTGCATCACGCCGTCCATTGTCACGAACTCGTGCACTATAAGCTTTCTCATCGATCCCTCAGTTCGGTTATTTGTAAGCCAACCGTGTCAATGATGCGTCGAACAAGGCCGGCCGATTTCGACAATCGGGCTGATTCAGGTTGAAATCTCAACGAGCAGTGGAAAGTGATCCGACGCTGTTCGTACCTGGTCCGGCGTCCGCCGCACTTCGCAGTCGGTGAAACGCGCAGCGTACTCGACCGGCGTAAATATGTAGTCCAACCTCACGTGCGGATCCCAAACAGGGAAGGTGTATCCTGACTCGGTTTCCCGATCCGCGCGCAATGTGCGCCACGCGTCGACATAGCCGTCGCTCTGCATCATCTCGATTGTGCTGCGCGCGATGTCGCGCCCGCTGAGCCAGATCATCGCGCGTATCCACCTGGGCATGTGCGACGCATCGAGCACTTCTCCTGGCGCCAGCGCGTTGAAGTCCCCCGCCAGGACGTGGAATGCGAAAGCGTGTTCCTCTCGTGTCAGCTGCTCCTGTATTCCGTCGAGCAGGCCGCGAAGCTCCCGCGCGCGTTGCCGTTCCGTCCACTTCGAGAACCACGCGCGCAGGTGCAGGACGAAGAGGCGCGGGAAGCCGTCGGCAAGCGACACCTCGAGCAACGCATGGCGGGTTCGCGGTGGATGCCGCCACGCGTAGTCCAGCACTGGTACATTGCTCAGAAACCCGGTCGAGTGTGATCGTCGCGCTCCGTGGAAGCTGAATCCAGCGAGCTTGGCGATGCGCTCCACCACGACCGGATCGATCGCCTCCTGGAGCGCGACCACATCCGGATTAGCCGCTTTGATCACCGCGGCGATCTCCTCGGTGCGGCCGACTCCGCCATTGAGAATGTTGTAGGTGAGGAGTCGCAACCTAGTCGGCCTTCGGCTTCTTCAGCAGCACCAGATACGGCTGATCCATCGTCGCCTCGCGCAGGTACTGAACGAGGGACGCGCTTGCCTGGAGATTCACCGCACGACCTGTCATTGCGGAGAGGCGCTCTCGCAACGGACCGAGCGGCGGCGACGCGAATGGATGTTGCTCGCTGAGTGGCACCGAATGGATACCCGGAATATGAAATTCGCGAAACAGCATGACCATGTCGCCGCCGACGAACGTCACGTCGAGATCGCTCGTTCCGGGACCGTCGGCGTCGAACGGCTCGTCGGATCCAAACTTGTGTCCGGTCGCCGCGCTTCCGCGAAGGATCACGTCTACGCCGTCTGGTGTCGCCTCGCCTAGCACACGCAGAAAGTCTTCGAAGCGCCGCGGGTCGCCGCCGAAGGCGAGCCGGATAACCCGCTCGCGGATTTCGCTCTGACTGCCGGCATCGGAAGTCTCGTCGCCTGCCGCATCAGACATCACGAACAGGGAAGCGCCACAATCGTTAGCGGCCGTCTATGTATATCGGTCCCGTGATTTCGATGGCGATCAAGTCGCAGGGCAGACTGATTCCAGCCAAACTCGAGACGAGCCTTGTGCGCGACGCGCTGTCCAGCACTCCGTACTGGATACGATTGATCGCCTCGTTCTTGTCCGCCGTCGTGACGCCTGGTGTTTGCCAGACCGGCCCACGGATTCCCAAATAGTTGTACCAGTCGGCGAGCTGTCCGAAGTCCCATCTCGCCTTGCGAACTTCCGCGCCGCGGATATCGAACCACGGAATCTCAATCGCAAGCGCGTCCTTCGCGGCTGCCGCCTGGGAAGGATCCGTGAGCATCAGCACCGGCGTGCCTTCGACATACAGGATGCCGGCGAAACCACCAGGAACCCTTTTAGCAAGATCGGCCCACGCGTCGTCGGGAGTCATCAGGCCGGTTCGCGCCGGCAATGACGCGGCGATCGCCGGATCCAGGCTTCTCGCCGGTCCATTGCAGTCCGCAAGCCGAGTCACCGACGGCGCGGGCGTCAGCCGATCAGGCTGCGTCGCTTCTGAGCAGGCTGCGAATATCGTCACGAGCGTCAGCAAAGAAGTCGAACGAAGCAACGTCATGTGTCCGCCGTGAGGGTTTGAATAAATGTCATGCCGGACCACCCCAAAGGACAGTGTCGGTTTCGGAGACTTCTAGCGGCGCCGGAATTCCAGAGCGGTTCCAGTCGCGACTGCCCACCGTTTCTCCGATCGACATGGCTCATCGGTCGAGCGAGAGCAGCGCCAGTATCTTCGTCCGAACTGACCGGTGGCAAATATGCGTGAGGTCGTTTTTCCCTGCCGCCATTGGAACGCGAGACCGGCGATTCGGCCTTCTTCCCTGAGGACCGGATGATTTCGATCCGGATCGATGCTCTCGCGGAGAAGGCCATACGTCGCATAAACTCCCGTGCTGGTTGGCGAGAGAATGCCAAGCTGCGCGTATGGAACCACTGAACGATCGATGCGGCGCGATGTCAGACCAACTCCACCGTCCAGGCCTAGCAGCGCGCTCCTGGGCAGCTGCAAGTAGATGTCGGGCTGGACCGCCGCGATCACCGGTACAGGTACATGCGCACCGATGCTCGCACCCAGACCTTCGATGCGCCCGGAAGTCCACCCATAACCGAAGTTCGCGCCGACCGGACCATAGGCGAAACGAGACGGTCCATCGTCGCCGTTTTCGTACTCAGGTCCGGCGGTGTACGATGCCGACAGCGCGATCGCGAGACCGGGCTCGATCCTCGGGGAGTGCATCATGGCCGGCATACACGCCTGACCGGCCAGCGCCGATACCACGAGCTTCAGTCGCTGCGACAGATCCATCCCGAAAAGTGCTTCTCGGTTGCAACGTTCGTTAGCCCCAAGTGGGGCCGGAGCCGTCGCTTCCTCTGTCCACCGCGGCGCCGGCGGTGCAGATTGGCTAGCCGCCGTCCGCTGGTCGTCAACCATCGCCCTCGACCGCCCATGCAACGACTCGTCTCGCTCGCGCTTCTTCTCGCTTCGCTCTGCGTCCCGGTCGCCGCACAAGGCCAGGAGTCCCGCGTACTCGTCTTCTCCAAGACAGCCGGATTCCGCCACAGCTCCATTGGAGACGGAATCGCCGCAATCCGGAAGCTCGGACAGGAGAACGGGTTCTCGGTCGACGCGACCGAAGCCGCGGGCGCGTTCTCCTCCAAGAACCTCGCGAAATACCGCGCTGTCGTCTTCCTCAACACCACCGGCGATGTGCTGGACGCCGCACAGCAGGACGATTTCGAGCGCTACATCCAGGCTGGCGGTGGATACGTGGGAATTCATGCAGCCGCGGACACGGAGTACGATTGGCCGTGGTACGGCCGGCTCGCAGGCGCCTGGTTCAATGGGCATCCGAACAACCCCAACGTTCGGAAGGGCACGTTCCGTGTGCTCGACAAGAGCCACCCTTCCACCCAGGGACTGCCCGACCGCTGGGAGCGTGAAGACGAGTTCTACAACTTCAAGTCGATCGATCCGACGATCCGTGTGCTCGTCGACATCGATGAAAAGAGCTACGAAGGCGGGACGAACGGCGATCGCCATCCCATGAGCTGGTACCACGACTTCGATGGCGGACGCGCGTGGTACACGAACATGGGTCACACCGAGGCGACTTTCTCGGAGCCTCTCTTCCTGCGACACCTGCTTGGCGGAGTGCGCTACGCGATGGGGACGGGAAAGGTCGATTTCGGCCGCGCGCGACCAGAGGAGAACCGCTTCACGAGGATCGTTCTCGCCGAGAAGCTGGAGGAGCCGGTCGAGCTCGCTGTCCTTCCCGGCGACCGCGTTCTGTTCGTGGAGCGACGTGGTGGAGTGAACCTGTACACGCCGGCGAACGGTCGCGTCCGACGCATCGCGACGATCCCCGTCAGCACGAAATACACGGACAGTAGCCAGGCGGAGGACGGCCTCCTCGGAGTCGCTGCCGATCCCAACTTCGCGAAGAACGGCTTCATCTACCTGTACTACTCGCCGGCCGGACCAGAGCCGAAGAACGTTCTCGCTCGTTACCATATGCTGGGAGACACGCTCCACCTCGACTCGCGGCAGATTCTCCTCGAGGTCGGAGTTCAGCGATTGAAATGCTGTCACACCGGTGGCTCGATCGCCTTCGACAGCAAGGGCAACCTCTACCTCTCCACCGGCGACAACTCGAATCCATTCGCCAGCGGCTACGCGCCCGTCGACGAACGACCGGCACGAATGCCGTGGGACGCGCAGAAATCCTCCGGGAACACCAATGACCTGCGCGGGAAGATCATCCGCATTCATCCGGAGCCGGATGGCACCTACACCATCCCCGAAGGAAATCTTTTCCCGAAGGGAACAGCGAAGACGCGACCGGAGATCTATACGATGGGGCATCGCAATCCCTATCGGATCTCGGTCGACTCTCACACCGGTTTTCTGTACTGGGGCGACGTCGGTCCCGATGCGAATGTAGACTCCGTCGGCCGCGGCCCCCGCGGCTACGACGAATTCAATCAGGCACGCAGCGCCGGCAACTACGGCTGGCCGTATTTCGTCGGCAACAACCAGGCGTATCATAGAACTACGTTCTCCGACTCGGTGACGGTCGTGCCGGGAGAGCGGTTCGATCCCGCGCGTCCGATCAACCGCTCACCCAACAACACCGGCCTCACCGAGTTGCCGCCGGCACGCAGCGCGTACATCTGGTATCCGTATGCACCATCACCGGATTTCCCGATCCTTGGCACCGGTGGCCGAGCGGCAGAAACTGGCCCGGTCTTTTACCGGAGCGATTTCCGCAATGCTGCCAGACCTTTCCCGCAGTACTACGACGGAAAGCTCTTCATCTACGAATTCATGCGCCATTGGATCATGGCTGCGACCATGGATACAAAGGGTGAGCTTGTGTCCATAGAACGTTTCATGCCCAATGCGAAATTCAGCGCTCCGATCGAGATGGAGTTCGGGCCGAGCGGAGATCTCTACGTTCTCGAGTACGGGACAGCGTGGTTCCAGGGCAACGACGACGCGCGGCTGGTTCGCATCGAGTACAACGCCGGGAATCGAAAGCCGATCGTTGCAGCCGCGGTGGACAAGCCCGCGGGCGCGTTGCCGATGCGTGTGCAGCTTTCCTCGGCGGGCACCTTGGACCTCGACGAGGATTCGCTGCGATACGAGTGGACCATCTCCCGGCGAGGCGGCACCGCGTTGCAGAGACTGAGCGAGCCCAACCCGGCGTTCACGTTCACCCGCGCGGGAATGTACACCGCCACGCTTACTGTGACTGATCCTAGCGGCGCGCGCTCCACTGCGGCCGTGGACATTGCGGCGGGCAATGAGCCGCCCAACATCGATATCGATCTCATCGGCAGCAACCGGTCGTTCTTCTTCCCCGGGATTCCGGTGCGCTATGCGGTCCGTGTGACGGATCGTGAGGACGGTTCGCTACGGAGCGGAAGCATCCCCGGGCGCAGAGTGGGTGTAACCGCGGAGTATCTGAAGGAAGGGGTCGTCCCGAGCGGAGCGCCGAACGAGGTGCGCCGGGCCGAGAGCGTGCAGGTAACGACAGGGAGGAAGCTGGTCGAAGGCAGCGACTGTCTCTCCTGTCACCAGTTGGGTGGGAAATCCATCGGCCCCTCGTTCTTCGAGATCGCGCGGAAGTATCGCAACGACAAGACGGCCACCGCGCGTCTTGTCCGAAAGATCCGCGAAGGGGGATCTGGCGTGTGGGGGAAGGTAACCATGCCCGCGCACCCTGCGCTTACCGATGAGCAGGCCTCTGCAATGGTCGCCTATATCATGAGCATTGGCGCTAGCCCAACCAGCGCGCCCTACCTTCGCGATCGAGGCGCATATGTTCCCCCAGCTGGTTCGGGTGACGCCCCCAAAGGGGTAGTCCTGGTGACCGCATCTTACCAGGATCGCGGGGCGAACGGGGTGCCCGCGATATCGAAGCAGAAGGACATCGTCCTCAGATCGCCAAGTGTGATTGTAGCGAGCGGAGAGCTCTCGGAGGGAGTGTCGAAGCAGAGCGTGGCGGAGCTTCCGGTCGAGATCACTGTCGTGAATCGTTCCGGCGCGTCCGTGACTTTGAAGCAGATAGACCTGACTGGAATCGGTGCAGTCACATTCGTCGCGGTGGCGCCGGCACAATACCAGGCGAGGGGCGGAAAAGTCGAGGTGCACCTCGATTCGCCGACTGGTGCCTTGCTGGGCGAGACTGACGTGATTCGTCCGACCACTGACCCGGCCGCGCCCCCGGCACGACTTCGCACGACGCTCCGGCCGACGTCAGGCGTGCACGACGTGTATCTGGTGTTCAGGAATCCCGATGCGAAGAGCGATGGATTCCTCTTTGGTCTGTTGACGGCAACCTTCGAAGCAGGGCAGCGCTGAATTGGAGACGCACGCGGCTCGGACATTTAGTTCTGCTTTTCTTCTGCTCTCGATCGTTGCGTCACGTGTTGTCGCACAAAATCCTCCGGCACCGGACACTTCTGGTCACACTCTTCCCAGTGTGGTCGTAACTGCCGACCGCATTCCTGGAATCCTCGGCACGCACACCGGAATGGTGAACCGGTTGTCGGCGGACGCGTTGTCGCGCCAGCCATTACAGCGCCTCACCGATGGATTGCGAAGCATTCCCGGTCTGATCGTGCTCAACGCGGGAACTATGGGCGATCAGCCGCGTCTGCTGATCCGCGGGTTTTATGGGGGAGGGGAGACAGATTACGCTGCCGTCCTGATGGACGGTGTCCCGCTCACGAGTCTCGCAACCGGTGTGGCCAACTGGGACATCATCCCGATAGTCGCAGTGCGTGCGATCGAGGTTATTCCGGGCAGCTCGTCGGCACTGTACGGGGATGCTGCTCTGGGTGGCGTGGTCAATATCATCACCAACGCCCAGGTCACATCTCCCGCTCGTTGGCTTCTGACGGCCGGACAGTACGGCACTCTTGATGGAAGCGGCGCGTGGAGCGGCTCGCGAGGAGAGCGTCAAGCGTCGGCGTTTGGTGGCTATCGTCGCTCGGATGGATTTCGGGCGCACGAGCGCGGTGAGGTGACGTCCGTTGGCGGATCCGCCGACCTCTATCGTTCGACTCGCGGAGCGCTTTCTGTTTCGGTCCTCCACCATGGAAGAGAGTCCGACGATCCCGGTCCTCTTCCTGACGCTCTGCTTGAGACCTCACCGCGCGTCAGCGTCCCATTCTTTCGCTTTGATGAGGGCGCCGACCAGCTTCGCCGGGTTTCGCTTCGGGGTTCGACACGAATCAATGACATGTCGAGCTTGTCCGGTTACATGACGGGTGAAAGCCAGAGCGCGGATCTCGTTCGAACAGTGCAGCTCGCCCCCGACTTCGGCGATACAAGGTCTCGCAGGACGATTGCGCGCAGACTGATGTCGTCGGCGCAGGTAGCGACCGAGCTGACGCAAATGCCATGGCCTCAACGGCTGGTGCTCGGCACTGACATATCGATTGGTGATCTCAGGTCCGAGTATAGACCGCTGCTGATGGGAAATGCGGCTGACTACGCGGTGCCGGATGTAACTGCCGGCGACGTCGACGCCAGCGGCCGTGGAGGCCGCGACGCGGTGGCGGCTTTCGCCCACTGGGAAAACGTGGTCTCGCCAAGACTTCGGCTCGTCGCCGGGGGACGCATGGACTGGATGCGCGATGCCTATCAGACCGATGTCCCCGCACAGGTGCCGCGCTTGCGCTCCAGCCATCGATCGTTCAGTCCGAAACTGGGACTGAATTTCGGCTATCTCGAGAGCGCTCGTCAGAACGGTCACGTCTACATGTCCTTCAGTCGGTCTTTCAAGGCGCCGACGCTCGACCAGCTCTTCGACCAGCGGCCCATCCCGATTCCCGTTCCGCCGTTTTCGGTGACCACATCCAACCCGGATCTCCGTCCGCAGCGCGGTTCAGCTGTTGAAGCAGGTCTCATGCATCGTGCTGCGCTTCGAGCGGGGCGCACGGTTGACATGACAGCCGCGGTCTACCGGCAGCAAATGCGTGACGAGCTGGACTTCGATCTCGCCGCGTTTCGCTACGTCAACGTTGGCCGAAGCCAGCACAAGGGTATCGAGCTTGGAGTGCGCGTGGATGCACCGGCCGGAACGAGCATGTTCGCCAGCCTTACGCGCCAGGCCGTCCGGGCGATGAATGGACCCAACACCGGACGCCAGCTCAAAGCCGTGCCGCGTCAGTCGTTGTCAGCTGGAATAACCGGAGGTCCGTCGCGCCTGCAGGCGAGTCTCAGCGTTTCCGACTTGCGCGGCGCTTTCCTCGACGACGCAAACCAGCGGCGCTTTCCTGCTTTTACCCGTGTCGATGCGCGTCTATCTACTACCGCTGCATCCCTTCGCTTTCATCTCGATCTCATTAATGCGCTGGATAGAAAGCTGGTATCGACAGGATTTCCTGACCCGTCGGGAACCGACGTCGTTTACTATCACCCAGCGGCGAGGCGCGTTCTCCAGCTTGGGGTTGGATCAGCCTGGTGATCCAGTTCCAGAGTCCTCTAGCCCGCGAATCCTGACTGTCAGCGACGTTCGATCTGTGCCCGCACCGGCGTTCCCGGCGCAACGTCGTCGACTGTCCGACCGTTGGCGACTACTGATACACCGTTCACAATCACGTGCTGAATCCCCACAGGCGATAAGGACGGCTCGCGGTAAGTCGAGCGATCGACAACTTTCGCTGCGTCGAAGATCGTAATGTCCGCGTCGGCGCCAACGTTTAGGCGCCCCTTCTGCCTCATCGCCTGCACACGAGCCTCGAGTCGCTGCGCCGGCATGAGGGTCATTTTGCGGATTGCCTCCATCAACGAGAGTGAATGGGCCTCGCGCGCGTATCGGCCAAGCACCTTTGAGAAAGTTCCCGTGGTCCGCGGATGGCCCCTCCCATTCTGCCAATATGCGTCGCTCGCGATGATGGTGAACGGACTGTTGATCGCCACAGCGACCATCTGATCCGTGTTGGTATGGACAACGATTGGTCCGCCGATCCCGCTATACCGCTTGAAGCTGTCGCGATTCAACCGCTCGCCGGTAGGCGGCCATTCCAGCGCGGCCAGACTGTCATTGGGAGCGGCTCTGTAAATGTCCTGTATCGTGGCGGATTGAATCTCTGTCATTCCGGCCGCATACGGATACGCCTCCGTGGTCACGTCGTGTCCGCGAGCTCGCGCGTCTCTGATCATCTCCAGCATATCCGGCGTTGCGGCGAGGCCGGCGCTGTTGATGTGCACCACGTGCAATGCAGCGTTGGTTTCGCCGGCGAGCGAGAGCGCATCCTTGAGGCCGGCGATCCCAGGTCGAATGTGCACGTGAATTGGAGTCTTCGTCTTCGCGGCGACACGGAACACGGCCAACAGCTCATCCCGTGTCGCCGCCGGTGTGTATGGAAACCCTGCGCCGATGCTCACCGCGCCGTCGCTCAGGCCTCGCTCAATGCGTTTCTCGATCTCGCCGATCTGTGCAGGCGAGGCAGCGCGATAGGCTCCAGCGCCCACGGGCATCACCGTGCCGGAATCGTGCATCACCGACATCCTCGCTTTGATGTGGCCGATGCTGACGCCATAGTTGATGCGCTGGCCGGCGCTTCGCTCGCGGTACCAGCCAGCGACATCCGACGTTCCCAGCTCGAGCTCGAGCGATGTCGTCACGCCGTCCAGCGACTGGAGCCGATATGTCTCGGGCGTTTGCCCGTGAGCGTGGATGTCGATGAAGCCAGGGGCGACGACGAGACCGCGCGCGTCGATCGTGTCCCGCCCTCGTACAGCTTCCATGGTGATGATGGCAATCCGTCCGTCGAGGATCCCGATATTTCGAATGTCATCGAG
>Ga0193741_1000330_pt1 | contig 13858 bp, 13 predicted proteins | sample L2s2metaG_FD_143059 | JGI IMG/M metagenome (GOLD analysis project Ga0193741, IMG submission 143059) | Soil microbial communities from a riparian zone of the East river system, Colorado, United States - L2s2 | ecosystem: Environmental > Terrestrial > Soil > Riparian zone | place: USA: East River...
AGGGATAATAATGCCAATAATTCACATAACCAAGGAATATAATGAATTTTTTCGTGTCTTATTCCTATTAAAATTAATACAGCCAAAAAAGCCAATACTGAATTTAAGAGTGGATAAAGAAACGTAATGATAAAAAAGATTATTCCTTTTGATTTTGAAAGATTAGATAGATCTAATGTTAAACTAAACATATAGGCCAAAAATACAGTAATAACAGTTCCTAAAATAACCAGAGTTTTTTTCTTTACTTTTTCTTTTAAATTTTTATACATTATTACTAATCTATATATCTAAAAGCCATACGCTGAAAGTAAAAAGATATCAGATACAGATGGGACAGGAGATACTACATCTAAAACTACTTCATAATATGACCAAACAACATTAGCAGCAAACCATAATATCAATCCTACTGTGAGTAAGAAGTTGGTTTTGTCCGAACGGAATTTTTTTCCTTATCTACGATATAAAATGATATGATGGCTGCTGTCGATGAATTTACTAAAAGAACCCAATTCGCATAATTATTTTATTTTCTGGTTCAGCTGAGAGTATAATAATATCTCCTAAGCGATAACTATCAAAATTGAAAAAAAGGAGCCGCGGAGACAATTCTTCTCTTGCTTAAATGAATAACGAATTATAAACTATCCTTCTTTTATTAAATAAAAGCAATTCTAGTTATCGTTCGAAAATAATAGGATTAAAATTAAAGATGGAATATTGATTCTCAAACACTTCAAAACTGAAAAGTCATTCTTATAAATGACTTAAAACTTACTGAAATTTTAAAAATATATATTGATAAAATTATGACCATATCAATATTATGAAACTTCACTATATCTCCAAAGGAAGTACATGTTCGATAATGATTATGATAACTCTTATGTTAATAGCATCCTCCACCAATATGATTTTCTCTCAGTCTTCTACTAATTCCTTAACTTTTGATGATCCCTTAATAGGAGTAAAGTTTCAATATACAGATGAATGGATAAAAGAGGGATCCTCTCTTTATGGAGCAAAAACCGAATGTCCCTCATTACCTTGTATGAGATTTCCTGTAATATCGGTTAGTACTTATCCAATCGTTTCGGAAGATTTTTCCCTCGAAAATTATACTAAAGAACAAAGTTTTTACCATGATTTAGCTGAAGGATATAAACCAATTGCATTGAATAATACAAAAATTGGAGATAAAAATGCAACCCAATATATTTATACTACTAAATCACCTTTTTTGATGGAAGAAGCTTCAAGTGAAATTATAAATTATGAAATATACACTACAGAGGGTATTAACCTCTATAAAATATCTTTTGCATCACTTCTTGATGACCAATTTGAGAAAAATCTTAATTCTTTCAAGAAGATTAAGGATACTTTTGAAATAGTTAGATAGAATGATGCAATATATTTTGATCGAAATTATTAGTAATATTCAAAAGGTTTGGATTATAGAAGTTATAAAGATTTTTTGATGAATTTTACTTATTTACACAATGAAAAATTAATTTTCAAGTTAATAAATATAAAATATAATTAGAATATTTTCCAAAATTAAGTCATACAACAGCTACCACTCATCAATAACTCAAAATTAATACTCAAGATATACTTTCATTGACAAGTTATTTCATTGACTAAGTTATTAAAAGAATCTTCTTTATCCAGTAGATTATCGAGTTCTATAGCATTCTCATCGGAAGCAGCCAAAGTTAATTCCAATAGTTTTTTCTTCACATTCCAAGAAATAAACAAATATAATTATTTATTTTACTACAAAAAAGTATGAACAAGGTACTTTACGGTTCATCACTTTTGCTATAAAATCTTTGTCTAAAAATTTTTTTCTTTAGCAATACTTACTGACAATAACTGATTAATATTCACTATCTATTTTTGACATTATTATTTTAGAATAATTTTAAAATTATAAAAATTAGTGTCCACATACTGGCAATAAAACCAAAATTTTTGATAGTTTACTATTGGTATGGATTAAATCTAATAGTGTATTAGAGACACAATACATAAATTTATTGCTTTTTTTAAATGTCAAAGATATTAATTATCGAAATAAAAAAGTATTTGGTATTAATATTCAGATCAACTTGTAAAGTTCCTTCAGAAAAATTGAGTTTATTATCTAAACTCATTACTATTAAAGCTGATATCGGTATTACCATATTAGAATTTTTTATCTTCGAGATCCTCTTATCTTTTTCAGATAGAGAAATTAGTAATTGTTATTACAATATGAAATCAGTATTGGATGACAATTAAATTTTTTATAAATAGAAAAATCGATAAAATTTTTAAAATATTTTATTAATAATGCCAAATTATTCATTATTTGTTATCTTATTTTCTTCATTTGTATCTCTACTATTTCTAAAATAAGAGATATCTACTATTAAGAGTTCCATCTTGATGTATATTCTAAAATGTATATTTATCAATTATTAAAACAATATATTTTTATATCAAATTTAATATACAAAAATAGCCGAGGTAATACCATGAATATACAATCTAAACTGATAATTTTTTTTTAATAATATCTTTAATTCCATTGATGGTATTTGGAATTTTTACTTATACAGAAATGGAGCAAACAATCAAATCAGAAATCTTGAAGAAACTTGAAATTGTAGCTAAATTAAAAGAGAAAAATTTTCAAGATGTTTTTGAACAGAATAATGAAAAATTAAACCTGGTTTCTAGCAGATATCAACTTAAGGTGGAATTAGATAACTATAACAAAAATACTAGTAATAATAATAAAACCACATCACAAAAAATTATGAATCAGATACTTAATGCTATAAAACCTGAGATTACGAAGTTTGAAGACATTATTGTACTAAATTTATCCGGCATAGTAGTTGCTTCTACCAATAATACATATCTTGGTACAATCCATTCCGATGATATATATTTTATTGAAGGAAAAAGACAAAATAATGTGACCATTTTATATAAAGATAAAAATCAGCTCAAATCATATTTAACTGGTCCACTTATACTCAATGATAAATTATTGGGTGTAGTAACTATATTTTATAACTTGGGGGATTTATTATCTATGTTTAAAGTGTTTGAAGAACAACTAGCTACAGGCGAAATCAATTTGGTAAAGAAGGATGATAATGGTGATGCTCTTATTATTAATCCATTAAGATTTAACCCTGATGCGTCTTTGAATTTGACAGTAAGTAAAGATAAAGTAGATACTCCAATAATTCAATCAATATTAAAAAATGAGAAAACTTTCCCAGAAACAAAAGATTATCGGGGAGTAGATGTCTTGGCTGTAACACGATATTTAGAGAAATTAGGCTGGGGTTTGGTCGTCAAAATGGACAAAGTAGAGGCGTTTGTACCTCTTGAAAATGTAAAATATATCACCATACTAAGTGGAATAATGGTTGGAGTTGCTATAATAATCACATCAACATTTCTTGGTAATTCTATTTCTCGCCCCATTCAAAAATTGAGAGATATAATGAATGAGATAGCTCACGGAAAATTCGATTCTAAGATTGATGTAAAAGGTCCTAGAGAGATTGAAGAGTTAGCTAAACAACTAGAGAGAATGAGATCTAATATAGCAAATACAAACATCCATTTGAATGAGCTTGTACAGGAAAGAACAAAAAAAATTGAAAATGCCCTTTCAAAGTTAAAAGAAAATGAAGAGGCATTAGAAGAATCTAATAAGAACCTTGTTTTAGCTAACGAAAGATTAGCTCGTCAAAGTAAAGTCCAGAGAGAATTTATAAATATAACCGCTCATGAACTCCGCACTCCAATTGTTCCTATCATTACTCTTACTGAACTACTTTATAGTAAAATTCAGAAGGAAAATAAAGCAGACAAGAATCTCTCAAAAGAAAACGAAAAAAAACAGGAATTCCTTCAAGTTATTCTGAGAAATTGTTACAGACTATACAGACTTACTGAAGATATACTCGATGTAACAAAAATAGAAAGTCAAACTCTTAAATTGAATAAAGAAAGGGTCGAGTTAAACGAGATAATAGAAAACGTCATAAATGACTATAAAGAAATAATAAGCAAAAAAAGATACGGTAGTGATCAAATTGGACTGGTATTTGAGCCTAGCAAAGAAAATAATTTTGTTAATGCAGATAAAGGAAGGCTTATTCAGGTACTTTCTAATCTTCTTGATAACGCTCTTAAATTTACTAAAGAAGGAAATGTAATTATTACTATTAAAAATTTAAAAAATCAGGAACTTATGGTTAGTGTAAAAGATAGTGGAACAGGCATAGATCCTGAAATCTTGCCACAACTATTTAAAAAATTTGCAACGAAATCTGAACAAGGAACTGGGCTTGGCCTCTTTATATCCAAGAATATAATAGAAGCTCATGGCGGTATAATGTGGGGAGAAAACAATTCTGAAAGCAATGGATCTACTTTTTATTTTACTTTGCATACAGAGAAATCTAATAAAACAATTGAAGATGGAGAGTGAGCGTGTAAAATAACGAATATAAAAAAAATACTTTTAGTAGATAATGAAGTTGATATAACTTATGCATTAACTAATGCACTAGAGAATTATGGATTCAACATAGAGTCCTTTAATGATCCCATCTTAGCATTAAACTCTTACAAGAGCAATTTTTACGATTTAATAATTCTAGATATAAAAATGCCACAAATGGATGGCTTTGAATTATATAATAAAATAAGACAAAAAGATCCTAAAGTAAAAATCTGCTTTTTAACCGCTAGTGAATTGTTTTATGAAGAATTCAGAAAAGCACGATTTCTATTAGCTGAGAAAATCGGGGAAGAATATTTTATTCAAAAACCAATTAAAACTGAAGATCTCGTTCAAAAAATCAATGGATTAATGATGGAGAATAAGTAATTTATAATATTAAGATAAAACTTTATTGTTAATAAGAATCATAAAATAGTGTCTAAGCTAAAGACTATTTAATTTTATTTATTTTACTATTTTATATATAAAATAATTTTTATGAATTTGGTTAATTTATTACTTTTTATGTATTTATAAATAGCTCTTTTTATCAATAGGTTTTATCATAATTTCCTTTTTGATCCTCTAGGAACTATACATCCCAAAAAAGTATTTTGTTAGAGTATAAATTCTTAATAAATTTCACATTCTTACAATAGACAAGTAAACATTACCTCTTTTTGAATGCATTAAATACTATTTACATTTATTCTACAAATTCAAAAAATGAGTTTATTCTCTTATTAGAGGTTTGTTATAATATGAAGAAATTGCAACGGTGTCTGATTAATTATACTATAGTAGATTCAATAGTTGCTTATATTATATTAATACCTCCTCCATTTTTTTGAATTTTGCAAGAATTCTTTTCTTTCTTGAGCTAAATTAAGTATATCGGATTTACTAACTAATCCAATTAATTGTGACTCTTTATCTACTATAAATACCCTACTCATTCCTTTTCGAAATAATTGTTTTAAGGCATCATTGACTTCTTTATCTGGACTCATTACAATTAATTCTGATACTGGTACCATCACATCAAGAACTTTTTTGTCTTCAATTTCTATTCCACCTTTTTTAGATACATCATCTGTGGTAACCATCCCAATAAGTTGATTATCATGCTTTATCACAGGGAATGCACTTTTCCAATAAACATTAAAATAATCTTTTATTAATTCAGACAATTTTAAATCGGGATTGACCGCTATAAAATTTCTATTCATTATTTCGTTTAACTTTATACCTTTAATCCTTATTGATAATTCATTTTGATCTAAATATCTTTGAGCACCGCTATTAAGAAACCAACCAATTATTATTAACCAAAATCCGCTTAAAAATGATCCCCTGACCACAGCAACAAATCCCAATCCTATAATTCCAAAAGATATTGCTATGCCTATTTTTGAAGCTATACTAGTAGCTAGATCAAAATCTTTTTTCCACTTTGTTAATCCGGCTCTTAATATTCGTCCACCATCTAATGGAAATGCTGGTATCAGATTGAAACTCCCAATTATCAGATTAACCATACTACTATACAATAAAATTCCTTCTGTAGAACTAAGATAATTTTCAATATTTTGTTGGGTATCATTAATATAAGAGACTAGAATAAATAAAAGCCAAAATAATCCAGATAAAGCGTAACTTGTTAATGGGCCAACTATAGCTATTTTAAATTCCTTTTTAAACTCTTTTGTCTCATCTTTTATATCAGAAATTCCACCAAAAATAAAAAGAAGTATCTGATTGACATGAATACCATATCGAATTGATAAAAGTGAATGAGATAATTCATGAAGTAATATAGAAACAAATAACATTATTGAACCAATTATTCCCATGGTCCAATATTGTAAAGTAGTCAAATTGGGATAATACTGTGGCATGAATCCTGTTGCCAGAGTCCAGGATATAAGAAAAAAAACGATAATAAGTGTAAAATGTAATTTAATAGGTATTTTTTTTATTGTGCAAATTTGTAAAGACATATAGAAATAGGTAGCAAAAATATCATTTAAAGTTATAATTATCATTTTACTTGATAAAGTGACATCATAAACTCTCATCTTACTGTCTTTTGCTATTACATCATTTAATTTATCATATACCAGAAAATAAATTATCAAAGATATAGTTATGCACATTTTTAATATATAAGCCATGTTTAAATGATTCAAAAATAGACCTATTACTTATAAGGCAATTCTATGATGATAAGGTATATGGCTGATTTTGTTTTCTTCGAGTTAAACGAAAGAGTCTCAGTTTAAGAGCAAGATAAAAGGAGTATAACGAATATTTTCGTAGCATTATTGTTATTAGCATTTTATACATTATAAGTATTTAGAATAAAACTTTCACAAAAAAGTAACTATTAAATTTCTATAGTTAAGAATTTCTGTATACTGATTAATAGAAAAATTTTGTTTCATTATTAGAAAATATTAAGTTATTATAAATAAAGGAATGGTCTATTTTTAGTAATGAAATTAATAGTAATTGTTTTTTTCAGTATAATAATGACAACAATAATGTTTTCCTTAATAAATATAGCAGATTTGAATAGTAGAACCTTTGCAATTGAGGACTCTGATTCATTTTTAACATATAACAATTCAAAACTTAATTTTTCTATACAATATCCCTCGACATGGGTCCTTACTGAGAATAAATTCCATCCAGAATTGGCGAATATTTCCAGTACTATAGAGATTAAATCACCTTTTGAAGGTTCTCAAGATCTTTTGCAAGAAGAATTTCTTATTAGCATAAATAAATTACAGGAAAATATAACATTCGATGACTATGTTGATAACGCTCTCAATGAATTCAAAAGTGAATATAGAAATTTTCAACTAATTTCAAATAATTTAACGATGATCGATAACCATAATGGGCGAAAATTATCGTACTCATACATAGCAGGAGTAGACCCAGTAAGTATCAAATTAATAATGAACCACACTATAATTTCAGACGGCAACAAAGTTTATGTTCTTTCTTTTGGTACCCCTCCTGACAAATACTATGAATATTTGAGTATAATTAACAAAATGGTAAACTCGTTTAAAATTTTGGAATAATATTTTAAAAACAACAACCTTGTTTATCTATTTTTTCATTTTAATTTATAAATTTCCTCTACTTTCCTTTTTTTCTTTTTCATCTATTTCATTTTTTTCTTGATTCACGATAAAGATTATTCATCTTTTCTATGCGTACTGCCAATTCTTTATAAAGACTTCCCATTTCCTTTGTTATCTCTGCGGATTCACGATAAACTTGGTTCATTCTTTGAGTATCTTGAATAAACTGATTGTATATGGAAAGGAAATTTGAAACATACTTTTGCCAGAAAATTATTCCAAGGCCAAAAGGATCGCTTTTATTAAAATTGTCTTTTTTGTCTAAGTTAGAAGAATCATCCATAGCTATATACTTCCTTTTATCCTTTTATTCTTTCTGTAAAATCTTAATTTTTCTGTAAGATTATATTGAAATAAGTGTCATGAAAACAATAGTGGTACTTCCATTCTATTCAGTTCAAGTTTCTAAATTAGAGACGATCTTTCTATTTATATGTAGAATAAATATAACTACTATCTCCTTAGATGTTCACAAATTTTTCTTGTAGGAATTCGATAGCTAATGAAAATTTCTTCTGTTATTTTCTCAAAAGTAATTTTTACTCTGTTATTAGCTAGGATTCAATATACTATTAATTGGTTCAACATCTCTTCAATTTTTTACTTTATTGCATTAGATTTTAATTTGAATATAAATACACTTGGATTAATTACTACAAGTTTTCTCATTGGCGTAGGATTATTCCAAGTTCCTGCTGGAATTTTAGTCGCAAAGTACGGTCCTAAACGACTCAGCATAATTGGAATATTATTATCTTCAAGTATGGCATTGATTTCGGGATTTTCTCAAGATGCATTACAAATTATTCTTTCAAGATTTGTAGTGGGTACTGGAATGGCATTTTTTTTCGGAGCAAGTGTTACACTTATTTCAAACCAGTTAGGCAAGGGAAACGAGGGTTTAGGTGTAGGATTATTAAATTCAGGTCATGCCATTGGGGCACTGTTGGGGATTTTTGGATGGGTGGCACTTACGGAAATCATAGGCTGGCGACTATCAATTATTATTGGAGGGATAATCGGTTTAGCAATCGTATTAATAATGAGAATAGGATTGTTAAAAGAAGATAATAAAAAAGATTTCAAAATTAAGTCTAACGAATTAAAGGATGTCCTATTAAATAAATCTCTAATAATACTTGGTATTACTTTATTAGGTTATCAAACTGGAGCCAGTTTAACATTAACTTTTGTTGTTTTGTATCTAATTGAAGAGATACATATTAGCCCAATTATTGCTGGCCTTCTTGGAAGTTTAAGCCTAATAATAGGAATAATCATATCACCAATTTCAGGTAAAATATATGACAGATTCAAGAATGCAAAGAAGCTTTTGTTTATTTCAGCAATGCTATCTGCTTTAAGTATTATGTTAATTTCAACCAATTCTATATATATTATAATAATATCACTAATTACTTCTGGAATATTCTTATCGATCGGATTTGTTGTCATATATGCTAGAGCCAGAGAATCGAAAAAAATTATTCCCGAATATGATACTCTTTCCGTAGGTTATGTAAACGGTATATCGCTATTTGGTTCCTTTTGGATCCCGATTATATTTTCCTTTACTGTGAGCGAGTTTAGTTATATGACAGCATGGTTGTGTGCGGGAATTACTATAATAATACTATCTCTTCCAATTTTAAAGCTCGATTCTGAAAAAGGCAGAGATAAATAATAGAATAGTATGAGTGAAAGAAATGACAAAAAAAATTAGAATTTAGTAATTCCTAATTATCAATATTGCATACAAATGACAGATGATAATAATAATTCCTTTTGTTGGTATAATAAAATTTTTGTATAGGACTTGACAGAATTTATTTTTCGATCTTAATAACAGAATATAACGAAGCAGGTAGTAGAAAATGAAGGAAGAAGTATATACCCTTAGGGAAAATTATTGCTTTTTACACGATGACGAAATGTCTACATTTAAAATATATATCTAATTGGATTAATTCACTTTAAAAGAATTTATATAATTATTTAGAGGAGTTCATCATCATATCTATCATAATGATCAGGATTATTTATTCCATTTAATTTAATAAATTTTAGTAGGTCTGTATGATCTTCTATACCATAATACTTTTTCATGTTTTCTAATGTATCATCATCATATATTTTTATTTTAGAATTTTTATTTTTACTCTGATCACCTACCATGTTATTTATTCGAACTCATAATACTTAACTTTTGTTTATTATTTTAATTATAAGATAATTTACTTATTCTTTATTATTATTTTTTCTTTCATTTTAATTTCTTCTTCTCAAATAATTAATATTTCATAAATACCAATTTCCTTTATTTCATCTTAGGTATATTTTTCTTTCACTTCTCCATTTACAAATTTTAGATTTTTATCACCAACTTCAAAATTTGCTATTCCTGTTCCATCAGTTTTATATGATTTAGATATTTACCTATCGTAAAATAAAAACCAAATAGTACATTCATAACATTTTAGTTAATCAAAGAAATCCTCTATTTTTGGATAATTGACTCGTACGCTTCTTATCAGTATTATTTTATCTTCAAACAAGTCTTTAAACATAGCATTATAATAAAATTAATTTGGAATGCTAGTTAATTCTTACCCTTAATCTGCTTCAGATATTTGTCCTCGTAATTCGCCCTCTGGATGATCTTCAGTTTGGACATTTACATACGTTTCACCACTTTGCATTGCTATTACCAGATCAGCAATTGTTTTATCCTTGAATGGTCCAGTCAAATCTGCAACATTGACGTTCCCACTAGCAGAGAATGAGCTAGAACTCTGTTTTGTAGAAGCAATCCCAGTAAGCGTTGGTATATTATCAATTAAATTTACATCATCATCACCTTTTGATTCAATTAGCGTAACTATAGCATCACCATTTGTTCCAACTGCACCATGATTAATCTGGACAGAAGTAATTTTACCTGCATTTAGTACATTTATTTGATAAGAAAGTAAATTTTCACCAACTTCAAAATTTGCTATTCCTGTTCCATCAGTTTTAACTGGAGGTATTACTTCCTTGCCCGAAAGTGTTGCTGTAAATTCAGTATTTTCTTGAGCATGTGCAGAACCATAATTACCAATAACAGATAGGATAAGAACCGTAGATAGGATAAGAACCGGAGACAAAATAAAATTGCTTCCAATCATATAAATTTTATACATATAATTTTTTTTTATCATTGATTTAGTTTGATTGAAGTATTATAAAAAATTTTAGAGGATTATTATAAGATATGATGAATGACTATTACCAATAAATAAACTAATTATATAATATTAAAATAAGACCATTAGAACTTAATTAAGCATTTGGTAAAATTGGAAAATTGTTTGATATTGTTTTCTTATAGTTTTCCCGCTTCTTTTAGACGAGACATCATTCTAGCTTCACCTTCTTTAAATCGTCTCTGGTCATCTTCTGTTTCTAATAAGAGCTGGGGAACTTCCATAGATTTCCCATATTTATCTATCGAAACTGTGGTCACATATGCTCTTCCTGCATGGACCTTTATATTATAATCAAGGTCTTCAGCAAAAATATTGACTTCAATCTCCATAGAAGAACGTTTAACATAATTTAATCTTGCTTCAAGAATCAAAGAATTGCCAATAAAGATTGGTTTAATAAAAGTCATCCTGTCAATACTGGCAGTAACAACATTTGATTGATTAGCATGTCTTTTAGCAACTATACCAGCTATAAGATCTACATGTTTTAATATAACACCTCCAAATACATTTCCTTTCGGATTCGCATCTGATGGTAACATCATGAGTGTTGTTTCTGCTTTTGATTCATCGGGGGCTTTTTTTAGGTTCTTAATTGGATTCTGCAAATAGATACCTCAATGTGCTCATATTATAAATATATTAAGTTCACTAATACAAAATTGTTTGATTATTAATCAAATTATATTATTATCGACCTGAGCTAATACAGTGATACACTTTGGAAATTCGTAATAATTTGAATTTAACAATGGCTGGAAGCGAATTTTTGATCTTTTAAATTATAAAATTTTCTTTATTTCAACTTTTAAATAACGCATCATTTATTTAACATTCGATAAGTGTTTATATCAATTGAATGCATTAGATAAAAGTACAAGAAAACAAACATCATGGTGTCTTGATTGTGATAAAGTTTTTGATACCAAAGTAGATGCTGAGATACACAAAGAAAATTTAAATCATAGGTTAAAAATTACAGAATTCTGGACGATATCACGATAAATAACAAAATAAAAATTAACTTAATTATAAATTAATTCTTCCTAATACCGCTAAATTCCGCTCCAAGAATTTCCTGCCTACAGATCTTAAGTATATGATGAGTTACTTCTTTGATATTATCAATCATGTTACCTAATATTCTCACTACTATTCCAGAATCATTAGGTAATATTGAACACCTTGCTACTACTTTATGGTAATTAATTATCTCTTCACTGATTTTTTCATTTAGAATTGTTACATACTTATCTGGAATTAATAAGTACATATTTGAGAACATATTAAAGGCTTCGAGAAGCCCAAATCTTTTTAATTGATTTTTTTTTGGTTCTAATAATGCTGTGTCAATAAGCTTTAATGACCCATTATGGTTTTTGGCTATAGTCTTTAAATAACATACATCATATTCAAAATATTCACCCATAGCCATTCGACCAGGAACTATAGTTTCAGAATATATTAAGGTTGCATCATCATTTACATTAAGATTCACAGCTTGATAAAATCGTGAGTTTCTATAAGGTATTATTTGATCAGGAACATATTCAAAATAGCAATTACTGTCTAATGATATATTCAAGATTTGTGTAGCAAAATTTTTATCCATTCTATAGAGCCGAGTAGCTCCTTGCGTAGTTATATGAGCTATTGCATTTTTTGCTAATTTTATATCAATTCTATACCTATCTCCTTGTAGTACTCCCCCAGATGGAGAAATGATATATATATAGGCCATAGAAGGAAGACTTTCTTCAAGATACAGAGCTCTTTGAGTAAATAAAGGTACTTTTGAGTATTGTTCCTTGATAACTGTTTTATTTACTTTATCATTTTTTTCTAGTAGCAAAAATAGAGCCCCTAATTTTCCTGCTTTTCCTACACTCAGTTGACTAAGCTCTGATTCGTAAGATAATACTTCTTGAGGAATATCATCTGGAATAAAATATTCTAGTGCGTTCAAGTTAGTTATTCAGTTTTTTTTGGATTTTTGGTGGTAAATCAAATAATACATCTTTTACGATATTGTCTACTACTTCTTTAATTCCTTCGCCAGTCTTACAGTTTACAAAAACAGAAGGTTTATCCTTTCTAATCAATTTGGCATCTCGTTCCATTATCTTGAGGTCTGCTCCCACATGTGGTGCTAGATCAATTTTATTAATTACCAACAGATCGCAGCTTTCTATGCCAAGACCACGTTTTCGTGGATATTTATCTCCTCCAGCAACATCAATAATATAGATGAAATAATCAGCTAGTGCAGGGCTAAATGTGGTTGTAATATTATCTCCACCGCTTTCAATAATTATTAAATCCAACTCTTGATTATGAGCTGATTCAATATCTTCAACTACAGAGAGATTCATGGAAGGATCTTCTCTTACTGCAGTATGTGGACATCCACCTGTAGCTAATCCAATTACGAGGCTTTCAGGCATAAGTCCTCTTTCTGATGCTAAATTCCTTCTCATTCTATCAGCGTCTTCTTTTGATACTACATCATTGGAAATAATAGCAGATCTATATCCTATTTGACTTAATAATGGAACAAATTGTTCTATCAACATTGTCTTACCAGAACCTACTGGACCACCAATACCAACTCTAGGAATTCTTTTAGATGTCATCTCAAAATAATGAATGATATTTTATGTAATAAACATTTTCGAATCCATTCTTTCATGTTTCATTTGAACAAGATCGATACTGGGACTAAACTGCCATAAATGAGAGAAATGTCTCTTTATATTGTTGTTTATAACAGTTGTCATAATCGGTTTTAGTTCATGAATAACCTGTTGTCCTTCAATATGTTGTAAAATTCCAAGTCTTAGTGCCGCACCGGTAATACTAACTGTAAATCCATATAATAAAATGAGACATGCACGTTCTTTTTTAATATTTAAACTATTTGATGCTAGAGC
>Ga0193741_1000331_pt1 | contig 13853 bp, 12 predicted proteins | sample L2s2metaG_FD_143059 | JGI IMG/M metagenome (GOLD analysis project Ga0193741, IMG submission 143059) | Soil microbial communities from a riparian zone of the East river system, Colorado, United States - L2s2 | ecosystem: Environmental > Terrestrial > Soil > Riparian zone | place: USA: East River...
GAACTCGTACAAGCGGCTCGTGCCGGGATACGAGGCGCCGGTGTACGTCGCCTGGTCGCGTCGCAATCGGTCGGCCCTGATCCGAATCCCGCTCTACAAGCCGGGGAACGAGCAGGCGACGCGCGCAGAGATCCGCTGCCCGGACCCGGCGTGCAACCCGTACCTCACGTTCGCGACGCTCCTCCACGCTGGTCTCGAGGGCATCGAGAAGGGCTACGACCTCCCCGAGCCGATGGAGACGAACCTCTACCACCTCACGGCGGAGCAGCGGAAGGAGCGGGGGATCGTGTCGCTACCGGAGACGCTCGGCGAGGCGATCGACGAGCTGGCCGAGTCGGAGCTCGCGAAGAAGGCCCTCGGCCCGCACATCTTCGACCGCTACATCGAGCTCAAGCGGAAGGAGTGGGACGAGTACCGGGTCCAGCTCACCGACTGGGAGATGGAGCGGTACTTGTCAGTTCTGTGAAAAAATAGGAAGATCGATTTCTCACCGGTCCTTGCCGCTTTGGCGGGCGGCAAGTGACCGCTGACGGCCGACTGCGAGCTGCTTCTAGGAGCGGCTCGTAGTCGTTAGGGGTCCCCGGCCACGGGCCGGGGACTCGCGCAAAGTGCTGCGCACTTTCCGCGACGAAAAGCACACCTGTCCGAGGTAGGACAGACCGACGGTCCCGCCCTGTCTCGCGTGCGGGTTTTGGACTTAGAGGAAGGAGAGGACGGCGTCGCGGTCGACGCTCAGGCCGACTACGCCGCTTCGGCTGTCGATCTCGGAGATCGCGTCCGCTGGAACGAGCCGGCGCCGGCGGGAGAGGAACCCCGAGCGGACGGAGATCGCGTCGGGGACGTCCGGCTTCGTGCCGTACATCGGCGCCTCGACCGTGCCCACGACCCGGCCCTTCGCGTCGGCGACGAGGTAACCGATCGTGCGGAGAAGGTCGGGACGCGCAACGCTCATTGAATGCAACGTACCCCCCGTCTGTGACGGAAAACTGCGACCCACGTAAGGGTTTTGTTAACCATCTGCGGGTGGCATTTCTCGGCCGCGCTCGGCCTCCTTCCTAGAATCGACTCGTGGACGTCTCGGCGCGCCATCTCCGCCTCCTGACCGAGACGAGCGCGGCGGTCAACTCGACGCTCGATCTCGAGGAGGTGCTCGCGCTGGTCGCCAGCAAGGTCGCCGACGCGCTCGACGCCGACGCGTGCTTCGTCTACCTCTACGACGACCAGGCGAACGAGCTCGTGCTGCGCGCGACCCACGGCACGCGGGTCGAGGAGATGACGCGCACACCGCGCATGCGCCCGGGTGAGGGGATCACGGGCACCGCCGCAGCCGACCGCGCGCCGATCATGATCCCCGAGCAGGCGCACCTCGACGAGCGCTTCAAGGCGTTCCCGAATCTCCCCGAGGACCAGTACGAGTCGATTCTGGCCGTGCCGATTCTGGCCCGGGAGAAGCTCGCGGGCGCGTTGAACGTGCGCACCGAGGATCCACGGGAGTTCTCGGGAGCCGAGATCGATCTCCTCGTCGCGATCGCTGCGCAGGTCGCTCAGACGATCGAGCACGCGAAGCTCTACGCGGACGCGCAGGCCCGTGTCTCGGAGCTCGAGGCGCTCGCGAAGATCTCGGAGGCGGTCTCCGACTCGCTCTACCTCGAGGAATCGCTGGAGGCGATCGTCAAGACGACGATGGACGCCGTCGGCGCAACGGGAGCGGCACTGGTCCTCGAGGACGGGAACATCGCCTGGCCGGAAGGTTGCGCCGGCAAGCACGCGATCCGGCTTCCGCTCCGCTGGAAGCGGCGCGCGATCGGCGAGCTCGTCTGCGACCGGGACACACCGTTCACAGAACAGGAGCGGGCGCTCCTCACCTCGATCGCCCACCACGCGGCAGTCGCGCTCGAGCACGGGCGTGCGGTCATGCGCGGCGTCCTCGCTCAGGAGATCCACCACCGAGTGAAGAACAACCTCCAGACGGTCGCGTCGCTGCTTCGGCTCCAGGCCCGCTCGGAAGGAGTCGACCCGCGCAAGGCGCTCGAGGACTCGGTGAACCGCATCCTCGCGATCGCAGCGGTGCACGAGGTGCTCACGGAGCGCCGCGACGAGGTGGTCGACCTCGGCGACCTGCTCGACCGATTGCGCGCGATGCTCGTCCAGGGGCTCGGCGCCGACAAGCACGTCGAGGCCCGCCTGACGTCGGTCTCGCTACCCGGCGGGAGAGCGACGGCGCTCGCCCTCGTCTTCAGCGAGCTGCTCCAGAACGCGCTCGAGCACGGCGGCCGCTCGGTGCTCGTCGAGCTTGCGCGGCGCGACGGGGACGTCGTGCTGGCGATCGCGGACGACGGGAGCGGGATCGCAGACGACGCCGGCGGCACGGGCCTCTCGATCGTCCGCGCCCTCGTCCGCGACGAGTTGCGCGGAACCCTCGACCTCCACTCGAACGGCGGCCTGCGCGCCGAGGTCGTCTTCCCGGCCTGAGACGTGGGGCTGCCTGCCTACACTCGCGCTGTGCCGTTTCCCTGTGATCGAGCGAAGAAGAGCAGCGCGAGGCCGAATGCTGCTACGGCCGGGAACAGGAAGACGAAGGGTTGGGCGGACGGGTCGACGATCCGAAGGAGGACGGCGAACACCAGCACTGCTCCCGCGCCGATGACCGTCCCGCCGGCGAGCGGTCGCCAGCGATTCCTCCTGGCGGCGAGTGCTCCGCCGGCGGCTGTACAACCCCGATGAGAGTGCTCATCGCGGAGGACGAGACGATCATTAGGCTCGACCTCAAGGCCCTGCTCGAGCGGGCGGGGTTCGAGGTCTGCGCCGAGGCGCGCGACGGCGAGGAGGCTGTCGCGCTGGCGCGCGAGACTGAGCCGGAGGTCGCGGTGCTCGACGTGAAGATGCCGCGCCTCGACGGCATCGAGGCGGCCCGGCGGATCCTCGACGAGCGGCCGATTCCGATCGTGATGCTCACCGCCTATGGACAGGAGGAGCTCGTCTCGCGCGCGATCGAGGCCGGCGTCTTCGGTTACCTCGTCAAGCCTTTCCGCGAGCAGGACCTCGTGCCAGCGATCCAGACCGCCCGGGCACGCCACGAGGAGCTCGCCGCCGTGCGCAAGGAGGCCGAGTCGTTGTCCGACGCGCTCGAGGCGCGCAAGGTCATCGAACGCGCGAAGGGCCTGCTGATGGAGAAGGAGAGCCTGACCGAAGAAGAGGCGTTCGCGCGTCTCCGCAAGGCCAGCCAGTTGTCGGGCCGACCGCTGAAGGTTGTTGCCGAGGCGGTCGTCTCGACGCTCGACCCGCCCTAGCGCCGCTGGAGAACGTCGATCCCGATCCCGATCCCGAACAGGATCAGTCCGACCGCGAGGATCGCACCCATCTCCGAGCCGCCGCCCTCTCCGAGGTCCTCGCCGAGATCGCCGACGTATCGGATGTCCCGGCCTCCCGTCAAGACGGCAATCCCGACCATTGCAGCGCCGCCGAGCCAGAGGCCGAGCACGAACGAGTGCAGCAGGTCGTCACTCCCGCGGATCAGGCCCCACACGAGGCCGAGACCACCGGCGATCGCGCCCGCGATCACGGTGTAGGCGACTAGCCGACCGATTCCAGCGGCCAGGAACCGTATGAACCCCGGCACCTTTCGACGTTCGGCACGCGGCTCGATCGCCCCGTCGCGCAGGAAGCGGTCCTCCATCGACTGCTCTCCGCGCCGCTTGAACATGCTGCGGAGTCTAGGCTTGCGAACGCTCGAAAAGCTGCTCCCAGCGAGTGAGGAGCGACTGGAGCTCGCCGCGGGCGCGGCGGTGCGCCGCGACGACGTCGACGTTCGACCAGTCTTCGGCGAGCTTGCGCTCGAGGTCGGCGATCTCCGCCTCGCGGCTCGCGATATCGGCTTCGAGAGTCTCGAGCTCAGTCGGGCGCTTCGGCTGCGCAGGGCGCGCTTTCGCCTTCTTCGGTATCCGAGGCTCCGGCTCCGGCTCGGCCGGCTTCGCCCGCTCGTCTCGCGCCGCGACGTACTCGGCCCAGCCGCCCTCGTACGAGCGGATCGTTCCGTCCTCGATCGCGAGCGTTCGGTCGGCGATGCCGTCGAGCAGGGCGCGGTCGTGGGAGACGAGGAGCACGGTGCCCGGGAAGGCGTCGAGCGCGGCCTCGAGCGCCTCGCGGCTCTCGAGGTCGAGGTGGTTCGTCGGCTCGTCGAGGAGGAGCAGGTTCGCACCGGAGGCGACGACGAGCGCGAGCGCGAGCCGCCGCCGCTCTCCGCCCGAGAGCGCAGCGACAGGTCGTTCGTGCATCTCCCAGCCGGTGAACAGGAAGCGGCCGAGGAGATTCTGGGCCTGCGGACGCTGGAGCCCGGTCGCGTTCTGGGTCGCTCCGAGGACGCTGCGCGTCTCGTCGAGCTCGATCTCGTGCTGCGAGAAGTACGCCGGCTCGACGCCGTGGCCGAAGCGGAGCTTCCCGGCGATGGGCTCGCGGCGGCCGAGCAGTGTCTCGAGCAGCGTCGTCTTGCCCGAGCCGTTCGGGCCGACGAGCGCGACGTGCTCGCCCCGCTCGATCGCGAAGGAGACGTCGGTGAGCAGCGGCTTTTCGCCGGCAGCGAGCTCCGCTCCCTCGACCTCGGCCACGGTCCGGCCGCTCCGCTTCGGCTGGAGGAAGTCGAAGCCGAGGCTCTTCGCGCGTCGGGTGAGGAGTGAGATCTCGCCGCCGAGGTCTGCGCGCTCCTTCTGGAGCCGGCCGATGTGGGTCAGCTTCGCCTGTGCGCGCTTGGCGAGGTTTTTCTTGTAGCGGAAGCGCTCGACGAAGCGCTCGAGGCGCGCGATGTCGACGTCGATCCGCTGGGCCGCGGTCGTCGCAGCGGACAGGCGCGCGGCCTTCTCGCGGCGCCAGTTGTGCCACGGCCCGGCGAAGTAGGTCGAGCGCCCGGCCTCGAGCTCGAGCACCGCGGTCGTCACTGCTTCCAGGAACCACCGGTCGTGCGCGACGAGGATGACTCCCGCATCGATCGACGTGAGCTCGCGTTCGAGCCATTCGAGGCTCGCGACGTCGAGGTGGTTGGTGGGCTCGTCGAGGAGCAGGAGGTCGGGGTCGCCGCCGAGCGCGCGTGCGAGCGAGGCGCGAGTGAGCTCGCCGCCGGAGAAGGTCGACAGGGGCCGCTCTAGGTCGGCCGACGAGAAGCCGAGGTTCCGCGTCACCGAGTCGAGCCGCTCGCGCCAGGCGTAGCCGCCGGCATGCTCGAGGCGGGCTTGCGTCTCGGCGTAGCGGCGGAGAGTCGCCGGGGCGTGGTCGCCTGCTGCCATCGCGTCCTCGAGGCGGCGGAGCTCCAGCTCGGCGGCGGTCAGGTCCGCGGCGCCCGAGAGGACGTAGTCCCGGAGCGAGGCGTTGCTCTCGGCCGGCGGGCGCTGGTCGTGGAGAGCGATGCGCGTTCCTTTGGCCATCGAGATCGTGCCGCCGTGGAGCTCCGTTTCCTTGTTCAGGAGCCGGAGCAGCGTTGTCTTGCCGGCGCCGTTGGGCCCGGAGAGGGAGACGCGGTCGCGGCGCTCGACCTTGAACGAGACGCCCTCGAAGAGCGGATCGCCGGAGAGCTCCTTGCGCAGGTTCGTTGCGGTGACGACGGCCATGGGCACAGCGTAGAGGTCGCCCGCGGCGCGGATTCGACCCGAAACCGGCACAGTCGCGTGCGCATTTCCCCGGTACGCTCAACCGCGGGTGGCGGGTGGACCTTCTTCCCCACCCGGGTGGGGATGTACCTAGGAGTCGCCGGGTGAGATCAGTTGGCTGCGCCGACGGTGCTCGCCACAAGCTGACGCGCTGCGGTCGCGATGTGCTCGGCGTCGATCCCCGCGGCAGCGAGGAGCTCCGCCGGCTTGCCCGAGCCCGGCATCTCGCGCACCGCCAGGTGGACGACTTTCACGCTCTCGTCGGCGGCGGCGAACGCCGACAGCACCGCTTCGCCCAGACCGCCCTCGGGCCAGTGGTCCTCGGCCACGACGAGCCGGCCGCCGGTCGCCTCGGCCGTCGCGCGCAGCGTCTTGACGTCGACCGGCTTCACCGAGTAGAGGTCGATGACGCGGGCGCTCACACCTTCGCCCGCCAGCGAGTCCGCGGCCTTCAGCGCCTCGTGCAGCGTGATCCCGGCGCCGATCAGCGCGACCTCGTCCTCGTCGGAGGAGCGCACGACTCTCGCGCCCCCGACCGGGAAAGACTCGCCGGCTTCGTAGATGACCGGCGTCTCGCCGCGCGTCGTGCGGAGGAAGACGATGCCGTCGAGGTCGACCATCGCCTCCACGAGCTTCGCCGTCTGGTTCGCGTCGCTCGGGTAGAGGACGGTCGAGCCGTGCACGGCGCGGAGCGCGGCGAGATCTTCGAGCCCCATCTGCGAAGGGCCGTCCTCGCCGATCGAGACACCCGCGTGGGAGCCGCAGAGCTTGATGTTCGCCCTGCTGATGGCGGCCATCCGGATGAAGTCGTACGCCCGCGTGAAGAACGCCGCGAACGTGGACGCGAAAGGCTTCCACTTGCGCACCTGGATCCCGACCGCAGCGGCGACCATCTGCTGTTCGGCGATGAACATCTCGAAGTACCGGTCGGGATGCGCGTCGCGGAAGATCTCCGCGTAGGTCGAGTTCGAGACCTCGCCGTCAAGGGCGATGACGTCACCGCGAGCGTCGCCGATCGCCTTCAGCGCCTCGCCGTAGGCCTTGCGCGTCGCCACCTCGGCGCCGAGCTCGTATGACGGCAGCTCGAGCGAGCCAGAGGTCTCGAACACGTGCGGCTCGCCCGAGATCTCCGGCTTCGCGACCTCGACCGCGATGTTCCGGATGCCGCCGAGCTCCTCGATCGCCTGCTCGGCCTCAGGCAGCGCCTTGCCGTGGAAGCCGTCCTTGTTCTCGACGGCCTGCACGCCCTTGCCCTTGATCGTCTTCGCGACGATCACGGTCGGAACGCCTGTGGTATCGGCCGCCTCGGTAAAGGCGCGGTCGATCGCCTCGACGTCGTGGCCGTCGATCTCGATCGCATGCCAGCCGAACGCCTCGGCGCGCTTCGTGTACGAGCCGAGGTCCCAGCCGTGCATTGTCTCGCCCCGCTGACCGAGCCGGTTCACGTCGATGATCGCCGTCAGGTTGTCGAGCTTCTCGTAGGCGGCGTGCTCGAAGGCCTCCCAGACCGAGCCCTCGGCGATCTCGCTGTCGCCGCACAGAACCCAGGTTCGGTACGGCAACCGGTCGAGCCGCTTCCCGGCCAGCGCGATCCCGACGCCGTAAGGCAGTCCCTGGCCCAGCGAGCCGGTCGCGACGTCGACCCATGGGATGACGGGTGTCGGATGGCCCTCGAGCCGACTGCCGAACTTGCGAAAGGTGAATAGCTCCTCGTCGGTGATCGCCCCCGCCGCCTTGTACATCGCGTACAGGAGCGGCGACGCATGGCCCTTCGAAAAGACGAGGTGGTCGTTCCGCGGGTCCTCCGGGTTGGCGAAGTCGTAGTGGAGGTGGTTCGCGAGCAGCACGGCCATCAGGTCGGCGCCCGACATCGACGACGTCGGGTGCCCGGAGCTCGTGACCGCGGCAGCCCGCACCGAGTCGACGCGCAGTTGCTGGCCTAGCTCACGCCAGAGTTCCGGGCTCTCCATCCCAGGTAACGTAACTTCTCGATGCGGGTCGCGGTCGCCTTCGACCACCGAGGCGTCAAGTTGCGCCCGAGCGTCCTCGAGGAGGTCGAGGCCGCCGGCCACGAGACGGTGGACTTCGGCACGGACGCGCCCGAGCCCAAGATCGACTACCCAGACAAGGCGCGCGAGGTCGGCGAGGCGATCCAGTCCGGCGGTGCGGACCGCGGTGTCCTCGTCTGCGGCTCCGGGGTCGGCGCGTCGATCGCGGCCAGCAAGCTACGCGGCATCCGCGCAGCCACCTGTCACGACACGTACTCGGCCCACCAGGGAGTGGAGCACGACGACATGAACGTGCTCTGCATCGGGTCGGAAGTCGTCGGCGCAGAGCTCGCCGCGGAGCTCGTTCGCACCTTCCTTGCAGCCAAGTTCGACGGAGGAGAGCGCTACATGCGTAGATTGGAGAAGATCGAGGAACTAGAGAAAGCACATGGCTAAGTCACGTATGCACCAGTTGGCCGAGCTGGGCCAGTCGGTCTGGATCGACTCGCTCTCCCGCGGGTGGCTGAAGACCGGGAAGCTCGCCACGTGGATGGAGGAGGACGCGCTCACGGGCGTCACGTCGAACCCGACGATCTTCCAGAAGGCGATGTCCGAAGGCGAGTGGTACGACGACCAGCTCCGGGACGTGCTCAAAGAGCAGGACGACCTGAAGGAGATCTTCCTCCAGCTCGCCATGGTCGACATCGAGGAGGCCTGCGACCTCTTCCGGTCGGTCTGGGACGGCGGCAAGGGCAAGGACGGCTACATCTCGATGGAGGTCGACCCGAACATCGCCTACGAGACCGAGGCGACGATCGAGGAGGCGGCGCGCTTCCATGACTGGGTCGAGCGCCCGAACCTCTACGTGAAGATCCCGGCGACGAAGGCCGGGTTGCCGGCGATTGAGGAGATGATCGCCCGTGGCCGCAACATCAACGTGACGCTGATCTTCTCGCTCGAGCGCCACAAGGAGGTCGCCGAGGCGTACATCCGCGGGCTCGAGCGGCTCGTGGAGGCGGGTGGCGACCCGGCGAAGGTCGGCTCCGTCGCGAGCTACTTCGTCTCGCGCGTGGACACGGAGGCCGACGGGCGGCTCGACGCTGCCGGGCACCCGGAGCTCAAGGGCAAGCTCGCCGTCGCGAACGCGAAGCTCGCATACCAGAACTACGAGGAGATCTTCTCGGGCGAGCGCTGGGAGGCCCTGGCCGCGCAGGGCGCAACTCCGCAGTGGTGCCTCTGGGCCTCGACGTCGACGAAGAACCCCGAGTACCGGGACGTCCTCTACGTCGAGGAGCTGATCGGCCCGGACACGGTGGACACGATGCCGCGGGAGACGATCGAGGCGTTCCAGGACCACGGCGAGGTCGAGCTAACGCTCGAGCAGGGGATCGACGAGGCCAGGCGTGTGTTCGAGCAGGTCGCCGAGGCGGGCGTCGACTACGACGACGTCACCGACACGCTCGAGCGCGAGGGCGTGCAGAAGTTCATCGACTCCTTCACGGAGCTGCTCGAGGGGATCGACGCGAAACGGAAACAACTCGTCGCCGCGTGAGTGACCTTTACCGGGAGGAGGCGGGTGCGGGGTCGCCCGTCGTCCTCGTCCACGAGGCGGTCGGCGACAGCCGCATGTGGGACCCGCAGTGGGAGACCTTTCCCCGCTCGCACCGGACGGTCCGCTTCGATCAGCGGGGGTATGGGCGCTCGCCGCTCGAGCCGGGCACGATGTCCCACGCCCGCGACCTGATCGACCTCCTGGACGAGATCGGTCTCGCGCGCGCCTCGCTCGTCGGCGGCTCCCTCGGCGGACGTGTTGCGCTCGAGGTTGCGGTTGCGCAGCCGGACCGCGTCGAGAAGCTCGTGCTCCTGAATCCCGGCCTGCCCGGACACGACTGGTCGCAGGAGGTTCAGGCCGGCTGGGCCGAGGAGGAGGCTGCGCTCGAGCGCGGCGACCTCGACGCTGCGGTTGAAGTGAACCTGCGCATGTGGTTCGACGGCCCGCACCGGTCGGCGGACGAGGTCGATCCGGAGCTGAGAGCGCGGGTCGGCGAGCTACAGCGTCGTGCGTTCGAAGTCCAGTTGCCGGTGGGCGACGATGTGCGAGAGGAGCTGCTCGTTCCGGATCTCGCCGACCGGCTCGGCGAAGTGCAGGCCCCGACGCTCGTCGTGATCGGCGACGACGACGCTCCCGACATCCACGCGATCGGCGACCGCCTCGTGCGCGAGATACCGGACGCACGCCGCGCGTCGATGCCCGGAGCGCACGTCGCGAGCCTCGAGCACCCGGACGAGTTCGACCGCATCGTCCTCGAGTTCCTGTCATGACCGCGCTCGAGCCGGTGGAGCTCGTCGACCGGATCTGGGCCCGCGATTCGACCCTCTGGACCGGCACCGACGAGGCGCAGTGGCTCGGCTGGCTCGACGAGCCGTCGCGGATGCTGGAGCGGATCGACGAGCTGGAGGGTCTCGACCGCGACTACGACGACATCGTCCTGCTCGGGATGGGCGGGTCGAGCCTCGCACCGGAGGTCATCCGGCGCACGTTCGGGATCAGGGGCTTCCACGTGCTCGACACGACACATCCGTCGGCGGTCCGGCGCCTCGAGGAGCAGCTCGATCTGGACCGGACGCTCTTCATCGCTGCGTCGAAGTCCGGGACGACGCTCGAGACCCGCTGCCAGCTCGACTACTTCCTGGCCCGGGGAGGCGGGACGTTCGCGGCGATCACCGATCCGGGCACCGAGCTCGAAGCCTTGGCGAAGGAGCGGGGCTTCGCGTGGGTCGTGCACGGCGAGCCGACGATCGGCGGGAGGTACTCGGCGCTCTCGGCGTTCGGCATGGTTCCCGCCGCGCTGATGGACCTCGAGGCCCGGTCGCTACTGGAGCGTGCGGAGACGATGGCCCAGTGGTGCCGCCTCGGCGACGAGAACCCGGGCCTCGAGTTCGGGATGCGGCTCGGAGAGAGCTGGGGCGAGGGCCGGGACAAGGTGTGCATCGACGAGTCGCCGGGAGGCTTCGGGCTGTGGGCCGAGCAGCTCGTGGCCGAGTCGACCGGGAAGGAGGGGAAGGGCCTCGTCCCCGCTCCCGGGGAGGATCCTGAGGCAGGTCAGGACCGTCAGCATGGGCGGGTCCGACTCGACGATCCGTACGACCTCGGAGCGGAGTTCTTCCGCTGGGAGCTCGCGACTGCCGTCGCCGGGTCGATCCTCGGGATCAACCCGTTCACCCAGCCGGACGTGCAGGCAGCGAAGGATCGGACGGAGGCCATCATCTCTTCCGGCCATGGCCGAGGGACTGTCCCTCAGACAGGTTCGGAAGGGTCAGTGGACGAGCTGCTCGCCGAGGCGGAGCCGCCTCAATACGTGGCGATCCAGGCGTTCATCGACCCGGAGCGGGAGGGCGAGCTCGACCCGCTCGTGCATCGAGCACGCGACACCGGCTGTGTCGTCACGAAGGGCCTCGGGCCGCGCTACCTGCACTCGACCGGCCAGCTGCACAAGGGTGGGCCGAACACGGTGCTCGCGCTCCAGGTCGTTGACGATCTCGGCGAGGAGCTCGACATCCCGGGCCGGGACTTCGGTTTCAGGACGCTGATCGCGGCGCAGGCCGCCGGTGACCTCGCGGCGCTCGAGGAACGCGGCCGGAAGGTCTGCCGTGTGAGACTGGAGGACCTTTCATGAAGGCCCCCTCGCCCGCATCTCGCGCGCCTGAGTCGCCTGCAAACCGGCACCATGCGGCGTCCTCAGTCGCGCCCGTAGCCTCCGGCTACGAACGCTCCCTGCGTCCTTGCCTGGCTTGGTTTTCAGCGATCATGCGGGCGAGCTGCGAGCGAGGTGACCTTTGAGGTTGGGCATGGTTGGTTTGGGGCGGATGGGCTCCGGGATGACGGAGCGGCTCCGCGGCGACGGCCACGAGGTGATGACGTTCGACCCGCAGGTCGAGTCGACCGCGTCGTCGCTCGAGGAGCTCGCATCGCAGCTCGAGCCGCCGCGGGTCGTGTGGATGATGATCCCGGCCGGCGAGATCACTGAGAGCACGACCCAGGAGCTCCTCGGGATCCTCGAGAGCGGCGACGTGCTCGTCGACGGCGGGAACTCGAACTTCCACGACTCTCAGCGCCGGAGCGGCGAGGCGGCCGAAAAGGGCATCGAGTTCCTCGACGTCGGCGTCTCGGGCGGGATCTGGGGGCTGAAAGAGGGCTTCTGCCTGATGGCGGGCGGGCCCGAGCAGGGCGTCTCGCTCCTCCAGCCTGCTCTCGAGACGCTCGCGCCCCCGGGCGGGTGGGCCCACGTCGGCCCGTCGGGCGCCGGGCACTTCGTGAAGATGGTGCACAACGGGATCGAGTACGGCCTGATGCAGGCCTACGCCGAGGGGTTCGACCTGATGCGTGCCTCGGAGTTCGACCTCGACTTCGAGCAGATCTCGGGCATCTGGCGGTACGGGTCGGTCGTCCGCTCGTGGCTCATCGAGTTGCTGCACGACGCACTCGCCAAGAACGGAGGCGACCTCGAGGACATCTCCGACTACGTCGAGGACTCGGGCGAGGGGCGCTGGACGGTCGAGGAGGCCGTCGAAGCCGCTGTGCCGCTGCCCGTGATCACTGCCGCTCTCTACGCGCGCTTCGCGTCCCGCCAGGACGAGTCCTATGCGGCCAAGATCAACGCCATCCTCCGCGCCGAGTTCGGCGGTCATCCCGTGCAGAAGAAGCAATGACCGAGACTCAGGTCGCTGAGAATCCGCTGCTCGAGGGGCTCGGGCCACGGCGGACGCCCGAGCCGTGCGTGCTCCTCATCTTCGGAGCCTCCGGCGATCTGACCCGGCGCAAGATCTTCCCTGCGCTCTACGCGCTCGCCTATCGGCGCCTGTTGCCGGAGCGGTTGGCGATCGTCGGCGCCGCGCGCTCCGATATGAGCGACGACGAGTTCCGCGACCGGATGGAGCACGCGGTACGTGAATTCGGGCGTGACGACTTCAAGCAGGAGGTCTGGGACGCGCTTGCCGGCGCGACGCAGTACCTGTCGATGGACTTCGCGGACGAGTCCAAGGCGGACGAGCTTGTTTCGCGACTCAACCGGGTCGACGAAGAGAAAGGCACGCAGGGGAACCGGGTTTATTACCTCGCCGTCCCCCCGCAGGCGATGCCGACCATCGCCACACGCCTGGGCGAACGGCGCAGCAAGCAGGGCTGGGTACGACTCATCGTCGAGAAGCCGTTCGGGTACGACCTCGCCTCGGCCCGAGAGCTGACCAAGCAGATCAGCCGCTACTTCGCCGAGGAAGAGGTCTTCCGGATCGACCACTACCTCGGTAAGGAGACAGTCCAGAACATGCTGGCGCTCCGCTTTGCGAACGGCATCTTCGAGCCGATCTGGAGCCGGCAGTTCATCGACCACATCCAGATCACCGTCGCGGAGACGCTCGGCATCGAGGGGCGCGCCGAGTTCTACGAGCAGGCCGGCGCGATCCGGGACATCTTCCAGAACCACATGCTCCAGCTCGTCGCGCTGACGGCGATGGAGCCGCCGATCGACTTCACGGCCGACTCGGTGCGCAGCGAGAAGGTCAAGGTGCTGAAAGCGATGCGCACGCCCGGGCCGAAGCACGTCGTGCGTGGGCAGTACGGGCCAGGCTTCGTCGAGGGAAAGGAAGCCTTGGGCTACCGGGACGAGGAAGGCGTCGACCCGCAGTCGATGACCGAGACGTACGTGGCCGCGAGGCTCTTCGTAGACAACTGGCGCTGGGCCGACACGCCGATCTACGTTCGGACCGGGAAACACCTTGCCCGCCGAGAGACGACGATCGCGATCCAGTTCAAGCGCGCGCCGCACCCGCCCTTCGAGGACTCGGCGACCGAGGAGCTCCAGCCGAACCTCCTGCTCATCCACGTGCAGCCCGACGAGGGCGTGTCGCTCGCGGTCGGCGCCAAAGTGCCGGGCCAGGGCATGCGCATCCGCACCGTCCACATGGACTTCATCTACGGCGGCGCGTTCCGAATGGAGCTGCCGGACGCGTACGAGCGCCTGATCCTCGACGCGATGCTGGGCGACCAGACGCTCTTCACGCGCTCGGACGAGGTCGAGGAGGAGTGGTCGATCGTCGACGCGATCGTGGCCGCTTGGGCTCGCGACCGGCCCGCGTTCCCGAACTACGCCGCCGGCACCTGGGGACCCGCTGCTGCCGAAGAGCTGATCCAGCGCGACGGGAGGGAGTGGCTCCGGCATTGAGCACGACG
>Ga0193741_1000332_pt1 | contig 13847 bp, 8 predicted proteins | sample L2s2metaG_FD_143059 | JGI IMG/M metagenome (GOLD analysis project Ga0193741, IMG submission 143059) | Soil microbial communities from a riparian zone of the East river system, Colorado, United States - L2s2 | ecosystem: Environmental > Terrestrial > Soil > Riparian zone | place: USA: East River...
GTATAGTCCACCTTAGCATTCTTTTTATCTATTCGTAGACGAGGGAATAAGTAGCGCATAGCTTCAATGCCATCGTCAAAGTTGACTTTTGGCACGACTTGAAATTGCCAGCCATATTTACGAGCTTGCATGATTCTAGATTCAGTGTGTTCCCAGCCTTGGTGCTTTTGTTTGACATCGTGCGGCATCCAATGATGACCCCAGCTTAAGCGGAGAGACTCACGTATTTGCTCAGCTTGGTCAAGATAGAATTTAAGACCTCTTCCTGTATCGTGCAATACGAATAACACATGAATATATCTACCGACTATCTGGAAGAGTAAGCCCGCTGTGGCATCTGTTCCGCCTAAGTCCCAGCAAGAGTGTAGAGGTAGGCTAGTATCAGCCTTGAGCGTCGTTATACGCCCCTCACGCACCATATCTGACATTTCCCTAGTGTAGTAGGCACCCAGGTTTCCTACTTCGAAATCGACGTAGAATTCTTGTCTGATTAATTCCTCTGACATTCCCAAGTCTTTTGCGCGTTGAATATCTTTGGGGCCGATGATTGGCGTCACACCATCATGTATGAATGTCTGCTCTACACTGAGATGCTCAACATGATAATCAGGTAAATCTTTCACTTGGTTATAAACATCAAACCCATGATTCATTCCACGAGGGGTGTATTGTAGAATTTCTTTACCTTTGTTTTGTACCAAAATGGGATTTAGATATTGACGAGCTAAGGGGTTATGCAGCGAAAACTCAGAATAAATAATAGTAACAGGATTAGAACCCATAAGACCGTCATAATTATTGCTTCCGGCAAGTACAAGTTTACTGCCATTGAATAAATCGATTTCCATACGCGCTTCATTCTTTTTAGCAACGAGTGCATCAGGGATTGCATCCATGAAAGGTTTGCCGTCATAGTCTAGTCCTTGCCAGATAACAGAACGGGCTTGCTTATGGAGTGGAAATAGATACACATGCGTTCCGACACGTCTAAGTCCTCTAAGTATCCACGCTTCGATTGAGAAAACGTCCTTACCCCGCCCTCCGATGAATTACAGCACACACATTCGCGCTTGGTGCGGGTATGGCTGGATACTTGGGATTCTGATGTACATTGCATGGCCCTATTTAATATGGATGACGACGCCCATAACGATGAACGTCATGCTCGTTACGTTGATCTTGACGAGAGTGATGGTCTTTACGTGCAGCTTCACGTTGGTTTGCATAGGAAGCTGCAACCGCTACATTAGCCGGATGGCCAGCATCTAACATTTCTTTTATATTAGATTGACGAGCTTCATTGCTGGCTGACTTTATCAACGGCATGATAGATTCCTTTTATTCATTCACAGCATGTAATTCCTCAGGTGGATTTGGTTCAGCTGCAACGGGTTGTGCTGCATGAAGTGCGGCCACGTCATTCTCTAACTGAATAATGCGAGCATCACGTGCAACTAGAAGATCATTCAACTCTTTAATCTTATTAACTTGTTCTTGATAAGCCTGTTGAAACTGAATAATGGTAGTTTTCAATGCCAGAATACTAGCAGCAGATTCATTAAACATCTGTTTCGCAGCATCGCATTGAGCTGAAACCGCTTTGAGTTGGTCTTTAAGACTTTTAACTTCTTTCTCTAAATTTTCACTCATGACTCGACGTTCCCCCATTAGCTTTGATTTGTTGTTCTTTAAAACGTTGTAATTCCGCAGCTGTTACACTCACCCCCGGCTTTTCAAACCTTTCAGGATAAGCTGACATTTCTGCTAGTTTACGATCTGCTCCAGAATATTCAAGTTCATCTTTTCGTTGAAGTGTCATGATTAAATTCTCCTATTAACTTAATTATCTTCTTCGTCTAGCATAAATACCATCGTAACCAGTTACTGTACCACTACCAACAATTAAAGCACTTATATGTATTCAGTTATAATGACAATCCCTGGGGATCCAGCCCCGCCTGCTTGAGAACTACTAAACGCATATGCACCGCCACCACCTGCACCATAACCAGTTGCAGCACCACCGGCCCCTAAGCCAGGTAAAATTCCACCTCCACCATATGGACTACTAGCCCCTTGACCACCATTCCCCACCAAGGTAGTACCACCGCCAATACCAGTACTCCCAGACGCGCCTCGTGCAGTAAAATCACCCGTCCCAGCTATACCACCTGCACCGCCTAATCCAAATATATTACCCCCGCCAGCATTTCCCCCACCGCCTGTGCCACCCTTACCAATACAGAGAGCACCCACTGATGTATCTCCGCCATTGCCGCCTGGATTGTTACCAGCGGCCCCTGGCGTGCCCCCTGCTCCAATAGTGACAGTTTGTGATGCGCCTATGGTTGCTGCTGTCGACACTTTACGGGAGTACGAACCTGCACCACCTCCTCCGCCCATCCCCACACTAGATCCTGTACCAACTGCTCCACCACCAGCAGCACCACCACCAAGACATTCAATATTGCAATACTTCATTCCAGTCGTTGGTGTATATGTTCCAGAGCTTGTGAAAGTTCGTATAGCTAATTGAATAAAACTTGTAGAAGCAGAAATTGTTAGACTTCCAGCACCCGGAGTAAGAGTAATATTAGCTCCAGCTGTCAAACTAGCAGCAACTGGAGTAGCACCTGTTGAACCTATAATGACTTGACCATTGGTCATAGTGCCTGACCAAACAGGAACACCTGTAGCGCCAGTGACTAGAACTGCACTATTAGCAGTTGCAAGACCAACCACCGTATCAGTCGCTGAAGCGTATAGAAGCCTATTAACTGCATAAGTATCAGCAAAAGTAGCTGTGGAGTAAGTGTTAATCGTGCCATTCGATCGTATGATTTTACCAGTAGCTCCAACCGTGTTAGGCCAGAGTGATGTTGATGCAACATAATCCGTACCATCAGATATTAATACATTACCTGCAGCGCCAGCAGTTGTTGGGAATGTGGCACCTGACCATGTAGGTGCACCCACGCCACCTGACTGTAACAATTGCCCAGCTGTCCCAGCCGCACTGATAGCAAGTGCTGTTCCAGTGCTATAAACGATACCACCTGCAACAGCGGTTAAATTAGCATTAGTACCACCGTTTGCGAGTGATACAGGGAAGATGATGTTACCGAATTGAGAGTAACTAAAGTTAGTGACATCGACTGTGGCGATTGTTACAGCGTTATACCAAGCCGTCCCTGCAAGTGTAGAGCCATTCTGGACGATGATTAAACCAGTTTGATTGATTTCAGCTGGGGTATCATATGTCGTAGCCCTTGTGAGCACCCAGTTGGTGGCGCCTGAACCTGGATTCGATACGGTGTAAATTCCTTCGTTGGCCGCAGTCATGCCAGTCGCTGTATCTTTAATTAATACAACTGAGTTAAGTGGTGGTGCGACTCCATCTAAAAGTAAGGCGGCTTGCGCCCCTGCATTAGTTAATGTAGCGCCAACTCCAGAACCTGACTGTGTGACAGTGCCTAACGATGCTGCTGATGCTGCATAAACAGCAGTACCTGTTAACGCATTCAAATCAACATAATTCTTAGTCGCAGCATCTGAAGGTTGTACAGGTTCCCCCATATCATTAATTTTAAAGCCACCCATATCTAGGTTTTGATTTTGCTCACCTAAAAGGGTGATGTTGGTTTGCACGCCTTGAGGTAGGGTTTGATTCCAGCTCGGCACACCTGCAACACTTGATATAAGAACACTATTGTTTGCAGGTACGATGACAGCATAAGTATCAAATGCTGTAGTATAAATGAGATTGTTAGCAACAGTGTTTAATCCTGAAATACTCTGTAATCCATCATCATACGCTTGAACCATCACCCCAATATCTGAGGCGGTAAGGAAGTTTGAAAGAGATGTTACAGTCGGTACGGCAACCCCCCCAGTTGAATTCGCCCAGAAGGAATTGGCGGCAATTGGAGCGAAGGAAATCGTACCCGCGTTAGTAATAGGGCCACCTGTTAAACCAACCCCTGTGTTAATCTGTGTGACTGTACCACCACTTACAATGGTAGTAATATCAATCGCTACAATTTCCGAATCAGCCCCATCCTTAGCCCAGAATTGATTGGGGCCTAATATAGGTAAAATGATGTCTTTTGGAACATCGACGGTTTCAGAGAAGTTGTAACGAGGGTTTAACAGTATGTTTACCAATTCAGATTGCTGATCGACTAGGGTCAGAATTCCAAAGTCATTGTTCAGCATGCTAGGGGTGAAGTTAGTATTAGTATAAAGATTGAGCCGATCTGCAGGTGTTGCTCTAATTAATGTCACCACATCATTCAACGCAGCTGGAGTAATGAGTGTCACTCTGACCGTCTGAGATGCACCAATGAAGGTAACGTTATAAGCAGACGTTGGTAATAACTGCAAAACATCATTTGCAGAGACACCATCAGCCCGCTGATACACTTGAACATCTGACGCAGCATCAGCTGTCCAACCTAAAGCATCGAAAACCGTTTGCCCTAATGTGGCAATGATTTGTGTCTTCGGAAGGATATCGTCGATCAAAACTTGCGTCATGAGTCATGCTCCATTTGACTTTATTACTTATCTTGCTTGTGCTCTTGTTTTGGGTAAATTTAAACCCTCAATAACTTTTTGACTCATCCAATATGTCCAAGTTGCATTTGCAAATGGTATCATGCGCGCCGCTTTCTTAGCATCTGCTTCATTCCATTCACCACTTGCAATAGCATCTATTATATCAGCCATACGATTAGCAGTACCCCATGTAGGGCCTAACAATCCTGAACGTGTTCTATCTGTATATCTATCATTTTTTAGATTTCCTAATAATTTATCACCGGATAAAATATTAGCCATTGCGATAGGTTCCATAAACCAGCTGAAGTAACCAGAATCTTGTACTGTTTGCCATAGCCATTGTTCATCAGTCATATTTGGCGGGTAGGGGTCTTCACCTCTTGCCATACGTCTTAGAGGACTAACTAATGCACCTGTTGCCAACATTGACGTTACACCAATTAATGTACGAGCATCAGGTTGTTGAAGTGATGGAATGACATAACGATTTAACGAAGCGAATGTCCAACCTAAAAATCCTTTGATAATCGATCCTAAAGGCGAATCAGTCCAAAATGGTGAATCAGCAATACCAGCCTGAATTTGGGTATCTTTTATGCCACGAAAGACTGCACTACTAAATTCATTAGATGCATCCATATCTTTCCATAGCCAGAAATTACTTCTATAACCACCAAGTTTGGTTTTGCCGCCACCTGATTGTTCAAATGCAGCAATCATTTTATCTGACCATTCTTTCGGATTTAAACCATATTTCCTGATATAAATGCCTTCTGCATCAGACATTTTTCCTGCTTTATAAGCATGTAAAATTCGCATTAATTCTGATTGAACGGTTGCGCCTGTAATACGTTGTAATAAATTATCAATGTAATTTGTACCAGTGAAATTTGTACTCGCATGGGCTAGCCATTCTAATGAATTAACAATTTTACCCATATTGAGATAAGGATTATTAAGACTTGACCAATTACGGTCTGCGTAACCATTTAATACATCTTGTAACGCTAAATGCACTGAAGGCGCACTTTTTCTAAATGCTTCACTATCAGCAGTTTTGATAATGCCACCCATGCTTTCAATAATTGGTTCAACACCATCACGAATGAAAGGCCATAATCCATGTTTTAATGCAATCGCTGATAAATCATTAATCATAGTAAAAGGAACAAATGGAAGGTTAGCCATTGCTGTAAAAGCCATGATCCCACGTTGCCATTTCCTAGATTTAAGAGATTGATTGCTTATGCCCATCATCTTTTCATAAATGTGATTCAAATCACTTTTATGTGTCTCAAATCTTTTTTTAGCTTTCATTAACTCTTTTTCTACTGATTTAATATTCTTATGTATAGCTATCCTTTCTGCATCAGAGATGTCTAATGTATTTTGATTTTGTAATTCAGTTTTTCTTTGATTTAAGATTTTTCTAGTAGCTTCATGTTCAGCATTTAATTGTTCGATGATAGGTTCAAAGCCACCATCTATCGTGACATCATTAAATACATTTTTTAAATGAGTTCTACGTGCTAAATAATTCGTGTAATTTGAAACTGAAGCCATTAGGTCTTTTGACATGAAATTATTTTCATAGAGTAATGAATCAGGTACTAAAAGAGTTCTTGATTTGATAGGATTTTCTCGCTGATCTCCTCTTACTCTACCCATGACTTGATTAATCGTATCCTCAGCAGTCTGATTCATGATTGTGTCATAATAGGCTTTGGCATGTTGCCTTGCTGTAATGGGATTTTTCTCAGATCCATATAATTCTCTGAGCTTTAAACGATTATTATGATCTTTAAATTCATATTGAAAACTATTAGGTTTCTTAGTGAAAAGTCGATTATCAACTTTTCCCGAATGCATCATATCTTGTAATTCCTGTTTCTCAGTGTCTAATTTATCTGTTAATTCTTTTAATTTAGCTTCTTCATCAGCAATTAATAACTGACCTATTTCACTTTTCTCTTTATTGGCTTTACTAGTTATAGCAGTCTTTGCTTTAATTGAGCCAGCTTTAAGTTTTGATGTTTGGGATTTTAATTTTGAAACTATTTTCTGCTGTGCATCTACTTCTTTTTGAAGTCCATCACGTTTTTTAGTGAAACTAATTATCTGTTTTGCTTCATCTGCTGATAAAGCATTCCAATCATCGACGTGATAAAAATGATCCCCAATGTTATTTCTAATGTCATTCTGTAAAGATTCCTCTAACGCTTTTTTCCTTGCTTTCATTCCCATTAATTTATCAGACGAAGTTTTAATTTCTTCATTTGTAATTTTAGGACGTGTTATTAGATTCTCATGATTTTCTAAATGTCGTGATATTTGATCTTCAATATCCTTGATTGGTGCCATTCTTGATTTAATAGTTTCATCAGCCTGTTCAAGCCAACCACCTATGACATTAATCCATTGATCCTCATTAACAGCGAGGTGAGGTGTGTCATAAACACGAGAAATGAACCCTTCAAATACTTCTTTTGGCATCCAATTATCTTTGAGTCCATAAGCTTTTTTATGATCTTCCCAAATACCATCAATATGTTTTCTCATTAATCCGGCAGCTTCATTGACTGAAGCATGCTGACTTGGCGTTTTTGAAGTTAATACTTGGCGTATTTCACTTGAAAATTCTTCTGGAGTAACATAACCAGTCTTTTCAAGGTCTTTTGTTAATACCTTTAATGTTTTATCTTGTAAATTCAATCCTAAATTAACTATTCCACCTAATGCTCTATTTTTAATATTAAAACCATTTCTTTCTAATCGTAATGAAGTTATTTGAGCTTGTAGATCACGTACACTAGCAAATGTTTGTGATAATAATGATGCGAATTTTTGAGGTGCTTCCTCACCTTCTTTCACGCCAGTTGTGATAATGGAATGATCTGCAACACGATCAATGACTCCCCTCACCACTTTAGACGTTGAATTCAACATGCGAATAAGAGGTGTCCCAAAAAATGGGTTACCGAATGTTTTCTCGAAGGCTGTATTGACATAAGGAATTTTGAATACACCCATTTTTGCAAATGATGAATTTGCTAAATCTTGCGCGAATGTAACTCTATCTGCACTTAATCCTGTTCCTGATTTATCGAATGCTTTATAGCCAATTAACTTGCCTTTTTCATCAGCTAATAATTTAAAATCAATACCATCAAGCGTTTCTTTTGCAAATTTATTAAGATTCCATAATTGCATTTTATCGGCGGATAATCCAACGACTCCACCTAATCCAAATATGGCTGTTCCAAAAACTGAACTCACAAATGCATTTGTTACAAAATCTTGAAGGTTTCCATTTATTTTATTTGATTGTTCAGCAGCACTACTTAATATGCCATAAGCAGTTGCACCCGGTGCTGCACGCATCATCGCTCTAATAGCAGTCGGTGCAAATTTTGCATATTTTGCCCATCCAGCAATGGGTATTAAATTAATTGGATCAACTATTGCGCCTGCTACACCACCTAATAATTTTGCAAAGAATGAACCGTTTGCTAATGTCTCATCATGCGCTTGTTCTTGATAAATTCTCTTAATTCTATAATCTTGATCTTTAGGGCCAGTTGCTGAATAGAGATAATTTAAGTCTTTAACTGGAATGTTAATAAACTTATTTACATCTGTTTTAGGTGTCCATCCTGATGGCGCAATATCATCTAATGGATTTACTTTCTCAAATTCATTATAACGCGCATGTAAAGCTTGATAAGTATTATCCCATTCTGCAAATTCAGCACCAGCTGTCTCAAAAAATCCCGGCTTATCAATTGTACCTTTAAGCTGAGGGTCTGATTGAAATCCTCCTGGTATTGTAACTGTATATGGATTCTTAGTGATTTCTTCTAGATTAATATCTAATGGAATTGATGAATTAGGTTTAACAATATCCTTAACAAAATCCGGCTGATTAGGATTGGGTGTTTTATCGTTAATTTCAGCTAAGATTTTATTTCTTATTTCCATATTATTCCTTTAAATAAACCTTACAAGCATCACCTTCTATCGTCGTAAATAAAGATAATGTTTCTTTTATGACAAGTTTATCTATCATCTGTTTATGATCATAACCACATGTAATCTGTGCTGTTCCTAAGCCATGTGCTGGATAAAATAATTCAGCTTGGGCATCCAAAAATTCATGATATTTTTTCTGAACATTCTTAACCTTATTAACATAAGCATTATTATTTTTATGATTTTTAATTAATTCATTATAGACATCATCCATATGCTTTGCGTATGCATTACTTATTAATAAAATGAATATTATAATTATTATTTTTTTCATACTAATCACCTTTAAAGTATTCTTCTATTTCTGCTTCTCGTCTTTCTTTTAATCCTCTTAGTGTTCTAACTTCTCCTGTTTCTCTATTGGTTTGTTTATTATAAAGTCTAAATTTTCTTTTTATCCTTGCATCGCTCGGATCACTTTCTAAAAAGTCTATCATTTTTCCTAATGCACCTTTCCCTTCATTCATACCAAAACTCGCTAATGCTTTTATTTGATTTTTATTGAAATCACGATCTGATTTATCAATCCTCTGTAATAATGGTTTCAAATCTTTCGCTAATAATTTTTCTGCTTCAGCTTTATTTTCTAAAGTATCACCTTCTTTGACACCTTTTGTATGACCCCATCCTATCGTCCATTTATCACCTTTTATTTTATAAGCTTTTAATAATGGCTCACCAATATCGGTTTTATGACCTTCCCAATCTTTTACTAATTGAAATTGTGATGTATCAACTTTTGGATTACCACTAGCGAATGCTGATGGAATTAAGAATTGACCGATTGCTTTAGCACCTGTAACTGGTAGAGTACTACTTACAGCTTCACCAACTACACCAGCAACATCTGATATTTTCTTTTGTGTTTCTTTGCTAATGTTCAATTCAGGATTAGCATGATATTCAGGGATTCCGAATATACCTGTTTGTGCTGCAGTTTGTGCCATTACATTGGATTTAGTTTGTTCTTGCAATAAATTATCTTTTGGATGTTTACCATTATATTCATCCATGATCCAATCTTTGTCAGGTTTATAAGTAGCGATACCTAAAGATGGATTCATTTGAGGAAGTGATCTTATACCGCCTGGTGTTAATACTGATACGTCCCATGAATCAAAAGCATTACCTTGTAATGCAACATTATATGTGTCAGCAGATTCACCCTTCGCTGTTCTTTGATGACGAACAACTTTAATTGGATTATAGGCATCTCGAAAAGTTCCAATATTCTCTGACGAAACAGGCAAAAATTCCCAATATTCATTTGTCTTTTTTTCATCATATGCTTGTTTAACTGGAATTTTAGTTTTATCTGGCAGTTCAAATGTTTGTTTCTGAAGTGAGTCATTAAATTGCCTAACGACATCTTTGTGTATTGCTGGCACACCATCAAATGAATCAAAACCAAGTATAGATTCTAATGGATGATAAGTCGTTTCTCTCACACCATTTATACGACTTTCTGCATAATTTTCATTTGCCCATTCTTTAGTTAATTTCTTAGCTAAATCATCATCACCTTTTAACGTTTGATAATAACTTTGATATTTTGAAAAAATGCTCGCAGCATAAGCTGTAGCTATAGTTGGATTAATAAAATCCTTGGCTTTAAAACCAGCCACATTAAAAGCTATTGTATCATTTGTATTACCTTTATTATTCTGTGATGAAATATTTTTTACCCATTTTTCATTTACCATTTTCATGATATCTGAATCTTGATTCTTAATATTTTCAATCGTATCCTTTGCAGCAGTAATGGGATCTTTTGATGTTCTATTCACTTCATACATCGCTGCAATTGCTTTATCTTCATCATTTAATCCACTTAATGCATGACCAGCTTTCATAGCTTTTAATTCATGCATTTGCAACAGTGCTGATTCCATCTGCATAGGATTACCACTATTTAATTTTTTCTTAAGAATATCAGTAAATAAGGGGATAGTAGCACCTGCTGATGCTGCAGCTTGGTCTTGTGCTTCATCATGACTGATTGATTTACCATTATTTTTTGCATCAGTTTCAATAGAATCGACTAATGTATTAAAAGATTTGTTTTGTAAATCAGGTTTTGCATTTGCGTGTGCTTCAGCATTTCCCCAATTTTTAATTAATCTATCTTGTGTTAATTTATCCGATTGACCTTTTTTTAATGCTTGTATGTAATGGAATTTAACTTGTTCATATCTATCTGGTGAAACTTTATTTTTAAAATCTAGAAATTCTTGAGGTGTTATCATTCCTACATTCGTTGCGATTCTATTTAACATTTGTCTTGAATCGATGATTTCTTGTTGTGAACGCAGCCTTTCTCTAAATGCCATTTCATCATTAACAGCTTTACCAGCAGCATCTAACTGCTGATTAGTTAATTTTTCTGTTCCAGGAATTTTTCTATCAATTAAATTCTTTTCGTATTCACCTAGTTTACCTACAGATTCAGCTTTGATAGCTTCATTAATAGCGAGGCCATTTATCTTTGTCTGCTCGGCTGTCTCAATAGCAACTCTTGCTTCCTGAGGTGTTAACGATCTATCGTTATATCCACTAGCACTTAACTTTTTAACTGTTTCAACTAAATCACCCGCACCCTTAATGTTACCATTTTTAGATAATTCAAGAATATTCTTAACATTCATCTCAAGTGCATTAAGAGTTGTATTTTTTTGGTCTTCCCGCTGTTCACGAATCATCTTCTCTTGATACTGTGTGTTTTGCTGGAGAAGTTTAGAAGAAAAGTTAGATTCAAGTTGAGTTTTAACTGCAACCGGAGCATTTTGTGCTATACGAGTTAACCCAGTCTGAACTTCTTTATTCGTTGCAGCAATGATGTCTGGAGTTAATCTAGGGTACTTACCCAGCTTAATGTAGGAATCATCCAGTAATTTCTGACCTTGTAAAGCAAGGGTCGCATGCGCCTGTGTGTTATAACTCTCTGTAAAATTCTTATCGAATTCTGTGAGTGAAGGTGAGAGGTTTCCATGAGGATTCTTACCTGCTTCATATCCCAGCTGACTTGCCAAAGCATTACTTGAACTTTGAGCAACTTTCGCGCCTATTGTACTCATCAAATTATCACTACCAGCTAATTGTAAATAAGCTGATTGCACATCAGGCACAGGTTGAGGTTGAACCTTCTCTTCTCTCTCAAACACTGGAATTTTAGGGTTTACCATTATTATTGACTTCCGACTTTAGTCAAACCGAATCCTTGTGAAAACATCTGAGTGGGAATTCTCTCAAGCGTCCTACCGATGAACTTATTTCTTAATTCTGTGGAGAAAGCTTTTTGATGAAGTTCCGCAGTTTGCATACCAACCCAGAGATTAGCTTCTTTAGAGAGTTCATTGATTTTACGAATTCGTTCATCTGCATTATAGTTCCCTATCGATTCTTGGGTCATGAGTATAGAATTGCCTGCATTACCACGTGTACCACGCGCAGCGAGTGCCGCTGCCTGCGTTCCTAGGTTTTGACGTAGTTTAACCATAGCTTGTAGACTTTCTTCCTCATAGCTCAACCTATTCATTCTGATGCCACTTAATATGGCTTGTTTCTGTTGACGCAGACCTTCTTCAGCAATCTCTGCTTGATTCTGCGTTCCCAACCAGTCAACTACCATCCCCGCAGCCTGCATGGCTAGTAAAAATGCTATCGGCATAAAATCACCTCTTACTTAAATGTCTACTGAATAGAATACACTTACTCTTAACCTAAATATCTATTGAGTAGAATACACCTAAAAACTGAATGTCAAATGGATCACTGTGTTGAATTTGAAAAGTTGGAATATTAAAGTCATCCCATCCACATAACATGCTCATTTCAAACACACCACGAGCTGGCATCGGTGGCTCTCCAATCTCAGCTTGATCGAAGGGTTTCAATGCGATTGGAATATCGTTAATTGTTCCACCGATGGTGTTGTTAAACATGAATCTCACCGTGCGTACATGCGTTGGTTTAGTCAATGAGGTTTGTTGACCAGGCGGTGGTGCTAATGGCATCGTCTCAATTAAGAGATTAATTGGAAATCCAATGTAGGCTTCAGAGACATTCACAGGATCACCATGCGCTTCAAACACCACTTGATTACCAAACCCTATAGCATCAAAACCAAATCCCCCGCCTATATCCGCAGATTCGCCCCCTATCATCTTCACGTCTTGAGCATTAAACAAGGTTCCAGTAGTAATCGTTGAAGCTGCAACGCCATTGTAGTAAACCGCACAGTCTAACTTCACCTCATGGCTTAACTCTTCCAGAACAAATACTTTTGCATCACTCCATACAACAACAACACTATTTGTTCCAGCACTGCTAAATACAACAGCATTATCATCATTCAATGCATCTTCCTGCGTCAGATAAACTTTTATGTGGTCTGCATCAATACCAACAGCCCAGAAATATTCAGTAGTAGTAATCTGAGGGACGCTTACCGGAAGTGTACCTGTGGTGGTGAATGTAATGGGAACAGGGACTGTCGTACTTAAGTTACTTGCGACTACGGTTAACGAAGTACCTAAGAACCCTGTTATGTTAATTCCAGGCTGTGCGGTTGCCTGTGTCCTTTCTGTGACAAACCAACACCTACCATCTGAACTACTCGCACATTGAATAAATTTGGCCGTACCAAAAGATTCTTCTAATACATTCGGAGTCCAACCAGATACTTGTTCAGACAACAGTGTTTGATATACCGCCATTGTCCCAATGTCATTAATGATGAATACATAGCGTGAGCCTGCTCTAGTATGATCTACAAAGGCGGTTTCATCGACAGGTGTACGAATGGTTTGTTCATTGACGACAGAGATGATGTTGGTGGTGTAAGAATTGTTAATACCATCCCACGTCATAGTCAGTGCATCATTTCCAGACATGACGATAATTTGATTATCTACGGCTTCAGGTTGCAAAACATCTGCAGGAATAGAATCTTGTAACTGTAACGAAAATGTTTTAGGAGTGATCGCACCTACTTCAGAAAGAGCCGTTGAGTAAACACCTGTATTTGTATGTACTGATAAACTACGATAGGGAACAATAAACCTAATCGCATTCACATTACCGGAACTCGGGAACCATGCTATACCATCATCGTCATCATTCGTATAGTTAGTGAAATTAGGATAATCATTTATAACACTTGCCCAAAATCCATTAGGCAAAGATTCAGTGTTAGCAAAGATCGCTCGATTTTGATAACTGGAACATTTACGCGGCCATCCTCTTAGATTGCTCCATGC
>Ga0193741_1000334_pt1 | contig 13724 bp, 6 predicted proteins | sample L2s2metaG_FD_143059 | JGI IMG/M metagenome (GOLD analysis project Ga0193741, IMG submission 143059) | Soil microbial communities from a riparian zone of the East river system, Colorado, United States - L2s2 | ecosystem: Environmental > Terrestrial > Soil > Riparian zone | place: USA: East River...
GGTTCTCGTCGAACATCGAGACGCTGTCGTTTGGAAATTATCGCATCGCCGCGATGACCCTTGGGCAGCCTGCCCTGAGCGAGCGAAGCGGCAGCGCTTCGCGAGTCGAAGGGCCGAGGCAGCTGGCGGGATTCGATTCGGGGCGCAACTCGAATCCGGAATTCGGGCCGGACGGATCGCTGTATTTCCTCGGCACGCCCGACGGCATTCCGAACGTGTATCGCGTGTCGAACGCGATGCGCGGCGGATCGGCCAGTCGCGTGACCAACGTGATCTCGGGCGTGAGCGGCATCACGCCGCTCACCCCGGCGATGTCGGCCGCGTCACATGCCGACGCGCTGGTGTTCACCGTCTTCGAGAACGATGACTACAACCTGTACGTCGCCGACACGTCGCGGCCGGCCACGGTGGGCGCGCTGGCCACCGACACGAGCAACTCCGCCGTGTTGCCTCCGGCGAATCGGCGGCCCGGTACCGTCGTGTCGCTGCTGCAGAACAGCACGGCGGGATTGCCGCAGCCGCAGGACTACGAGGTCTCCGACTACAAAGGGAAGTTGCAGCTCGAAGCCATCAGCCAGCCGACCATCGGCATCGGCGCCGATCAGTTCGGCGCATATGCGGCCGGCGGCATCGCCTTCATGTTCAGCGATCTGCTGAACGATTACACGCTCGGCGCGACGGTGCAGTCGACGAACCGCATCGAGGAAACCGGCGCGCAGGCCTTCTTTCTCAATCGCAAGTCCCGCTGGAGCTGGGGCGCCGTGGTCGAGCACCTGCCGTATGTGACGGGCGGCTACGGCCAGGGCCTCGCCACCATCGACGGGCAGCAGGTCATCGTCCAGCAATCGGTGCGCGTCACGCAGTTCAACACCGGCGTGAGCGGCATCGCGCAGTACCCGTTCAGCAAGGTGCACCGCGTCGAGTTCTCCGCTGGCGCGAGGCGAATTGGCTTCGACGCGGAAAGCGAGACGCGGTTCTTCTCCGCGATCACGGGAGAGTTGTTCGACGAGCAGACCGAGGAGCTCGACCGGCCGGATGCGATCAACCTTGGTGAGGCGAGCGCGGCGCTCGTCTATGACTCCGCGATCGTCGGCGCCACGAGTCCGCTGGTCGGGCGCCGGTATCGTTTCGAATACTCGCACATGGCGGGCTCGCTGACCTACGGCGGCCTGCTGGCCGACTACCGCCGTTACTTCATGCCGGTCCGCCCGTTCACGTTCGCGGTGCGCGGCCTGCACTACGGCCGTTACGGTTCCGATGCTGAAGACTCGCGATTGACGCCGCTCTTCCTTGGCTACCAGGGGCTGTTGCGTGGTTACGACTTCGGTTCGTTCGACGCGAACGAGTGCAACTCGATCGACATCAACTCGTGCGAGGCGTTCGAGCGTTTGAACGGCAGCCGCGTCGCGGTGGCGAGCGCCGAGCTGCGATTCCCGCTGCTCGGCCTGTTCAGCCGCACGTCGTTCTACGGCGCGTTCCCGATCGAGATGGCCTTCTTCGCCGATGCCGGCCTGGCGTGGACCTCGGCGACCAAGCCGCGATTCGCCGGCGGCGATCGCGACTGGGCCCGCAGCGCCGGCGCGGCTCTGCGCGTCAACGTGCTCGGCTTTGCCGTCGCCGAAATCGATTATGTGAGACCACTCGATCGCTCGCGGCGTGGGTGGCTGTGGCAATTTGGCCTGACTCCGGGCTTCTAAATCAGACACAGAAACACAGAAACACGGAAACACGGGAAACTTTTTGGGCAAACCAAAAAGCTTCTGTGTTTCCGTGCTTCTGTGTATGTTTTTTCAATCCGGATACACTGAAAGCGATGTTCAGGACCGAGCATGACGCGTTAGGGCCTGTCGAGGTACCCGCCGATCGATTGTGGGGAGCGCAGACGGAGCGCTCTCGGCACTTCTTTGCGATCGGAGTCCCGCGATTCGTGTGGACGCGTCCCGTCATTCGCGCGCTGGGGCTGCTCAAGAAATCCGCGGCGCTGGCCAACGGCGAGCTCGGCACCATTTCAAAAGATCGCGCGGAGCTGATCGCGCGCGCGGCGGATGAAGTCATCGACGGCGCCCTCGACGCCGAGTTCCCGCTGGTCGTGTTCCAGACCGGCTCCGGCACGCAGAGCAACATGAACGCGAACGAAGTGATCGCCAATCGCGCGAATCAGCTCGCCGGCAAGCCGCTCGGATCGCACGAGCCGATCCATCCCAACGATCACGTCAACAAAGGTCAGTCGTCGAACGACGGGTTCCCGGTCGTCATGCACGTCGCGACCGTCGAAGGCATCGTCCACAGGTTGATGCCGCCGGTCGCGGTGCTTCGCAACACGCTCGCCGAAAAGGCGGCGGCGTACGCCAACGTAGTGCTGATTGGCCGCACGCACCTTCAGGACGCGGTGCCGATCACGCTCGGCCAGGTGATCAACGGATGGGTCGCGCAAATCGACGAGACGCTGGCCGGCGTGGCGGCGTCGCTGAATGGCTTGTATGCGGTCGCGTTCGGCGCCACGGCCGTCGGCACCGGCCTCAACGCGCATCCGAAGTTCGGTGCGACCGCCTCGCAGCACCTCGCCAGGGAAACGGGGCAGCCGTTCCACGTGACGGGCAATCACGTGGCGGCGCTGTCCGGGCACGACGCGATGGCGGCGACGAGCGGCGCGTTGCGCACGCTCGCATCGGCGCTGATGAAGATGGCGAACGACATTCGTCTCTACGCATCGGGGCCGCGCGCCGGCATCGGCGAGTTGAGGATTCCGGAGAACGAGCCTGGCTCCTCGATCATGCCGGGGAAGATCAACCCGACGCAGTGCGAGGCCTTGACGATGGTGGCGGTGCAGGTGTTTGGAAACGATCTGGCGGTCTCGATGGCCAACAGCCAGGGGCACTTCCAGTTGAACGTCTTCAAGCCGGTGATCCTGCACAACACGCTGGAATCGATCGAGCTGCTGGCCGACGCCTGCCGATCGTTCGAGCTGCACTGCGCGCGCGGCCTCGAGCCCAATCTCGAGCGCATCCGCCAGCATGTCGAAGAGTCGCTGATGCTGGTGACGGCACTCAATCCGCACATCGGCTACGAAAAGTCCGCGGCGATCGCGCTCAAGGCGCATCGCGAAGGCCTGTCGCTCCGCGATGCCGCGCTCGCATCGGGGCATGTCACGGCGGAGCAATTCTCCGAGTGGGTGAAACCGGAAAACATGGCGCGCCCGAATCCTCGCGACTAGACGTACGCTGTGTAGTCTGCGTCTAATCTGCGTCTAATCTGTGGCAGTCTCACGACCGGTTCTCGGCTTCGTCTTCGCGCTGGTCGCGGCGCTCTACCTGTTTGACCTGTCGAATGCGCCCGTGTATTTCGGCGGCGATGAAGCGCACTTCGCCGCCATTGGACACTCGATCGCCACGACCGGCCGCAACTTGCGCGGCGATCGGTTTCCGTTGTTCGTGAACCTCGCCGATCCGCTCGGCGAGCCCGCGGCGCCGTGGGGCGACACGTATTACCACCCGATCCTCTTTTATCTCGATGCGGCCGTGATGTCGGTCGCTCCTCCGACCATTGCGGCAGCGCGATTGCCAATCGCCCTCATCGGCGGTTTGATCTCTCCGCTGTTGCTCTACACGGTTGCGCGCCGCCTGATCGGTCAGCCGCGGCCAGCGCTGATCGCGGCGCTGGTCCTGGCCCTTGCGCCGGTGCACGTGATCCTGAGCCGGCAGGCGCTCGACTACGTCCTTCCTGTTCCGTTCGTGCTCGGATGGTTGTGGTGTCTCGACGGCTCGCTTCGCGTCCGCGAGGGAAAGCACGTCGCATTGGCGGGCCTCATTCTCGGCGTCGGCTGTTACAGCTATATCGCGTCGTGGGCGGTCATGCCGATGCTGCTGGCGGTGTCGTGGGCGGTGTGGCTGCGCGCCGGTCTCGGCTGGCGTCCCATCGCCGTCTCCTCGATCGCTTTCGTGATTCCCGTCGCCATCGCGCCGTTGTGGATCGCGCTTCATCCGGAGATGGCTCGGGACACGCTGGCGCGCTACACCGCGCCGCCCGACGTCCCGAAGACGCCGTTCGTGCCGACCTTCGTGAGCCTGTTCCAGCCGCTCCTGTGGTTCGTGCGCGGCGGACCGAGCCTGACGACGGCCACGGCGCGATCCGGGGTCGTCCTGCTGCCGGTCGCGGCGCTGTTAGTTGCGGGTGCCATTCATCTCGTGCGACGGCGTGACTGGTGCGCTGCAGTGATCGTCTCCGGCGTGCTCATCGGATTGCTGCCGGCCGCGGTGAAGGGCGAGCCCGGCATGATTCAGCGTGCGATGTACGTGCTGCCTTTTGTGGCGCTGGCCGCGGGATTTGGTTTCGCCTGGCTGTGGCACGTGCGATTCGGGCGCCAGCTTGCGTCGCTGCTGCTCGCGGCATCAGCGCTGCAGTTCGGTTATTTCTATTTCGATTTCTTCACGCACTACAAATTCCGGTCGGCGTTCTATTACGACCCGGTGGCCTTTCGCGACGTCGCTTCGCACCTGGTCCATGCCGCGGACGCGCCTGCGTACTACTTCACCACCGACGTCGATGATGCGAGCGTGAAGTGGCGGTTCTATACGACGCTCGAAGGGCGAACCGAATTGCTGTCGCGCACCCGGTACGTGGGGCAGGACGATCGGCCGGCGGCGACTCCCGGAAGCATGCTGGTCACCTACGACGACACCGCGAGGGTCAGGGCGCTGGTCGCCGACGGCTGGCAAATCGAGAAGGTGATCAGCGATGTCGACAACCGCCGGGCCGCAGTGATCCTGCGGAAGCAGCAGTGAAGCGCCATCTGCTGTGGGCCGCCATTACGATGGTGGCCCTCGTGTGGCCCAGTACTTTGAGCGGCCCGCTGGACGGCGCGCCGCTGCAAGGTCTTGCCGAGGCCTTGGTGATCGGCTTCCTCGTTCCCATCCTGATCTGGTTCGATCCGGCGTTTCTCCGTCGCGTCGTGATCCGCGTCGCGATCGCCGCCATTCTTCTCGTCAAGATCGCGACCGCGCTCACGTTGCAGCAGGAAGGCTGGTGCATCGCTTTCGAGCCGCCGTACCCGATGGTGCGCGAGAGCACCGGCAAGCCACACGCGTGGGACCTGCGTGCCGACTGGCTCGCGGATGATCCGGTGTGTTCCGCGATCATGACGCGCGGCTACGCCGATTCATCCGAAGTGCCGGCGTGGTTCTTCAATCTGCCGCCTCCGAATGATGCGGTGGTCCGCGACGGTTTCCATCCAGGACAGATTCCCGTGGTCATGCGCGGCTCCGGCTACCTCGCCGTCTCCCGATCGGGTGTGTTCCAGCTGTCCACCACCGCGCCGATGAATGTGTCGGTGCAGATCGATGGCCGGCCGGTGATGGCGGCCGCGCCCGGACGCTACGAGATCCAGCTCCAGCCCGGCGCGCACGCGCTCCAATTCGAAGGGACCATGCTGGGCAAGGAATGGCGTGTCGTGCCGTCGTGGGATGGCGTTGCGATGGGCTCGATGCTGTTTCCGCTGGCGACGACGGCGCCGCCGTCGCGGAGCGATCGGATGATCGGGCCCGCCGCCAACTGGATCATGCTGCTCCTCGTCGCGGCGCTGATCGCGGCGTGGACGATCGACGCGGCGGCCTCGGTCCGTGATGCCGCGCTGCTGGTCGTCCTGCCGTGGCTGGCGTTCATCGCCGTATTCAACCTTCACCAGGTTGGCCGGTGGACGCTCTATGGCATCGGCAACGACAACTTTCAGTTCCAGCGCTTCGCGTATCGCATCTTCATGCAGCACTACTGGCTCGAAGGCGGCCAGCTGACGTTCTGGAACCAGCCGCTGTATCGCTGGATCGCCGGTGCGTTGCACATGGTCTTCGGTGACTCGAGTGTCGGGCAGGCCTATTGGGACGCCGCCGCTGTGGCGGTGATCGCGATATTCGCGTTCGGAGTCGTCGCCGAGTTCGCCCGATTCCCCTGGGCGCTGCTGTCGGCCATCATTCCCTTCGCGATGTTCCTGCTGGGGCCGGCCCTCGAATTCGTCGGCTTCGGGTTGTCGGAGATCGCGTCGGCGGGATTCATCTATCTCGCGGCGCTCTTCGCGATGCGCAATCGCGGCGCCGCCGATCTCGTCGCCGCCGGCGTGCTCGTCGTCCTGGGTTTCTACACGCGATTGAACAACCTGCCGATGGCGGCGGCCGTCGCGGCATTCGCGTTGCCGATTACGGTGCCCGCCGCGGCCGCGTGGCGGCCGCGCGCGTGGCTGCCGCAGATGCGATGGCGGATCGTGATCGCGATTGGCGGGGCGCTCGCGATCGGCGGAGTGCTCTTCGCCTGGCGCACGTGGTACTACACCGGGGTCTTCAGCCTGTTTCACGGCACGCAGCGTGAATCCCTCGCCGTGTGGAAGGCCGGCATGGCCTGGCCCGACGCCCTGCGCGCGATGGGCAGCAGCCTGCTGATGGTGCTGACCGGCCAGGATCCGCCGCGCTTGGCGTGGCCAACGGCGCCGCTGCTCGGCGGTGCGCTCGTCGCGGCGGCCTCGCTCCTCGGCGTCCCGGTCGTGCGCCGCGCGCCTTTGCCGGTCGTCCTGTTTTTTCTGGCCGGATGCGCCGGCGCGCTCGTGACGCGCGGCTGGGCGTATGAGGGACGCTTTTCGCTCCATCTCTACGGCTCCGCCAGCGCGCTGTGTTGCTGGGCCCTCGCGGAGCTATACAATCGGCGCGTGAAAGAGGAGGCCGCATGACGATCACTCGAAGGCTTGCCTGGGCGACGACCGTAGCGATCATCCTGGCGGGGTCGTTCCTGCCGGCCCAACAGGGCACGCTCACGCCCGCGGAGCAGCAGCGGCGCAAGGATCTCGAAGCCAAATTGCAGGACATCGCCGTCGTCGAACGGCGCGTGATGATCCCGATGAAGGACGGCGTGCGCCTCGTCACGGATATTTATCGTCCGAAGAGTGCCGCCGCCAAGGTGCCCATCGTCTTCGTCAAGACCCCCTACAACTTCAACTTCTGGGACGTGCGCAACGGCGTGCCCGCGGACATGTCGCGCATCATCGAGGCCATCGAGAAAGGCTACGCCTACGTCGGCCAGAACGAGCGCGGCCACTTTTTCTCGGAAGGCAACTACGACATTCTCGGCGCGCCGATCACCGACGGCTACGAAACCATCGACTACCTCACGAAGCAGCCGTGGTCGAACGGCAAGCTCGGCACCACCGGCTGCTCGTCGACGGCCGAATGGCAGCCCGCGGTGGCGTCGCTCGGCCATCCCGGTTTCGCGGCGATGAACGTGCAGGGCTTCGGCGCCGGCGTCGGGAAGGTCGGTCCGTATTGGGAGCAGGGCAACTGGTATCGCGGCGGCGCGATGCAGATGCTGTTCATCACCTGGATCTACGGAGAGCAGAACCAGGTGCGGCCGATGTTCCCGAAAGACACGCCGCGCGAAGATCTGATCGCGGCTTCGCGGCTCTTCGATCTCGCGCCGCGGATGCCTCCGGTCGATTGGGACAAGGCGCTGTGGCATTTGCCGACCCAGGACATCCTCAAGAGCGTTGGCGGCCCGCGCGGCATCTTCGCCGATCGCATGCCGGTCGAGACCGGCGGCGCCATGCAGCAGCGCGAGCCATCATCGGACGGGTGGCGCAAGGGCGGGCTGTGGCACGACGACATGGCGCTCAACGTGCCCGGCCTCTGGTTCATGTCGTGGTACGACGTGTCGGTCGGCCCGAACCTCGCGATGTTCAATCACGTGCGCCGCACGGCGAAGGCGCCGATGAAGGATCAACAGTGGGCGGTGATCGCGCCGGTCGCGCATTGCGCCTACACGCGCGCCAGCGAGCACACGATTGTCGGCGAGCGCGACATGGGTGACGCCCGTCTCGATTACAACGACATCGTCTACGGTTTTTTCGACAAGTTCCTGAAGGGCCCTTCGACTCCGCAGAATCCGCAAGCGGATGCTGCGTCGCTCAGGGCAGGCGACACCAACCGCCTGGACAAGATGGCCAAGGTCACCTACTACACGATGGGCAGCAACAAGTGGCAGACCTCGGACGTGTGGCCGCCCGCCGGCGCGCAGCCGATGACGTTCCACTTGTCGAGTGGTGGCCGCGCCAACTCGCTCAACGGTGACGGCCAGCTCACCGCCGCGCCGCCGGATGCCGATACGCCCGACGTGTTCACCTACGACCCGATGAATCCCGTCAATTCGTATGGCGGCAACGTGTGCTGTACCGGTAACGCGATCACCGCCGGGTCGTTCGATCAGCGCAAGATGGAATCGCGCCACGACATCCTCGTCTACACGTCGGAGCCGTTCAAGGACGGCGTCGAGGTCAGCGGACCGATCACGCCGACGCTGTACGTGTCGTCCGATGCGAAGGACACCGACTTCACGGTGAAGGTGATCGACGTCTATCCCGATGGCCGCGCCTACAACCTGGACGAATCGATCCAGCGCATGCGGTATCGCGACGGCTACGACAAGAAGGTGTGGATGGAGAAGGACAAGGTCTACAAAGTCGCGCTCCAGCCGCTGAACACCAGCAACTACTTCGCGGCCGGGCATCGCCTGCGCATCGAGGTGTCGAGCAGCAACTTCCCGCGCTTCGATCGCAACCTCAACACCGGCGGGAACAATTTCGACGAGTCGAAGGGCGTGGTCGCGAGGAACGTCGTCCACCACTCGAAGCAGTACCCATCCAGCGTCACGATGAGCGTGATCAGACCCACAGCACCGACGGCGAGGATTCAATGACGAATGAGAGACGAGAGTTTTTGATAGCAGGAATGATGGCGTTTGCCGCGCCTGCGTTTAGCGCAGCTCAGGCGCCCGCGAATCCTTCGCGCCCGGTCGCGACGAAGGACGCACCAAAGGTCAATCTGGACGGCTGGCAGATGACGGCGACCGAAATCACTATTCCGCCGGGCGCACCGCCGGGAGCCAAGCATCGCCACCCGGGGTTTGTGATTGGTTATGTCCTCGAAGGGCAGTACAGCTTCGCGGTCAATGACCAGGCGCCAAAGGTGATCAACGCGGGCGAGATGTTTTTCGAATCGTTCGATGCGCCAGGAGAGGTGCACTCGGCCTCCGGCAACGCGAGCGCGACTCAGCCCGTAAGATTTCTCGCAATCGTGTTCACGAAGAAGGGCGATCCGGTTACGATTCGGGGTTGATTGTTTGCTTTGCGGTTTCCCCCACGAAGGTTCCCAGGAGGAATTGAGATGAGATTTGTACTGAAGACCCTGGCCACTGCGCTAGTGATCGGGTTGATCCTGCCGTGTACGAGCGCCGCGCAAGGCGGCGGCGCCAGCAGCACCGGCACGATCCAGGGACGCGTGTCCGACAGCAGCGGCGCCATGCTGCCCGGCGTGACGGTGACCGCGTCGAGCCCGTCGATGATCGGCATGCAGACGCAGGTCACGAACGAAAACGGGTCCTTTCGATTTCCCGCCGTGCCGCCGGGCGTGTACGAGCTGACGTTCGAGCTCGCCGGCTTCCGCACGGTGAAGCGCGACGGCGTCGAGATCTCGCTCGGCTTCACGGCCAACGTGAACGCGGAACTGGCGCTCGCGACGCTGCAGGAGACAGTGACCGTCACCGGCGATTCGCCGGTGATCGATACCTCGGCAACGCGCGTGCAGCAGAACTTCAAGCTGGCCCAGCTCGAATCGATTCCGAACGGCCGCGACATGTGGGCGCTGCTGGCCGCGACGCCCGGCGTGATCATGAGCAGCATCGACATCGGCGGCAATCGCGCCGGGACGCAGACCGGCTACCGGGCGTACGGATTGAACGGCCAGGTCCGCACCTCGGTCGAAGGCATCAACACGACCGAAGGCACCGGCGGCGCCGGTTTCTACTACGACTACGGATCCTTCGAGGAGGTCTTCCTCGGCGTCGCGGGCCAGGGCGCGGAAGCGGCCACGCCGGGCGTGCAGTCGAACTTCCTCGGCAAGTCGGGCGGCAATCGCTTCTCGGGCGAGTTCTACGTCGACGGCTACAACAACGCGTTCCAGACCTCAAACCTCAGCGAGATCTACACCCGGCCGACGAGCCAGGGCGGCTACGGCTTTCGCGAGGGCAGCAACGAAGTGCTGCGCTACTACGACGTCAACTTCAACGTCGGCGGCCCGATCAAGAAGGACAAGGCGTGGTGGAACTTCTCGTGGCGCCGTCAGTTCAACGCCGTCGAGCAGCCGCTGTTTACGTTCGATCAATCGTTCGACACCTGGAACCAGAATCCGTCGGCGAAGGTCACGTATCAGCTGAACCAGAAGAACAAGTTCATCGGCTACTACCAGTGGAACATGAAGGAGCAGCCGAACCGCCTGCCGATCGGCGGCTACACCTACACCGATCCGACGCAGACATCGCGGCAGGTGTCACCGAGCTGGGTCTTCAAGGGTGAATGGAACGGCACGCTGTCGGATCGCCTGTATGTCGAGGCGCGCTGGGGCGACTTTGGCTATTACGATCCGCGCTACTCAAACAGCGATGAAGATTATTTCTGGCGCGACACCACGTTGCTCGTGCTGACCGGCGCACACTCTGAAAACCAAACCGATCGCGATCGCAAGCAGACGACCGGCGCGGCGACCTACTTCTTGGACACGAAGTACGGCAGCCACACGTTCAAGTTCGGTGGCGAGATCTACAACGAAACGCAGTGGAGCGGCCGCGCCCAGAACGTCGGCGGCAACATCGAGCACATCTACAGCAACAGCGTGTCGAGCCAGGTCGTGTTCGGCGTGCCGACCGCGACCTGTGTGTGCGGCCGCTACGCCAGCGACAACGGCGAGCTGCTCGTCGTCAACAAGCTCGATCAGCAGGACTTCTTCATCAACGACACATGGTCGAAGGGCCGCGTGACGATGAACCTTGGCTTGCGGTGGGATCGCTACAAGGGCTGGATGCCTGAGCAGTCGCAGCCGGCGTTCTCGAACGGTCCGGTCATTGTCCCGGCGCAGGCATTCGCCGGGCGTGACTTCTTTACGTGGAACAACATCGGCCCGCGCATCGGCCTGACCTACGATCTCGCCAACGACGGCAAGACGGTGATCAAGGCGAGCTACGGATTGTTCTGGCACAACCCGGGTCCGGGCGTCAGCGCTGACGCGAATCCGAACCAGAACAACAAGAGCGTGACCTACACGTGGGACGACAGAAAGATTTCGAAGGGCCTTCCTTGCGTGGGCTGCATCGATAACGACAAGCACTATCAGGTCGGTGAAGAGGTCGGCGCGGCGACAGGGACGACGCTCGCCGGCAACATTCAACTCGATCCAAACATCGCGTCGCCGTACTCGCACGATGCGACGGTCTACGTCGAACGGCAGGTGTCGTCGAGCATCGGCGCGCGCGTCGGCTTCGTCTACAAGACCGAAGACGATCTGATCACGCAGTACAACCCCGGTCGTCCGATCGAGGCGTACACGGTGCCCTACACGATCGTCGACAACGGCGTCGATGGACTCGCCAACACGTCCGACGATGGTTCGATCGGGCTGCTCGGTGTGCCGAACACCGCGGACGTCAACACGCGGTACCCGCTCACCAACGTGACGATGAACACGCCGCGCTTCTCGCGCTACAAGACGGTCGAAGCGTCGATGAACAAGCGCCTCGCCAATCGCTGGGCCGCGCAGATCGGCGGCAGCTACACGATGGCGCACGACTTCCCGAACAACTATCCGAACAATCCCAATGTGCCGTTCGATGAAGACACGACGCGCTGGGACTTCAAGTTGTCGGGCACCTACGAAGCGCCGTACGGGCTGCGCGTGTCACCGCTCGTCCGCCACCAGGCCGGCGCCAACTTCGCGCGCCAGATCTCGGTCGGCGCGGGACTCGCCACCGCGGCGGGCGCGATCTTCAGCGGCACGATCAACGTCGAGCCGTTGGAGTCACGCCGGCACGACAACATCACCGTGCTCGACGTTCGCATCGATCGCGGGTTCAGGCTGGGCAACACCGTGCGCGTGCGCGGCTTCCTCGATTTGTTCAACATCACGAACAGCAACTCGGCTGAGTCGCGGACGATCACCACGGGCACGGCGTTCCTGCGTCCGACCGCGGTGCTCGCGCCTCGCACGGCGCGCATCGGCGCGAGGGTGTCGTTCTGAACTGTCTCTGCCGTTACATTCGTTGACAATCTAGTCCCTACACGGTAATTTGCCACCGCCTGATAGCCGCTCGTCACTGACGAGCGGCTATTCGTCCCCATTTGGCGGCTGCTCCCGCAGGCACGCATGCCGTCTTGATCGAGGGCTACCCGGTGGCACGACGATCCTTTGTCGCGGTTTTCAGTTTGCTCCTCTCTTTGATCCTTTCAGCTCCGGCGGCCGGACAGGGTGGCGTGACTTCCACCATTTCCGGCATCGTTACCGACAACACTGGCGGCATCGTTCCTGGCGCGAACGTTGCGATCAAGCACAACGCGACCGGCGTCGCGCAGGAGTCCATCACCAACGCTGATGGATCATTTTCATTCCCGAGCATGAACTCGGGCTCGTACACCGTGACGGTGTCACTGCAGGGATTCAAGACGGTTGTCGTCAACAACGTCGTCGTCACCACGGGCTCACCGGCCAATGTGCGCGCCACCCTCGAGGTCGGCGGCCTGACCGAGCAGGTCACCGTCACGTCATCGTCGGAGATCGTGCAGACGACGTCGCCGACCGTGTCGTCCACGGTGACCAGCACGCAGATCACCAAGCTGCCGTTGACCAGCCGCAGCGCGATGGACTTCGTCAACTTCCTGCCCGGCGTGTCGACACCCGGCAACAATCGTGACGCGACGATCAACGGCCTGCCGCGCGGCATGATCAACATCACGCTCGACGGCGTGAACATCCAGGACAATACGCTCCGATCGACCGACGGTTTCTTTTCGATCGTCAGCCCGCGTCTCGATTCCGTTGAGGAGGTCTCGGTGACGACGGCGACACAGGGCGCGGGCGATGCCGGCCAGGGCGCGGTGCAGGTGAAGTTCGTGACGCGCTCAGGCACTAACGCCTTCACGGGCAGCGGTTATTACTACAACCGCAACGACAAGTTCAACGCCAACACCTGGTTCAACAACCGCAGCGGCAACGCCAAGGCGAAGCTGAGCCAGAACCAGATCGGCGGCCGCGCCGGCGGTCCGATCGTGATTCCGGGACTGTTCGACGGCCACAACAAGGCCTTCTTCTTCGGCAACTTCGAACAGGTGAGCACGCCGAGCGACACCACCCGGCAGCGCACCATGCTCAATCCGGCTGCCGCGGCCGGCACCTTCACCTACGGCTCCACGAGCATCAACCTGCTGGAGCTCGCGGCCCGCAACGGCCAGACCGCGACGCTAGATCCGACGATTCGGACGATCCTGTCCGACATCGCGGCTGCCACGGCGGGCGGATCGATCGAGACGATCGACGCCAACCTGAATCGATTCACGTTCAACGTGCCGGTAGAATCGAAGCGCATCTATCCAACCTTCCGGTTGGACTACAACCTGTCGTCCACGCACCGCGCGTCGTTCTCGTACAACTACCAGAAGTTCACGGACTCTCCGGACACGCTCAACAACCGCGACGCCAGCTACCCCGGATTCCCGGTGGAAGCGGGTCAGGAGTCGGTGCGTTTGAGCTGGAGTGCGCCGGTGCGTTCGGTGCTGGCGTCGAATCTCGTCAACGAAGCGCGCATCGGCTACAGCGGCGCGCCGGTGACGTTCTTCGGCGAGCTGACCACCGAGATGTTCAGCGGCTCGAAGGTTC
>Ga0193741_1000335_pt1 | contig 13721 bp, 12 predicted proteins | sample L2s2metaG_FD_143059 | JGI IMG/M metagenome (GOLD analysis project Ga0193741, IMG submission 143059) | Soil microbial communities from a riparian zone of the East river system, Colorado, United States - L2s2 | ecosystem: Environmental > Terrestrial > Soil > Riparian zone | place: USA: East River...
GCGCTCGCCGGGCTTCCGTTCTTCATCATCTCGCTGGCCGATCCGCGCACGGCGCTGACGCGATCGGAAACGACCTTTCCCGGCCGCCGCATCGCGCTGCTGATCGACGCCTCGTCGAGCATGCTGTCCGCATTGCCGTCGACGACCCTCGCCAAGGGCGCGCCGAACAATGCGGCGTTCTTCACCACCGTCGGCGCCGCGCGCTATTTCATCGAGCGGCGCATGTCGGGCAAGTATCGCGACCTGATGGGCCTGATCGAGTTCGGTGATGACGCGTACGTGATCACGCCGTTCACGACCGACTACGAGAACATCTTGCTCAGCACGGCGCTCATCGGCGACTGGAACGAGTTCATGGCGTTCCCCGATCAAGGCACGGTGGTCGCGCGCGCGGTCGAACAAGCGGTCGGATTGTTCAACGCGTTCGACTATCTCGATGCGTCGGGCAACCTGATGGTCATCTTCACCGACGGCGCCGACGCGGACGTGCTCGAGAACGGCAAGACCGTGGACGACGTGCTCTCTGAAGCACAGAGGGCGAAGATCCCGGTCTACCTGATCAAGATCGGCGGCAACATCCAGAACAAGCGCAGCGTCGCCGACGAGCTGTGGATCGGCGCCGTCAGGAAAACCGGCGGCGAGTTTTTTTCCGGCGGCGACGAAGGCACGATCATCAAGGCCATCCAGGCGATCGATCGGCGCGCCGCCGGCAAGATCGAGATGAAGCAATACAGCACCGAGCGGCCGCGCTACGCGCCGTTTGCGATGACCGCGGCGCTGCTCTGGTGCGCGGCACTGTTACTCCGTTTCACGATACCGACGTTTCAGACGTTTCCGTAGGGACCGACATGAAATCTTCATCCTGGTTTGGGCAGGCAGTAATCGCCGTCATCCTCGTCGCCGCTGGCGCGATCCTGTGGCGATCGTCGGAATACGAGCGGCGCCTCGCGGCGGCCGAGCGCGATCTCGTCACGCTGAAGTACGAGGACGCGGCCGCGGCCGCGGCGCAGCCGGGCGGCCGTCTCGCCAACCTGATGCCGCTGTCGAGGACGGCCGGGGATGCGAAGGCGCTCGCCTCGACCGCGGGATACTGGCGCGGCGATTACGAGGCCGCGATCCAGAACCCGGATGCCAAGCTGCTCGCCGCCAACGCGCAGTTCCGCAAGATTCGCGAAACGGGCGGCTCGTGGCAGGCCGTCGTCGGCCGCATGGATTCGGTCGTGAAGCAGTACGCGGAAATCCTGCGCGAGAATCCGAACAACACCGAGGCGGCGTTCAACTACGAATACGTCGTGCGGCTGCGCGCGGTGTTCGCGGCGAGGAAGCTCCCGGTGCCGCCGCTCGACGCCAAGGCCAACGGCCTCACCATTCACGGCTACGCGGGCGCGCCGCCCGAAGAGTCGGACATGAAGAAGTTCAAGATGATCGTGCCGATGCGTCCCGACGAGCGTCTCGAAGCCGAGAAGGCCGGCAAGGGCACCACCAAAGTCAGGAAGGGATAGGTCTTAGGGTCTTAGGGTCCTAGGGTCTTAACGAAATGCGTTTCGGCGCCCCAGGTTTTCTGCCGCTGCTCGCGGTCCCGGCGGCACTGCTGCTGCTGTGGTTCTGGCAGTTGTGGCGCCGGCGCGCCGATGCGCGCGCGTTCATGCGGCGGCGGCAGGTGCCCGTCGACGAGCGCATTCCGTTTTTCGGCGAGCTGCTCTTCTGGTTGTTCCTCGTGCTCGCAGCGGGATCGGCGATCCTCGCCCTTGCCAAGCCGCAAGCCGTCACCTCACTCGTGCGCACCGCCGGCGTCGATCTCGTGATCCTGCAGGACGGCTCGGCGTCGATGCACGTCACCGACGTCAAGGGCGATCGCTGGCAGCGATCGATGCGGTTCCTGCGCACGCTCGGCGAAGCGCTGCGCTGGGAAAACGATCGCGTGGCGATGGCGCTCTTCGCGCACATGGCGACGCCGCAGATCCGGCTGACGAAGGATCCCAACACGTATTTCTTCTTCCTCGATCACCTCGAGGACAAGTCGCCGTTCCGTCTCGAGGACGATGGCACGTGGGACACCAATATCGAGCGCGGCATCTATTGGGGCCTGCGGCTGGTCGAGAAGGATGAGGAGATCCGCCGCGCGACGGGACTGCTCGCCAAAGGCAAGCTGCCGCAGTCGGAGAATTCCAAGACGTTCGTGCTGATCTCGGATGGCCAGTCGTGGAGCGGCGAGGTCGCGAAGTCGCTCGCGCTGGCGCAGGGCCGCGGCATTCCGTTGAGCGTCGTCGGCGTCGGCACGACGGCGGGCGGGATCATTCCCGATCCGAAGCGCGAAGCCAATTCGCCGGTCGTGCGATCGGTCCTGAATCGCGCCGAGCTGACACGCATCGCCACCGCGGGTGGCGGGCGCTACTACGAGCTCGATCGCGAGACCGACCGCGAGATCGCCAACCAAATCATCGATCAGACGCGCCGCCGCGCCGGCACCACCGGCGTCCAGGAAGGCACCAAGGACTTGTACTGGAACTTCCTGTTCGCCGCCGGCATCTTCCTGTCGATCGGCGTGCTGTTCCTCCGCGACCGCGTCGCGCTGGCGCTGCAACTTGGCGCTGCGGCTGGCGTATACGTCTTCGTTCAGACGATCTTCGGCCGCTGATTCGCTGAGCGGCGCGATCTTGGCGCGGCGAGGTATCTCTCGTCGTTTTCGGCTCAGCTCGCCGGGCATCGCTTCACTTTCTGCGTACCCCGCTGTCCCGGATCGGCACGCTGAGGTAAAAGGGGCCGGGGATCTTTTTCGTGGCATCTCGCTTGCGTTGGATTAGGGCACGCAAGGAGAGAACGGATGCCTCGAAGGCCTCGACACGAGCTCACCGGAGTTGTGTTCCACGTGATGAATCGAGCGGTGCGCGGAACCACGCTGTTTCACACAAAGCGTGATTTTTACGCGTTCACGTCAACCCTTTGCGAGGGCCTGGCTCAATCAACCGTGGAAGTGATTTCATATGAAGTACTGGACAACCACTTCCACTTCGTCATGACTTGCCCTCGTGTGGCAGATCTTTCGGACTTGATGCATTGGTTCCAGGGAAAACATGCCAACAATTGGGCCGGCGCTCATCGCGCGCGCGGCCGTGGCTACGTTTACCAGGGACGCTTTAAGGCGGTGCCGGTTCAGACAAGTCACTCGCTGTTTCGCGTCTGCCGTTACGTTGAACGCAATGCACTGCGGAAGAACCTGGTCGCTGCCGCGGAGGACTGGGCGTGGGGAAGCCTCTATGCGCGTTGCAATAATATCCATCCAATTCCACTTGCCGAGTGGCCAATTCCGCCACCTTCGAATTGGATCGAACTTGTCAATACCCCGCAAACGGCCGAGGAGCTTGCCGACCTGCGCAACTGCATCAATCGTGATCAGCCGATCGGCGATCCCGACTGGGTAAAAGCAGTGGCTCCATTCATGGGATTGACCCTTCGGCCGAGAGGACGTCCAAAAAGATCCCCGGCCCCTTTTCCGTAAGTGTCACGAGCCGGGACAGATCGCAGGATTTGCCCCCAGGCTTATACTGCCGGCTCATGGACGTTCTTGCTGACTTCCGGGTCGCTGCACGCGGGTTACTTCGCAGCAAAGGCTTCGCGTTCGCGAGCGCGATCACGCTGGCGCTTGGCATCGCGGCCACCACCACGATTTTCAGCGTCGTCTACGGCGTGTTACTGCGGCCGCTGCCGTATCACGATGCGGCTCGCATCGTCGTCATCCAGGGCGAGAAGGATTTCTCGACTGGCCCGCGGATCATGAATTACTCCGCGGCCGAGCTCGAAGATTTCACCGGATCGGTGCGCACGTTTTCAGCGATCGCGATGACCGCCGGCACCGGCTACACACTCAAGACGGACGACGGCGTGGAGGCCCTGAGCGGCGCAACGGTGTCGGGTGACTTCTTCAAGGTTACGGGTACCGCGCCGATTGCCGGCCGCGTGCTCGGCGACGAAAGCGAGCCAAACATCGTCATCAGCGAGCGGTTGGCGCGTCGAAAATTCGGCCGCATCCAGGACGCCATCGGCCAGACGCTGACGCTCACCGACTACACCAACAACTTTCACACCTACACCATCGTCGGCGTGATGCCCCACGAGTTTCAGTATCCGTACTCGCGCGCTGATATCTGGCGGACGGTCAAGTATCAACGTACGACAGGAGACGGAAACATCAACAACCGCAACGCGGGTGGCTATCTGTTCATCGGCCGAATGCGTGACGGCGTGACTATGGCCGACGCGCAGCGCGATGCCAACCAGGCTAATGAGGTCCTGACGCCTCAATTCAATGCCGGGCGAATGGACATGCGCGCCAAGGTCGTGCCGTTGCCGGAATTCATCAGTGGCACGATTGGCGCCGCGCTCTGGATCCTCATGGGCGCGGTTGGTCTGGTGATGCTCGTGGCCTGCGCCAACGTCGCCAGCCTGATCCTGGCGCGACAAGCGTCGCGTCAGCGCGAAATGTCGATGCGCCTGGCTCTCGGTGCTCCGCGCGGCCGATTGATCGCGTATCTACTCGGGGAAAGTGCGATCGTCGCCGCGATCGGCTGCGCACTGGGCGTCGGCATCGCCTACGGCTGCATTCGGCTGCTGCAGTGGCTTCAGCCGGCGCAGTTGCCGCGGCTTGACGCGATTGAAGTGGATCTGCCGATTCTCCTCTTCGCGCTGGTCAGCGCGTTGCTGGCCTCATTAGCGGCCGGACTCGGACCGGCGCTGATCGCCACTCGTACCGATCTGATGCTCGCGATGCGAGCCGCGGCTCGCACCGTCACAGGTGCATCGGGCCGGCTGCGCGCGGCCCTGGTCGTGATCGAAATTGCCGCGTCAATTGTTCTGCTCGTCGGCGCCGCGCTGCTGGCGCGAAGCCTCGCGGCACTGGTCACCACCGATCTCGGCGTCAACACCGAGAGCGTCATGACCGCGCAACTGGACCTGACCTTCGGTCGAACGATGTCCGCCGAACGGCAGGCGCAGACCGCCTTCGATTTGCACGAGCGCATCGCCGCCATTCCTGCCGTGCGGGCGGTCGGCTTCGGCAGCGGCTTACCGCCGGCCGGCGAGTACATGCGGATGAGTTTTGTGTTGAATAACAGCGCGAATCCGGAGGGCGTCTCGCACCTGGTCACGTCGGTCCCGGCCAGTCCAGATTATTTTTCAGTGTTGCAGATCCCGTTGATTCGCGGGCGGTTCTTTACGGACGCCGACTCGCCGGATGCGCCCGCCGTCGGGATTATCAATCGAGTCGCCGCGAAGCAGTTTTACGGAGATGACGATCCAGTCGGCAAGTCGATTCCATTCGAAAAGTCTTTCATCACGATCGTCGGCGTGGTCGGCAACGTGAAGTACACGGGCATTGCTAGGGGAGGCGAAGGCGTGATCTACCGTCCGTTTGGGCAATCCCCGATGCGCATTCTGATCTTCGTGGCAAAGACGGCCGGTGACCCGTCGCGCATCGCGGCCGATCTCCGGAGCGTCATCAAGTCGTACGATCCAAACATCAACATCGCCCGCGTCCAGCCGCTGACCACGTGGGTTTCGGACGCCGTCGCGCAACCGCGTTTCCGAACCATCCTGCTGTCGTCGATCGCCGGCATCACGCTGATCCTCGCCGTAATCGGTCTCTACAGCGTGATCGCGTATTCGACGTCACAGAGAACACCGGAGCTTGGCGTCCGCATCGCGATCGGCGCGCAGCGGGCGGATGTGATCCGGCTCGTGCTCGCGGAAGGCGCCCGGCTTGCCGTTACCGGGATTGTCGTCGGGATCATCGGCGCCTATTGGGCGACGCGATTGCTGTCGTCATTCCTGTACGGCGTGACCGCCACGGATCTGCCGGCGTTCGCCGGCGCCGCGGTGGCGTTATTCGTGGTTGCTCTGGCGGCAACGTACCTGCCTGCGCGAAAAGCCTCACGCGTCGATCCAATGCACGCGCTAAGAGCGGAGTAACTGAGCGGTTGAACTTACGAGCGTCGTAATTGCACACGCCGTCGGTAACTTTTTCGCCCCGAGCCGTACGGAAACCACCGCTTCATCACACAGAAGGGAGGCACGGCGTTTGCGTACGTAACCGCGCGCCGTGACGGTCAACTTGTCTCGAGAGGACTGACATGACGCGTACACGCCCTGCACGGTTTTTTGCAACGCTCGCGCTGATTCTCATCTCGGCCATATTGGCACCCACGCCTCGCGCTCAAAGCGGGCCCGGTCCATACACGCTGGTCGATCTGGGCACGCTTGGCGGCCTCAGCGCTCAAGCCAATGATATGAACGAGAACGGTCAGATCACCGGCTACGCCACCAACTCGTCGAATTGGACCCGCGCGTTCCGGTGGGACGACGGCCAGATGACGGACCTGGGCAATTTGGGCGGCACCGCCGGCGTTGGCCTGGCCATCAACGGCCTCGGGCACGTTGTCGGCTACTCGAATCTGGTACCCGCCGGGGCGAGCGTGGCGACACTGTGGCGCGACGGTTCCGTGATCAACATGACGCCGGACCTCGCCGCCGGCCAGGGTTCATCCGCCAGGGGGATCAACGACAACGGCCAGGCCATTGTTCAGATCAGCTACGGAGACGGCTTCTTGTGGCAGAACGGCGTGCGGACGCCGCTTGGAGATCTCGGCGGCGGCTACGGCAGCTTTCCGCAGGACATCAACAACGCCGGGCAGATCGTCGGTTCGGCATCCGCGTCGGTGTTGAGCCATGCGTTTCTGTGGCAGAACGGTGAGATGACCGATCTGGGCGTGCTGCCGGGCGACGAAGACAGCGGCGCCACAGCGATAAACAACCTTGGCGTGATCGTCGGGTCGACCGGGCGCACCGATATGGACACCTACGAACAGTTCTACAAGCCATTCATCTACGAGAACGGACAGATGAGGGCGATCCCGGTGCCGGGCACCGAGTCGTTCGGCGGCGACATCAACGATGCCGGCGAGGTCGTCGGCACGATGCGAGCGGGCGGCGCCGTCACACCCTGGCACGCGTGGATCTACAAGAACGGCGTCGTGACGAATCTGAATTCAGTGAAACCCACCGGCACGGGACTGCACCTCGCGTATGCCATGGCGATTAACAACGCCGGCCAGATCACCGGTGTCGCGATGGATGCACAGGGCCGCTATCACGGCTTCCTGCTGACGCCGGGCGGTGTCGCTCCTCCGCCGGCGCCGCCGGCGCCGCCGGCGCTGAGCATCAACGACGTCAGCGTGCTCGAAGGCAACAACAACAACACGACCGCCGCGACCTTCACTGTCAGCCTGTCGCAAGCGACGACCGGCACCGTGCTCGTGAATTTCATGACCGCGAACGGTTCCGCGATCGCGGGTGACGACTATACCTTCGCGTCGGGCACGCTGACGTTCAACCCCGGCGAGACGACGAAGACGATAACGGTCGCGGTGAAAGGCGATAAGAAACGGGAGTCCGACGAGACGTTCAGAGTCAATTTGTCGGGCGCCGACGGCGCGACGATCTCCGACACGCAAGGCTCGGGCATCATCCGGAACGACGACCGCTAGAATCCCGTTGGGCTGTGGCAAACTGGCAATGTGCGGAAAGTCGCAATTGCCAGTTTGCTCGCGGCGCTGACGGCGGCGTGCGGTTCGCAGCCCAGGGAAGAAGACTACACGTCGAAGATCGCGGCGATTCGCGCCGCCAAGGACGAGAGCTTCAAGAGCGATCCGGATTCACCGATACCGGCCGACAAGAAGGCCACGCTCATTCCGCTCGCCTACTTTCCGATCGACGAAAACTACGCGGTGGCGGCGACGCTCGAGCCGTCGGCCGAGCGCACACGCATCCAGGTGCCGACGTCGATCGGCAAGACGCGTGACATCGAGCGGGTCGGCACGCTGAAGTTCACCCTGAAGGGCCAGCAGCTGCGGCTCACCGCGTTCCTCGAGGTCGAGGATCCGCGGGCCAATCGCCTGTTCGTGCCGTTCTCCGATCTGACGAGCGGCGCCGAAACTTATCCGGCCGGGCGCTACATGGAGCTCGATCCGACCCCGACCGGCATCTACCTCGTCGACTTCAACATCGCGTATCACCCGTACTGCTATTACAGCCCCGAGTACGACTGCCCGTTCCCGCCGAAGGAAAACCGGCTCGAGGTGCCGATTCGCGCCGGCGAGAAAATGCAAAAGGCCGACACCAGCATTCCATGAAGGCCCTTCACGCCATCGTGTTCGACTTCGACGGCGTGATCGCCGACAGCGAGCGGCTGCATCTGCGCTCGTATCAAGAGATCCTCGCGCCAGAAGGCATCACGATGTCGAACGAGGACTACTTCAACCGCTATCTCGGCTACGACGATGTCGGCGTGTTCAAGGCGGTGGGGCGTGATAACAACGTGGCGATGGACGATCGCCGCGTCTCCGATTTGATCGCGCGCAAGGGTCAGCGCTACGAATCGCTCGCCGCGGCGGGCGAGATGATCTTTCCCGGCGCCGCCGAATTCATCCGCGGCGCCGTCGCGGCGTCGGTGCCCATCGCCATCGCCTCGGGCGCACTGACGCACGAGATCGAAGATGTGCTCGATCGCGCGGGCCTCCTGCCACTCTTTCCGGTGATCGTCGGCGCCGATCAGACCGAGCGCAGCAAGCCTGACCCCGAGCCGTATCAAGCGGCGTTCGCGCGCCTGCGCGCGCACACCGGCCGCGATCTGATCGCATGGCGATCGGTGGCGATCGAGGACTCGCGCTGGGGCCTGCTGTCGGCGCGCGGCGCCGACCTGCGCTGCGTCGCCGTCACGAACACCTACTCCGAAGCGGAGCTGCGCGCCGACGCCGAGCTGGTCGTGCCGGGGCTTCAATCGCTCACCCTCGAAGCGCTGGACGCGCTCTGCGCTGACTGAGACCATCGTGACGAAGCCGCTCGCGGAACAGATCGCCGAAGCCGCCGATCGCCCGGGACCGGACCTGGCGGCGCCCGCGTTCCTGGTGGCGCGCATCGAGTATCCGCGCCTCGTGCCCGGGCCCTACCTCGATCGCCTCGATCAGATGGGCGACGCCGCGTTCCATTTCGTCGCCAGGGATCCCGGACACGATGCGCCGGTGGCGGCGCGCATCGATGCGATCAACCGGTATCTGTTCGGCGAGCTTGGCTTCTCGGGCAACCGCGAGCAGTTCGACGACCCGCGCAACAGCTGCCTCAACGAGGTGATGGATCGGAAGAAGGGCATCCCGATCACGATGGCGCTCGTCTACATCGAGGTGGCGCGCCGCGCCGGCGTGCGCGCCGAAGGCGTCAATTACCCCGGCCACTTCCTGGTGCGCTGCCTCCAGGATCTGCACACCGACGATCCCGGCGAAGGCCTGATCGTCGATCCATTTCACGGCGGCGCAATCCTCAACGAGGCCGAGTGCCGCAAGCTGCTGGAGCCGCACATGAGCGAGGCGGCGTTCGAGCCGGCGCTCCTGGCACGGGCGACGCGCCGCCAGATCCTCGTCCGGATGCTGTTGAACCTGAAAATGCTCTACGTGAAGATGCACTCGTTCCCGCAGGCGCGCGCCACCACCGACGCACTGCTCGCGCTGCAGCCGTCGTCACTCGCCGATCTGCGCGATCGCGGACTGCTCGCCTATCACATGAACGATTTCTCGCGTGCGCTGCGCGATCTCGAGGAGTACCTCAAGGTCGCGCGACTCTCAGATCAAGACGACGATCAGAAGAAAGAGACCGAGCAGGTCTGGGAGCACGTCAAGACGCTGCGGCGGCGAGTGGCGCAACTCAACTGAAGATTCACCCGGCGCGCGCGACGATGTACTGATCGATCTTTCCGTCCGGCAGCGTCATCATCGTCAAACTCATCGTGACGCCGCCGGCGCGAATACGGAACCCCCGGATGACCATGCCACCCCGCAACGACTCGCCGCCGGCCGTGAATTCCGTCGGCGCGCCGAGTGGTCCGAGGCTCGCGGCGTAATCGGCGAGCACTTCGGCGGTGAAAAACGCATTCGCCGAAGCGGTGAAGAGCGAACGATCGACCGTCCCTTTCATCAGATCCGCATAGATTCGTTGCGCCTGCGCGAGCGCCGCCGCGTTTGCCGCGGGCGGCGGCATGATGAGTCCGGCAATGCGGTTGGCAATCACTCCCGGCGCATCTGCCGCGCCCGGATAAATATTCGTGAACGCGGTGATCGCCACCTTATCGTCCGGGTAGATCAGATTCGATGTCGTATAGCCGGAGACGGCGCCCCCATGAGAAAGCCGCCGCTTGCCGCCGGCCCCTCTGACCTGCAGGCCGAGACCGTAGCCGGTGGAGTCACCGGCGTCGAGCAGCACGTCGGTCTGCATGAACTTGTATGAACCGGGCTTCAGCAATGACTGATTGATGATCGAGATGTTCCACAGCGCCAGGTCGTGGGCCGTCATCGCCAGTTGTCCGGCGCCGAACAGCCATCCCGCCGCCTCTTTTGGCGCTGCGCGGAATGGTCCGAGTCCATTGCGCAACAACGGCTGTGCGTCATTCGCACCGAGCGGTCCGCGATCGAAATCGCTCACCGACGTCATCTTCAACGGCGTGAAGATGCGCTGCTGTAGAAACTGCATCAGCGTCACGCCGGAGACGCGCTCCACGATCGACGCCGCGATTACGTAGTTGGTGTTGCTGTATTGCCACTTGGTGCCCGGCGCGAAATCGAGATCCTTGCCCGCCCATCGCGCCATGATCTCGCGCGCCGGCGCGGGCCGCTGCATGTCCATGAACACGTAGTCCTGCGGCCAGTAATCCTGGTAGCCCGAGGTCATCGACAGCAACTGCCGAAGCGACACTTCGTTGGCGCGCGTCAGCTGCGGAAACCATTTCGCGACCTTGTCGTCCAGCGAGAGCTTGCTGTCTTCCTGCAGCATCATCACGGCGGTCGCCGTGAACTGCTTGCTGACCGAGCCGATCGCGTAGCGCATCTCCGGCCGCGCCGGTGTCTGCGGCTCGATCCGGCCGATGCCGTACGCCTGCTCGTAGACGATCTGGCCGCCGCGGACGACGGCAATCGACGCGCCAGGCGATCCGGTCGCATCGAGGGCGGCCCTGGCGGCGGTGTCGATGGCGGATCGTTCGGCGTCGGTGAGCGGTTGCGCGACGGCCGGCGACGCCAGCGTCGCAATCAAGGCGAGACACGGAATCAAGGCTTTGATGGTCATGGTGGTCCGCCACAAATATACACGCAGGCTGAATTAGAATTCTTTTGATGAGAAACATCATTGCTTGCGCACTTGGCTTGTTCACTCTCGCTGCGGCGGCGTTCGCTCAGACGAGTCGTCCGACGGTCCCGACACCGACCGACGTCAAGCCCGGCAGCATCACCTGTGAAGAGTGCCCGTATCCGTTTCCATCTTCATACCTGCCGCTGACGCTGTATGGCCAGGACCTGCGGATGGCCTACATGGACGTGGCGCCGCAAGGCACGCCAAACGGCCACACCGTGATGATCTTCCACGGCAACAACTTCGCCGGCTTCTATTTCGGCAACGTGATCGAAGCGCTGCGCAAGGAAGGGTTCCGCGTCATCGTCCCGGATCAGATCGGCTACGGCCGATCGTCAAAGCCGATCATTCCGTACAGCTTCAACGAAATGGCCCGCAACTCGCGCGCGATCCTGCAGAGCCTGAAGATCGACAAGGCGATGATCGTCGGGCATTCGATGGGCGGCATGCTGGCGACGCGCTTCGCGACGCAGTATCCGGCGGTCACCGAGCGGCTCGTCATCTACAACCCGATCGGCCTCACCGATGGCCGCTACGATCGCCCGGCGGGCAACATCGACGAGCAGTACAAGAACGCGCTGGGCGCGACCTACCAGGGCGTTCGCGCCAGCTTGATGCGTTATGTGGCGCACAACCCCTCGGCGTGGACGCCGGAATTCGAGAACTACGCGAAGGTCAGATACTCATGGACGTTAGGCGCAGAGTGGCCGCGGCTGGCCATGGTGCAGAGCCTGTGCAGCAACGTGATCTACGCCGATCCGGTGATTTACGACTGGGCGTTTATCAAGGCGCCGACGCTCGCGTTCGGCGGCGCGGAAGACGTGCTGCCGGGATCGGCGAAGATCTTCCAGGATCGAATGAAGGTGCTCGTCGACACGATTCCGAACGGCAACGGCAAGCTGCACTTGATCGCCGGCCTGGGCCACGTGCCTCACATGGAAGCGCCGGAGAAGACGCTGCCACCGCTGGTCGCGTTCTTGAAGGCCGGCCTCTGACGCTCAAGCACCCATTTGAGCGGCGAGATCGTTGAAATCTTTCGCTGACAGATCGGCGATCGACGCATCCGCTTTCAAATCAGGCTTGCCAGTCGGACCAAATTCGAGCGGCCGCGTGACGAATGCCGTCTTCAACCCGAGCGCCTTGGCGGCGCGCAGATCACCGAGGTGTGCCGCCACCATCATCACTTCAGCGGGATCGAGATCGAGGAACTCGGCCGCGGACAGGTAAACCTCGCGATCCGGCTTGTAGTGGCGAACCAGCTCGGCGCCGAGAATGCAGTCCCACGGCAATCCGGAATGTTTCGCCATCGCCGTCATCAGGGCGATGTTGCCGTTCGACAACGGCGCGATGGTGAATCTTTTCTTCAAGCGCGTCAGCCCGGCGACCGCGTCCGGCCACGGCTTCAGCCGATGCCACGCACGATTGAGCACATCGGTCTCCGCGCCGGACAGTCCAGTGATTTTGAACTCGACCAGAATCTTGTCGAGGATCATCCGGTGCAAGTCGTCGAGCACGGTCCACGGCAGCTCGCCGGTGCGGACCTTGTTCATGCTCGGACCATAACCACCGCGCCAGGCATCGGCGAACTTCGCGCCATCGACGCTGACGCCTTTTCGTCTCGCGAGGTCTTCGATTTCCTTCGCGATCGACGAACGCCAGTCGACGACGGTACCGAATGTGTCGAAGACAAGCGCCTTCACCGAAGGAGGTGACTGAGCTGAGACCCTGAGGCCGGCCACTGCCACGGCGCTCACGGACAGGAATTCCCGGCGAGTCACGGCTGCAGGATCGCGCATAAGGGAACGCATCCTAGCACGGTGACGCTCGTCAGCGCGCGGACGCGGCAGCCTCGCCTTGCCTCGTCCGTTTGCGGCTCACGACGCCTGCGGTCACGAGCGTGAAGACCAGCGCCACCGGCAACGGCTCGAGCAGCCCGAACGCGGCGAAGATCAGCGGGTTCTTGAACAGCTCCTTGAAGTCGGCCAACTGCTTCATCTGCTCCGCAATGGCGGCTTCAGACGTGCCGGCCTGCCTCGCCTGCTCGAGCGTGTAGGCTGCATACTTGTCGAAGTAGTCCGGCATGACGTTGTAGAAAACCACCTCCCAGACCGCGACGTAGCAGACCATGATCACGATCGAGATCAGCAGGCCCACCGTGAAGGCCCGGCCGAACGTGAGGCTGCCGCCGGCGACGTTGTCGCGATAGGACTGGACGCCGAAATACACCATCAGAAAGGCCAGCACCATCGTGGTGTAGCCGACATAGACGGCCCGATCGAAACCAATCTGATCGTGGAACGGAAGGGTCACCATCATCAACACGGCGAGGACCGCGCCGCCGATCAGCCCGAACGTCAGTACGACTTTTTTCATCACAAGCTCCTTAGTGGTTGAACTGTCCGATTCGACCACTCAGGCCACCGATCGCGCGTCATACGAACGGATGATTTCGGCCACAGAAGGCACAGAAAGCGCAGAATTCATACTTTCGGGTTACG
>Ga0193741_1000336_pt1 | contig 13700 bp, 13 predicted proteins | sample L2s2metaG_FD_143059 | JGI IMG/M metagenome (GOLD analysis project Ga0193741, IMG submission 143059) | Soil microbial communities from a riparian zone of the East river system, Colorado, United States - L2s2 | ecosystem: Environmental > Terrestrial > Soil > Riparian zone | place: USA: East River...
GTCTTTCTTGTACCAGCAGCATGATGCCGGTGGCGATGAACTGCTTGCTCGCGGACGCGATTTTGTAAACCGTGTCTGGTGTCGCCGCGATTTCCAGCTTCCGGTCGGCCAGGCCGTAACCGGCAGCCTTGATCACTTCGCCGTTTCTCAAGACGACGAGCGACAATCCCGGAATCCTCTGCCGATTCATCTCGGCCCTGAGGAAATCATCGGCAGGGTCGCACAGCGCGGCGAGTGGTGCCGCGAGCAGGAATACGACGACGAGGCGCGCGCTGCGTGCGCTCAGCATGGCTTAGTACTCCGCGAACATCCGGCGGATTTCCTTCGGGTCGCTGGTCTTCGTCAGCGCCAGCATCAGGAGAATGCGCGCCTTCTGTGGATTCAGCGTGTCCGACGGCACGATGTTCATCGCGTCGAATTCCGCCGTCGGCGTCACGCGACCGTTCCCGACGCGGCTCGATCGCACCAGTACCGGCCTCGTCGCGGCGGCCATCGCGTTGATTTCCTTCACGACGTCGGCTTCGAAGATCGAGAGAGTACCGTTGCCGGTGCCCGCGAACACGATGCCCTTCGCGCCGCTCTTGATCGCCGCCTGGGCCAGCGTCGCATCCGGCTCGATGTAAGAGTACAGAATCGTCACTCTCGGCAGCGTCGTCAGGTTCGTGACGTCGAACTCGGAGTTCAGCGTGTGCCGCTTCGTGGTGGCGCGGTAGTAGCTCACGCGGTCTTCATCGACGTAGCCGAGAATGCCGAGCTCCGGTGCGCGGAACGTTTCAACCCGCAGCGTGTTGGTCTTCGTCGTGTCGCGAGCGGCGTTGATTTCGTCGTTCAACACGATCAGCCCGCCTTTGCCGCGAGACTCGGGAGCGATCGCCGTCTTCACGGCATTGAGCAGGTTCAACGGCCCATCGGCGGAGATTGCCGTCGCTGGCCGCATGGCACCGACCAGCACAACCGGCCTGTCCGACCGCACGGTCAGGTTCAGAAAGTACGAAGTCTCCTCGAGCGTGTTGGTGCCCGACGTGACCACGAATCCCGATACCGACGGCGTCTCCTTGAGGATCGCCTGGATGCGCTTGGCGAGTGTCAGCCAGTTTTCAATCGTGAGGTCCGAGCTGCGGACGTTCACAATCTGCTCGACTCGAACGTCGGCAATCTGGCTGATCTGCGGCACCGCCTTCACGAGCTGCTCGCCGAGGATCGCCCCGGGCTTGTAGTTCGACAGATCCGTGGACGACGAGCCCGCCCCGGCAATGGTGCCGCCGGTCGACAGGACGTAGACGATCGGCTTGGCCGGTTGTGCGAACGAGGGCGCCCCAACCGACAACGCCAGAACAATTGCAACCAGGATCCGCATCTTCAGGTCTCCGTCTGACTCATCTGTGTTTAATCTGTGTCTAATCTGTGGCCTATCTGTGGCCTATTTGATCGCAACCGCGCCGGCTTTCGCCAGCCTCTCGAAGTAATCGACGACCACCGGCAAAGCGATCGGGCCAAACTCCGCCGACACCGCGTCGCGAATATCGCTGATCGAGCGCTTGCCGTCGATGAAGTTGCCGAGCTCGTAGATCACGACGTCGACATTCGGAAACTTCAACATCGCCGTCGGCGGCGCGGGTGTCGGCAGCGACCCGGTTCTGACGCGCGTGACGATGCGGCGATCTTCACCGCCACGGCCGCGAATGCGCTCGGCAGCGGGCACGAACGGCGAGCTGGTGATGCCCATGCTCGTCCACACGCTGGTGATGCTCTTCTCCATGTCGAGGATGCGGCCGTGCAGCATCGGATCGACGGGCGCCGGCATGAACCTCTCGAACGACCGCATCCGCCGCTGCTCGCGCTCGATCGCCTGGCCAAACATGATCAGCACATCGGCGCTGGCGCGCTGCTGGTTACCCATCTGCGCGACGGCCTTGCGCCCGTCCTCCGCCAGCCGCGCATGCGCGCCGACTGTGAGGTGCGAGAGCAACGCTTCAGATCCGGAGTTGGGGAGCGTGGCGAGAAAGTAGGCGGACGCCGCGATAACAGTCGACGAGCGATCCAAGCCGCTCGCATCCATCGGCGGGACGATCGTCGTCACCGGTATGCCGGCCGCGTCCCACCGCGGCTGTCCAATGCGCGCGAACGGCCGCGCATCGACCACGCTCACCGCATGGCGCGCGAACACGTCCACGACTTCATCGGCGATGGACGCCGTTGACCATAAGCCGCGAACGAGTTGCAGCGTCTGACCGGATGCCGCGCCGATGAAGATGGCGGCTTTCGTGTTCGGCTGAGGAGCCTGGACCGTGATGAGGCGAATCGTCCGGGCCGGCTGCGGGATCACCTTCGCGTCCACGTTGGGTCCGAGCTTCTTCAGCGCCCATTCCGCCGGCTCGCAGTTCTCCCCGCACACCACCGCGATCTCGCCCGCGGCCGCATCGCTGCCACGAATCACCCGCACCGTGGGTCCCTCGACAGACGAACGCTCGATCGTCCGCAGAAGCTCCGGCTCGAGCAGCGTCTCCGCCGGCGACAACGGCGCCCGCGGCCCGAACTGCAACGCGAGGAGAGCGAGAACTAGTAACTTCAACTGTGAACTCTCAACTACCGGCGAAGCGACCCTATGAGCTTGTCGTACTTCTGCATAATCACGTCCCAGCGGTAATTCTTCTTCACGTATTCCTTGCCGTTGCGGCCCATCCGATCGCGCAGGCGATCGTCCATGAGCAGCAGCTTGGTGCACTCCACGAACTCGTCGCGATCCTGGTAGAACAACCCGGCGTTGCTCTTCACGCAGTGCTCGACCAGCACGTCCGCGCGCGCGTTGCAGAGGATTGGCGTGCCGACCGCCATTGCTTCGAGCGCCAGCAGCGACAGGCTCTCGAACGGCGACGGCACGACGACGATCGTCGCGGCCTCGAGCGCCTGCAACCGTTCGCGTTCGGAGAGCAATCCCGCAAAGCGGACCCACGGCACTTCCGGCAGCTGCATCAGCTTCACGCCCATCAGCGCCAGCTGCGCCTCGCCGCCCTGCTCCTTGTAGCTCGTGAAGTACTCGATCAGCTCCTCGCAACCCTTGCCGGCGTCGATGCGGCCGCCGTAGAGCAGGAATTGTCCCTGCAGGCGGTGGCGCCGGCGGAATTGCGCGCCACGCGTGCGCAAGTGCGGCGCCAGGCGCTTATGGATTTCCTCTTCGTCTTCCGGCTCCGGATCGTCCGGCTGCGACTGGTCCTGCATCAGGTCGACGCCGCAGCCCACCGTCTCCTCGGCCATGCTCCGGAACTCGAACGTCGTCTTGAGGAAATCCTTCTCGACCTCGGTGTTGAACGCAACCGCGGCGGCCTTCTTGAACATCTCCTTGTAGATCGAGAGCTTGATCGCCGGCTCGTCGTGCGCCGTCGGCACCAGGATGCTGCGCGACGGATCGATCTCGAGGCCGAGCACCGTCGGCGCGTAGAGATACGTGAAGAAGATCAGCGCCTCGTAATGGCGATGATTGCGGTTCAGGTATTCGATCAGCGCCGGACACCACGGGCCCTGCTGCTCGAGCCACGACATCTCGTCTTCGCGGGTGTGCGGGTTGTGGAAGATCCAGTCGGAGTACTGGTTGAACGTCGTGATGTCACGCGGGTGCGCGTTCTTGAAGCGCCGCACCGTCACGCCGCGAATGCGATCGTTGCCCTCGGGGTAGTGGTTCTCCCACGTGACGTAGTCCTGCGCGCACGTCGTCAGCACCTCGACGTCGTGCTTCAGCGCGAGGCGCTCGGCGATCAGCCGGCAGTGATATTCGGACCCGCCGAGGATTTCGGCGCCGTAGCGTTGCACGATGAAGGCAATCTTCACGATGTCAGCCTTTCAAGCTCCTTGCGGATGCGAGCGTCGCCAAAGTCGGCGAGCCTCGCGCGCTGGCCGGCAATGACCTGCGTCCGCAAATGGTCGTTGTAGGTGAGCTCACCCAGGAGCTCAGCCGCGTATTCGAGATCTTTCGGCGCGAACTGCACGCCCGCGCCGCCCAGCGTGTCCGGCACCGCCGTCGATGAATAAGCCAGCACTGGAACGTCCGCGGCCATGGCTTCGAGCAGCGGCACGCAGAATCCTTCGTGCTCGGAGAGGGAAATGTACACGCTGGCCATCCGATAGTAAGTGGCCAGGTCGACGTCGGGCACCGGGCCCGTGAAGATGAAGCGTCCCGGCGGCATGCGGAAGCGGGCAATCAGCGCCTGCACGGCATCGTAATACTTCGGCGTGGCGTCGGTTTTGCCCACGAACACGAAGCGGTATTGCTCCGACACGTGGCGCTTGTAGAGCTCGGCGAGCTTGATGTGGTCTTCGATCTTCTTGTTGGGAACGATGCGCCCAACGAACAGGAAGTTCGGCCAGTTCTCGTCCTCGAGCAGCTTCTCGAGCGCCGGCCGGCGCGGCGCGCGGGTAATGCGCCCGGTGTCGATTGCGATCGGAAACACACCGGTGTTGCTGAAGCCGAGCGTCTCGAGCTCGCGGCGGTTGTACTCCGAGTCGCCGAGGGCGACATCGGTATGACCGACCAGCGATTTCAGATCCTCGCGTCCGAGCATCGCCAGGCGGAAGATCGCCGGATCGTAGCCGGCAAAGTAATGGGCCGGCGTCACGTTGTGATATTGCAGGACGCGGCCCGAGCGAAGCCGCGCGAACTCCGCCGTCATCGGCGACACCAGCGCGAAGTGAAAGATCGTCAGGTCGCCGCGCCGGGCCCCCGCGTCGGTCCACGGAATGACGTCGTCGCGGAGGTTGTCGTCGATGGTCATCGCGTAGAGCTCGGACTGATGGCCCATCTCCCTGAGCAGCGCGCGCACCCGGCGAGCCGAGTCGCCAATGGCGTCACCCTTGTGCGCCGCCGGCACCCATTGATTCACGATCACGCGGTTCCCGGTTCCCGGCTCCCGGTTCCCGGATCAGGGGGTAGTGCAAGAAACGCCGATGGGCGATGCGCCTTGAGCTCGTCGAACGCCTCCGCTTGCGTGACTTGATCCCAGAAATCGAAGGCGATGTCCGGCTGCGGCTTGCGCGGCGATGCGAACACGCCGTCCACATGACCCAGCAGGGTCGCGGCAAAGTCTTTCGCTGCAAGGCGCGCCAGCGCCGCGTACTGCCCGTCAACGACGCGATCGACCAGGTCGCGATCCTCGGTGACGGCGTTGATGAGCGCGGCCAGGTGCATCGGATCTTTATCCGTATACAAAATGCCGGCGCCATCCATCGTCGAGGGCACCGCCGTTGCCGCGTAGGCGAGCACGGGCACGCCCATGTAAAACGATTCGATGAGCGGTACGCAAAAGCCCTCGTGCTCGCTGGCCGATACGAAGATGTCGGCGACCTCGTAATAGGCCGTCAGTTCTTCGTTCGAGACATGGCCGACGAGGTGCACGTCGCGGCAGTCGAGGCGGGCGATCATTCCGTGGAGCATGGCCACGTAGCGCTCGAATCCCGCATGCGAGCCAACGAGCAGCAGCCGCGATCGCGGATTGAAGAAGGTCTTGTAGGCATGAAACGCGCGGATCAGATCCTCGAAGCGCTTGTTCGGGATGACGCGCCCGACAAACAACACGTTGACCCAGTCATCCGCAAATGCTCCGGCGGTGCGCGAATCGGCCATCTGCAAGTGATCGAATCCGGGGACCACCGGCAAGACACCGGTGGGCGAGAATCCGAGCGCGTCGAGTTCCTGGCGGTTGTATTCGGAGTCGCCGAGGGCGAGGTCGCAGCGTGACTTGTAGAGCGCCAGCTCGCGCCGGCCCCTGAAGCACAGGCGGACGAGCTCCTTGTTGATGTCGACGAAATACTCCGGCGGCGTGATGTTGTGGTAGACGAGCACCATTCGATCGGGCAGCGCGTAGGCCAGCCGCGACGCTCGCGAGCCGATCGAGAAATGGTGAATCAGGATGTTGTCGGGGTGGCTCGCATCTTTCAGATCGGAATAGTGAAGCGTCAGATCCTCGACGCGCGGTTCCGCCGTCTGGACGAAGATCTCCGATTCGTAGCCGGCCCCGCGCAGCACGCGCTGGATACCCAGCACTTCGTGACCGATGGCGTCGCCGTAGCCAAGGGTCGCGAGCACCTGATGAACGGCGGGCCTCATGCGTTTATCTGCGACATCTGTGTCTAATCTGTGTCTAATCTGTGGCGTTAGCGCGCGCCGCCTCCGCCGCCGCCGCCACCGGGCCTGCGCCCGCGGCGATGCGGTCGCCCGCGCCGCTGATCGCGGCCGCGATCGTTCGGCCGCTGTTGTCCTTCGGCTTTCGGCTCCCGGCTCTCGGCTTTCGGCCGTTGATCAGCCTTCGGCTCTCGGCTTTCGGCGCCCGGCTGTTGCAAAGCTTTCGGCTCTCGGCTCTCAGCTTTCGGCGTTTGTGCTTGGCGCTGGCGGTTTTCAGGTCGTGGTTGCTGGTCTTGCGGCCGACCGCCACGTTGATTGCGCCACGAGCCCTGATCGCGCCGTTGCGCCGGTTGGGGTGTTTGTGGCTGCGGCCGCGAAGCGGCCGGTTGAGCCGATCGCTGAGAGCCCGAAGCCGATAGCTGGGAGCTGGGAGCCGATCGCTGAGAGCCGGAAGCCGATCGCTGAGAGCCGGAGGCCGATAGCTGTGAGCCCGTAGTTCGCGCTTCCCGATATGGTCCGGCGGGAAGCCCTTTGACCACTGACTCGGCGGGCGGCTGCGACTTGCGCCGGCGCGTGAACCAGCCCGGCGTCGGCTCCATCTTCCGCGGCGCCGATTCCTTCGCCAGCTGGGTAAGCATGTCGACGTACTTCTTTTCGATCACCGGCCACGCGTAATGGCGCTCGAAGAAGGCGCGCCCGTTGCGGCCGAGCGCCGCCTGCAGGCTGGGTGTCATGTCGATCGCGCGCAGCGCCTCCGCGAACTCGTCGAAGTTCTCGTAGAACAGGCCCGCGTTGCTGCGAATGCACTGACCCTGCAGCACGTCGCACTTCGCGTTGGCGAGAACCGGCTTGCCCATCGCCCACGCTTCGAGCGCGACCATCGACAGGCTCTCGAGATACGACGGCATGACCAGGAGCTCCGCCGCCGCCATCGCGTCGTACTTGTCCTGATCGTCGACGAAGCCGAGGTGATGGATGCGCGGATGCGTCGGAATTGGAATGTGCGCGGTGCCGATCAGCACGAGGTGGATGCCGTCGACGACCGACGCGCTGTAGTGCTCGAAGTAATCGAACAGCTCGGCGCAGCCTTTGTTCTCGTCGATGCGGCCGACGTAGATCGCGAATCGATCGCGCATCTCGAACTTCTGCCGGAACCGCCCGCCGTTCGAGCGCTCGGGGATTTCCGAGCCGATGCCGACCACTACGCCGGGCACCGACTGGTTGTTCGAGACGCCCTGGATCAGCGCTCGCTCTTCGAGCGAGTTGTACATGAACGCGCGCACACCGCGGAAGATCGGCGGATAGATGCCGAGTCCGAGCGCGCTGTCGCGCTCCGCCGTCGGCACCACGATCGCCTTCGACGCCACCGCGCGGCAGCCGTGATACGAGTGGTGATACCTGAAGCTGAAGAAGATAAAGAAGTCGTAGTCGGCTTCGTGCGCCGTGATGTGCTCGATCAGCGCCGGGCTCGTCGGTCCTTCCGACTCGAGCCATGCGAGCTCGTCACCGAGCGAATGCTTCTGCGTGAACACTTTCGTCGACCACTTCGCGAACTCGGTGGGATCGCGCTCGACCGAAACGGGAAAGCGGTGCACCGGAACGCCGTGAATGACTTCACGGCCCGGCGGGAACTCGTTCTTCCACGAAATGTAGTCTCGATGCGCGCACGTCGTCAGCACCTCGACCTGGACGTGCTTGGCGAGGTGCTCGGCAACATAGCGAGCATGCTGCTCGGCGCCGCCGTTGATGTCGGCGCCGTACCGCTGAACAACGATCGCAACCTTCACTGCAGGTCGTCGTCGCCCGGTTCGGGCGTCTTGAGGGTCTCAGGAATCGCAGGCACTTCCGGCAATTCAGGTGCCTGAGGCTTGTCCCGCCGAAGCTCATCGGATTGTTCGGGAGCGAAGGCGGATGCCTGAGGTGCCGACTCACCCGCGGCACTCACCTCGTCGCCGTTCTCGAACTCCTCGCCGTCATCCGGACCATCGGACTCGCCGGCCTCATACGTTTCGGTATCCTGTGGCCCAGCGCCCTGCGCACCTTGTGCATCCTGCGCACCTTGAGCACCCGGAGCACCATAGGCGCCTGAGGCACCCTCGGCACCTTGACCTCCCCGGCGCCCGCGACGACGACGCCTGCGCCGTCGCGCGCTGCCGTCACCCTGACCGGGCTGGCCGCCACCGCTGCCTCCGGCAGGAACGAATCCTTCGACCGATCCCGATCCGGCGGACACCTGCGGCGCCGGCGCGTGAACCTCGTCGCGTTCGTCGCGGCGATCGGATCCGTGCACGACCTCGGGCCGGTACTGCACCACGCCTTCGAGCGCCCGCACGCGGCGCTCGCTGAAGTCGAGGCGGCTCGACAGCGATTCGACCTTCATGCGCATGTTCTGGACCTCGATGCCCATCCGCGTAGTCTCGAGCACGAGGTTGTGCAGCACTTCGTAATAGAGCGAATTCCACTCGGAGCGCTCGACCTTGCGGTGCACATCGCGCTTCAGGAGCTCGACGTTGAACTTCGACTGCGTGTGCAGGACCTGATTCAACGTGTTCGAGTTGAACAGCAGCTTCAGGAACGGGTTCAGCAGCTTGCGCGCAAAGCGAATGAAGCCGCGATGCGACGCGAACAGCGTCTGATCGTCGAAGGTGTAGGGCGCTTGCGTCTTCGACGGATGCGTGTCGGCGGCGAACGACGGACGGCTCTTGCGGAACTGCTCCAGGAGGTCGGAGCGCAGGTTCTTGGGATCCAGGAACTTTTCGAGCCGCACCGAGGCCAGCTCGCGGATTTGATCCTCGGTGTAGTCGGCGCCGCGCTTCTCGAGCACGCGCTGGCGGATCTGTTTCATGATCTGCTCGACGTCGACCGACTCTGACCGGATGGTGAACTCGCTCATCGCGTGACCTCGTGCGGCTTGGTGTGCCGCCGGCGGCTGGCAAACTCCGGCGCTTCCGTGATGCAGGTGCCGAGAATGCCCAATGATTGTTTGAAGGCGTGCATGCCGGCGCGCGTAATCGCGCCCGGCGCTTCACCGACGCTTGGAAAACCGTTGTCGTCTGGCGTGAGGTGCTCCCAGTTTTCGAACAGCCGGCCCCACGGGCTGTCGAGCACCTGCGTGATCTGCTTCTCCGCGTTGAGTGGATACCAGATGCTGTCGTGATAGATGACGCTGGCGATGTAGGCCCACGGCGCCAGCACCGTCTTGAGCGACCACTCGATCGGCTTCTTGAGCGGTCCCCAGTAGATGTGGTGTTGCATGCGCGACGCGAAGGTCATCTTCTTGAACGGGCCCGTGAACTGCCAGTTCTCCTTCGCCGCATCCTGATCGCCCACGATCTCGATGTCCCGCGGATCGCCGCAGCCGAGGCCGAGATCGTGCGCCATCCGGATGTACTTGATCGACATCGGATCCATGCCCATCAGCTTCGCGGCGACCGCGTCGATCGCCACCTGGTCGGCGCTGGCAAGCATGACGTTCTTGATGTGCGGCACCATGCAGCGCGGCCCAGGGCCATCGCCGGCGAAGGTGCCGTCCATGACCGCGAACACGCCGCGATGGATCTTCTTCTGGATCATCAGCAGATCGACGAGCGTCTCGTGGATCACCGGATGCGTCCAGTGCCGCTTCTCGTTGAGCAGGCCGCCGAACGCGTTCTTCATCGCGCCGGTGGTGGTCGTGAACACGTGCGTCTTCACCGTCGGCAGGTGCAGGATGTTCTCGCCGATGAACCGCTTCGGGATCATGAACCCGTCGGGGTAGACGTCGTTCAGGCAGAGGAACTTGTCCGCGAGGTCGCCGACCGCGTCGCGGATGTTGAGCCACGGCTCATCGCCTTCATAGAGATGGATGTTGCGCAGGCCGTGCGCCTTCACGACGGGCAGCTGCTTGTTTTCCGTTTCGCCGAGATGCGCGTCGATGACGACGGTGCGGTTGTGGCAGGCGTGAATCAGATCCGGCTTGTAGCCGTCCTTCTTCATCGCGTGGATCACTCCGTCGAGCTGCCACGGCGTCGTCGACGAGCCGGGAAAGAAGAAATGCCAGGAGATGTTGACCTTCAGCGCGGTATCCGCGTCCTTGGCGAGGACGTCCTGATAGCCGGCCAGGTTCATCACGGCGTGCGTGTCCGTGCGGACCGTCGCCGGCGACGTTTTCAGTAGTGCGACCTTAGATCGTGCCAATAACCTCTTACGATCCGAACGGTCGATAGATGATCACAACCGACGTGATGCCCCACAGCAGCACGCACGCGAGCAACGGCCGATCTTCGAGCAGCATGTCCGATGGACTTCCCCCGCCAGCCTTGCGGTGCACGAGGTAGAGATATCGAAACAGGCCATAGATCGGAAACGGCGTCGTCAGCACCATCCATTCGGTGCCGAAGAAAGCGTGCGTTTCAGGGCTCGCGCAGTAAATGATGTAGGCGACCATCGTGGCCGCGGCCACTACACCGATCATCTGATCGAGCAAGTACGGGTCGTACTCCTCCAAAATGCGGCGGTGTCCGCTGGCGCCTTCAGCGAGCAGCGTCATCTCGTGACGCCGCTTCGCCAGGCCCAGGAACAACGCCCCGAGCATCGTGCAGACCAGCAACCAGTTGCTGATGTGCACGCTAATCACCAATCCCCCTGCTACCGCCCGCAGCACGAAACCGATTGCGATCGTCATCACATCCAGGACGACGATGTGCTTCAGCGAGCGGGTATAGACGACGAACAACGCGAGGTAAGCGGCGGCCGCCACCCCGAAGGCCGGCCGCAGCCAGAACGCCGCGGTCAGCGCGATCGCGCTCAGCACGACCGCCGCGATCAGGGCGGCGCTGGGCGATAAATCTCCGGATGCGATCGGCCGCATCTTCTTGATCGGATGCAGCCGATCCTGTTCGCGGTCCGCGACGTCGTTGATCAAATACACGGCGCCGGATAATCCGCAGAAAATCAAAAAGGCCGCCGCAGCTTTCGCCGTGGCGGCCGGATCGAGCAATTTGACGGCGAAAATCAGTGCGGCAAAAACGATGAGGTTCTTGGTCCACTGATCCGGTCGCAGCGAAACGAACAGGCTCGCCGCCGTTGACCGAGTCGTCACTGACAAAAAAGCCTTACTTGTAGCTCTTGACCGCTTCCGCCTCGGAATCGAACGTGTCGAACACCGTCAACAGCTTGGTGATCGACAACAGGTCCTCGATGCGCTTCGTCAGGTTGAGCAGCTTGAGGCTGCCGCCCTGGCGGCTCACCGTGGTGTAGGTGCGAACCACTTCGCCGAGGCCCGCGCTGTCGATGTAGGGAACAGCTTCGAGGTTCAGCAACAGCTTCTTCTTGCCGGAAGCGAGCAGGCTGTTGATCTTGTCCTTCAGCAACTCGTCGCCCTCGCCAAGGGTCATCTTGCCCTTGAGATCGAGCACGGTCACATCACTCACAGTGCGTTCGACGATTTCCATTCGCTAGGTCCCCTGCGTCGAGAATCTCTTAAAAAACCAAAGTTAAGGCGCCCGTAATCTATCACACGGGCGCCCATAACCACCGCTCCGGTCTACTCTGTTTCCCGGCGCATCTTCTTGCGATTGCGCTTCCGGGCGAGCGCCTGTTTGGCTCGACGCTTGTCACCCGGCTTCAGGTAAAAGGAGTGCTTCTTGATGTCCTTGATGATGTCTTCCTGCTGCACCTTGCGCTTGAATCTGCGTAACGCGCTCTCGATCGACTCACCTTCCTGCAATTTCACCTCGGCCATCTTGTAGTCACCCCCTTCCTGGTCAGATTTTTGGCTGCTCCATCACCAGATCACCAGATCATCACCAAATCACGGGATGGTGTTGACTCTGGCTCCAATCGGTGAGGGGCCAAGTATGTTAGGCTATCACAACCCCAGCGGCCTTCATGGCGCAAATAAACCCTTTAGATTCAGTCGGTTACACGCGTAGCGTGCGTCGGCCCGGAGGGCCGACAGGCTAAAGCGTCATGAGAATTCTGGTCCTTGGTTCCGGCGCGCGCGAGCATGCCCTCGCCTGGAAGCTCTCACACGAACCCAACGTCACTCACGTGATCTGCGCGCCCGGCAACCCCGGGATCGCGCGCACCATCCCTACCGCGCCGGTCGACGTATTGGACACCGACGCTGTAATTCGGCTCGTCGATCGCGAGCGCATCGATCTGACCGTCGTCGGTCCCGAAGCGCCGCTCGGCAACGGCCTCGCGGATCGATTCGAGGCTGAAGGCCGGCGGGTGTTCGGGCCAACCAGGGGAGCCGCGCAGCTCGAGACCAGCAAGGCGTTCGCGAAGGATTTCATGCAGCGGCACGCCGTGCCGACCGCCCGCTATCGCGTCTGCACGTCAGCTGCCGATGCGCTTTCCGCCATTCGATCGGGAGAGTTCGGTGACGCCCTCGTCGTCAAAGCCGATGGCCTCGCCGCCGGAAAAGGCGTCGTCGTCGCGCCCGATCGAGCGACGGCCGAAGCCGCGGTTGAAGCGGCGATGATCGACAGGAGTTTCGGTGACGCCGGCTCGCGGGTCGTGCTCGAGGAATTGCTGACGGGACCGGAAGTCTCGTTCTTCGTCGTCGCCAACGGCGAGCAATACGTGCCGCTGCTGTCCGCGCAGGATCACAAGCGGATCTTCGATGACGACCAGGGGCCGAACACCGGCGGCATGGGCGCGTTCTCGCCGAGCCCGTTGATGAACGCTGCGCTGCAGTCGCAGATCGAAAAGACGATCGTGCAGCCCGTGCTCAAGGGCATGGTGGCCGAAGGGAATCCATTTCGAGGTTTTCTCTACTGCGGCTTGATGCTGACGCCCGACGGCCCGAAGGTGATCGAATTCAACGTGCGTTTTGGAGATCCCGAAGCGCAGGTCGTGTTGCCCCTGCTCGGATCGATGTCGGAGATGCTCGACGGTGCAGCGTCCGGCTTTAGCCGGACTGTCGCTGTCGGTGTTGTGTTAGCCGCTCACGGGTATCCCGGTGAAGTTCGGAGCGGCGATGTCATCCACGGCCTCGACGATGTCGTCCGCGATTGTCGCGACGTGCAGATCTTCTTCGCAGGCGTGAAGCAGAAGGGCAACGACCTCGTCACCTCGGGCGGGCGCGTGTTGACGGTGATGGCGACGGCGCCGTCGTTTCAAATCGCCATCGCGCGCGCCTACGAAGCGGCGAGCAAGATTCATTTCGACGGAATGCAATACCGTCGCGATATTGGCAGCAAGGCGCTACTCGTCCCGTAGCGCGACTATCGGATCAATAGCCGCCGCTCTGCGCGCCGGGAGCCAGCTCGCCAACAGACCGACACCGATCAACAGGATTACGATCGTCGTGATCACCTGCGGATCGTCCGGTTTCACTTGATACAAGAACTCCTGCAGCAATCGTCCGGTCGCCAGCGAACCGGCGACGCCGATTACGACGCCGGCGACGAGCGGCAGCAGTGACTGGCGAATCACGAGCGACGCGAGCTGGCCCCGCGATGCACCGAGCGCCGCTCGCACGCCGATTTCGCGCGTGCGCTGCGACACGTAATAGGCGAGCACCCCATAGACTCCGATGGACGCCAGCAGCAAACCGATCACTGCAAAACCCGTCAGGAGACGCATCGGCGTCCATCGGAGT
>Ga0193741_1000337_pt1 | contig 13654 bp, 16 predicted proteins | sample L2s2metaG_FD_143059 | JGI IMG/M metagenome (GOLD analysis project Ga0193741, IMG submission 143059) | Soil microbial communities from a riparian zone of the East river system, Colorado, United States - L2s2 | ecosystem: Environmental > Terrestrial > Soil > Riparian zone | place: USA: East River...
AATAATTATAATTTTGCCTTTAGATAAATAACATGTTATACATACAATAATTGTTTTTTATAAATTAAAGAATCATATTATGAGTTTTTATTTTGAGAATTACTCATGTATAAAGAATCAACTTCATATTTATCCATCCGAACCGCCTTTTTAGAATTAAGGAAAAATATTTCTGTGCAACCCCTGTATGAAACAGTCAGTACTAATCACAAGTCATTGGGTCGGATTTTATATAATGCTATCAATTCAACTGTTAATATTCCATTGCATGATTCTTCACACATGGATGGTTTTGCAGTTCTGTATGATGATATAAAGAATGCTTCTAATTTAAAACCCATCATCCTTAAAGTAATAAGCGAGGTTAAACTTGGAAAGATAAAATGTGAACCTTTGGAACCCGGACAGGCTGCCAGAATTCCAACAGGTGGATATTTACCTCCAAAGTCAGATACAGTTGTTCCTATTGAATATTCACAATTTAATGAAATGGATAGATCAGTTAGAATTTTTGCTGAATTTCCAAAAGGATCATTTATTTCACCTGCAGGAAAGGATATTACTAAAGATAAATTAATGTTTAAAAAAGGACACTTATTACGAATTCAAGATATATCTTTATTAAATAGTATGAGAGTTAAAAAATTAAATGTATATAAAAAACCAAAAGTTGCAATAATTCCAACTGGAAGTGAATTAACCAATGATATTAATGAGGTTGCTTATGGAAAGATTCTCAATACTAATGGTCAAATAATTTCTACATTAATAGAAGCTTCTGGCGGAATACCTGTTGATCTAGGAATAACATCTGACAATGTGAAAATGATTAAGAGTAAGATAAACAATGCCTTATCTCAAAATGATATTGTTCTTACTATAGGAGGATCATCAGTTGGACATAAGGACCTCATTGCAGAAACTATTAATTCGATGGGAAAACCAGGCATTCTTGCTCATGGAATTAAACTTGACCGAGGAAGAGTAACTAAAATAGCAGCACTAAAATCTAAACCTATTATTATATTACCCGGTCCTATCCAAGGAGCTATTAATGCTTTCATTGTATTGGCTTTACCATTGATCAGATCTTTAATTGGATTATCACATAATAATTATGTTTTTATAAATGCTCAGATTACTGATAACTGGAAAGCTAGAAAGAAATTTCAAAACTTTGTAAAAATATTATACGTTCGTTTATCATATTCAAAAACTAACAATAGCATTAAGGCGGAACCAATAACTGGAGAAACCTCAAATATGACAGTTATGACTAGAGCAAACGGTTATGTATTAGTATCTGAAAAAATAACAAAAATTGAAAAGGAAAATAATGTACAAGTAAATTTACTGCCTGGATTTTCTTTTGCATCTAGCAATCCTATAGACTTTTCGTAATTTATTATTTGAATAATCTGGTAGCAAGATTAATGGCTGCTAAGGCAACTAAAATTCCTATTATGATTATAATTTTTTGATGATCAAACTTGAGTGCACCAAGTCTAGACCCCATTAAACCTCCTATCAGAACAACAATGGACAATGGTATGACCAAACCAAAATCTATATCCTTGGTTATAGTATGAGCAATAAATCCACTTATAGAATTTGTTAGTATAAATAAACTGGCAGAAGCTGCAGCCTGTTTGGGATTAGCTAAACCTGACATTATCAAAATTGGTGAAAGCCATATCCCTCCACCTATTCCAACAAGACCAGAAATACTACCAAGAAGAGCACCTAATGGAGTGGTTATTAATGCAGTTCTAACAAAATTCAAATTCATTTTTCTTATCTTTTCGCGTTGAAATGTTATTCTTCTTCTTCCAGACAATAGCAATGCGGCTGAAGCAGAAAAAAGAGATATGACAAAAATCAATGTTAACATTTTTTCTGGTAGAATTATAGAACCTCCAATAAATGCAAAAGGTATTGAAATTAATAATGGAAATGATAATCTTAATGATAGATGACCTGCTTTTAGATAATTAAAAAAGGCTGCAGAAGATACAATAATGTTTAATGCTAAAGAGATTGGTGGAACTGTATACAAATTGACTCCAACAAGAACTAAGATAGCTATATAGCTACTTCCCCCAGCAAATCCTACAGAAGAATAAAAAAAACTTACTACAAAGAAGATAGGAGCAAGTACTATTAGTAAAAAGTCATTAATGACCTTTCCCTCCTAACATATTAAATACATGGAATATGCTAGGCAAAAGAAGATCTAATGATTCTGATACAGCTTTAGTGCTTCCTGGTAAATTTACAATTAAGGTATCTCCTCTAGTTCCAGACATTCCCCTTGAAAGCATTGATAATGGTGTTCTCCTTTGACCATATGATCTTATGGCTTCAGAAATTCCATTTGCCTCTTTATCAATAACCATTTTAGTTGCTTCTGGAGTTACATCTCTTTTACTAAACCCAGTACCTCCTGAAGTTATTATTAGATCTACTTTTTTTTCATCAGAATATTTAATAAGATATGTCATAATTTTGTCTACACTATCAGGTAATATTTCATAACCAACAATTTCAATATTCTTAGTGATATCAACATTTTCCAATCTATTAACGATCATTTTTCCCGACTTGTCAATTCTTGTTCCATTGAAAGTAGAATCACTTATAACAAATATAGCAACGGTAATTTTTTTATCAAGATATTCTATAAAATCTCTCTTACCACCGGTTTTATCTAACAATTTTATTGACTCTATTATTAGATGATTGTCTATTGGTTTGAGCATATCGTATATGGTTAGTGCCGCTGTACAACATCCAGTTAATGCTTCCATTTCAACTCCTGTTTTCCAGACACTTTTAACACTAACTTTAATTTTTATTGATGATTCTTGTAACAATATTTGTGTAGAAATGTGATCTATTGGAATAGAATGGCAATAAGGGATTAATTCCCATGTTTTTTTTGCTCCAAGAGCAGCTGAAATTTTTGCTGCTTCTATAATATCTCCCTTTGGTGTTCTTTTATTTTTAATCAGATCTATACTATCAGGAGATACTTTGATTATTGCTTGTGCAGTAGCAATTCTTAATGTGTCTCCTTTTATGGATACGTCAAACATACCTTTGTAAGAATTCGTTTCATTCACTTATCTTAACACCTTCTATCCATTCATTGCCAAATTGAGTTTTTTCTTTTTTCCAGATAGGACACCTTTTTTTAATATTCTCAATTCCATAACTACATGCTTCAAATGCATCTTTTCTATGTTCTGAAGAAACTGCAACTATAACACTTATTTCTCCAACCTGAAGATCTCCAGTTCTATGTACTGCAATAAATTTTTTAATATTCCACTTTTTGAAAACCTCCTTTTCGATGTTTTTTAATATTTCTTCAACCATTTCATTATAGGCCTCATAAAAAATACCTTCGACTTTCGCCTTAGAATTATGGTCTCTAACAAGTCCGGTAAAAGAAATTATTGCCCCACAAAAATCATCCTTAACTTGATCAACTATTTTTGTTTGATCAATTGTATTTTTTGTTGTTGAAATCAAATAAGTTCTCCACCATTATCCCCCACTTATTGGTGGTATAATAGCAATTTCATCGGATGATTTTACATTGATATCTTCGTTGCATATTACTTTATTAACAGCAAATACAAAATTTATCTCATTCAAACCCAGAGAAGGGTATAGCTCTTCAAGATATTTTCTTAGTTTTTTCAATGAAATTGACGTATCATGTATAGAAATAATCAAATCATCGCTATCCATTTTCTCTCTCAAAATTCCAAATAATCTTATCTTTAAAGTTGCATACTCCAATAAGTTCATTGTTATCAACCACCTATTGTATGCATAAGATTTAAGGTTGGTCTAAGTCCATTAATTCTAATTAATTCCACTATCCCCTCTGGTTTCTTTGTATGACAACTTAAAATATAATCCATAATTTCCTGATCGGTCTTTGCATTTCGAATCATTTTCTTTAAGTCATAACCCTCTTTTTCGAAAAGACAAGTCAGGAATCTACCATCAGAAGTCAATCTCACCCTATCACAATTTGAACAAAAAGGTTCTGTAATTGATGAAATAAATCCAATTTTTCCTTTACCATCATTGAAATTATAGACCGTGGCTGGATCAGATTGAAAAGAAGAATTATTATTTTCATCAAAAGAGATAACATTATGAAAATTAGATTTTATCTTTTTTATTATTTCTTGCTTGGTAACAACAAGATTATGATTCCAAATACCTGATCCATCAAGAGGCATAAATTCAATAAAACGAACACTTAATTTAGTATCTCTGGCAAATTTGACGAAATTAATTATTTCATCATCATTCCAATCTCTAATTATTACAGTATTAATTTTTATTTTGAATCCTAACTCGTTTGCTTTTTGAATACCCCTGAGAACTTTATTTAAATTAGAAATACCATTTAAGGTTCTAAATCTTTCTTCTCTAAAGGTATCAAGACTAATATTTAGAGTATTCAATCCTGCTGATTTTAATTGATTTATTTTATCTTCTAATAAAATCCCATTAGTAGTCATACTGATAGTTTTGATATTTTGTATCTTTGTTAAATCCCTAATCAGATTCTCTAACGAAGGTCTAAGTAACGGCTCTCCTCCTGTAATTCGAACTTTTGTTATTCCTAATTGAGTAAAAATAGATGTTATTCTAACTATTTCTTGAAAATTGAGGATTTCTTTATTATCGAACCATTTAATGTTTCCATTAGGCATACAATAAATACATTTCATATTACACTTATCAGTTACAGAAATTCTTAATTTTCTTGCTACTCTATTAAAACTATCTTTCAAAATTTTAGAAGAATTATTTTGAGTCAATTCTTTTCATTATGTACAATTTTTTATTTTATTTAGATGTGAAAGTTTTTCAAGAAAATAATGTTTCCAGCATGAGGGTAAGTCTTGAACTTTAACTACTTTTTCCACAAGTAATTTATTGTTTTTATCTTGTATAACAATTTCTACTATATTTTCTATTGTAACGTCGTTATTGTCTTTTTTAATGAGATGGAGAGAATCATCTGTCGTCCCTATTTTACCCTCCTTTACAACTTTAAAGTAAATTCCAGATTTACCATTCTCTAAAAATTTTTTTACTATATCCATTTTACCAAACTTTACTCCAAGCTTGTAGTAAGGCATATGGGGCTGGGTTGCAACTACCTTCGCACTTCCTATTTGAAACATATATCCATGCTAACCTGAGATTCGAAAAGCTCCCTGTAGTTAGATTTTCTCCAAACATGCGCCAGTTAAATGGCATGTCTGGAAACTCCTTGTTCATATGGAATATCTATCATGAAAGATGGATTTAAGAATTTAATTTATTTATTTAAAAGTTAAAGCCAGAGCGAACTACTATTGGGATCTAAACAATAATAGAAGGCTATGGAGGGGTTTATGAAATCTCATAATTTGCCTATAAGATTGTAAATTAATCGAGATTATAGTATTTAATAATTGGAGACAATTATTATTTAATTGTAGTAGCCTTCTAAGGAATATATATATCATAACAATAGAAGGCTATGACCATATTCTTTGGACTGTATTAAAGTGCATAAAATTATAATATTTAAAAATCGGTAAACTAGGTTAATCGACTAATCATAATTAATTGTCATAGTCTGAATTAGTTCTTAGATTTATTAGAATTGAATTTTACTTGAGTGAAAGTTCATATCTATTTCAACAATATATTATTTGTATATGGGAGAAGTAGTTGATCCTAATAGATTGAGAGGTGATGATAACTCTTGGAAAGGAGGATTAGTAATTTGCGGAATACCTAATTGTAGTAATCAAGCTACTAATAAATGTCCTATTTGTTCAATTCATTTTTGCTATGAACATATAAAATCACATGTTCATCCAAATGAATTCCCACCCTATACAAATAGAATAAGACTAGATGATATTGTGGTCAAAAACGTGTATTTTAGAGTTTGTTCCCTCTAGAATATTCAAAAACAATAATTTACCATTTTATACTCGCTATATACAAAAACTTAAAAGAACCTAATTGCATATAAAGATCAATAAATATTATGCAAAAGGAAAAAATAAATAGACCTTTTTTTAAATATTGGAAATCCATTACATATGATTTAATTCAGAAAGCAATAGAATCGCAGAATAAAGTTATTGGAAGGCTTCTTTTCTTGTTCAGAGTAAATAATAGCACTGCGGTTATATTCAGAAAAATTATTCCTTATGTTTTTTCAGGCGGTTCAATTATATTTATAGGATATGTATTAATGAATATTTTCACTAATTATCCTCCAAGAGTAATAGGGATCAGTCCTTAGTTTAGGATTAATATCCAAATATGTAAACTAAAGCGTAATTTAATGATAATATTCAATGAAATACTTTTTTTTAACTAATAGTGTTCATATTTTTTATACTACTTTTTTTAAGTGAGAATGTTCATACCTTCGTATTGTCCTCGAAACAAACCTTAAATAATAAAAAATCAAGGAAACCAAGGAAGAATTACAAAGAGTTCCCAAAAAAGGAAAATAACATAACAATAGAAGAACAACAATCACAAAGAAAATTCCCTGAACCTATAATATATCAAGGTTTGAATCAAAGAAATATAATATTAAGAGACAATGATGATGATTTTAAACACCATCTAGAACAGACTATGAGAGAGGCAAGAGCAATTACAAACTATTTTCTAGAACTTCACAAGGATATGGTAAATTCCTACAGCTTGGAATATACTAACTTAATACAAAATATTTTTAATTCATCAAGGGATGATTTTACTATTCCTGAAAGGGTTACAGACTATCCATTTGACATACAAAATATGTATTCCGTTTTAAGTAGTAATAGAGATAACTCACTAAAATTGATTGACAATATTATTACAAAAAATATGTATACATTTATCAAATCAATTGAAGTTACACAAAGATTCTACAAAGATGTAATTGAGAGTTACTTGAATTGCATAAAGAAAGTAAACTAGAACTAGCTTATTTCTTCTGTCTTGAAATCTATAAACATCCTACAGAAATAGAGGAAAATATGATTACATTAAATGTTAGTCTTTTTATTTAGATTCATGTTTTCATTTTTATTATACAAAATTGAGACAAAATCAGTTGACTCCCCTCAGTTTGAGGGCTTGAATATCGGGGAAGTAACTCTAACGATATGGATATGTCTATTCAAAGCCATAGGCTCTAATTAATAAATTAATTTTATTTTAATAGAGTTTTCTATAATTCTTATATTATTTAATAACTATATACAATTGGGGCTGATGATCGTCTGAAACAAAATATAGGACTATACACGTCTATTGCTCCTGACGTGATTTATTAAATATACAATTGAAATAATAAGAACAGCCCCATTCTAAAATAATATTCTAAAAATTATAGATATGTAAAAATTTAGAGATAAAAGGGCATAGTAGCAAGAATTTTTAATGTACCCAAAATAATAAAGTTTTTATTTTAACTTAAGAAATTTATAAATTATATAGTTATGCTACTTACAATGTTTTCATTAATATTGGGTAATTTACAAAATTGTATTAAATTAGTTTTTATTTCTCTTTACTAATATTCATTACTTAATATTGTTTTGTATTTATTCAATTAACTAGTTTAATTTGAAATATTTTGGGTTTTATATCTAGCTATAACATAAAGAGAAAAATATGAAGGAAATAACATATTTACAATATAACAATGGTTATTAAAACAAATAGAATTATCAAGTATAATCTTCCCAAATTTAATCATCATATATTATCATCAAGTTAAGTATAATATAGTAAACAATTATAATTATTACAATGAAATCAACAATTAGTTCAATCATTGTTGCAATATTACTTGTTGTTCCTTTTGTAGGTTCACTTTCACTATATGGACAAGAAACAACAAACAATGTCAGAGATCAAATTCAAACCACAGCAGAACAAATAAAGAATATGGCAAATGAAGTTGCAAATAATTCCACAGGTACAATCAATCAAACAGAAGCTAAAAGTATTCTAATGCAATTAGGAGAAGCAGCAAGGAAAACAGCATTAGCCGGAGCTGACATACTTTCGAATCTTAGTGGAGAAATCAAACAAGGACTACGAAACTAATTACAAACTAATAAAAGGTGAATACTCCTACCTTTCTTGCAATCTTATGCCTTAACTGTCTCTAACCAATTTAAATTTGTATTTTTTCATGAGTATAATCTTTAATATGGAGAAAGGTAATATTTCTCGCATAGAAACATTCACAATATATTGTGTTAAAGTGAATTAAAATATTCTTGAAACTTTTATTATAATCTAGTACAACTTATTTCTTCCTATTTATAATTTATAACAGAAATATGAATACACATTATCGTTATTATATTTTGTAAAAAAAAGATTTAAAGTCCAGCAATTTTTCAGGAATAATATTAATAATAAAATAGCAACTGAACAATATTTCATATCTAGAAATTGAATTTTTTGGTTAGTTAATTTTTATATATTATGTTCCTGTAAATCTAATATGGAATCAACGATTTGTTCCATAGTAATTTCTTCCATTCTTGCATTTGCTTTAATTACAGGAATACCATTTGTAAATGCGTTAGCGCAAGAAGATGATAATAGAGATACAGAGATAGGTGGAGATATAAAGCTAGGTGGAGATACAGGAATGACCGAAAGTGATCTTGGAGGAAATGATACAGGAATGACTATAAGTGATCTAGAAAATGATACAGGAATGACCAACGGTCAAACTGGTGATGAATAACTATTTTAATTTTGTATATTATTAATTGTAGTTTTTGGTAACAAATAGTAAATATAACTTTAAGTAAAATATTATTTTTTTTGTAATTTCTTTTATCGTAATATATTCTAAAACATCTTCTTTTATTTTTATATTTAACTTCACTATAATTTGATCTCTTTATAGGTGACTAAATTTACTATTGTTATCTTTAAATTGTAATTTTATTAACAAAAATGTTAAATATCTAAGATATAGTAACTAGTGCCCATGGTTTAAAATCAAGGATACAACTGTCAATTATATTTCACTAAGTATAAAATATATTTATTTAATGGCAATGAGGCTTTGCCCATTCTTCATTTGAAAATTCTGAGATGTCACAATATTTGGAATAGATAATTGCCAAGTTATTTTCTATCAATTCTTTATTCAGATTTATTCCATCACAATAAACGACACCAACCTCTCTTCCATATCTGTCTCCTCTACGCTGTCCATCATCAATATCAACTTCACCTTTTTTACTTAGACATAAACTTTGCACTAATTTCTTGGCTTTCATATATCCTTCTTGACCTCGTTCAGGAGTATTTACCAATGCTAATCTTATTCTATTATCATTGATATCTAGTGTATCACCATCAACAATATGATTCACTATTCCTTCAAATTCTATATTAGCTTGTTTTTTATTCTCTTGTTTATAATTTGCTTTGTATAATACATAAGTAGAAAAGGATATAATAATTAATACAATAATAATAATAAAAAGTAATCTTTTATTTTTTATAGCAATCATAATCGTTTAAATTAATAACTTTGATTATATTACTATTTGTAATAACTTTATCACATTATTGTCAAATATTCAAATTGTATCCTCATTTTTTAATTTTATTTTTGATTTATTATCATCCTTTACTGTCAGCTCATGGGAAGTTGCATATCAAATGCTGATATCTATTATTAATAATGTATTATAAGGTATTTTAAAGTTCCCTTAGATAAATTATTTACCAAAATCATATACCGTTTGCTTTAATTATTTCTAACATGCTATTTTTGACATGTTACATAATCAACCATTGGCAGTCTATCATAGTCTCACACTCCTATAGGATTCCGAATTTTGGGTCATTCTATTTAAGAATATGACGATTAGTCATATTATAGGTTCTAATAGTGAATTTCTTTTATCAACAATGGTTCACTTCATTCATATTTTATATTTGTAATCATGAGAATATGATTGAAACTTAAATACGATTTTATATTAAATTATTTATTAATGTTTACCAAATCTATCATTATAGTTGATGATGACCCAGATTTAATTAATGTATATAGTGAGGCTTTAAAAATGAGTGGTTATGATGTTTCTAGTTTTACTGATCCTTGTTTGGCATATCAGCACATCAAGGAAAACCCGAATCAATACTCATTAGTAATTACCGATGACAAAATGCATGATATGAATGGATTATTTCTTGGTACGAAACTATTAGAAATAAATCCAAAACTAAATGTAATCATAATGAGTGAGTTTGGAGACTTGAAATGTAATTATAAATTTAATCTCCTTAAAAAACGTGTTTCGATATTTAAACTAATTAGTGCAGTGAATGAAAGTATATCAAAATCGATTTCAGATGGTGATAAAATCTAAATTAAAATTTGTGAATTAATAAAAATTTTCAAAATATTTAACCTTACTTAACCTCTAAATTTACATTATACAGATTTAGATTCAAAGATACAAGAATTACAACACAAATTATCTGAAGAAAAACTACAAGATAATGAAAGAAGTGTTATTGTTATTATCTTATAAACTAAAGATTATAGAAAAAGTCTCAATGCATGAGAAATTGAATATATAAAAAGTCTATATTTTTTATAGATAATTACTCAACTGTAGAGATATTGTATTATTTGATCCCATATGAAATCTTCATTTAATTATAGTCATTATTATTAAAAATAGATGCCAAGACAACGATTTTATCCATCATCTTAACACCCATACAGTATTTGAGACTTACATCCCTCCTTCTGTATAAAAACCGGATTCTACAAAGTATAAAAGAGTTGGATACAATTTTTAATATTAAAGGTTATAACCATCTACAAAGGAAAACAATAAAAATTAGTAAATTGAAATGATTGATTGATAAAATTTAATTAACTTCTTTTGAAGGTGATATCTAAAAAATTGCTCCTATTATACAAATCAATATACACAATTGGAATTTCTATTTTTGTCTTGTATCTCATATTTTTATCCTATTGCTATCAAATTGTAGAGATCATAACCACCCTTTAACCTAATGCCTTTATGCATTCATTTGCTTCAACCCATACAGAGATAATATTTTAAATAATAACCACTAAAAAAATAAAAAACTAAGTAAATTTAATAATTTTCATGATGAATCATTCGATTGATAATACACTCTCACTATTTTTTATATAGCAAATCTGAAATTCTTGTTAACGTATATACTATTATGATCTTAATTCATCACTATGATAACTTTATTTTTTATATAGCTATATTCTTAATTATAATTGGAATACTTGCATTATTATTGACGTTTGTCTCTTCTCCCTATCATTATCACAATATTAAAAATATTATAAATTTACCAATGATAGAGAACTTTAATTTATTATAATAATAGTTAAGCTAGTTAAGTCAGTATAATGATTTTTAGTATTATATGCTAATCCTTCATTCTATCAGTCATATTTAAATAATTTCTTAATGAAGGAATGGAAATGGTTGAATCTCATCTGGTTCATCATTTCATCTAGATAATTTGTTTGAGCCAATACTTGTGGAAGAATAAAAGGAATTCTAATCAATAAAAATACATGAACTGATTTTGAAGTATATGTGATTTAATAGTTTAAACATTTGAATATCTTTAAGCTAATGCTAAGATTGATCATTATCAATTACTTATGATTATTGTGTTTGTTATATATTAAAAAACAATTCATAAAAATGATAATTAAAATCATAGCCATCTATACAGGAGAGCTAATTATAAAAGAAGGATTATGGTGAAAATCCTGACTTCTTGCTTTAGTAGTGTCTTAAATTTACCATATAACACATAATAATTTAAGGTAATTAATTAATAGCCATAACCTTACAATTGCAGTAGAAGATCTGAAGTCCAATACTACAATTAAGTAGGGCTATGACTAGAGTACAACGGCTTTACATTAAGCCTATTGTACATAATATTAGTAATCATACAATATAACAATTTTAAATAAAAACTATAACATACACCTATAAGAATAATGAGGTATTCCTAATCATGTATTGATCCAAGGGTATCTAAACCTTAATTGTACTGAAAATAACATTTAGGAAGTAGTATATAATATATAATAATTAAGGTAGTTTAAAGTGGTCATAGCCTGGGGTAAATCTATGATGTAGATTTACTATAAAGGTTGGAAGTATATTTAGACTATGAAAACACGAGGAATGGACTGTTGGTGTTCTGGGGTAACTGACTCGATAACTACTACTATAGCGAAATTATATATTGATCAGTTTTTGTAAATCTAATTTTTGGATCTTCCATAGTTATAAGTACATTAGTTTCAGAATTTACAAAAATACGAGTACTACCTTTTTCTCTCCTAGAAGAAAAAGAAAGAATTTATCCAATTTATCAGGATAATCCAAACGGAGAATATTACAAATTTAATCTTAAAATCCTAACGATTTAAAACAAGTTGACGATACAAAAAATAAGGAAATATTTTCTAAGAGAAATATAGATGGAAGTTGGAAAGTAGATAAGGGAACAGCAAGAATTGATATTTTTACAAAACAAGCAGGTATGCTCAGGGGAAATGATGGAACAAATTAAATCTTGGAATTTTCATATATTAAATAAACAAGGTTATTGGTTATATTCAAATGATTTTCAAAAATATTGAAATCACTTTAATATTCAAAATATTGGAAGCAGAAAAAAGAGATCAAGCTATTTCTATTGTAACTCGTTCTATTCTACAATGACAATAAAGGAGAAGAAGAAATTAAGGAATATCCTGATGCTTTATTGTGGTGGTTCAAGCTATCACAATAATATTTCAGTAGATGGAAAGTTACAAATGAAAAAAGAACAATACCATGCAGGGAATATAATAGATAAACCTAATGAAAAAATGGATTTAGGCAACCTTTATAAGAAAAAATTGGGTTTAAAGCAATAGTTTATAATTTTGATAATCATACCAAAGTAAAACTGGAAAGCTTTGTTGATGTACAAACTGAAGCAAAAAAAGGATCTTATGTAAAATTATATGAAAAAATTGATGATGGGTAATAGGAATTAATAATTGAAAAGCAAAAATGAATGATTGTGGAGCAATAAACAAAACATCAACTATTTCATGGGGATCTCCCATGATTATTTTAATAACCAATAACCTTAATTTTGATATATATGATTTAGAAATAAGGAAAATTATTCCTCCTTGAGAGAATTTAACAGCTTTCTATTAATACAATAATTTAAGGCCCTTTGTATTTCCAATGTCATTTTTATAATCCCTGCAATCTATAAGTATTAGAGTACAAATATCATTTGAATTCATTTAAAAAAAGAAAGTATTATTTTTTAATTTGTATATCTGTTATTAATAAAGAAAACAAAATAATAGTATGGTTGATCATCAGGATAATAAGAATAATCCAATAAGACATCAAAAAAGGAACATACAACAAAGAGCGTTACAATCATCCATATCAGATATATCAAAACAACAAATTGTATCTATTCAGGTTCCATCTAATAGAAGAAATGAGATCGAACAATTTTTAAAATTATTTGGATATAA
>Ga0193741_1000338_pt1 | contig 13577 bp, 9 predicted proteins | sample L2s2metaG_FD_143059 | JGI IMG/M metagenome (GOLD analysis project Ga0193741, IMG submission 143059) | Soil microbial communities from a riparian zone of the East river system, Colorado, United States - L2s2 | ecosystem: Environmental > Terrestrial > Soil > Riparian zone | place: USA: East River...
TTCTCGGGCTCCGCAAGCCGTTCGAGCAGCGCCGGCGCTTCCTGGAACGGCTTGCGGAGCCCGAGAAGCACTGGAAGTTCTCACCGGCCGACGTCGCCGAGCGGTCCCACTATGCGACCTACATGGCGGCTTACGAAGACATGATTCGACACACCTCGACCGAAACGGCGCCGTGGTACGTGGTGCCCGCCGATCGCAAGTGGTTCTCGCGCCTGGTCGTGTCGGCGGCGATCATCGATGCGATCCAGTCGCTCGATCCGCGCTATCCCGAGGTCGATCCGAAAGTGCGCGCCGAGTTCAAGCGCGTCAAGGCGCAGCTCGAGTCCGAGGCGACGCCACAGGCCGCCAAGGCAAAGAAGGCCAAGAAGAAGTGAAGCGGTGCTGGTGGCCGGGCGAAGACGAGCTCTACGTCCGGTATCACGACGACGAGTGGGGACGGCCGGTCACCGACGATCGCCGGCTGTTCGAGAAGATCTGCCTCGAAGGCTTTCAATCCGGGCTCAGCTGGATCACCATCCTCCGCAAGCGCGAGAACTTCAGGAAGGCCTTCAAGGATTTCGATCCCGCCCTCGTCGCCAGGTTCGGCGCGCGTGACGTGCAGCGATTGCTGAAGGACGCCGGCATCGTCCGCCATCGCGGCAAGATCGAATCGACCATCAACAACGCGAAGCGCGCGCTCGAGCTGATCGACGAGCAGGGCTCGCTGGCCGCGTACTTCTGGTCGTGGGAGCCGGCGGCGGCGAGCCGGCCGAAGAAGATCTCTCACGCCGCGCTCAAGAAGATGAGCATCACCGAACGGTCAACCGCCCTGTCGAAGGATCTCAAGAAGCGCGGGTGGACGTTCGTCGGCCCGACGACGTGCTATGCGTTCATGCAGGCCATGGGGCTCGTCAACGATCACATCGAGGAGTGCTACGTGCGCGCCGACATCGAGCGCGCGCGCAAAGTCTTTTCAAGACCGCGGTCCGCCTAAAGGCGGACCCTCACAAGTATCTAACTTGGAAATCCTGTGAGGGTCCGGCTTTCTAAAATGGGGCCTGTGAGGGTCCGGCTTTAGCCGGACCTTATTCATCCCTGAGCGCGATGGTAGGCTCGATGTGGGCGGCGCGGCGCGCCGGCAGCCACGTCGCCAGCAAGAGCGCTGCGGTCAACGGCAGCGCCATCGACGCGAACAGCCACGGATTGACGCTGACGCCGTACAGCCAGCCCGCCAGAGTGCGCGCCACGGTGACAGCGAGGATGAGTCCGACGATCAGGCCGGTGCCCCCGACCCGCGCCGTTTGCTGCAGCAGCATCCGAATCACATCGGCAGGACGCGCGCCCAGCGCTAACCGCACGCCGATCTCGCGCGAGCGCCGGCCGACCGAATACGAGATCAACGCATAAATGCCGAGACACGCCAGGAGTAATGCGCCGCCTGCAAACACCGCCATCATCTCGCCGAAAAATTCCTGCTCCCAAGACGTGCCCTTCCGCATTTCGGTCATCGTTCGCAACCCGAACACGGCAAACGTCGGTCCGGCTTGGCGCAGCGACTCGCGCACCGGCGCGATCAGGCCCTCTGGCGCGCCTTGCGCCCGAACCAGCATTGACATCTGGCGCGAGCCCGTCGTCGCATACGGCACGTAAACATTGAGCCGCGACTGATCGGTGTCCTCGCCAACCTCTTCGTAATGCACGTTCGGCACCACGCCGACGACGCGCAGCCAGCTGATGTCGTCGTTGAATCGGAAGCCGACGCGTCGATCGATCGGACTCTCACCGGGCCACAGGCGCCGCGCCAGTTCCTGGTTCAGCACCGCGACGTCCGATTCGGGGTCCTGCATCTCCGCATCGGTGAACGTGCGGCCTTCGAGCAGCGGCACGCCAATCGTGTCGAACAACCCTGAGCTGATGCCGATTGTTTGAACGCCGATCGTCTGGTCGCGTTCGGTGCGCCCGTCGATCACCAGCTGCCGGCCGTCGCCGCCGTCGTCTCCTGGCGTGGCGGTCGTGAGCGCGGCGGCTGACACACCCGGCAGTGCCCGCAACGTGTCGACGACGTTGCGGTAAAAAGCGGATCGCGCCTTCAAGTCGTTGTAGGTGTCGCCGGCGAGATAGCCGGCGCCGCCGAGAATCGGTTTGTGATCGAAGCCGAGGCTCGTGGTCTGCATCGCGAGGAAGCTCTGCACCATCAGGTTCGCGCCAACCAGCAGCGCGAAACAGAGCGCCACCTGCGCCACGACGAGGCCGGCCTGCAGCCGCTGTCCGCCGCGACCAAGCGAAACGCCGCGGCCGCCTTCCTTCAAATCGTTGACGAGATTCGGACGCACCGTGCGCAATGCCGGCAACACACCAACCACGAATGTCGTGAAGATTGCGGCGCCAATTGCAAACAGCACCACGCGGCTATCGACGCTGACGTCGATCCAGTAGGGCAGGGACCCCGCCGGAAACGCGCCGATCATGGCGTCGATCAGCCACTGCGACAGCAACATGCCGATCGCTGCGCCAGGCACTGCTACCAGCACGGTTTCCGAGAGCGTCACCCACAGCAGCCGGCCGCGGCCTGCGCCCATCGCCGCTCGCACCGCCAGCTCTCGCTGCCGCGCGGCGCCGCGCACCAGCATCAAATTGGCAAGGTTCGCGCACATGATCAGCATCACGAACGCGACGGCCGACATCAGGACGATCGCGGTGCGCCGATCGCCGGCGCCGACGTAACTATCGCGGATCGGAATGACGCGCACGCCGTAGCCGCGGTTGGTTTCCGGATACGTGTCTTCGAGCCGCTTCGCGATCGCGGCGATCTCCTCGCGCGCCTGTTCGATGGACTGGCCGGGCCGCAACAGCGCGACGGCGTTGATGTTCCGCGCCGACCGCGGCGACTCCTCCCAGCGAAACGGCACGTACATCTCGTCGAACTCCGGGAAGCGAAACCCGGTGGGCATCACGCCGATCACCACGCGCGCACGATCGTTGACGACGATCGACTTGCCGATGATCGCGGGATCGCCGCCGAAGCGTCGTTGCCACAGGCTATGCGTCAGCATCACCACGGATTCGAGGCCCGGCGCGGCGGCCTCTTCCATCCGGAATTGACGGCCCAGTGTTGGCTCGATGCCGAGCAAGGGGAAGAGATCCGGTGTCACCGATCCGCCGCGGATGCGTTCCGCGCCGGCATCACCACCGCTCAAGAGAAAGCTGCGCGTCATGTAGCCGCCGATGCCGTCCAGCGCTGATGCGCCGCGGAAGTCGAGGAAATCACGGTACGAGATCTCGGTGTCGCCCCAACCCGGTTCATCCACGTTGAGCCGGTGGGCAATATGAATGGTCGCGAGGCGATCGGTGCGCACGCCGAACGGCATCGGCCGCAGGCTGATGGCATTCACCAGGCTGAAGATCGCGACGTTGGCGCTGATGCCGATGGCCACCGTCAGCAGCGCGCCGATGAAGAATCCCGGCTTCTGCGTGAGGCCGCGCCAGGCATGAATCAGGTCGCGAAAGGGTCCGCCCATGGCGAGAAACATATCAAGTCGGATGCCACGAATCGCCTCGATTCGGGCCTGATTTTCAGGGGACTAGTACCGGTGCCGTCCACGCGCGGACCGGCGTGTCCGGATGCGGACGTTTACTGCTGAGTAACTTTGTAACCCTTCTTGGCCAGTAAAACCGGCAGGCCATCGGGACCAACAAGGTGCGCGGCGCCTACGACCACGAAGCAGCCGGCGTTTTGTTTGAGGCACGTTTCGATGTGCGGCATCCAGTTGTGATTCCGGTCGACGAGCAGCTTTTGATAGAGCTCCGGCGCTTCCTTCAGCTCGCTGAGTGTCATCTTCTCCATCGCCGCGACGTTGCCGAACTGCCACGCCTGCGCCATGTCCTTCACGCCCTCCACTTCCTTGTCGAGATCCTCCATCGTCGTCTTGAGCAACTCTTCCTGGAGCTTCGGCGACAGTGAATCGAACTGATCGAGTTGAAACGCCATCGTCTCGAGGCCTTGGCGCTTCATCCCGGAGTCCTTGGCGCGATCGAAGAAGTGCCGATCGATGCCGAGCTCCGGCTTGAATCCCGCCGCCTGCAGCGTCGGCGCCATCAGCGTGATCGCGACCAGCCACGGCTTCATGCGTTGAATCGCCGCCATCGGCAGGCCGGCCTTCTCGGCGCGCTTCTTCACCTCGGCGTACACATCCGGCGCGATGATCTGGTCGAGCGTGCGGCCGTCGGTGAGCATCGCCTTCGACAGCGCCGCCATCATCAACATCGGATCGCTGGTCTCGTCGATGTCGATCTCCTCGACGAGGGTCTTCGATTCGGCAAACGCCTTGTCGATCGTCGCGTTGAGCGGATAGAAATCCGCCGTCAGCACGTGCAGCGATCCGAGCAGATACGCCGACGATCCGCCCGGGCCTTCGACCTTCCACATGAACTGGCTGCCGGTCTTCTGTCCGAAGGCCGGCGTCGAGACGAAGGAGATCGCCAGGAGGGCCGCGAGAAGGCGGTGACGCATGCCTCAGAGTACCATGGGCCACAGAAAACCCAGGGCCACAGAAGGCACAGAAAGCACAGACAATAAGAGAAATGCATGTTCGTGAAGTTCTAACTGGCGCATTGGTCATGGCGCCGATGACCAAGGGCTCGAATCTCCCCTATCGCCGCTTGTGCGTCGAGCTCGGCGCGCGCGTGACGATCAGCGAGATGACGGTGGCGCGGCGGCTGAAGCAGCGTCGCAAGAGCGAGTTCGCGTTGATTCGCAAGTTCGAGGGCGAGCCGTTTTTCGGCGTCCAGCTCGCGGGCACCAATCCCGAGGAGATCGGCTGGGCCGCGGCGCTCGCCGAATCACGCGGCGCCGATCTCGTCGATCTCAACTGCGGCTGCCCGATCGATCACTTCACGCACAAGGGCATCGGCGCGGCGCTCGGCCGCCAGCCGCAGCGCATCCGCCGCATCGCGGAAGCGATGAAGAAAGCCGTCACCAAGATTCCGGTGACGGTGAAGCTGCGTCTCGGCTGGAACGACGAGATGCGCAACGTGATCGAGCAGGCGCAGGCCGCCGTCGAGGGGGGCGCCGATGCGCTCTTCGTGCATGGGCGCACGCGCAATGCCCGGTATCGCTTCGCGGCTGATTGGGACGCGATCGGATCGGTCGTCGCCGCCGTCCCCGTGCCGGTGGTCGGCAACGGCGACATTCTGTTTCCGCACGACGTCGAGAATGCGCGCGCGCGATCGGGATGTGCGGCCGTGATGAGCGCACGCGGCGTGCTGATCAAGCCGTGGCTGTTTCGAGAAGTGAACGACGGTTATCGCGACCTCGCCGCCGGCGAGCGCGTCGCGATCTACCGGAGATACGTCACGCTGGCGCGCGAGCACTGGGGCGCCGACGCGCATGGCCTCGAGCGCGTTCGACAATTCACGCGCTGGCACATCGACTTCTGGCATCGCTACGTACCGCGACGCGAGGACGGCAGCTATCCGAACATCCAGGTTCGTGAAGTGGAACACCGGCACGCCACGCCGCTCGACGCATTTCTCGCGCGAACGGATGACGCGGCCCACGAATACCTTGCTGATTGCCTGACGTTCGAGCGGGAGATCGATCTGGCGGCGGCGCCGTCGGCGCAAGCGGTGGAAGAGCCTGAGTTCGTGGAAGCTGAGGGCTGATCGGCTTTCAGCTCTCGGCTTTCAGCTTTCGGCTGTCCTTGAACTTCTCCAACTCGTCGAGTGACCTGGGCCAATCACCTTTGAGGAGGCGTGACAGGCCGCGATCCGCGAGAAGTTTGCCTCCGGTCTGACATTCCGGACAGTAATTCGCCTCGTTCGAAGCGTACTGGATGCGTTGAATCGCCGTGCCGCACACCGGGCACGGCTTGCCGTAGCGTCCGTGCGCGGCCATGCCGTCGCGAAACGCCGTCACCTTCTCAGGGAACTTCTCACCAGTCTCTGCGATGAGCTCATCCCGCCACTTCGTGAGGATGCCGATCGTGTGCGCGTGCAGGATTTCGATCTGTTCAGGCGTCAGCTTGCTCGTGAGCAGCATCGGCGACATCTTCGCGGCGTGAAGGATCTCGTCCGAATAGGCGTTGCCGATGCCACTCAGAAGGTGCGGATCGGTGAGCGCGCGCTTCAACGTGTGATTCTCGCGCGTCAGCGCTTCGCCGAATGCCTTCCCGCTCGCCGTCAGCGGCTCGAGGCCGCCGGGATCGTGCGACGCCAATTCCTTTTCGCCCCGAAGCAGATACAGCGACGCGCGGCGCTTCGATCCCGCTTCAGTGAGGATTAGCGATCCGCTTGGGAAATCAAATGCGGCAAGACCGACCTTGCCGGGTATTTTTGGACGAGGCTTGTCTGAGCCTTCTGTGCCTTCTGTGGCCCATTTGAACCGCCCGGCGATCATCAGATGAATGACCAGGAACAGGTCGTCTTCCATGGCCCAGACGAGCCGCTTGCCTAGGCGGCGAAGCGCGACGACCTTCTTGGCGTTGGCCTGATCGATTGGAGGGTCGAAGGAACGAACGAGGAACGGACTGGCGATGCGGATGCGATCGAGCCGCTGACCTACGATGCGCGATTGAAGCGCATGCAGGTAGAGCTCGATGTCGGGTAGCTCGGGCACGAGCCTGGTCTGTGCCTAATCTGTGTTAATCGGTGGCTACTGAGCGTTGAGAATTGAGGCCCAGCCCGTGGGGCGGAAGATGAACTGCGGCACGCGCAGCGCGCGCGCTTCCGTGGTCGCCTTCGGACTGCACGCGCCGGTGCGGATGAACGTCAGCGCTTCGGCGAACGACGCTTCCGCGCTGTCGCCGAGTTGATGCGTGTAGTCGTCACCGGCCGCGCAATCGACCGCGAGGCCGTCGAAGAAGTCGCCCTCGAGGTTCGCGTTCTTGATCGAGAACGCCACCGGATACAACACTTTGTCGCAGAAGCGCAGGCCGTACTGGCCCACCGGCTTGCCGTAGGTGGTGTCGCCGATGATCGTCACCGGAATGTACGGGCGCAGCGAATTGATCACGAGCTCGCTCGCCGACGCGGAGCCGCGGGTCGTGATCACCACCAGGCGCTGCAGGTTCAGCGCCTGCTCGGGATTCGCGAAGCGCGTCGTCTTGTCGAGGATCGGCCCGATCTTGTCGTTGTGCACGTAGTTCAGCATCACCTGGCCGTTGGTGCGCGCGCCGCCGATCAAGCTGCCGAGATGAACGGCCACTTCGACCATACCGCCGCCGTTGTAGCGAAGATCGAGCACGAGCTCGGTCGCGCCCGCGGTCTTCAGCGCGGCGAATGCTTCGGTCAAGGCGGCCGTCGACGGCTGGACGAAATTGCGGAAGAACAGGTAGCCGACCTTGCGGCCGTCGATCTCGACGACGCTCGTCAGCGAGACGGTGGGAATGGTGACGAGGCGCTTGACCATGCGCGCGTTGCGGCGCTCACCGGCCTGGGTTTCCCATTCGATCGTCGTGGCGACGCCGATCTCCGCTGCACCGAACGCGCCGCCAATCGTGCCGTCGGCGATCATCGCGGGCACGGTGCGGCCATTCACCGACGTAATGAAATCGCCGCGCGAGAGTCCCGCTTCCAACGCGGGGCTGTCGTCATAGACCTGCAAAACGCGAATGCCGGTGGTCGTAGTCTGGTTGCCGAATCCGTAGCCGATGAACTGGCTGTCGCTATAGAACGCGTCGTTCGATGCGGCGTTGGTGATGAAGCTGAAGGTGTTGTCGATCGGCCGATAGCGCACGGCCTCGAGATAGGACTCCGGCGAATTGAAGCTTGCCGGATTCACGCCGGTCGGCATGAACTGATACCAGTAGTAATAGGTGTTGAGCTGATCGCGCACCCACAGGTTCTGCGACGTGGTGTTGCAGCTCGTTGGCCCGTTCTGCGCGTACGCGATCCACGGGCACAGAAGTGCCACGGTGAAACAAATCGAGGACAGAATGCGCCGCATGGATCTTCTATTGTGCAATGTTTGAGCCGTCGCCTGCCACCAAAGGTAATGTCACGACGAAGCGACCACCGGTCTCTCCCCAACGTGCGGCAACCCCTGTAGTTAACCGAAAGCGCTGAGCTAGGTTATCCAGGCCCAGGCCGGTTGACGCCACCGCCGCGCGACGCGGCCGTTTCTCGTGAGAGACCGTCAGCCTGTCTCCGTCGAGACGGATCTCAATCTCTAGAGGGTTATCGGTCGAAAACACGTTGTGCTTGACTGCATTTTCGAGCAATTCCGGCAATACCACCGGGGGAACCTGCCATCTGGCGGCGGAGGCTGCATCAACTTGCACTGTCACTTTCAGCCCGTCGGCATACCGAATCGTCACGAGCGAAAGGAACTGATCGAGCAGGGCGAGCTCATCGGCGAGCGGCACCAGCCGCTGCGATCCTGTCCGCAACAGGTATCGATAGCTGGCGGCCAGGGCGGCCACAAATGCGGACGCGCGCGGGTGCCGCTGTTCGACCAGGTGACTGAGCGCGTTGAGATTGTTGAAGAGCGTGTGCGGGTTGACCTCGCTCCGGAGCGCGAGCAGCTCCGCCTCGACGTTGAGCCGCTGCAATCGCTCACCGCGATCGCGATCGTGCTCCCACTCCTTCACGAGAAACAGCGTCTCGTAGACGTGGGTGATGAACGTCACCGCGGCGACGATGGTGATGACGGCCATCGCGATCGATCGCCATGTCGCGTTCGGATCGTGAAACAGCGCCGCCCATAGCCACAGCGCCGAGCTCGTGAACGGGATCGTGAAGAGGCAGATCATTCCGATCAGCAACCGCACGCGATGCCACGGCCGCGTGATCCACGCGGTGCGATCCTGGAACAACAGGTAGAGCCGGAGGTTCGCTTCCCATGTGATGTAGGCGATGAGGATGAACCAGAGGTAGGTCGCGACGAGGCCGGCCGGCGAATGCGAGGCGTGATTCACCAGGCCGGCGAGATTTGGTACGGCCACGCCGACGATCGGCGTGACCAGAAGCCTCGCCGCGGTGTCATCTACTCCCGTGGGGCTGGAGTTCGACGGCATCGGGTCAGGATAGCGGCGGAATTCGTCCAACGGCCTGACACGAGGGACGGGGTCGCTGAAATTGCTGGGACGAACTGAGGGCCGTAAAGCAGCTATGCTTCCGTGCGTGATTCGTAGCGTTCTCGTTGCCGTTCTCGCCTCTGCTGCGCTGGCGGCGCAGCGTCCGATCCTCCCTCGCCCGCAGGCGCCCGATCTCGTTCTCTTCAACGGCAAGGTCATCACCGTCGATCGCAGCTTCGCCGTTCACAACGCCGTCGCGATCATCGGCGATCGCATCATGGCGGTCGGCAACGACGATCAGATGCGCGCGGTCGCGGGTCCGTCGACGCGGCTGATCGATCTCAAGGGCCGCGCGGTGATCCCGGGGCTGATGGACAACCATCTTCACGGGGCCGGCGGCGGTCCCGGCGTCGATCTGTCGCGCGCGCGATCGATGGCCGACGTGATGACCGCGCTGCAAGCGCGAGTGCAGGCGTCGAAGCCAGGCGACGTGATCGTCTCCAACAGCGACTGGCACGAGGCGCAGCTCAAGGAGCAGCGGTTGCCGCTCCGTGACGATCTCGACACGGTCGCGCCGCAGAATCCCGTCGTCCTCGTCCGCGGCGGTCACGAATACATCCTCAATTCCGCGGCGCTAACGCGATCCAACATCACGCCCGACACGCCGCAGCCGCCCGGCGGCCGGATCACTCGCTATGCGGACGGGCGCTTGAACGGAGAGCTGGTCGACACCGCGAAGGCGCTGGTGCGATTGCCGCCGGCGCCACCGCGAACGCCGCAGCAACAGCTCGAGGATCGCATCGCCGACTACAAGAAGCTGAACGAAGCGGGCCTGACGGGCATTCGCCACCCCGGCATTTCGATCGCCGAGTATCGAATGCTGCAGGAGATCCAGAAGCGGGGCCTCCTCACGATCCGGATCAACGCCTTGCTGCGTCCGGCGATCGGACCCACAGCGGTGGAGCCGTTGATTGGCAACTCCGGGATCAAACAGGGTGAGGGCGACGAATGGCTGCGCATCGGCGGCATCAAGCTCGCCGTCGACGGCGGCTTCGAGGGCGGCCTGATGCGGGATCTGTATGAGAAACCGTGGGACGAGAACGGCACGTTCCGCGGACTGCAGACCATCGACACCGAGCGCTACGTCACCATCGTCCGCGATCTCAATCGAGAGGACTGGCGCGTCGCCACGCACGCCGTGGGCGACGCCGCGATCGATCTGGTCCTGAACGCGTATGAAAAGGCGAACGCGGAGCGTTCGATCGTCGATCGCCGCTGGTCGATCGAGCACGCGTTCATTGGACGGCCCGATCACCTGCCGCGGATGACAGCGCTTGGCGTCGCGATCGCGGCGCAGAACCATCTCTATCTCGCCGGACCGAGCCTCGTGAAGTATTGGGGTGCGACGCGCGCGGGCATCACCACGCCGGTAAAGATGTATCTCGACGCGCAGCTACCCGTGTCGTCAGGAACCGACGCGCCGGTCGTGCCGTACCCGCCGCTGTGGACGCTCTATCACTTCGTCACGCGCGACACCATTACCGGCGGCGTGCTTGGTCCCGATCAACGCGTCACGCGGCAGCAGGCGTTACGCATGGCGACGATCAACAACGCGTGGTTGACGATGGAAGAGCGGACCAAGGGATCGATCGAGCCGGGCAAGTTCGCGGACCTCGTGATTCTCAGCGAGGATCCGCTCACGTGTTCCGAGACTCAGCTCCGCGACGCGAAGGTCTTGACGACGATGGTCGGCGGAAGAGTCGTCGCCGGTGACTTACGAATGCCGTAACGCGTCGACCGGATTGCTGCGAAGCACTTGGAACGCCGGCCACAACGCAGCCACTGCTCCCGCCGCACCGAACACCGTCAGTGCCGCGGCAAACGCAATCGGATCGGCGTTCTCCAGGTAGAACGGCTCGGATTGCAGCACCATCCCAGCCGGTATTGCGAGAATGATTCCAATCACGACGCCGACGAAGACCGGCGTCAGAACCTGCCGGACAATCGCGCGCAGCAGCGCGGGCTGCTGCGCCCCGAGCGCGACCCTGATGCCGATCTCCTTCGTGCGAAGCGCCACCCCGTAGGACACCACGCCGAAAATGCCGAGGCACGCCAGGGCCAGCGTGAGCAGGCCGATGGCCGCTGATAGCCCGCTGGCCATGCGCGGGCCCTGCATGTGCTTGTCGAAGTCCTCGTGCATCGCCCGGGTGGCCGGGATCACGCGCGGGTCCATCATCGCGGCTTCGCGCAGGATCGGCAGCAGGCGGTCCGCATCCGTTCGCGCGCGCACCACGAGCTCGACGTATGAAAAATCCTCGACCTTCAACGGCCGATACAACTCGGCAACGTCGTTCGCATCGACCTTAATCGAATGCGCGTCGGCAGCGACGCCGATGATGGTCGCCTCCTTCGCCGACTTCGGAAACTCGCGGCCAAGCACGTCGAGCGTGCCGTACATTTCGAGCGCGAGCCGCCGGCTGACGATCACGGTGTCCGGTTCGTTGACCGTGAAGAGTCGGCCGCTCGACAGCGGAATCTGCATGGTGGCAAAGTATTCGGGGTCGACGCTCTGCGTGAGCGTGCGCAGGCCCGGCGTCGCGTTGTAATTCGTCTGGCTGACGCGGCCGCCGAGCGGCGCCGCCGTGACGATGGCGGCGGACTCGACTGCCGGATTCGCGAGGATGCGTTCCTTGACCTGATACCAATACGAGCGCCGCGCATCGACCGGCATGCCGTAGCGGCCGAGCGGCATCGACAGGACCGCGGCATGTTCGTAATCGAAGCCGGAACTCGACGCGATGGCGCGCTGCACGCTGCGAATCATCATGCCGGCGATGATCAACAGCAGGCAGCTGCCCGCGACCTGCGACACCACCATCACGCGCCGCATCAGCGTGCGATCGAGCGTGCGAGAGACGTTCTGGCCGCCGTCCTTGACCGCATCGATCAATTGCTGTTGCGCGATCTTCCACGCCGGCAGCAATCCCACGACCACGAGCGAGAGGAGGGCCAGCGTCACGGCGACCATCACCGTTCCCCACCGGATGCTGAAATCCATGTAGGGAGGAAAGCCGCCGAGCGCCGCGATCACGGTCGCCGCGGCCCACGCAAAGCCGAGGCTGCCGAGCGCACCCATCGCGACCAGCGGGACGGATTCGATGACGAGCTGACGAACGATACGCTCCCGGCGCGCACCGAGCGCCATGCGCACGCCGAGCTCGCGCACGCGCCCGGTGGCGCGCGACATCACGAGGTTGCCGAGGTTGGCCGCCGCCACGACCAGGACCAGCGTCGTCAGCGCACCGATCAGTGAGATGACGGCGAGGACGGCCTGCCGCTCGCTGTCCCTCATGAAGTTGTGGCTGGCGAGCAGGGGCTCGAGCCATTCATCCTTCTTGACCTCGGCGTGCTCGGCCGCCGCTGCCTGCATGGTCGTCCTCAGCGCTTCGCGCGCAGCGGCGCCGGACACACCAGGGGCCAGCCGGCCGTACATGTCGACGGCCTCGTCGCTCCAGGATCGCAGCAGCGTGCTCTGCGGATAAAAGTACTCGCGCTGTAGCATCGGCAGGAACATGTCTGGGACGTTGAAGTCGAGGCCCGGCAGCGCAGCCGCCGCCACTCCGGCGATCGTGACGGGCTTCCGATCGATGTAGGCGATGCTACCGACGACGTTCGGGTCCGAGCCGAGGCGGTTTCGCCAGAAGGCATAGCTGAGGACAACGACCGGCGCGTCGGCGCGTCCGTCGAGCGCCTCGCCGAGCACGCGGCCGTGCGCGGCCCCATAACCGACCTCTTCGAACCAGTTGCTCGAGACGAACAAGGCGTTGACCTGTTCCTCGGCATCGCGTCCCCACGCGATGCCCGACTGGTATTCGAGGACCACCGAGGCCAGGACGCCGTCGCTGTGTTCCTTCACGAATTGCGTGAGCGGGTACGACACCGTTGATGACGTGCCTTGGGGCTCGGCCCGGAGAAAGCGCACCCACGAGTCCACGTCGTGTAACGCCGGCGGACGCAACATGCCGACGCGGATCAGCTGAAACAACGTCAGGTTGAGACCGATCCCGAACGTCAGGATCAGCGTCGCCGTAATCGCAAACGACGGCGACTTGATAAGCGTTCGCACGCCGACCGTCAGATCCTGCATCGCATCGTCGAGCCAGTTCCATCCCCAGGCATCGCGTGACTGCTCGAGCAGGCGATGGGTGTTGCCGAACTTCGACGGATCGTGCATCGACTCGCGATGCTCGCTCATCTCGCGCACGAGCTCGCGCTCGTAGCGCGATCGATTGATCAAATACCAGACGCGGCGGAACCAGGTAATCATGGGGATTCGAGAATGGCGGCAATGGCATCAGCCATCCGCTGATAGTCGACCTGTTCGGTCTCGAGCTGCTTCAAGCCCTTCGCGGTGATCCGATAACTCCGCACCTGCCGGCCGGTGTCCGACGTGGTCCACTCGGCCTTCATCCATCCGTTGGCCAGCCCCTTCTGCAACGCCGGATATAAGGAGCCCTCTTCCACGCTCAGCTGATCGCTCGAGAGCGCGCGTATCCGCTGAGCGATCGCGTAGCCGTGCAAGGGCCC
>Ga0193741_1000339_pt1 | contig 13574 bp, 19 predicted proteins | sample L2s2metaG_FD_143059 | JGI IMG/M metagenome (GOLD analysis project Ga0193741, IMG submission 143059) | Soil microbial communities from a riparian zone of the East river system, Colorado, United States - L2s2 | ecosystem: Environmental > Terrestrial > Soil > Riparian zone | place: USA: East River...
CCCAGACCCACCTACATCTGGGATCGGTGCTTGGGATGATGTAGGTGGGCTGCACATTCAGACCTTAGCTACCTTGGGGAGGACTCCACTTAGTAGTTGTGGACTTTCCAGTGGTTGCCTCAAGATACGCTGCGTACGCAGCCCCAGCAGCTCGCTGTAGCTCCTGCCACCTATCAGGTCGGAAGCCAAAGCTGACCTCATTGTCGTCGTCCAACAAGACGATCTCCTCGGCACCGTTGCCGAACTCGCCGTTGGGCCTATACTCTGCACGCAGCGGTGCCTCTTCTTCCATAGTCGCTCCTAGTTTGCTTTGGCGGTTAGGGTAAAGGTTACGTGCTTACTAGCCATGGTCAGCCTCGCTTAGTCAGCGGCCCGGGTTGTCCCAGCCAGTGGCCTTGTCCCAGAGCTTCTTGGTGATCTTGCCGACAATCGAACCACTCTTCGAAGTGCCAGTCTGGTTGTTCTTCGCACCCCTATCGCGCCTGAACGCACCTTGCTTGGGTGCCGGCTTCTTCTGCTTGGGTATTGTTACTTCCCTTCATAGGCTGAAGTGCCAACTATTGACTGTGGCACTGTTACCACTACTACTGCAGTCGGTAGCCGCTCTTCCAACGTCGGCCTTGAGAGCAAGAAGCCTGCAGCATCCTCCTTGCACCACTTCGCTACTAGCGTCTTGAACGCGTTGTGGTCCTGGTCATCAGGCACGTCCACCATGAACATCAGCGTAACGTAAAGCTTCTTCATTGATCATGCCCTTCCTGTGCTATACACAGCTCCACAGGGCCTGCTTTGCTGCATGGGTTACCTTGCCTTAGTAGCAGCGCCGACGACGATCGCTAAGGGCTCGTTGTAGAGGAACGGAACACCGTTGATGAAGGTGCCGGTGTACTTGTGCGTGATGGGATCGCTAACCCACTCGGTGGTCCTCACCGGCCAGGCTGCGATGCCGAAGTCAGCTAGCACCATACCTTGCGTTACGGCGTGTGCTGGAATCTTAGTAGTGTACATCGTACCAGCTGCCTTTCTAGGTATCATGTCACTCCGTAGTGTGTGCCTTGTGTGTTAGAAGCTAAGCTTGTCGATCGTACGTGCCAACGCTTTCTGGAGTAGCAGCGTCAGCTCTGCGTAGTACAGTGTGTAGCGTGGGTTGTTGTCGTCGTGCTCGCCCAAGTACTCCAACCTGCTTGCAGTCAGGCCGGCTGCTTCGCGTGCCAGTGCTTGTAGCTCTTGCATGAACGGTGCGAAGCGTGGCTCCGTCACCCTCGGGTACGTGTTTAGCATGTGCTGCACCAGGTGCTCTGCAGCCTCGTCCACAGCTGCGTCGACACGGCCTGCTAGCAAGCGTCTCATGTCAGTTACCCTTCAGTGTGTGTGCTTGTGTGTGTGTGTGCTACATTAGCTATGCAGTTTTTGCTCTTGTACTAATTATATAGCAGCACCAGGGTTACTTTTCAAGGCGGCGAAACCAGTGCTCTTTGTTCGTTGCTTTGTGCAGCGCCTGGTGCCACTATACAACTAGTCGGTGGAGCCTGTTAGGCACTGCGCCGCAGCAACACCCTCATAGGCCTTAACGTAGTCTATGAAGGCAACAAGCGCTTCGGGCGTGTCACCATCTAGGTCAAGGCGGTATATGTTGCTAATCGTGTACGGCCCTCCAGGTACCTGAACGGTAACAGCGGCTACGATCGTAATGTCAAACATGTTAGTTACCCTTCTGTGTGTGTTAGAACGTTATTACTGTGTGCCAGGCGTTGTTACAGCTCTGGCGTACCAAGAGTACGAACCCTTGCGCTTCCTCTTCTTGCGGGCAGTACATATAGGTAGTTGCCTGTTCGCTCGTTGCCCTCGCCGTCTATGAGCGACAGGCTCCGGTCCACGTCGGCCTTAACCTCTGCAAGCAGGCTCGTCTCGCCTTGCAAGGCACAGTCGTGCTTGGCACATATAAAGGTAACCTTAGGCATGGGCATGTTAGTTACCCCTTACGTAGGTGTGTGCTGTTGTAGTTGCCTTGGGTTGTGTTAGCGTTCAGTGCGCTGTTCAACAGGCGCCGTAGGGTAGCTTTGGTAGCGAGCCTGCAACCTGTTTCAGGCGTGAGAGTAGCATCGCCCATGCGCAATATGTTAATTGTGGTGAACTTGTTACCGCGTACCCCACCACCTGGGCACATCCTGAGCGTCTCGGCACCATAAGCTGCTGGTGTACCGTGTGTTAACTTGACTGTACGTGCGTCCTTCTTGGTAGCAGGCCGTTCCTGCATTAATTGCGTAGTAGAGGCACGTGCAGCCCATCGCTGCTTAAGCAACGCTGTTGCTTGGGCCAACCCTGTTTGCTGCGCTCGGAGCCCCACAGGGCCTGCTTTGATGACGGGATGAGAGCCGTTTGGGGTGCGTTGCATTGTTGTTACCTTCCTAGAGGTCCAGACGCCGCATACTTCTCGTACAGGTACAGCTCGTACATCAGCTTCAATGGGACGTTAGCGTCGTTGTAGTCTAGCACGCGCTCCAGGTAGTCTAGCACGCGCTCGGCTGCCTTAGTGTTGTGCTCGCCTGGCTGCTCGGGCTCGCCGTACTCCTCAGCAATCTGGGCAAGCAGTATTGGTGTCCACTTGTGCTGTGTCATGTTACCCTCCTGGGTTATGTGCGTGTGCGCGATGGTAGCTACTGCATGTAGCTGCTTAAGCTATGCTGCTATCTTCTTGCTGTTGTTCTAATTATATAGCAGCACCCTAGGTACTTTGCAAGAGTCGAGCAAGCGTGCTATTTGTCCGTAGCTGTAGCGATTGGAGTGGGGATTGTGCCCATGATTACGTCTTGGAGGTCAGGTAGTACGGCAGCTAGGGTGAGGTGTGATTGCCTGAGGTAGTTGGCGAGACGGACTGCGCGATTGAGTATGTCGTCTGTCAACAGCTTACTTAGGGAGCGGCAGTTCTGGCACCAAAGTGCTCGTTGTTCGCCGTCGCCGTACAAGTGCTGTTCATTGTTGGGGTCGCCTACCCTAATGAGTGCCAGGGCGTTGGGTTCGTACTCTTGACATGCTTCGCACTTACCTGGTCTACCCTGAGAAGTTACGATGTAACGACGCCGCGTTTCAGTGGTATCCTCGTGTGTGCTTCTTACTTCGAACCCAGCCTCAGCGCGCATCCTAGCATAGCGCTCACGAGCACGTCTTTTGTTGCATTCAATGCAGTAAGAGTACGAGGGGGAGTTAGCCTCCCGTGGTCCACCGCAATCGGAGCATATGTCCTTAGCCATTGTAGTGCACGTCCTTCCGTAGTCATTGTTGTGTTACTATGTGCGGATTCGTCTCTACTCTTATAACTAATTATATCGTATGTCACCCTAGGAACACAAGGGTGCTCTTTTAGCTCCTCACGATTGCACCACGATTGCACCACTATTGCACCACTATAGTATTACTATCGTCACAGTAACAGATAACCCCCGGAATGTCGACAAGTGGGGTGAGATGTACCAACCTTATGATTTATATAATAATGTATAATATAATATACTAATATACAAGAGCACATAAGTTGTCTAGAGATCGGTTCATGTGTTACCTGTGTAACATAGCTAGTTGTTAGAGCTTTATATAGGTTGGCCCAATTCAATCGCTACGAGTTGGTGAAAACCAAACCAATTTTGATGATTAGTGTTACGTTGGTAACACATAGGTCTTCAGTCCAGCAACTCTGCCCCTGTGGATCCCCGAGCTGACACGACTGCGCGGGTCCGACCCCGGCAGCACCAATTATATAATAGATAGTCCGTATCGCTTTACTGATCGGACGAGAGTCCGCTCGGATATGCTCAGACTTTGGACCTAGTTCGACCTAAACTACCGGAGCGATCTAGCGATGCGCAGATGGATGGCCGGGACTCGGTCAACACCGACGATGTAGTTGCTGGGTTGATAAAGCGTTAGGGCGGCTCGGATCGCTTAGTTGCTAGACTTCGAACTCATCTACTGTGTAGCTTATGGACATGATCGGCGCGTGTGCTCCGACGTGGGTGTCGGACCACCAGAAGCTGCTCATGTCGCTCTGGTCCTGCAGGTACAGATGCAGCTTGCCGAAGTAGTCGCCCCCATCGCTGAGGACCGTCGCTGCCTCGACAGCGTCCTGGATCACCCGGTCGGCTTTGACCTCGACCTGCTCCGCCCAGTTGCGAACGTGCTCCAGCTCGCTCTCGTCGAGCTGTACCGTGTACGTCCTGGTTACCTTGAACTCGGTCATGATGCACTCCATCTCTTCGATGCTTGAGTGGCCTTGTTGCTAAGTGTACATGACCCGAGCCGCCTTAGCGCTCTATCAACCTTGGATTCAGTGGACTATGTCCGCCTCGACGATTTGTTACTTGGTCAGTTGGTTACCCAGTTGTTCGCCCTGGTCCACTTGATCATGTCGTACATGAAGTACGCTAGGCAGTCCGGGCTGCTCGGGTCGAGCAACTTGTCGATCATGTCGCCGTCATCGTGCAGCTCGATTAAGTCGTTGGCCCGAGCGTAGTTCGCCAGATCCTGAATGCTTTCGCCGTCCAGGTCCTCTGGAGCGTTCGGGTTGTTAGCCTCTACGGCCAGGTAGACTCGCTCGACGTAGTTCGGCTCTGCGATGAACTTGTGCATGCCCGCCAGGATCGGCTCGGTTAGCTCGACGTCGACGCTGTACCAACCGTCGACTCGGTCGCTGACTGCCTCGTCGATCTGCTCGGTCAACTCCGCTAGGTCCCGATCGTCGTTCTCGTCCAGCTCGATCGTTACAGTGAACTTGGTCGTCGTTGCCATGGTCGTCTCCATCTCTTCGATGCTTGAGTCGATTGATCTTCTAATCGATAGTCTATTGCGTCGTCGAGGCGGATATGGCCCACTGAATCCTTCATCCTGATGATCCAGAACCTCGATCGGGCAGCTCATATTACCTAGTTGCTATGCTGCTCGATCTACTTGACGAACTTGGACGCGAACTTGATCACGAAAGCGCGGACCTGAGCTACGGTGGCTACCTCGACCTTCTGGCCTTTGACGACCATCTTGTTCGAGTTGTACGTGTAGACCATCTGGCTCCGGACGCTGTACGGCTTGCCATCCTTGACTGCGCCGATCGTCTCGAGGACGGCGCTCAGGATCTTCCATACTCCGTACATCGTGAACTCGGACGTTCCGGTCGACTCGATCAGCATATCGACTAGCTGCTCGAGTGTCAGGCTCGTCTCGATCGGCTCAGGCATTCCGTCCAGGACTAGCTGGCCGTCCGCCTCGATCCGCTCGTCTGCGTCGACGATCGCGTCGTTGATGTTCTCGATCTGGCTCATGATGTCTCCTAAATCGTTCTGATCTGGGTAGGATATGCAGTTACCTTGGTTGATAAATTGCATAAGCCGCCCGATCGAAGATCAGGATCATCAGGATGTAAGTACTTGAGCTGTTATAGCTGCTTAATCTCATGAGCTGCTCTACTGCTTAATTGCTATATCTGCTTTAGCAGAAACATGATCCATTGAGCGCTTTCTGAACTCTGCAGTCCTCGCAGATCGGATTGCTATATCTGCTATAGCCTTGATTCATGATCCGCTCGGCCTGCTCATCTGCTTGAGCGGATCCTCCGCCTCCTCGCCTGATCGTCCAGCTCTTAAGCGCCTCGATCGATGATCGACTTACTTCTCGCTTGCTCGAGCCATCGATCTGATGTATCGATGGAACGCTCGATCGCTGACCTGAGTAAGCGCTTGATTGCTTGGATAGGATCGACTTGATATACGATCGCTTAGCCATCTTAATCTCCTAATCGCTTGATCTGATGATCGATCTGATCTGAGAGATTAAGCAGCTGTAGCAGCTCAAGTACTTAATTACTTATGCGATGATCTAGATCATCGATTTATCAAGATACAGTAGATTAATCGCCTTATCGCTAGATCGATCGAACGATTAATCGCTTTATTACTCTAGCTATTAAGCGCTAAATTGCTTTGTTGATTCTCTGCTTTAGCTCTTAATAACTATATTATATAAGCATTTTGCAAGATCCTCAAGACCCATGCGGTTTACTGACTGCCGTGAAAAATGAACTTGATCAATGTAGTTTACTGACTGCCGTGTAACACTGACTGCCATGAGCAATACAGTTACTTGTGTTACTGGGATATACACTAGCAGTGTCTCCTAGTACGTGTCGTAACGTATAATGGTAGTAACTAAGTAACACAAAACGCACAGCCACAACCCACGTAAGGGCAAACAGACCACGTAAGGAGCACCATGGCCATCGAAATCAACAGAGACGTAGACAGTCAGGCTACTGCTGCTGACTTCGCGGCCATTGCTGCCGCAACAGAACAGATCGCTACGTCTGGACGCAACGCAGAGGCAATCTTCCGCGCAAATGCAGCAGCGGCTGCAACGGAGATAGTGAATCTCGCACTCAGTTCGCCTAACGACAGCGTGCGCTTCAACGCAGCCAAGTATGTCGTAGAGCGCGTCATGGGCAAGGTCCCAGACACCAAGGACTTCGACAAGGACGGCACTGGAGCACCCTGGGAAGGCGTTTACAGCGCAATCGTAGTCCACGAGCCAAGTGCCATCGAGCGTGCCGCTACAGCGCCTACAAGCGAGCGCCCACGCGCAATAACACCAGTAACAGGGCGCGCAACCCCACAATCGTACCAATAGCACAGCCACCCCCACGCAAGCACACATTACCTATGCAAACAGCCAGCAGGCCCTGTGGGGATTTGTAAGCAGCAACGGGGCGCATTGAAGATCGTGAATGAATAGGGTTAGGTTACACAAAGGGTTAGGTTACACAAAGGAGAAGACATGCCGCTCCGAGATGCAGTAGTAGGTGATGTTGTACAGTACCGCAATGCTGCAGGAGAGACACGCAACGCTACCGTGCGTGCAGTGCAACCTGCAGTGCCAGCTTCGGCCGACTTCACGGTGGCTAACAGTGGTACGGGTGGCACGCTCGGTGTTGCCACGTATAGCTACAGGATTTGCAACGTTGTGAACGGCGTTGAGAGTGCTCCTGTAGCTGCGAAGACGACGGTGGTGGGTGCTGGTTCGACGAACAAGTGTACCATCACTTTCCCAAACGCGACGGCGACGAGTGTTTACTCGGTGTATGGCCGTACGGGTGGTACTGAGTTGTTCATGGCATTTGTTACGCCTGGCGTGGCAGGTACGTGGGATGATACAGGTGCTATTACGCCTGCGGGTGCACTGCCTACGGCTGATGGACGTGTTGGCCTGATCAACCCTACGAAGGGCCTTACGGGTGGCAAGACAGGTGTAACGGCCGTGAAGGCAACAACTACGAAGGGTGCAGGCAGCACCAACAAGTATACCAAGCGGTAGGAGGTGGAAGATGTTTGTGTTTCGCAAGCTGGCAGAAGACGACGGGACGCCTAGGGTGTACCGATACGACTCGATGACGGGTGAACGGTTGCTGGTAGATCCGACCAATAACCAGCCCAAGCCTTGGCCGCTGAAGGGTGTGACGATAGAGGGCCAAATACCGCGGCTGGACCGTATTAGCATGGATTTCGTCGCGAGAGCCGTGGCAGAGGGCTGGATGACGTGGGTGAACCACCGCGTTGACCATAAGCCTGGCGGGCCGCCCGATGATGAGTGGCTGGTGACACATACCTTCCACCAAGCAGATAGGATCGTCATGCACTTGCTGCTCCCGGACGACAGCAAGTTTGCACAGGGAGGCCCGGTTAAGCGCGACCTGGTGTATAACGTCGTGACTCAGCCCGGCAAGTACAAGAGCGATGCTAAGGAGCGCTCTCCGAAGTTGTCAGCGGAAAGGTTCCCGGAGCCAGAGTCTGAGACCTACGTGGATTGGACCTTCCAACTCGAGCTAGTGGAGGCCTAAGCCATGGCAAATCAAGCCTTTAACCGCTCTTTGGGCCGCGTTGTAGAATTCGCGGAGAGAGTCAACGCCAACGATCCTGCGAACGCCATTTTCACTATTCGGGTGCTGGCGACAGCTGGCGTTGAGTCCGATGCCGTGCTGAAGGATAAGGACACCTTCGCCGACGTCGTCTCTGGCGCTACGAATGAGGTTACGAACTCCGGCTATGCGGCCAAGACGCTCGACAACGCTACGGGTGGCATTACTGTTACCTACGACGATACGAACGATAGGGTCGACGTCGACGTCCCAGATCAGACTTGGACTGCTGTAGTGGCTGGCGATGGCTGGCAAGACATCGTCTTCAACTACGACAGCGACAGTACTGCTGGCACAACTGCCAACGAGGTACCTATGACGATGCATGATTTCGTCGTAACTCCTGATGGCTCCGACATTACTGCACAGATAGCGGTAGGTGGCTTTAGTCGCAACAGCTGAGCACTTAACTAGGGAGTGACAATGCCACTATCCCAAGACAGCATTATTCAGATCAACAGCGGCGACTTCTCTGGTTCCAGTGGCTCAGTAACATTGCCTGCGAGCACTACTCCTGGAAATATGGTGGTGGTACTCGCTTCTGGTACTGCCACTGGAGCAAGTGATGGCACCCCCACCGACCTTGGCATCACAGGGTTCGAAAAGACAGGATTTGCAGACTCAGATTCTTGGCAGAATCCGTTCGTCTTCACCAAAGTTAATGTTGGTGTCGAATCGTCTTGGACTCTTACGGTAACCGTAAATGGTCCGCAGCAAGTAGTTTGGGTAGCACTTGAGGTAGAAGGTGTCGACCCTGAAGTGTATGCCATTACTACCGGACTTGCCGGAGTTTACCTCAATATTACAGCGTCTTCGGTCTATTCCTTGGTGGCTTCCCAGACTCTTACCTCATCTGAGTCTGGTTCATACGAGGCTTTGGGCATTGCTTTGCACTCGGCCTCTGCCGCTGCTGGAGCTATTCCTACGATCAGTGGGCATACTGACAACTGGCAGGAGATAGCTTCACCGTCGCGGACAAACGGAACTCGAGGCATTCGTATGTCCGTGTCCGTTAGAGCCTACCAGTCAATTGGTCCGCTCAATGTGACAGCAAGCATTTCGCCGTCGTCGCCTACCAATAGCGTGATGATCGTGCTCAACGGCGTGACAGCAAGAGAGGCGCCCATTGCTCGAGCGATGTGTGGTTTTGAATTTGGTACAGCCACCACCTTGACGCAAATTGGTTCGTCTGGTGATCTCCCTGTCTTCGATGAGGTGGTAGGCACTCCTGAAGTCGTTTCTACCTTCAAACGCTCTGGGACCTATAGCCTTAAGCTCACTGCCAGTGCTGCTACCGAGAGTGTTACTTGGATTGGTGGGTTCGATAAGAACCTTGACGATGGCTTTAGTCCGGCAGAGGCAGCTAATCCTTCCTTCGCCATTTATTTCGATGGCGCTTTGCCAGGAGTGGACATAGAGCTAGCTTCCATCGAGGCAGCTAGCGTGGCGGCCAACAGCGTTAAGGTCTGGTATCGTACTGCCACACAGAAGATTGGTGTAAAGGTCGGTACAGGTACTGAGGTGGTGTCTAATGCGGTGGTCGCTTTCAACAAGTGGATCGGCATCGAACTACTTTATGATCCACGTATCACTACGCACAAGTGTGACTGGGAGATCGACTACGATAGCCTGGACGCAACAGCTCCTGTAAGGCAAACGCAGGCTACCAATACAGGTATGACCGCTGGTAGTATCACTAGATTTAGGCTAGGCTGGCAGACAAGTACTACGGCCACTGTCTACTACGACGATGTTTTCATTTCCAGTGTTCGTAAAGCGTTCCCGATGGGTCTGGTTAACATCAGGCCGCTGCGACCGGATTCAGGTGGAACTGCTACAACTACCGGAACTAGTGCCAACTTCCAGGTGTTCACAAGCAATGGCGGCACGCTGGTAGCCTTTACTTCAGCTGGTGCGATCAGCGCAGTAGACGAAATACCACCAGTGATCGGGGCTTCTGCTGACGGTGTTGCACAGATTACTGCCAATGCCAGCAACCTGTGTAAGATTCCGATGGAAACATACGCCATGGCGGCAAATAATGTCGTCGGGCGAGGCATCCGAATGTATTCGTTGGGATGGGCGGCAAGTACCTCAGCAGCATCCCTTCAAGTTCAGGCCAACGATGGTGTGACAGTCAATCCTATGGGTGGCGATGCCATTGATGCTGGATTCGACAACTCTGGTTATCGATGGATGACCAAAACACTCAGGCCAGGTGCTAGTGTGCCTTATGTGGTTACCCAGGCCAAGCTTGACGCACTGGCCATTGAGTTTGGCAACGCAGGCGACGCCACACCTGACGTCGGTATACACTGGGCGCTGGCAGAACTTGCTACCCAGCCAGCCGTGGCATACAGTGCGTTGGAGATTGAAGACGGTTCATTCAGTGCTTACGTCTACCAGGATGTGATGTCTCAGTCAATGGTCAGCGTATTGGTAACTACTCCCGCTGGAGTGCGTGGTGCCACGCTTACGTATACCATCGACGGTGTTGACGGCAGCCAGTATGTAGGTCCAAACACTGTTGCCTCAAAAGAAATTGGAGCAACTGACATTTCGCAGGTGACCGCTCTCGGTTTGGTACCAGACAACGCCTAGTCTAGCGATGGGAGGGGGTAGTAGATGCCGATTCCGACCGTAGTTGGAGTAGGTGCTGTCGCCAGTAACGCGGCAGGTATTACCCCCGCCTACCCTGCTGGATACACTGCAATACTCAACGACATAGCTGTCACACTAGTCGAGTCTGCTACTGCTGATACCGTTACGCCACCTACGAACTGGGCACAAGCAACACAATCCAACGTATCGACGGGTACTGCACCAACAAAGCTCACAGTTCTTTGGCGTAGACTGACTGCAAGCGAGGCTGCACCGGCAATAGCAGATGCTGGCGACCATATGGTTGGTCGAATGATAATCCTGCGTGGTTGTGTTACTACCGGAACGCCGTTCGACTTTGCTACTCCCACTACGGAACTGACGGCAGATACTACGGTTAGCATTGCTGCAGGGACCACAGCTGGTGCTAACCGACTTGTTATGGCTGCTTTTGCTACTGGGCAAGATGTAGCTTCCACGGCTGGTGCTACTGCTTGGTCTAACCTGTCACTCTCTAGCGTTGTGGAACAGATGGACAACTGGGCCACCGCTGGTGGCGGTGGTGGTTTCTCCATGATGACTGGCGGGAAGGCTGTTGCTGGTAACACTGGTGCATCTACTGCCACACTCAGCCTAACAGCCAACTTCAAGGCCCAGATCCTCATAGCGTTTATTGGCTCAGCGTCAGCGCAGCTAATCGCAGTTGGTCAGGTAACTACGACAAACAGTGCGCAGGCGATCACACGACGCAAGACTAAGGCCTTGGGGCTGGTTACCACAACCAATGCTGCCCAGGCGATAACGTCCCGTAAAACGCTGGTCATCGGGCAGGTTGTATCCACTTCTACAGCTCAGTCGATAACACGTGCCGCCACATCTACAGCCGTAGGACAGGTTTCCTCTGCTACGGCTGCTCAGCCGATTACGTGGAAGCTTCGCAGGCTTGTAGCGCAGGTAACTACTGTCGCTACTGCACAGGCCGTAGCTCATACCAAGTCCCGGTTGGTTTCCCAAGTAACACAAGTCGGAGCCGCACAAACAATTGTCCCGACCAAGCGCAAGGCTATTGGCTTGGTAACAACTACGAGTACTACGCAGTCGGTTACACCAAGGAAGCTGAAGGTCCTAGGACTAGTTACAACTACAAACGCCGCACAGACCGTTACAGGTAAGAAAGCGCGTACAATCGGCTTGGTAACGACGACCTCCACAGCACAAGCAACGACATCACGCAAGACCAAAGTGGTTGGACAGGTTAGTGGCACTACGACGGCATTGACTGTGACTGGTGGCATTGCTATTATAGTCTCGGTGGGACAGGTTACTACCACACAGACTGCTCTACCAATAGCTGCTTTGCTGCTCACTACCGTCGGAAGGGTTACTACTACCACCCTAGCCAGGGACATTGCCGCTACGAAGGCAAAGCTCGTTGGGCAAGTCTCCAGTACAAATACTGCACAAGCTGTTGCGCCTAGGAGGACAAGGGCAGTTGGTCAAGTCACAACTGTTGGCGTTGCTCAGATCATTACACCCAAGAAGACAAGAGCAGTTGGGCAGGTCTCGACGACTGGGCTAGCACGAACGATAGCTCGTGTACAGGCGAGAGCTGTTGGCCAAGTTACGACGACAAACCTGGCTCCAGGCCTTATAGTACCACTGAAGAGGTTGGTTGGTCAAGTTCAGCAAACTAGTACGGCAATGTTCATTGTCAGATTCGGGAGTGCTCCGATGTCAATGCTCAGTAAGCACTTGGTAGTTCTTGTGCAAAAGACTGTTGGCGGTAATCCACAGTACGTGAAGCGTCGACCTGGTACCGTTACAGCATTAGCCGCCGATACAAATCCTAGAATCCGAATAGGTCACTCTGGTGAGGCGTACGGCAATGCTTCGATAGGCGTCCCGGAGCGTTCCTCGTCTGATGCAAACGAAGTGAACGTCTACACGGAGGACTAATGTGTCTAACCTAGTCGTAGATAAGGCTGCATACTTCAAGCAAGTTGGGTACGAGCCACACCCGAAGCAATGGTTGTACCACGACTCGCGGGCACGCTTCAAGGTTGCTTGCTGTGGACGACGCTTCGGCAAGAGCAGTATGGCTGCGCGAGACCTTGAGCCTGAGCTCATGGTGCCCAACCGTCGCTACTGGATTGTGGGCCCTACATACGACTTGGGTGAGAAAGAGTTCCGTTACATCTGGCAGGATATGATTGTCAAGCTGCGGTTTGGGCGAGACAGGCGTGTCAAGAAGGCTTACAACAAGCGCAGCGGTGAAATGTACATAGAGTTCCCTTGGGGAACGAGACTTGAGGTCCGTTCAGCCCAACACCCCGACACGCTTGTGGGTGATGGGTTACATGGTGTTATTATGTCTGAGGCTGCTAAGCATAAGCGGGAGACGTGGGAGCAGTATGTAAGGCCCGCACTTGCTGACTACCGTGGCTGGGCAACGTTTGTAACGACACCTGAAGGGTTTAACTGGTTGTACGACCTTTGGATGCTTGGCATTCAGGGTGCTCAGGGCGACGAACGTTATAAAGGTTTCCAGAGCTGGCGCTTCCCGAGCTGGGAGAACCCGTACGTGTACCCAGATGGTCGCCAGGACGAGGAAATCAAGCTCATCGAGGACACTACTGCTCCTGAGTGGTTCCTACAGGAGTTTGGTGCTGAGTTCGGTTCCTTCGTAGGAAAGATCTACGCTGAGTTTGACCCAACGTTGCACGTCAAGAAGCATACGTTCAATCCTGCTTGGGCGAACTACATATCGTTCGACTGGGGCTTCACGAACCCTCTAGCGGCAATCGAGTTCCAGGTTGACCCTTGGGACCGCGTTTACGTGTGGCGCGAGCACTACATGCCATTCAAGCAACTTGCAGAGCACCTACGGATTATCAAGAACCGTGAGAACCCTCCAGGCTACCATTTGGATTTGGCGTACGGCGACGCCGCAGATCCTGCAGCAGCGATTACGGTGTCACAACAGGTGGTGGGCTGTTGGGCACTACCTGAGGGCAAGGAGAAC
>Ga0193741_1000340_pt1 | contig 13547 bp, 10 predicted proteins | sample L2s2metaG_FD_143059 | JGI IMG/M metagenome (GOLD analysis project Ga0193741, IMG submission 143059) | Soil microbial communities from a riparian zone of the East river system, Colorado, United States - L2s2 | ecosystem: Environmental > Terrestrial > Soil > Riparian zone | place: USA: East River...
CGGCCAACGTCACCCACGGCAGCATGCGCTGCGCCGGCTCGACGAAGGCCTCGAGCGGCATGCGCCCGCCTTCGTAATCGTCCTTCGAATCCTGGTAATGAATGGTCGGTCCCAACGTCACCGAGCCCCACGTGGTCTTGGCAAGCTGCACGCCGAGACCCGCGCCCGATGCGTGCGGCAGCGGATAGACAAGTCCGTTGACCATCGACCGCCGTGACGGCTTGAGCTCGGCGTATTCGCCACGGCATGGATAGATCCGAAACGCCATGCCGCCGAGCATCTCCGACACGGTGTCGGCGTACAGGCCCGCGGCATTGACGACGGTGCCGGCGACGAATCGCTCGTGCGGCGTCGCCAGCTCGATGCCGTCGGCGTGGGTCGTCGCACCGACCAGCGGGCTGCCGACAACGAGCGCTACGTCCTTGTCCTTGCAGAGATGTTCGAGCGCCTTGACGAACGCCTCCGCCTCGAGGATGCCGGTGTCGGGCGACCAAAGCGCGGCGACGGCGCGCACGTTTGGTTCCTTCGCCTTGATGAAGTCCGCATCCACGAACTCCACCGGGACGCCGTTGGCGTGCGACTGCTGCCGCAGCGCTTCGAGATCGGCCACTTCGTGATCGTCGGCGGCGATCACCAGCTTTCCGCAACGCGAGTGAGGGATGCGATGTTTCGGGCAGAACTCGTAGAGGCGATCGCGCCCCTCGACACACAGGCGCGCCTTGAGCGAGCCGGTCGGGTAGTAAAGGCCGGCGTGGATCACGCCCGAGTTGTGCGTGCTCGTGGCGCGGCCGGGTCGCGCATCGCGCTCGAGCAGGCACACCGACGCGCCGGCCTCGGCAAGCGTCAGGGCCGACGCGAGCCCCGTCACGCCGCCGCCGATCACCGCCACGTCGACCTGGACCATCCCTTCGTCCAATATACTTCGGTCCAATCGTGCCGCGGCTGCCCAGACCGATCGTGATGCTGCTGATCGCCGTCGTGGCCGTGCGCGTCGGCCTCGTAACGTGGTCGGCGATCGGACGGGTGCGCGCGGGGCGCTGGCGCTGTGGGCCATCGCGTATCTACTGGTCGGCGCGTTCGTCGTGCCGATCGGCATTCTGAACCGCATCTCCGGCTACGATGTGTGGGCGTTGTTCATCCGACACTCGCTCTTCTTGTATGGCGAATTGCTGCTGATGGGATTGCTCTTGAACGAATACCGGCGACTGGCCGCGGCTCCCCGTGTCTGAGCTCATCGCCGCGCTGTTCGTGCCCGATATCGAGTCGCGCTGGCCGCGGCTGACCCTCGCGTGGATGGGCGGCCTGTTCGTGGCCGGACTGGCGGGCTGGGCCTACTTCTTTGCGTGGGGAGGCGCCCCGCTCGACTTTCACGACTGGCTCGACATCAACGTGCCGCGCCTGCTGTTCCTGCAAAACGCGCTGCGTGACGGCGCCTGGCCGCTGCACATGGCGGATCCCGCGTCGCTCCACGATGTGACCGATCGCTTCCTCACCCTGCCCGACGTCATCACCACGCCGCAGACGCTGCTCCTGCTCGTGATGTCGGTGCCGTCGTTCGTGCTGGTCGACGTCCTGCTGTCGTACAGCGCGGGCTTTGCCGGCCTCGTCCTGTTGCGCCGCCATTTGCACTGGTCTCTCGCCACGTTCTCTGGCGTGTTTCTGCTCGTGCTCTTCAACGGGCACATCGTGGCGCACTACAGCGTCGGCCACTTCACGTGGGGCGCGTATTTCCTGTTTCCGTTCGTGGCGCTGCTGCTGTGCCGGTTTCTCGATGGCGACGACAGCTGGCGCTCGGTCGCGCTGTTCGCGTGGTTGATCTTCTACATGGTGCTGGCCGGCGGGCAGCATCACGTCACGTGGGTGTTCCTGTTCCTCGCGCTGCTGATGCCGTTCTGCTGGTCGCGCGCGTGGTGGCTGGTTGCGGTCGTGATCGCCGGCGGGCTCCTCAGCGCGGTTCGCCTGTTGCCTCCCGCGCTCGAAGTGAGCGCGTTCAGGGCGCACGGACTCGTCACGGATGTCATCGGCTATCCATCTGTCCTGCACCTGCTCGAATCGCTGGTCGCGCTGCGGCGGGAAGCGCCTGCGTTCGACGAGACGCTTCCGGGCAACATCTGGTTTTTCGATCGCTCGTACTACGAGTTCAATGCGTATATCGGAGTCGTCGGCCTCGCCATCCTGGTCATCGGGCTCTATCGATGGTGGCGCGCGGCGCCGCCGATCTATCGCGAGATGATCGTGCCCGTGCTGGCGATGACCGCGTTCTCAATCGCCAGCGTGTATCGGATCGTGCGGCTGACGCAGGTGCCGCTGGTCGAGTCCGAGCGCTACACCGCGCGCCTGTTCAGTCTGCCGCTGGTGCTGATGATCGTGATTGCGGCGACGGAGGCCGGCGGTTACATGCAGCGCGCCTCGACGTCGGTGTGGCATCGCGTGCTGGCGCTGGCGGCATTGGCGGCGCTCGCGATCGACATCACCGCCAATCTCCGGCTCTGGCGCGTGCTGATCTCGTCCGGCTTGTTCGGCCACGGCCGGGTGGATCCGATGACGGCCGCAGTCGCCGAGCGTGCCGACCCCGTCTATACCGCGACCATCCTCGCCGGGCTTGCGCTGACGACGATCACGGCCCTCACGCTTGCCGTGCTGGTGCATCGCGAGCGGGGTCGTGGTACCATAGACGGTTTGTGACCGTTCCGCTGCTCGATCTCAACGCACAGTACGTTCCGCTGCGCCAGGCATTGCTCGATGCCGTGACGCGTGTCTGCGACAGCCAGCGCTTTATCGGCGGCCCCGAAGTGGACGGGCTCGAGCGCGAGCTCTGCGACACGCTCGGGTATCCGCATGCCATTGGCCTGTCGTCGGGCACCGACGCCGTCCTCGCCGCCTTGATGGCGCTTGACATCGGGCCCGGCGACGAAGTGATCACGCCGACCTATTCCTTCTTCGCGACCGCCGGCTGCGTCGTCCGCGTCGGTGCGACGCCGGTGCTTGTCGACGTCGAGCCCGGCACGTTCAACATCGACACACGGGCCGCGATTGCGGCGATCACCCCGCGCACCAAGGCGATCATCCCGGTGCACCTCTTCGGCCAGTCGGCGGAGATGGCGCCGATCATGGATGAGGCGAACAAGCGCGGCATCCCTGTGATCGAGGACGCCGCCCAGGCGATCGGCTGCACGTATCAGGGCAAGCCGATCGGCACCATCGGCGCGATCGGCTGCTTCTCCTTTTTCCCGAGCAAGAACCTCGGCGCGTTCGGCGACGCGGGCTTCGTCACGGCGACCGATGCGGCGATGGCGAAGAAGCTGCGTCTGATTCGCACGCACGGGATGGAGCCGAAGTATTACCATCACCTCGTCGGCGCCAACTTCCGCATCGACGCGATCCAGGCCGCGGTGCTGCGCGTCAAGCTGCCGAAGCTGGCGGGCTGGAGCGACGGGCGCCGCGCCAATGCCGCGCGCTATCGCACACTCTTCGCCGGCGCCGGTGTCAGTGAGGTCGTGCTGCCGGTGGCGGCGCCGAACCGAAACCACATCTACAACCAGTTCGTGATCCGCGTCCCGCAGCGCGACAAGCTGAAGGCCCATCTCGACGCGGCTCGCATCGGCACCGAGGTCTACTATCCGGTGCCGTTTCACCTGCAGGAGTGCTTTGCCGGCCTGGGATACAAGAACGGCGCCTTCCCGATCGCCGAGGCCGCGGCCAACGATTCGCTGGCGTTACCGATCTATCCGGAATTGACCGAGGCGCAGCAGGCGGCGGTCGTCAACGCAATCAGAACTTTTTATCGCGGATAACACACGAATGGAATTGCTGAAAAAGATCGAAGGCAAGCAGGCGAAGTTGGGCGTGATCGGACTCGGCTACGTCGGCTTGCCGCTCGCCGTCGAGTTCGCGCGCGCCGGCTACGGCGTGATCGGCTACGACGTCGACGAGCACAAGGTGAAGGAGCTGATGGCGGGCCGCAGCTACATTCCCGACGTCCCGTCCGGGCATCTCGCCGAAGTCGTCAACAACGGCAAGTTTGTGGCAACCACCGATCCGAAGCGTCTCGCCGATGCCGACATCATCGACATCTGCGTGCCGACGCCGCTTCGCAAGACCAAGGACCCGGACATGACCTACGTTGTCCAGGCCGTGGAAGCGGTGGCCGCGGTGCTGAAGAAGGGCCAGCTGGTCATCCTCGAGTCGACGACGTATCCGGGGACGACGGTGGAAGTGGTACAGCCGACGCTGGCCGCAAAGGGCTTCAAGCCGGGTGTCGATTTCTATCTCGCGTTTTCGCCCGAGCGCGTCGATCCGGGCAATCCGCACTATCAGACCAAGAACATCCCGAAGGTGGTCGGCGGTATCAACGAAGACAGCACGAAAGCCGCGGTCGCGTTCTATGCGCAGGTGATGGACACCGTGATCCCGGTGAGCTCGCCGAGCGTCGCCGAAATGGTGAAGCTGCTCGAGAACACGTTCCGCGCCGTCAACATCGGCCTGGTCAACGAGCTGGCGATGATGTGCCACCGAATGGGCCTCGATGTGTGGGAAGTGATCGACGCCGCGAAGACCAAGCCCTTCGGCTTCATGCCGTTTTATCCGGGCCCCGGTCTCGGCGGGCACTGCATTCCCATCGATCCGTTTTACCTCTCGTGGAAGGCGAAGCAGTACAACTTCGAGGCGCGTTTCATCGAGCTGGCCGGCGTCGTCAACGGCGCCATGCCGGAGTTCGTCGTGCAGCGCATCATCGACGCGCTCAACTCGCAGAAGAAGTCGCTCAACGGATCGCGCGTCCACGTGATCGGCGTGGCCTACAAGCGCGACGTCAACGACCTCCGCGAATCGCCGGCGCTCGAAGTGCTGGAGCTCTTGGCCCATCGCGGCGCCACCGTCAGCTACACCGACCCGTACGTGCCGGAATTCAAGCACGCGCACCTCGACCTGAAGAGCCTCGACGAGAAGAAAATGCACGAGGGCGTCGACTGCGGTGTGATCGTCACCGATCACAAGGTGTTCGACTACCCGGCGATGGTGCGCAACTTCAAGCTGCTCGTCGACACCCGTAACGCGCTGAAGGGCGTTAAGGGCGACAACATTTTCCGCCTGTAATGATTTTCACGCCGTCGCGGATCGCGGGCGCGTGGATGATCGACATTACGCCGGTCACCGATGCGCGTGGGTTCTTCGCCATGACGTGGCTCCCCCGGGAGCTGAGTGATCGGGGCATGAACCCGGCGCTCGCGCAGTGCAACCTCGCCTTCAATCACACGCGCGGCACGCTGCGCGGCATGCACTTTCAGAAAGCGCCGCATGCCCAGGCCAAGATCGTCCGGGCCACCCGCGGCGCGCTGCTCGACGTCATCATCGACCTGCGCGAGGACTCACCGACGTTCAAGAAGTGGGATGCGGTCGAGCTCACCGCCGACAACCGGCGCATGTTGTACATGCCCGAAGGCATCGCCCACGGCTACCTCACGCTCACGGACGGCACCGAGGCGTACTACCACGCGTCTTCGCCGTGGGTGAAAGAGGCGGAGTCGGGTGTGCGGTGGGATGATCCGGCGTTCGCGATCGAGTGGCCATTTCCGCCGATGGTCATGTCCGAGCGCGACGAGTCGTGGGCGCCTTTTGGCACGCGGCCTGCCCCGCCGTAGCTTTAGCGGAGGCGGGCGCTAATCGCCGAACGGACTGCGTCAAAGACTTCGTCGACGCTAATAGACTGCATGCAGACGTTATTGCGGCAGGGCGACAGGCGATGGTTGAAGACGCTCACGCACGGACTGCACGCCAGCTCCTTCCAAATCACCGTCGTTGACGGCGCCAGCGGGCCGAACAGGCGCGGCGTCTCCGGACCAAACAGCACGATCGCGTGCACGGGTGTCAGCGACGCGAAGTGACCGGGGCCGCTGTCGTTGGTGACGAGCACGTTCGCGAGCGTGTAGAGCGTCAGTAATTCCCGCAGTGTGGTCTGTCCGGCGACCGACATGACCCGTGGTGAGCCGAGCGAGCGGCACAGCGCCTCGGCCGCCGCTTGTTCGGACGGCGCGCCGGTCAGCACGACGAGCGCGCCTGGATACGCCGCGAGGATGCGCGTCGCCAGTTCGCCGAAGCGAGCCGTCTCCCATTTGCGCAGCGGCAACAGGTCGCTGGCGTTGGGATTGAGGACGAAGACCGGTCCGGTAGGCGAGCCGAGCCGCGTGCGCATCGCGTCGATCTCGGCGGTGGCCGGCGCGAAGGCCGGCGCGCCCTGAGGCGACGTCGATCGAATCCGATCGAGCGGCACTTTCAACATCGGCTCGTCCGACGGGTCATTGAAAGCTGCTTCAACCAGTACCGAGTACAGCGTCGAGATGTGCATCTGCGGCAGGTACTGGACGCGATGCGTCATCAGGTTGCCGCGATACGGCAGCTCTCCCGTAAAGCGATGCAGGCCGACGCGGATCGCCGCCCCGGTCAGGAAGCCGAAAATCGCCGACGCCCGCGAAAAGAACTCCATGTCGATGACGGTGTCGATGCGATTTCGGCGGACCGCCATCGCGGCCTTCAGGAAATCGGCGACGAACGTCGTCAAGGCCTTGTCACGAATCGTGATGACATTGGCCGCCGGCACCGTGCCAATCACGTCGAGGATCGCGCGATTGCTCTCGAAGACGCAGAAGAACACGTGGTCGCGGCCGACCGCGCGCGTCGCGCGCGCGATCGCATCCTGTGCGAGCACCGTCGCGCCTTGCTCGATGAACTTGAGGAAAAGGAGCCGCTGCGGACGCGCCGGCTTGCCCTCCGACTTGTCCGCCGTAGCGTTCGCGAAGGCGGAAGCCGCGAGGTCCTGCAGGCGGCGAAGGAGGGTCAACAGGGCGCAGGCGGGGACACCCAGCCAGTAATCAAGCGCGCGGATTGTCGTTGTTGTCATCGAGCCTGTCTCGCCGTCGCGGCGAAGCCGCGGAGGCGGACAATGAAACTACGATCCGATCACGCCATGCAAGGGACTGCTCGCGGTCGCGTACGACTTCCGCGGGATGCGTCCGGCCAGGTAGGCGAGCCGTCCAGCCTCGACCGCCAGTCTCATCGCCCGCGCCATCGCCACCGGATCCTGCGCGCCGGCGATCGCCGTGTTCATCAGCACGCCGTCGGCGCCGAGCTCCATCGCCACCGCCGCATCCGAGGCCGTGCCGACCCCCGCATCCACGATCACCGGCACGGTCGCCTGCGCCTTGATGATGCGGATGTTGTTGGGATTCTGGATGCCGAGGCCCGATCCGATCGGCGCGCCAAGCGGCATCACCGCCGCGGCGCCGGCGTCGGCGAGCTTGCGGCACACCACCGGATCGTCGTTGGTGTAGGGGAGGACGATGAAGCCCTCCTTGACGAGCACGCGGGTGGCTTCGAGCAGTCCTTCGGTGTCGGGGAACAGCGTCTTCTCGTCGCCGATGACTTCGAGCTTCACCCAGTTCGACATGCCCGCCTCACGGCCGAGGCGCGCGGTCCGAATCGCATCGTCGGCGGTATAGCAGGCGGCGGTATTGGGCAGCAGGAAGATCTTCGACGTGTCGATGTAGTCGAGCAGCGATTCGGTCTTGCGCGTGATGTCGACGCGCCGCACCGCCACCGTGACCATGTCGGCGCCGGACGCTTCGTGCGCGGCCCGCATGATGGAGTGAGAAGGGTACTTACCGGTACCAACGATCAATCGCGATCGAAACGTGCGCCCGGCGATGACCAGATCGCTCATTTCCTATCCACCGCCGACGAAATTGACAATCTCAACCTCGTCGCCTTCCTTGATGACCGACGAGTCGTAGGCAGCCTTCTTGACGACGGCGAGGTTCAGCTCGACGGCGACGCGTCGCCCGTCGATGGCGAGCTGATCGAGCAGCGCGCTGATGCTGACCGGTCCGGGAATCTCGTGCGGATCGCCGTTGAGTTTGATCGTCATGGTCCGAGAGAAGAATCGTACCACAGCCGCCTTCGCCAAGGCTTCGGCGTGCCAGGCCGGGATATATAATTATTGATTGTCCATGTCATCGAATACGCCCCTGGGCATCGGCGGTTTTACGTTCGCCGACCTGCACCAACCCGCGCGGCTCCGCGAGCTCTACCACCGTTTCGTCGAGCAGGTGAAGGCCGCCGAGCCGGAGCTGTGGTCGCAGTGGGCGCAGTATCGCGAAGTCCCCGAATCGCTGACCGCCATCGCCCGCGGCAACATCGTCGTCGCCATGGCGCCGCACGTCAGCCGCTTCGTCACCGAGCTGTTCAGCGTCGGGCCGGACGTCGAGGCGCTGACGGCGGCGACGCGCGCCTACGACGTGCTGTTCCGTTTCAAGATCGACTTCGTCCGCCGCCGGGCGCTGCCGCTGCTGAAGGCCGGCGCGCACGTCGAAGCCACCGCCGAAGATCACGCGCTCGCCGAGAGGATTCTCGGTGGCCATGATGCCCATGATGCCGAGATGCGGCTGGCGCAATACGGCTGCTCGCTCCTCGATCGTGAAGCCGCCTTCGCCAAGGCTTCGGCGGGCCAAGCCACGGAAAAGGCGGCGGTCACTCCCGAGATTGAATCGCTCAAGCGCTGGTGTGCGGCGCACCTCCACGATTCGAGATATCGCGGCTGGGTCGTGTTTCGCTTTCCCGAGAATCTCGACTACGACCATCTCGTGCAGGTGCAGCGCCCGGATCCGAAGCTGCCCGAGGAGATGTTGGGTCCCGACGACAAGCTGCGCCGCCGCGAAGGCTTCACGCTCACCGACCACCGCTACACGCGGCGCGAGAACCTGAGCGAGATTCACTACTGCGTGCTCTGCCACGAGCGCGACAAGGACACCTGCTCGAAGGGCATTCGTGACAAGGAAGGCAAGGTCACGACCAACCCGCTCGGCATCCCGCTCGCCGGCTGTCCGCTCGACGAAAAAATCTCGGAGATGCACACCGTGCGAAAGCGCGGTGATGCGATTGGCGCGCTCGCGATCGTCGTCGTGGACAACCCGATGTGCCCGGGCACCGGCCACCGCATCTGCAACGACTGCATGAAGGCCTGCATCTACCAGAAGCAGGAGCCGGTCAACATCCCGCAAATCGAAACCGGTGTGCTCACCGACGTCCTCACCATGCCGTGGGGCGTGGAGATCTACGGGTTGCTGACGCGCTGGAACCCGCTGAACATCAACCGCCCGTACGCGCTCGACTACAACGGCAAGAACGTGCTCGTCGTCGGCCTCGGCCCGGCCGGCTATACGCTGTCGCACTACTTGTTGAACGAAGGCTTCGGCGTCATCGCGATCGACGGCCTGAAGATCGAGCCGCTGCCCGACGACATCACGGGCGGAGATGGTGTCCCGCCGCGCCCGATTCGCGATTGGAGCGAGATCTATCGCCCGCTCGACGAGCGCGTGCTCGAGGGCTTCGGCGGCGTGTCCGAGTACGGCATCACCGTTCGCTGGGACAAGAACTTCCTGACCCTGATTCACCTGACGCTGGCGCGGCGGACCAAGCTGAAGATCTACGGCGGCGTGCGCTTTGGCGGCGCGCTGCCGCTCGATGAGGCGTGGGGGCTGGGGATCGATCACGTCGCGATCGCCGCCGGCGCCGGCCGTCCGACGATCATCGACATCAAGAGCAACCTGATTCGCGGCATCCGCAAGGCCAGCGACTTCCTGATGGCGCTGCAGCTGACCGGCGCGTTCAAGAAGGACGCGCTGTCGAACCTGCAGGCGCGGCTGCCGGCGGTGATCATCGGCGGCGGCCTGACCGGCGTTGATACCACCACCGAGCTGATGGCGTATTACCCAATCCAGGTCGAGAAGATCCTGGATCGCTACGACGCGCTGGTGCGCGATCTCGGCGAAGCGCGCGTGCGCGGCATGATGGACGCCGAAGAGCTCGGCATCCTCGACGAGTTCCGCGATCACGGCACGGCCGTGAAGAAGGAGCGGGCCCGCGCCAGGGCCGCGGGCGAAGCGCCGAACTTCATCGACCTGATCCGTGGCTGGGGCGGCGTCACGCTCGCGTATCGCAAGCGATTGCAGGATGCGCCCGCGTATCGCCTGAATCACGAGGAGGTCGCCCTCGCCCTGCAGGAAGGCATCTCCGTCACCGAGAACATGAATCCGGTCGAAGCGATCCCGGACGAATTCGGACACGTCAAGGCGATGGCGTTCACGCGCGCCGATGGATCGCGCGTCGAGCTGCCGGCGCGCACGGTCCTGGTCGCCGCCGGAACCGTCCCGAACGTGACCTACGAGAAGGAACATCCCGGATCGTTCTCGCTCGACAGCAAGCAAAAGTTCTTCAAGGGCTTCAAGGCCGTCAAGACCAACAACCAATTCGCGCTGGAGCCTGATCCCGACGGCTTCTTCACGTCGCACAACACCAACGGCAAGTTCGTCAGCTATTACGGCGACAACCATCCCCGCTACAACGGCAACGTCGTCAAGGCGATGGCGTCGGCGAAATACGGCTACCCGCGCGTCGTGGAGCTGTTCGCGGATGAAATTGCCTCGCTCGATCCGAAGCAACAGCCACAGCGCGAATCGGCGTGGCAGTCGCTGGTGACGAAGCTGGATGACGAGCTGCTCGCGTCGGTCGAAAAGGTCGTGCGGCTGACGCCGACGATCGTCGAAGTGATCGTGCGCGCTCCCGCGGCGGCGCGGCATTTCCATCCCGGCCAGTTCTATCGCCTCCAGAATTTCGAGCGCCTCAGCCCGCACGTGCGCGTCGACGATCACGTCGCGTCGATGCTGATGGAAGGCATCGCGCTGACCGGCGCGTGGGTCGATGCCGAACAAGGCCTGCTGTCGCTGATCACGCTCGAAATGGGCGTATCGAGCCGGCTGTGCGCGTACCTGAAGCCGGGCGAGCCCGTCGTCGTGATGGGACCGACCGGCACGCCGACCGAGATTCCCGAACAATCAGCGGTGTTGCTTGCCGGCGGCGGTCTCGGCAACGCCGTGTTGTTCTCGATCGCCAAGGCCCTCAAGGCGCACGGCAATCGCGTGATCTACTTCGCCGGTTACAAGAACGGCGCCGATCTCTTCAAGCGCGAAGACATCGAGGCCGGCACCGATCAGGTGATCTGGTCGACCGACATGGGCGAGGAGATCGAGCCGCATCGGCCCCAGGATCATCACTTCCGCGGCAATATCGTCCAGGCGATGGTCGCGTATGCCGAAGAAAAGTTCGGCCCGCCCGCGGTGCCCTTGAAGGATGTGTCGCGCATCATTGCCATTGGATCCGATCGCATGATGAATGCCGTCCGCCTCGCCCGGCACGGCGCGCTCGAGCCTTACCTCAATCCGAACCACGTCGGCATCGGCAGCATCAACTCGCCGATGCAGTGCATGATGAAAGAGGTCTGCGCGCAGTGCCTGCAGCGCCACGTCGATCCCAGGACCGGCAAGGAAGAGTTCATCTTCTCCTGCTACAACCAGGACCAGGAGCTCGACCGCGTCGACTTCAACAACCTCCAGGCGCGCCTTCGCCAGAACAGCGTCCAGGAGAAGTTATCGAACCTCTGGTTCGAGCACCTGCTCGATCAGGCTGAATCCGAGCTCGTTCATGTATAAGCTTCTCGCGTGTTAAGTCCCGGCGCCAAGATCGACGATCGCTACGAGATCATTGATGCTCTCGGTTCGGGCGGCATGGGTGCCGTCTACCGCGCCCGCCGCCTCCACCTCGGCGACGAAGTCGCGATCAAGGTGATGCAGGCGACGAAGGATGCGCCGCCGGAATCCCGCGACCGCTTCCTCCGCGAGAGCCGCGCCTGCGCCCAGCTCCGCCATCCCAACATCGTCGGGCTCCTCGACTTCGGCTTCGACACCGCCAACCAGCCCTACATGGTGATGGAGCTGCTGAGCGGCCCCAGCCTGCGCGAGGAGATCGATCTCGAGTCGCCGATGTCGCCGGCGCGCGTCGTGGCCACCCTCGACGCCGTCGCTTCCGCGCTGCAGCTCGCCCACGATCGCGGCATTACGCACCGCGATCTCAAGCCCGCCAACATCGTCGCGCATCGTTACGAATCGGGTGAGCGCGTCTACAAGGTGATCGATTTCGGCCTGGTCGCGATGAAGGCGACGAGCGATGAAACCCGATTGACCGATCCCGCGTTCTTTCTCGGTACGCTGGCCTATGCCGCGCCGGAACAGATGCGCGGCGAAGACGTTACCACCGCCGCCGATGTCTACGCGCTCGGCGTCATTGCCTACGAGATGCTGACCGGCGGGCGTCCCTTCGATGCCACGAACCAGGCCACGTTGATCACCCAGGCGCTGACCACGGTGCCGCCGGGCCCCGCGGCGCGCCGCAGCGGTTTGCCGCAGTCGATCGACGATGCGGTGATGAAGGCGCTCGCCAAGGACGTGAAAGATCGCTGGCCCTCGGTTACCGAGTTCATGGATGCGCTGCAGACGGCGGTGGGGCAGTCACCGGCGCCGGCGGGATCGGCGGGCGAGCAGGGATTGCTGTCGCGATACGAGCTTGGCGCTCTGATCGGCCGCGGCCGTCTCGGCAGCCTCGTCTACAAAGCCACCCACCGCGCGCTCGGCGTGCCCGTGGCGATCCGCGTGTTGAAGCGCGACGAGCACGCGTCGCATTGGGATACGGTGCGCGCCCGTTTCCTCCTCGAAGCGCGCACGCTGCAGCTCTCGCATCCGAGTCTTCTGCAAGTCCGCGATTTCGGCGAGGACGAGCGCGCCGTGCATCTCGTCACCGATCTGATCGAAGGGCCGAGTCTCAGGCAAGCGATGGTTGAAGGCGGCGCGTTTCCGTGGGAGCGCGCCAGGCCGTTGATCCTCCAGGCGCTCGAGGCCATGTCGGCGCTGCACGCTAAGGGCGGATTCATCAGCGGCGTGAATCCCGACATGATTCGAATTGCGACCGGTACCCCCGAGCGGATCGTGATCTCCTCGGCGGGCATCAAGTCCGTTCAAGACGTGCTGGCGACGATGCGCGAGCAGGAGCTGCGCGGGCAGGAGGCGAGCGCGAACGAGCTGCCGTACCTGGCGCCCGAAATCATGATGGGCAGCGCGCCGAATCCGCGCGCCGACGTGTTCACGATCGGCGTGCTGGCGTATCACATGGTCACGGGCACGGCGCCGTTCCAGGCGCCGTCGCTGCCGGAGCTGATCGGGCAGATGTTGCAGACCAGGCCCGCGCCGCCGCAGGTCCCCGACGCCGCCCGCGATGCGATCATGAAAGCGATCGAAGGCATGCCCGCCAACCGGTTCGAGTCGGCGGACGCGTTCGCCCGCGCGCTCGCATGATCGAGGCCGATCGGCGCTATCGCCCCGACATCGACGGCCTTCGCGCCCTCGCCGTCGGGATCGTCATGATCTTCCACGCGTTCCCGGCACGTCTGCCGGGCGGCTTCGTGGGTGTCGACGTCTTCTTCGTCATCTCGGGCTATCTGATTTCGGGGATCATCCTCGAGGCCCACGCTGCCGGCCGGTTCAGCTTTGCGAATTTCTACGCGCGCCGCATCCGCCGGATCTTTCCGGCGCTGGGGGTGGTCCTGACTGCGGCGATCGTGGCCGGCTGGTTCCTCCTGTATGCCGACGACTATGCGCGGCTTGGCTACC
>Ga0193741_1000342_pt1 | contig 13484 bp, 11 predicted proteins | sample L2s2metaG_FD_143059 | JGI IMG/M metagenome (GOLD analysis project Ga0193741, IMG submission 143059) | Soil microbial communities from a riparian zone of the East river system, Colorado, United States - L2s2 | ecosystem: Environmental > Terrestrial > Soil > Riparian zone | place: USA: East River...
GCGTCCATGCCGTACTGCCGCGCGCGGAGTTCACGGCCGCGGTGACCGCCCTCGCCAAGGATCGGCGGACGATCTATGCGCCGTTCGCCGCCGAAGTGCTGGGCAGCCAGTCGCAGGGCGATCCCACACGCATGTGGACCGCGAACAAGGCGGATCCCTGGGACGGTCGTGATTCGCGCGAAGCCGCATTCATCGACAAGCTGAAGCTCGCCGCGCCCACGTCGGAGATCAAGAATCTCGATCCGATCGTCAACGCGCTGCGGGCGGTGAAGAGTCCGCGAGAGATTGCCATTCTTCGCGAGGCGACGAAGATCGCCGGCGACGGCATCATCGCCGCGATGCGCCGTGCCCGCCCCGGCGTGCACGAGTACGAGCTGCAGGCGGAGGCCGAATACGTCTTCAAGAACGGGGGAGCGCTGGGCGCCTCGTACTTCGCGCTGATCGCGACCGGCAAGAACACCTACTACACGCACTATCACCGCAACACCACGGCACTGGCCGAGGGCGACCTGGTGCAGTTCGACTACGCGCCGGACTACAAGTACTACCAATCCGACGTGACGCGTGTCTTTCCGGCGAACGGCAAGTTCACGCCGAGGCAGCGCGAGTACTACGAGATCTATCTCAAGCTGTATCAGGCGCTGTTGACGTCGATCGCCGTGCACAAGACGCCGAGCGAAGTCATTGCCGTGGCCGTGACGAAGATGGATGCGATCATGGCGTCGTACCGCTTCACCGACGAGCGCATCCGAACGGCAGCGGCGAAGATGGTCGACGGGTTCCGCGCCAGAAAGGACGCGCGCGGGCTCGGCCACAACGTCGGCCTCGAGGTCCACGATGTCGGCGGGCTGCAGGCGCCGACGCTCGAGCCTGGCCGCGTCTTCACCATCGAGCCGCAGATGCGCCTCGAAGACGAGCACCTCGGCGTGCGGCTTGAAGACATGATCCTCATCACCGAGACAGGCTATGAGAATCTGTCCCGGTTCGTGCCGATTGAGGTGGGCGATATCGAGAAGCTGATGTCGGCGAGCCGCAGGTGATTGCGGCCGCGCCTAGGTGCGTGATCGCGGCGGACGCCCCAGCAGAAACGGCTGATCGCTGAGTTCCCGGCTCAATCGGGCGTGGCGCTGACGCCAGGGCTCGAAGCCCTCGGCGATGGCGGCAAGCAGACGTACCTTCTGTGGGGAGCGTTCCAGAGCGGCCGCCTGGCTGAAGAAGCCGGCGCCGAGCTTCGCGTACCAGCGGATGTTGTGCCGCCCGCGCATCTGGTGCTCGAAGAATCCGGCAAGCAGCAGGCACTGGGCGCATGCCGCTTCCATCATTGCGCCGTCGTTCCGAAGGCTGGTATCGAACACGAAATGGTCGAACACGTCGGCGAGTGTCGCCGGCGTCGCCACATCGGTCGCCGAGCGTGTTGAGACCAGGGCGTAGTGCGCGAGCACACTGGCGTTGTACAGCAGCTCGAGGTGATCGACGGTGGGCTCCGAGACGTCCTTCAGCCGCACCACGAAAAACTCGAGCGTCTGTTTTTCCCCGGCCGCGAGTAGTTCCCCCAGTGGTCCCATCGTTAATACATTCCGCCGCCCCCACCAGCCGGCATCGCGACACCTTGTCGCAATTCCGGAACCTCCGAGATCACGGCTTCCGTCGTCAGCAGCAATGACGCAATCGACGCCGCGTTTTGCAGTGCCGAGCGCACCACTTTCGCAGGATCGATGACGCCCGCCGCGATCAGATTCTCATACTGTTCCGTCTGGGCGTTGAAGCCTTCGTCGTCCTTCATGTCTTTTACCCGCTGCACGACCACCGCTCCGTCGTGGCCCGCATTGGTCGCGATCCATCGCATCGGTTCCTCGATGGCCCTGGCGACGATGGCGATGCCGAGCTGTTCCTCGCCTTCGAGCTTCAGCGTCTGCAGCACCTTTGCGGCGCGCAGCAGCGCGACGCCGCCTCCCGCCACAATGCCTTCCTCGACCGCCGCCTTGGTCGCGTGCATGGCGTCTTCGACGCGCGCCTTCTTCTCCTTCATCTCTGTTTCGGTCGCTGCGCCTACTTTGATTATGGCCACGCCGCCCACCAGCTTCGCGAGCCGTTCCTGCAGCTTTTCCCGGTCGTAATCCGAGGTGCTTTCGTCGACCTGCATGCGCAGTTGTTTGACGCGGCCCTCGATCGCCGCCGGCGTCCCGGCTCCCTCGATGATCGTCGTGTTGTCCTTGTCGATGGTGATTCGCTTCGCCTGTCCAAGATCGGCCAGGCCGATGGACTCGAGCTTGATCCCCAGATCCTCGGTGACGGCCTTGCCGCCGCTCAGGATGGCGAGGTCCTCGAGCATCGCCTTGCGGCGGTCGCCAAAGCCGGGCGCCTTGACGGCAGCCACTTTGAGCGTCCCGCGCAGCTTGTTGACTACGAGCGTGGCGAGCGCGTCGCCTTCGAGGTCTTCGGCGACGATGAGCAGCGGACGGCCGGCGGTGACGACGAGCTCCAGCACCGGCAGCAGATCCTTCATCGAGCTGATCTTCTTCTCGTGAATGAGGATCAGCGGATTCTCGAGCATCACTTCCATGCGCTCGGGATCGGTGACGAAATAGGGAGAGAGGTAGCCGCGGTCGAACTGCATGCCTTCCACGACGTCGAGTGTCGTGTCGAGCGTCTTCGCTTCCTCGACGGTGATGACGCCGTCCTTGCCGACCTTGTCCATCGCCTCGGCGATGATGCGGCCGATGGTCTCGTCAAGATTCGCCGAGATCGTCCCGACCTGGGCGATCATCGGGCCGCTGACCGGCTTGGATTGCGTCTTGAGCGACGCCACCATGGCCGCAACGGCCTTGTCGATGCCGCGCTTGATCGCCATCGGGTTCGCGCCGGCGGTGACGTTTTTCGCGCCCTCGCGATAGAGGGCCTGCGCCAGCACCGTCGCGGTGGTGGTGCCGTCTCCGGCCACGTCGGAGGTCTTGCTGGCGACTTCCCGAACCATCTGCGCGCCCATGTTCTCGAGCGCATCCTTCAGATCGATTTCCTTCGCGACGGTCACACCGTCCTTGGTGATCGTGGGAGATCCGTACGCTTTCCCGATGATGACGTTGCGGCCCTTCGGCCCGAGCGTCACCTTGACCGCGTTCGCCAGCGCGTTGACGCCGCGCAGAATCGCCTGTCGCGAACTATCGCCGTATGTAATGTCTTTTGGCATGATCTATTCCTTTTCGATCGCGGCGAGCACGTCGTCTTCTTTCATGATCAGGTAGTCGACGCCGTCGAGCTTGATCTCCTGGCCCGAGTACTTGCCGAACAGGATGATGTCGCCCTTCTTTACGTCGAGGGCGATACGCTTGCCGTCCTTGGCGGACTTGCCGTCACCCGCGGCGATGACGGTGCCGCGCTGTGGCTTCTCTTTCGCGGAGTCCGGAATGATGATTCCGCCGACGTTCTGTTCGCCTTCTTCGAGGCGCTGAACGAGGATTCGGTCGTGTAGTGGTCTGACTTGCATGGCTGATGACTCCCAACTGGCGTGAACGGGTGGACCGCGTCTGGCTGGCGACGAATGGACGCTCCGCCGGAAGGTGATCGCGGATGCGAAAGAAGAACTGAGGGCTTTCCGGTCGCGGGTACCTAGGACAGTATAGGCAATGCCGGCACTCGTCCGCTGTTCAGAATTGCACGTGCCCCGCCGAGCTTCTAGCGAAGGCGAGGAATCGAGCGCAGCTGGCCGTAAAACGCGGTGACGGCCTCGATGTCCTCGGTCGTCAGTCGTCCGACAAAGACGTGCATCAGGTTCTCATTGCCGGACCCGCCGCGGCGTCGTAGCCGGAGCAGCTGCAACTGTGCGGTGAGATACTCGGGATACTGCGACGCGAGGATCGGGTAGGCCGGGTTCTTCGGCACTTCGGCCGGACCGTGACACTCGCTGCAGGCCGGGATGCTGCGATCAGGCACGCCCATCGTCGCGATGAGCTGGCCTCGTGCGACCAGCGTTCGGTCCGATGCAGCTTCGGATGCCCGTTGCGGAAGCCGCGCATAGTACGAGACCGCTTCGCGGATCACCTCGTCATCGAGCGCCGCGGTCACGGCGCTCATGATTCCACTGAGACGGCGCCGATCCGCGAATGCCTTCAACGACCGCTCAAGATATTCCGCGTGTTGACCGGCAAGGCTGGGAAAGGCAGCGGCTCCCCGGCCGGTGCCATCCAGACCATGACATCGCGAACAGACGGTGCGAACGATCGAAGGCACTCCTGAATCAATCAGCGCTACGTCCTTGCCGCTCGCGCCATCGATGAGCGCACGATACGTCGCCGCGTCCATGCCTGGAAGGCGGCGCAGGAACGCAACCATCGCCCACACTTCGTCATCCCGTTCCTGGATCGGCCACGCGGGCATGCCGGTGAACTTGATGCCGTGCTTGACGATGTAGAAGAGCTGCTCCGGCTTCCATCGGCTGACGTGATCGGGGAGCTCCGGCGGCGGCGGTGTCATCGCCGCCATCACCGGCGGCACGGCGGTCCCCGGCGCGCCGTGACACGGTGCGCACCCGGTCTCGTAATGACCCGCACCGCGCAGCACGAGCGATGGATCACCGAGATCGAGCGGCGGCGCCTTGATGGTCAGGGAATGGGTCGCGACCGATCTGACCTTCGAGAAATCCAGCAGACGTGCCGTGATCCACCAGTGCCCCGAGCTCGCTTTGATCGGGACGACGCCGGAGATCATAATGGCCGCCGCGCCAAGCGCGATCGCGGTCGCGACGGCCCCAGCCGTGAGCCACGGATGCTTGAGGAGGGAACGCACCAGGGGCAAGCCCCGAATCTCCGGGCGGCTCGGTGTCATACGCACGGCTCCTGCCGAGTACTCCGATCGAGGAGGCCGGCCGTCAGCAATAAACCGCCGGCCAGATATGCCGATGAACCAACGAGCAGCATGATCGCCCCGCCCAGCTGCTGATCGGCGAGCGGCGACAGCGCGCCAACATCATCGTGCTGATAAAGCGGACGCGTCGCGAGCGCGAGCAGCGCGCCAAGCAGCGTCATGTGCATCGACGTGAGCAGGAGGGCAAATATGCCGGCGCCCCTGCGCGCGCGTCGATTTTGCGCACCACCGGCGGCCGCGATCCACAGCCACAGCGCGACGCCGAGAAAGCTCGCCTGCTCAAGCAGCAGGCCCCATCGCTCCTGCCGCGCGAGGTGATGAAGCGCTGGCGCGTGCCATGTCCACACGACGATCAACTCAACGATCGAGGCGTGAACCGGCGCCACCAGCCAGGGCCAGGCTCGCGCGGGATCGAACCTGGTGCCGCTCACGCCCGCGGCGATGAGCGGCGCGACCACGGCCACGACCGTCATATGCATGGTCATGTGCGCCGAGAATGATTCCCGGGCGAGGGCCGGCAGCGGGCCGAACCACGCGCCGAGAAGCACTACGACACCGAGCATCAGCCAGGCGGGCCGCGTCATCGACAGCTCTCGAAGAATGACGCCGCCAATGCCGCATACACGACCGCGAGCGCGCTGAGCCCGGACAACAGCAGCGTGGCAAAACCCAGGAAGCCATGGCGGTCGCCGGATGAGTCGAGGTCGTGGGTCGTGGTCTCAGTGCCGCGCCGATGGTGGCGAAAGCCCTCGATCCCGACGATCGCGATCGCCGTCAATGCGATCGCTGTGTACCAACCGATCGCGGTGCGCGCGGTGCCGAGCGCGCCGCCCGGATCGGAAAACTTCGCGCACCACACTGCAGCAGTGACGTACGACAGCAACAGGTGCAGCGCCCAGGTGGCCGGTGCGGCCGTCAGCATCCAGAGGCTCTCCGCCGATTCGGCCGGATGAGACGCTCGATCGCCACTACTCATAACGCCCTCGGAAACCCGGCAATGACGCCGACCGTGGTGACGACGGTGAAGGCGACGAAATGCCAATACAACGTGACGTTGACGATGTCGATGTCATGCGCGGCAGTCATGCGTCCGGCGATCCGCCGCGCGACGCAGTACAGCTGCATGATCACGCCGGCCATCACATGCGCGACGGTCCAGACCACCAGCATCCAGACGGTGGCATCGTAGGCGTGGCGTCGAGGATCGAGGCCCGAGAACCAGGGCTCCGCCACGAGTGCGGCGGAACCAATGAGCGCCAGCGCCACAGCGCCGGCCAGGGCGACATGAAACAGCCCCCCGGCATCCCGTCGATTCCAGCGCCGTGACAACACCGTCAGAAGCCAGCCACCGAGCAACGCGACGAGCGCCAGCGCCGGCCAGCCGATGCCGGGCGGTGGCGTCGTATCCGGCGGAAAATCGGGGCGGGCTGTCCAGTAGAAGAAGTAGCCGAACACGAGGCTGATGAACGCCGTGAGGTCGCCGAGCATCGTGATGAACATCGCCCACCAGCCGACCGACGACGATCCCGAAATGTAAATCGGCAGCGTCAAGCCGAGGCCCACGTCTTTTGCCGGCTTCTCCGGGATCACTGCGGTGCCGGTCCAGAGCCACAGCAGAATCGTCGCGAGGGCGAGCAGCGTGCTCGCCAGCGCCGGCCACCACCAATGGAATGTCGACAGGACGAACACACCACCGGTGAAGACCGCGGCGACGAGCGGCAGGAACGTGTTTCCGCCGACGCGCAGACATTGCACGGGGTCCGCGTCGATGGTCGTGGTCACCAGCGTTTCCCGGCGGCCCTCCTCCGCGTCCGGCAGATAGAAGCGGCCGTCGTCGACATCCCGAACGAAGTTCGGCTGATCCCACAACGGATAGCGGCTGTCGATTTCGGGAATGCAGCGCACGCCCCACGGCCGGCTCGGCATCTCGGCCAGCCACTCGAGTGTTCCCCCCTGCCACGGATTGCGATTCGAGTATGGCTGCCGGCGCTTGGACCGCAAAATGTCCCACACGAATATCAGGATGCCGGCGGCGAGTATGAACGCGCCGATACTCGAAAGGAGGTTGAGGCTTTCGAAGCCGAGTCCTTGAGGATACGTATATGCCCGCCGCACCATCCCGCGCAATCCGGTCAGATGCATCGGCACAAAGGTGAGGTTGAAGCCGACGAGCATCAACCAGAACGCCCTGCGGCCGAGTTTCTCCGACAGTTGTTTTCCGGTCGCGAACGGAAAGAAGTAGTAGAAGGCGGCGACGATCGGGAAGATGGTCCCGCCGATCAACACCGTGTGCAGATGCCCGACGACGAAATAGGTGTCGTGCGCCTGGAAGTCGAACGGCGCGAGTGCGACCATCACGCCGGTCAGACCGCCGAGGACGAACGTGGCCAGTCCGCCGATGACGAACAACATCGGCACCGATCGCGTCACGCGACCGACGAGCAACGTGGCGATGAAACAGAAGAACTGCACGCCGGTGGGAATGGCGATCGCCTGCGATGCCGCGGAGAACAACGCCAGCGAAATACCAGGCAGGCCGGTCGTGAACATGTGATGGACCCACAGCCCGAAGCTCAGAAAGCCGGTGCCGACGGCCGCCAGCACGATCCAGCTGTAGCCGACGATCGGCGTGCGCGCGAACGTCGGCACGATCATCGCGACGAGCGCGACCGACGGGAGCAAGATGATGTAGACCTCGGGATGCCCGAAGATCCAGAACAGATGCTGCCAGAGGAGCGGATCGCCGCCGCGCGTGGGATCAAAGAATGGCCACTGGAACGCGCGCTCGACTTCGAGGAGCAGGCTGCCGGCAATCAGCGGCGGAAAGGCGAACAGCACCATCGCCGCGGCGACCAGCAAGTACCAGGCATACAGGGGCATCAGGTTGATCCGCATTCCCGGCGGACGGCACTTGAGGATGCCGACGATCAGCTCGACGGCCGCGGCGATTGCCGCGACTTCGATGAAGGAGAAACCAAGCAACCAGATATCGGCGCCGATGTCCGGCTGGTACGCGGACGTCAACGGCGGATACATGAACCAGCCGCCGCTCGGCGCGGCGTTGAAGAACAGCGAGCCGCACAGGAAGACGCCGCCGAGGACGAAGCTCCAGAAGCCGAACGCGGACAGGCGCGGAAACGGCAGGTCGCGCGCGCCGAGCATCTCCGGCAGGATCATGATCGAGAACGCCTCGAAGATCGGCACCGCGAAAAGAAACATCATCACGGAGCCGTGCAGCGTGAAGATCTGGTTGTAGAGCCCGGCCGAGAGAAAGTCGTTGTCCGGGAAGGCGAGCTGGACTCGCATCAACAGCGCCAGTGCGCCCCCGAACAGAAAGAACACGAATGCCGCGCAGGTGTACCAGAGTCCCACGTGCACGTTGTTGACGGCCGACCAGTAACGCCACCCCGCCGGCGTGGACCACGTGTCGATCAGCCGCTGCTCCTGGGCCTTGCGCACGTGTTCGGGCGCAAGCGGCGCGGGACCCGGATCGATGGTCACCGCAGCTCCGCGAGGTAGGCGGCGATTGAGCGGAGCTGCTCGGGTGGGAGCGTCCGGAACGCCGGCATGTGCACGCCGGGCTTGAGGCGATCGGCGGCGGCGATCCACTGCGCGATGTTCTCCGCGGTGAGATCGAGCACGCCCGCGGCGATCGCCGTGCGGCCGCCGACATGAGTGAGGTCGGGGCCAATTCGCCCGTTCGCGGTGCGACCCCGCACGCTGTGGCAAGCACCGCAGCCGTTCGAGAGGAAGGCGGTTTCTCCATCAGGCATCGCGGCCGCCGCCGGCGCGGGCCGCGCCTGTCGTTCCAGCCAGGATCGAAACTCCTCGAGCGTCGTGACCACGACGGTCAGTCCCATTTTTGCGTGCGCCTCGCCACAATACTCCGCGCACGTGCCACGGAAGACGCCGGTGCGGGTCGGCTCGAGCGCGAGGCGCGTGACCCGCCCCGGAAACATATCCACCTTGCCCGCGAGTGACGGGACCCAGAACGAATGAATGACGTCGGCACTCTCGAGACGGAGCTCGATTCGTTGACCGACCGGCAAATGAATTTCGTTGGCGGTTTCGATCGCCGCGTCGCCGTTGCGATACCGCACACGCCACCACCATTGTTTCGCCGTGACATCGATGACCAGGGCGCCCTCGGGCGCCGGCGCGATGACCGCGGACAGCACCGGCATGCCGTAGGCAAGCAAGGCCGCGAGTACGACGGCGGGCAGCGCGACGCCGCCGCCCATGATGAGGAGGTTCGCGCTCGCGTGGCTATGCGTGTCGCGACGCGAGCGAATCGCGTAGACGGCAACGAGGACGACCGCGGTCCAGACGACGAGCGCGCCGGCCGTCATGATCCAGAACAGCGACGCGATGCGCTCGGCGTCGCGCCCTGCAGGCGCCAGCGCCGACTGCGGACCCTCGCAACCGACCGCGGCGACGAGCGCGATACCCGCGAGAATGCGACCGCTGTTCCATGGCACGGCGGAGCCAAGGAAGCAAACCGACTGCCAGCTCGCGCACGAGCGATCGAAGCGAAACATTCCCGGCCATACAGCGGATGTGCTGGCCGAAAGCGCGCGAGTGCCGTCCGACAGCGACGCGCAGAAGGCCGTCGAAATACTCAATGACGGAAAAAGAGTCGTTATTCTCGCCGGTCATTCTTGTTGATCGATCAGGGGGCCATCAACCGGCCGAACCTTTTGAGGCCTTCGACATGATCGGCGACCGATTTGATGACCGCGAGCATCGGGACCGCGAGAATCGTGCCCCATTCGCCCCATAGCCAAATCCACACGAGCAGGCCGATGAAGACCGCCAGCACGTTCATCCGCTCCGCCTTTCCCATGAGCGCGGGTGTGAGCAGCCAGCCCTCGAGCGACGTAATCAGCAAGGCCGCGCCGGACACCTGTAAGGCCTGAGACATTCCGCCGCCCTCACCGAGCGCGACGGCGAACAGCCCTCCGCCCACGATCACCGGACCGAAATAGGGAATCGAGTTGAAGAGGCCGGCCAGGATTCCCCACATCGCCGCGTGCGGCAGCTTCTGCCACGCCAACACCGCCCACGTCGCGGCGCCGACCAGGATGGCCGTCACCAAGAGCACCAGCAGGTAACGTTGAATCTGCGTGTTGATGTCGTCGATGATGATCGCCGCCGTGCGCCGCTGCCCGGCGTTCGAGCCCGCGAATTCCAACAGGCGTTCCCGGAATCGAGGCGTCGAGATCAGCAGGAAAAAGATCAGGAAAAACACCACCACGAGGTGACCGCCCAGAGAGAGAACCGAGCGTAAGCCTGGCGGCTGCCCGGCCGTGGTGGCTGCGCCGGTCGCGCGTCCGGAGGCGCTGGAATCGATGCCGATCTGTGAGAACACCGTCTCTCTCGCGCGCTCGATCGCCTGGGGAACCGCGCGCATCACGTCCAGCGCATCGTCACGAAGCGCGTAAACGCCGGCACCGGCCATGGCGAGCACGATCAGCATCACCAGTCCGGCGCCGAACAATCGCTTGATGCCGCGGCTCTCCAGCCAGCTTACGATAGGCTCGAGCGCGTAGCTGATGAGAATGCCTAGCGCGATCGGAATCAGCAGGTCGCGCGCTTCGCGCAGAAACCAGATCGTCGCGACCGTTGCCAGAATCCGGATCGGAAGTGTCATTAGCCAGGCGCCCGCCGTACGGCCCGCACGGTTCTCGGTACGGCGGGCGACATCGGATTCGTGGGCGGCGGTTCCGACGGAGTCGGCAGCGGCTCGGGCTCCGGAGCAGGGTGAGGTTTCGGAACGGGTGATGGCTCCGGTCTGGGGAGCGGTTCAGGTTTTGGCGCCGGGTTCACAGCGTCGCTTCACAGCAACCTCGGTGCCATTCGTGACGGCCGCCAGTGCGGGCATCGTGAACGGTCAGGCGAATCACGCGGAAGCGAGGTGCCACGATCGGCTCACGACGTGCATACATTGGAGAGCAGACGTGACCGATTCCACGGTGGCCGAATCCCGGGTCTGGCGTCATCGGCGCAGAACGGTCACAGACGACGTCGACGATCATCTGCGAACGCTTCAACGCAGTACCTTCAAATACTTCTGGGAGGAAACCAATCCCCGCAACGGCCTGATTGCGGACAACACGGCGGCCGCCGGCGTGCCGGCCAGCATCGCCGGTGTCGGCTTCGCGCTGGCCTGTTATCCCGTCGCCGTCGAGCGAGCCTACGTGTCGCGGCGGCAGGCGATCGATCGCACGCTCGCCACGTTGCGCTTCTTTAGGGATGCGCCGCAGGGCTCGATGCCGGATGCGACCGGCCATCGTGGATTCTTCTACCACTTCCTCGATGTCGAGAGCGGCCGGCGGGCATGGCAGTGCGAGGTGTCGACCATCGACACGACCATCCTGATCGCCGGTGCCCTCACTTGCCGATTCGCTCTATCGCCGCATCGACTGGCGATGGGCGCAAAACGGGGGTCCGGCCGTGTCGCACGGCTGGACGCCGGAACGCGGCTTCGAGCGCCATCGCTGGGAGGGATACAACGAAGCGTTAATCCTGTATGTGCTCGGCCTGGGGTCGCCGACGTATGCCTTGCCGGCAACAAGCTATCGCGCGTGGACATCGACGTATCGCTGGAAGAAGCTTTATGGTCATGAATTCCTCTACGGCGGGTCGCTCTTCATGCATCAGCTCTCCCACATCTGGGTGGACTTCCGCGGCATTCAAGACGCGTTCATGAGGCGACATGCGATTGATTACTTCGAGAACAGCCGCCGCGCCACCTACGTGCAGCAGCAGTACGCGATTCGCAATCCGAAGGGCTTCCGTGACTACGGTGCGCTCGTCTGGGGCATCACGGCGAGTAATGGCCCGGGTCCGGCGACGCGCCGCATCGGCGGCACGACGCGCCGCTTCCTCGGCTATCGGGCGCGAGCCGTGCCCCATGGTCCGGACGACGGAACGCTGGCGCCGTGGGCGGTCGTCGCGTCGCTGCCGTTCGCTCCGGAGATCGTGCTGCCGACATTGCAGCACTGCTCCGCAACGTATCGCGCGGTGGAAAACAAGTACGGACTCGTGTGCAGCATCAATCCGACGTTCCCGGCACGCGGGCGCGGCGGTCCCGGATGGGTTTCCCGCGATCATTTCGCGCTCGATCAAGGTCCGATCATTCTCATGATCGAGAACTATCGATCGGGATTGATCTGGAGACTGATGCGCGACTGTCCGTACATCGTCACGGGTCTGCGCCGCGCCGGGTTTAAGGGTGGCTGGTTGCCTTCTTGACGGTCAAACGAGTATTGCTACCGCGACACCTTGATGCGCACGCGAATGCGGGGCGGGGGTCCAACGCGACGGGCGTCGGTGACCCATGCGCGCGGCTCCAGCTCTTCCGCCGATTCAGGCGCGCTCTCGGCGGAATTCCCAAATCCGTGTGACATCGCATCCGCGATGAACCGCCACGCCGTGGCGATGGCCGGAGGGATCGTCAGCGCATCGAGGATGGAGCGGCGAGGCACCTCTTCCGCAACCTTGCTGACGATGGCGGGCTCGCCATCGGGAAACAGCCGGACGAACGCCTCAACCGCCTCGGCCACCGGCAGGCCGATCATGCCCACGTAATCGCGAAAGAAGGAGCGCCGGAAGAGGCCTTTCGGCCAGCAGCGCAGGTCGCAGCGCTCGAGGGCGGCAAAAACGGATGACGGAATCTTCGTCGTCTCCGCGATTTCAGCGAGCGTGATGCCTTTGCGCTCGCGCGCGGCTTTCAGCGCCAGACAAAAATCCTCGCAGGAGTCTGTGGGCAGGCTGTCGCTGTGTGATGGCATCCGTTCGAGTGTCCCTGGGGAGACGCCTCGCGCAGAGCAAGATGGCTGCCAATGCGATCGCGACCGTTTGCCCCGGCGCGACGTGCCCGCATCGATGATTGCGGCCGAACCGTGTAGGAATTTCTACACGGTGATGTTTGCTTACGCTACAGGCTGGTGCTATGTTCGCCGAGCGATGCGCATTCTGCTGCTGTCGATGCCCGACTCATTCGAGCATACGCCGACCATCGCCATCCGGATGCCGAATGGGGCGCTCGCCTCGCTGGCGGGCAACCTCGATCCGCATCACGACGTGGCTATTGCGGACCTCGTGCTCGCCCAGTCGTCCGTGCGGCAGACCGTCGAGGACCTGATGGTCCGGCATCGGCCGGATCTCGTCGGCCTGTCGGTGATGACCTTCCAACGCGCCACCGCTCGCCGAGTGATCGCGCTCATTCGCTCACTCAATCCTGCTGTCCGTATTGTCGTCGGGGGCTACGATCCCAGTCTGGCGCCTGACGCCTGGGTCCATCCCGATCTCGGTGTCGACGCCATCGTGCGCGGAGAAGGCGACGTGTCGTTCCGCGAGCTCGTCCGTGCGTGGGAGAACGGGCGGCCGCTCGGCGACATTTCCGGTCTCATGTTCCGCGACGGCGGCCAGTTCCGCGCGACCGCGCACCGGGAAGCGGCGCGGCTCGATCGCGGTGATGTCCGGCCGCCCAATCGCGCCGCTCGGGTGCTCTCCGGCTACACGCTGATGGGGCGGCGCATCGACGTGGTGGAAACGTCGCGCGGCTGCACCTTCGATTGCAGCTTCTGTTCGATCATCGAGATGCGGGGCCGCAACTTTTT